>WLWD01006233.1_pt1 | contig 197369 bp, 157 predicted proteins | sample 6712731 | NCBI WGS metagenome assembly WLWD01 (sample SAMN12718690, study PRJNA576275) | sponge metagenome | isolation source: marine sponge | host: Mycale hentscheli | place: New Zealand: South Island, Marlborough, Capsize Point | collected 2014-11-01
ATACCAGATATTCTGTGATTTTGCTGCAGTTTTTCAGCCAAGTTGCTGTAACCAATAGAATAAAGTGATGCCACTATATGTTTGTACGACCCATCACTGTTCTTTAGCCAAAAATCTAGCATGGCAAGCTTGCAGCGCTCTAAGTCATTCTTGTAGTTCTCTGCTATCTTGTGTAGCTCTTCATAAGGTACATTCAATTGCACACCAAGGCTCACCCAGTCCACCACATTTTTCAATTCTTTCTGAAGCTTTGGAAGACGAAGAGATTCTAAAACAATGTTCTCAGTTAATATTGCTTATTGCTTGCCAAATTACCTAGTCTTTACTTTACCAACCTTCACTCATTTTGGGCAGCAGGAAGTGAACAGCGCTTTTGAGCGGAGCGATAAAAGGTACGCTCGGCTCTTTCTCCCGAGTGGACTACCACTCCCCCCTCTGGGTGAGCTTGCCAAATAAGTGTCAATTGATTTCCCTTTGCCATGACCTGTCGCGCTATGAATGTGGTAGGTGGGAGGAAGTTTCAGTCACATGACAAGAGAAAACAGAAATAGAGGGCGGACCTTAAATACCCGCGCATAGATAAGAGCTTCCTGGCAGACCGTGGTGGTGTAAGTTCGCGAGGTTAACTCCAGCGTGACAAATTGGCGGGTAGCAGTTGTATTGTGGGGATGGGAAGGAGGATGGTGCTGACCTCTGGTATATTTTGGTTTAATATTCTCAGCACAACTAAAAATAGTAATAGCAATAAAAATTTTCAGAAATCAAATTAGCAACTGCAGTACCTCTTTTAGAGTGGCTGAGTAATTTTTTTTGCTTGTTGCAGCAATCAGCTGCTGCTTTTTCTTAGCTGCTTCTGAGGTACAGAGTTTCATTTTACCTGAGCCAACAGCATATACAGTGGAGCCCACGGTTGGAACAGGTAATGTAATGCAATATAAAATGAACACGAGAAACTATACAATAAAATCCTAAAAAAAACAAAAACAAAAAACACACAATAAATATTTAGGTCCTGTTAGCATGGAGGTCACTGCTATGGATATCTCCCATTCAGTCAGTACGGATGGGAGTGACACCTCTAGCCCAGCCACTCGTTTAGTCAGTGTGGATGAGATTCCAGGTCCAGCAAACGACACCTCTTGTCCAGTCAGCGAAGGGAGTCCTGGTACTGTCAGTAAGGAGATTCCTGGTCCAGTCTGCAGGAGTACCCCTGAAATCACCTTGACAGCTCCTGACCCAGAGACAGCAGGTATAGCTGGAGAAATTAACACATATGGTCAAGACCATGCTAAACACAAGAACAGATTATTAAAAAAAAAAAAAATTACACTGGGTTTGCATTGAAGTTCGGGAATTGTACTTGTGAATAATGTTATTTGCTACTTGTATAGTGACATTGCCATACGTAATTTAGATTGTGTACAAAAACTTACTTCGTAAGTTTACCAGCACACAAATTTTCTACTGAGCTCGCTTCCAGCAACCGTGTCTAGAATTAAAGAAAAAAATTAATGGTCAAAATAATCACAGGTTGTATAAAAAATAAAACAAAATATAACGAAATGGTTGATTTATATCAAAACATGTGCACATTTGTAGTTGCATAGGTGGTAGCAAATTAATGACATGTCAACTTTATAGCACCATAGTACATTATAGAAATCATGAAGTTGTGGCTCAAGAGTTGCTCCGTTATAAAATGACTTTCACTATGCCATGCCATTTGAGTATTAAAAAAAAACCCACACATTGAATGTAAAAAGTTGATAACGAAGTCTTATTAATTTATTTCAGCGAAATCAGTCAAAATGCTAAAATATACAACATTCCTCCAACCCCACAAAATGCATTATTAATCAAAGCCGGCACGTTTGTAAAATGTTGATGCGACCTAATGCATATGTGGCTGCAATATTGTTAAAAATCAGGTTATGTATGTGAAGAAGCGACTAACTTCATCTGTGAGGATTTGGACGTAGATGAGGAATCAGGCAGCACACTATTAGAAGATGTGGTCGACAGCATTTCCAGCATAGCTGAGGAACTTGAAGTGCCACTTGATTCCGACTCCCTCAAAGCATGCATTTTTAGTGGTGCAGTACTCTTTCAGCACAGTGAAGACCTTCACATGCACGAGTCACGATGCTCATGGCATCAATGGTACCCCGTGGTATCATTCCTGATCTGCGGCCACCTGCATGCCGATTATAACAGACTCAGTGGCCTATTAGGATTGCCATCATGTTCAAGAACCCAGTGGGGTAGGATTGTAAGGAGGCTAGAGGAGCATGTGACTGACCTTGCTGATGGTCCTGTGGTCAGGTAAGACGAGAAATTGCTGAACGTGGGGATGCAGACCAATGGATGGCATCTTTTGATGGTTTCTACCTGACCCGGGGCCACTATTCCAATAACTCCTCTGCCACCTTGCATGACTACCTCACTGGGAAGATAGCATATTTCTGCCACCAGACAAAGAGGGGGCCAGGTCATAACTGGAATGGGACGTCCGGGGGAGCTGAGGCAGCTATGCTGGATGAGCTATTAGGAAAGGCGAAGGAAGATGGAATGGTTGTCAAAGAAATCATCACGAACAAGGATACCTCGATAAATTCAATTTTTTGTAGGCACTATCCAGAAGGAATTGTGACATATTGTTCTAATCACTGTGCAAAGACACTGCACAAAGACCTGGAGAAAATAAAGCGGAACACACGTGAGGTACATAAGTGAGAATTAATATTCTTTACTTCGTACGATACTTACACTGTGTATTCTATAGTGCCATTTGATGTTTTTCCAGTGTAAGAGACTAACGGACAGTACACTGAAGAGCTGCAACCAATCTGAGCAACTTGATTGCTTCAGATAAGATTCGATCCGCCCAAGATCCCTTGAAGGATATATATATAAGAAAAATATTAGGGTACAACCACAATATATTTAACTATATGGTTGAACCTCACTATACACTAAATCCTATGCTTGTGAAAAAAACCCTAGTCTCTTTTTAATGCACGCCATCACAATGCTGGCCCACTTGAAACCACATACTCATGCCAATACATGTCTCTTAGAGGAACATGCTAGTAACTAACTGGGAATGATTTGCCAATGTATTTGCAAGAAAGAAATAGAGCTCATTACATTTAAAAATAGGAACTTACAGAAGAGAGCCAAGAAGGCCAGATATGAGGCTGAGAAGGTATTGATGGGAACACTGAGGGACGTTGGCTGTGCAGTAGGGGAGTACATGGGAGATGGCAAGGGAGAAGCCGACACTCGTGAGTATCTGTCAGATGATCCTGTTATAGTCGACCATCCAGACTCCCAAGTTGACCCCACTGACAACCTTGAATGCAGTAGTGAGAGTGGCGATACCCAACTGCCACTACTTGTACTCTATGACTGTGAAGCGACAGGTCTGAGTACGTACTCAGATCACATTACAGATATTGCGGCCAAGATACTTGACTCCCCAGTTCAACTTCCTTCTACTACTTTCTCATCACTGGTGAGGACAAGCAGAAATATTTCTGCTCCTGGTAAGTAAAACATTTCACAACTGTCAGTAATGTAATTTGTGATAAATAATTAGTTTCCAGTTACTGGCATTACCAGTAACTTACTTCGGGGGGAAAGGCCACTTTCTATGGTACTGCCAACATTTTTAGAGTGGCTGACAAGCACTGTTGATTTTGTATCAACAGAAACTAAGACCCCTTACTATCCAGGTATGTATGTATCACACATTTATCTCCATAGGTAATTACATCTAAATAATTTACATAACAGTTCTAGTGGCACACAATGGCTTTGTGTACGACTACCCTATACTTCTGGCCGAAATAGACAGGCGACCTGAGTTGGCATTCTCGCACTGTATAAGTGGTAACATCCACTTCAGCGATACACTTCCTCTGCTGCGGAAGGTACGATACATTTAGTACACATAATTATACTTATTATTAGTTATTATTATTATAATCATTATTACTATTATTATTGTTATTATTATTGTTATTATCTATTATTGTTATTATAATTATTACATTTATTACGTATTATTATTATCATCATCGTCAATTTCAGATGAAGAAGGATGAAGAAGTTCTACAAGGTGCCTCACTGGCAATGGAGAAGCTACACATTAAAATTGTTGGGAGTCGTATTGAAGGTAAGTAGCTACATTGAAAGTATGTAATACAATCAATATAATCTGTTTAACAATAATTACCTTATAGGAGCCCATAGAGCTCTTCCTGATGTTCTGGCACTGGAGCGAGTCTTCACCCATTCTGCATTAGCTGGATGTTTGGGTAACCTTTCTGTTCGATCTCCCCAAGTTCAACTGTCCCAGTGGATTAGCCAGGGAAACAGCTCATCAAGTCACTGGGAAAACCTAGCCTTACCTCACAGGCTAAGAAGCTGGACTCCCTCGGTATAGGTTACACAGAGCTTCTCAAGCTTCATCAAGACAGTGGGACCACGGAAGCTTTTCTCGCCGCTCTGAAAGATAAGGGAATCCAGAGCAAGCCATTGAGACTGAAGCTGGCCAAGGCACTGGGGCCCCGCTGAATCCCTTCCAACCTCTCTTTTTATTTTACAGCAACCCGGCTCTTTTCAGAGCCCGGCTCTTTTCAGAGCCACCACCTCACAAAAAAAGATTGAACCTTGTTTGTGTGCGGTGCGCCTTTCTGATGCAGATAGCATGTCCCATGATAAAATGGTAGAGTGTGTTTTGGAAGCAGTGAAAATAGCAGAGAATGTGCTCACTGAATTTCATCACCCTTCTACTCCTTGTTTCTTGGAATGGACCAACGCTGCCTCCATTGAATTTGAATCTTATCCAAGATCAGAGTGGAGTTTCCTGATAGAATTTGCTAACCAAAAGCTCAAGCCTCATGGACTGGTTAAAGACCGACGTACACAAGTCTTTGCGGCTGGCGTTGGATCCTGTTATGATGCTAGCATTATCTGCTATGCTTGTTCGAGGTAACTTGCTCTCACAGGCTTACACAGGACACTTTGCTTTGGAGTATCTTGGGTATGCTTGTACGGGCTTCTTTGAACAAGGAGTTTTAAAGGGTCCCGAATACACTGCATTTCACATGGCTATTTTATCCTTGATTCTAAGTTCGTATCGGCTGAGGGGAGCACTAGGAGATGGCGATGTCCAACTTATTCGTGGACTTTGCCATAAGCTTGAGAACTTGTTTCCACATCTTCCTAAGCACCACAAGAACTACCAGATCATCATGGAGCATTATCAGCACACGGTGAAGCTGTACAGGGAGATATGTGCCAAGGTAGTGACCAATTTCACTGGATCACATGATGCTGCTGAAGCTCTGAGCGAGTTGGAACTTGCATTGCTTAAATGTGGTGACCATCCAGAAGATGCTATAGATACCGCCTTGAAGTATCTCAGTGACATAGCGAAAAAGACAGAATTATCGGATTCCAGTGGTATCAGCCACATAAATTTCATAGATGCAGAAAACATGCTCTATATTACAGGTATATATAGTATTAGGTTATTGGCTTATATCTTATTGGTATTGTGGCATGTGAGAGTGTAGTGAAATGAGACACTATCAGAGGTGTATAAATTCAAGTGACTGGAGTATATAAATGAGTTATAGTGCATAATTGGATGAGCTCATGTGATGGTGAGAAACTGATTACAGTTTGATGAAGACTCTCTAAGCTGGTTAACCCTCAAACGAGATCTGAATGCTTGAGTCGACTTATGTCCAATTTATCGTAGCATAGGCTATCTTCAGTGCTTTATTTAATAGGCAAATGCACTTCAAGTTTTATGGGCTGCTTAACTTCATGGCCTGTGAAAGAGATAGAATTCATTTAATTAGGAAGCTAAGACAACTCTTATCTCTCCATGTTAAGCTTATCGTAGACTATCTCTTCATCAGATAGAGCTCAATTGTTAGAGTAAGAGCTAATTGTTTCTATAGAGCAAGTGGATAAAAGTCTTTGTGTTCAATCAGTAACTGTCTTCTTATTGTTTATTATATGAAGTACAGCTAGATACTCACTTGCCATTTGTTCTAGTGCACCACTAGTTTTATTTGAATGTATTTCATGTTCATGGCTTACACGATCTAACAAAGACTTCTAACTCTTACATTTCTACTGTTGAGCTAAAACAGCCAAAGTGAGAAATTATTTTTTTTCTAATTCTTTTACATGTTTCAAAGAAAATATATATTTTTTACACATAAAGCAAGGAGTTCCATATTCGATCGTTGCTGTCTGGCAAGCTTTTCATATAAAGTTTGTCCTGTGAAAGAAATAGAATTCATTTGACTGTACTACAACAACTATTAAAGCTTTTAAATGGGATCAGTGGTTGTTGTTATTTTTTAATTTAAAAAATTAGCTGGTAAATGTTTTGTTCTTTCCCCATAATTTATATACTTTGTTCTATTTGTCTTCAACTTACAGGTATTTTTTCCAAATTGGGTGATGTGGATCAAGGTTTGCGTATCTTCCATAGTGGAGAGAGCATGGTTCTCTCATTGCTGGCTACAGTACTGGAACGCAATACACTTTCTTTGGATCAGCTCCCATCTTCCATCAGTAATTGCCGGAAGTTAGCTCTAAGTGGTGCCATGTGCTTGAAGGATAAATTCCCCAATGAGGCAGCAGATGCTTTTATTCGTTGGAAAAGTTTTTTCTCGGAATTTCGTTCCATTTTGATTCGTCTTGGTCTTGGAGAATGCTATAGGGATGCCTTCAAAGCTGTCGAGACTTTTGTTTCGAAAGGAGAAGGAAGTGACAAGCAGCAGGCTTTCAAGTCTTTTAGAGCTTCAGAGAGTCAGTGCTTCAGGAAATACTCTCTGTCTGTAGTCAAAGCTATGTACGATCACAGGTACAGCAAAGTATCTGAAGCTCTCTCAGAATCTGACGTAGCAATTGACTACATATTCAAGATCTACAATCCAGAGCACCACAATCCTCCCCAGCAGCAAGCATGCATTGTGGTCATTACTCCCAAAGACCCACCAGTTGTTGTTTCCATTTCGGACAAAGTAGTTCAAGATCTAATGCAAAAGTGGCCCGAGGCGATTTACAAACTTTGGCAATCTAATGTTGAAGAATTTGATGCAATATCCAAGTCACTTAGTGATGCCCTTTTTCCGGAGCCTGTTAGAAAGGTCTTACTCGATCCACTGGTTCAACGAGCATTCATCAGTCCAGACACGGACTTAATGTGCTTTCCTATTGATCAGCTCCCAATTCACGATGAACAAGATGGATCCACTTTGCCTCTCTACCAACGAGTTGCTGTGTCTATTTTGTCCTCCCCACGTGAAATTCTTCGCAATGCAACTGTTAAACAGTTGCTAAAATTAAATTTTGAATCAGCAAAAGATCCCGAAAAAGGAAAAGGAAGCCATGATTCTGAAGCAAGTTCCACTGAAGGTAGTGGTGCTGCAGTGGAACAAGATGCAATGAGATGTGGGAAAAGCCAAGAATACATGACTGGTTACCAAAAGAGAGAAGAACTTGCACAAGATTTATCCAATCTTCAAGTATCAGATTCAAAGCTTAAATGCTTCCTTGTGGCTAATCCAGACTACAAACTCGAATGCACCAGTGAATCGAATTCTTCATGGAAGACTTGGTTGGGAACCTTTGGCAGTATTCTGGGGTCCTCTTCACAACCTATCAGCAGCCCCATACATGAGCTGAAAGGAACAGAGAAGGAAGCTGAAGAAGTTTATCAGCTCCTTTGTAGCAGAGAAAATTATGAAGTATGTCCACCCATCACTGAGAAGAAAGCCACCATATCTGCTGTTTTGGATCTAAACTCTCCTCACATCCTTCATCTAGCAACTCACGGCTACTCATCCAAACGGGAGAGCGCAGCCTACCATGGGAACTTTTGGAGCGATGAGTCGAGTGGAATACTACTCGCTGGAGCACAAACATTTCGAGAGAAAAAGTTTGACAGAATTGACACCAGGGCTGGCACAGGTCACATGAACTGCATTGCAATTTGTGGATTGCAACTTGAAGGAACTCGGCTAGTGTACATATCGTCATGTGATTCGTCTGTTGGTGCTCGGCCATCTCAGGAGATGCCAGCAAGCGTTACTCATGCCATGCGAGCGTCAGGTGCAGAGACGGTGATCTCCACTCTGTGGAAGATTTCTGACACAGAAGCTGTAGAATTTGCTACTCTCTTCTACGGACGCTTGATGAAGAAGCCAGAATGTCGTCCTTCTGAGGCTCTTAGTTATGCAAAGGCAGTGATGCACCAGCAAGGGCACTCCATGTTTCACTGGGGTGCTTATATGTGTCACGGTATAGATTATCCTATCACAATATGACAAGATTTTGAACTATTTCATAATTTTTGTACAAAAATGTTGCTGGTGTGGTTTGTCAAGACAAGAAGGTTGCCTAATGTGGGAATATAGGCCAATCCCTTAACTCAAGCACAATGAGTTCTATAGCTAATTATGGAGATGGTACAGGACCAAATACAGATGATCACAAATATATATATAATAGTGTAAATTTTGAGAGGCATAGTGACGTGGTTTAGATAGTTCTATTTGCTATCTGAGCAAGCTAATGTATTTTCACAGCCAGAGTGAAAATATAGCCTGAGAGTGAGTGAAATATCTTGCCATATCACACTGACTGAGTGTAATAAGTTATTTATTGTACGCCTGGTAACTCATCAAGGGATCAAGTTGGCAGTACAACTTTGAGCGCTACCCCCCCCCCCCCCCCCAACCATAGAGTAGTAATGGTGGAATAATAGCGTGAAACTGCTCTGAACTGGTTTTGTGGGTTGGCTCCCTAGAAGAAGAGGTAGCTGTAAAAACTACAGCTATATTTTCACTCTGACTGGTGAAAATACATTAGCCTACAGTGAAATATCCATGCTGGTTATGCCACCCTCCAAGCCAAAGAGTATAATAGGCGAAAACCGCAAAGCTTGCATTTAATAAAAAAACGCTGTTCAACTCACTCTTAGTGACCCTTTACCCACCACCATTTTCTAGATTTCAATAAGTGCAACATAGGAATGGAAATAGCAAGGGCATCTGAGATAAAAGTGCAGGTATGAGAATGAATGAATGCAGGTGATTTACAAATAATGATTTTGAAGTGATAGAATACAAACAATACACAATTGGGTGTCGATACAATACGTGCTATGCAATGGGAGAGATGAAGCTTGTAGGTCCTTGTGCCTCTGTTCCTTGGTGATTGTGGTAGTAGGAGACGAGCTGGTAGTAGTACATGCTTCCTATTACCACCAGGATGAGGATCATCAAGAAGATCAGAAGGAAGAAGTTGACATAGGCTATCATCTTGTTCCAATTGGCCATCTGATTCTAAAAATAAAATTCAAAGTCAATAGTAAAAACACAATAACGATAAGAAGTAAAACCTTAAAAACAATAATAACCTTTAAGGGATCATAAAAAATAAATAAATAAATAAAATAAAAATAAAAAAAAGAAGAAGAAGAAGAAGAGAGATTTCATATAATATTTAATAAGGTTTAAAAAAGGCACATGTTTAGACCTAGTTAATAATGAGGATCCAGTGTGCTGTAGCGGGGGAGGGGCCATAGACCACAGAGCACACTTAGGCGGGGTGCGCATGCGATTAGGGGATATTGGTGGTAGCAAGGCCACGTGTCATCAGTTCTGTCAAAATCGGCAGGCAGGAGAAGGAACTGGCTAGCAGAGGGCCGATTTTTTTCTTTTCTCATTACCCACCCACCCACACCTTATAGTCTCTGTCACTCGGGAATCTCCCTTGTGACATGATTGGTGAAAGGCAGATGCTGGGGGAATTCCCCATCACCTTACCCCAAGCTGGCTTAAGGTCAGCAAGGGGGCGGGGCATCCGGCCCGACACCTCCACCAGAAACTACACAGAAATGTCTGTGGCCACTCCCGCACGGAAATCCTTATCAGCAAGTTAGGTAAGAGGGGAAGGTATGTAAGGTATTGGGGGACTTGAGATCCGAGAATTATTAATGGATAAATAATAGAGCTACAAAGAACCATCATATGTATGTATACTTGTAACTTTCCTCCAGTGAATGTCATATTTAGTTAATATACTATAAATACAAAATCATCAATAGGGAAAGCACATTGCAGCTAGGTTCAATCTCAATGGAAAGAAACAAAAGAGAGAGGGGGAAAGGTATGGAGTAATGTAAGAGAAATGAAGTGAACCACAGTCTGAAGTATGACTGGAATCCGACTTAGAGAAGGATCATGTTACATTCACAGAATAGAGAGAACAAACATTTCCACTAAGATATAACATAATTAAAATACTGCATTTATGCAAAGTTTCCCACTCGTTTCCTCCACCAAGACAAAAAACATGCGCAATAAACCAGAACCAAGACTGACATCGAGGGGAACTCACCAAGTTGACAATCACCATCTCCATGGCAACTGAATGATTGGCTTCAATTGGGTGAGAGTTTTCAGAAAGCAATTTCGCATGACCAGCCCTGATCTTAGCCCTCGCCGCCCGTTCCTCTGATGTTTCCTCGTCACTACTCTGTTCAAGTTCACCTGCAGCAAAGAAAACATCTAGATAAGCTAGAGGGTTGTGCTGATGAGAATCAATAACCTTCAGGCATACGCATGCACACCCACAAACATATTTATGTAAAGTGTTTTCAAATATACTTGTTTGGATTTGCATGGCATGCAAGGAACGATAACAACACATGCATTCGTTAGCTAGCAAAAGCTATACTTGGCAGGAAAAAAATAAATAAACACTCTTATACCTCCATCTGGAGCAGACAAACACACAAATATACACTTCTCTAGACGGCCAAGTTTGAAAACACTTTCATGAAATGGACACACAGAAAAAGCACACCGTTCCGGGCAATCTCAAACCACACCCAGCCTCCTTAGCACTAAGGTTAGTAGACTAATAGGATATACATAGATCCTATCAAGACAGCTGACATCCTGCATGTACATAGCTAGAGGGGAAACCTTGTGATTACCTTGGCCTCCAAGCCAATGCTGCCCCTCCATCCATTGCCTGATATAGCATCTTATGCACACACTATACAATGAACTGTGCCATCCACACAGTACAACACACACACACACACTAGAAAGAGAAAGGGACAAATTTAGGCAACCACCAGAGTCGTCAAGTGATTGCGTATCCTGTATTCAACAACTAAACATGACCAAACTCTAAGGCTTCTCGAGGAAGAGGATAGAGAGACTTTACCAAATATGAAGTGGACATGAGCAGTGTAGAATTGCAACATAAATAATACAACTTCCATTTTGTTTTGTTTGGTATCCACAATTTCTTTACCAAAGTGATGCTGTTCTTGTTGTTTTAGAAACATCTGGCACAACACAATGTCCCAAGTAGCTTAACAAAATCACTGGAATAATATGTTCAAAAATTTACCATGTGCTTTCTACCTAAATCACATCCCCGCCGATCCAGCACTCATTAGCCACGCCTCCATACCACCACACCCATTGCAGGAAGAAACATCGGTTAAGGGGAAGGAAAGAAAACAACAAACAAACAAACAAAGAACCAAACAAACAAAAGCTGGGGCTGCCCTTCCTACTTCACACTGTGCCATCACAATGTGGCAAATATGAGTATAGTGGCACGTGTTAACTGGAAAGTACAAGAACCACAACAGCGAGAAAGACTTGGAGACTGAACCTGATACAAGGCCAATTAACCATGCCCAAGCATTTAACACAATTACATGCATCTAAAGTCACACGGATCCAGGCAGGTTGGCACGGATTGCTGCATGACACCACATGTATGTGTCCTTCTGCATACTTACAGTGTCTCAATGAGTTCCAATGGACAATTGAAATGTTTGCACATAGTGGGGGTTGGAGAGGCAAGAGATCATTAAATGAAAAATTCTTGCATTCACAAACTTCATTATATATCCACATCAATAGTGTATACACGAGTAACAGCACTAGCATCATTGTTCTTACATGGTATTATTATTACATGTTATTATTATTATTATTGTTGTTGTTGTTGTTGTTGTTAGGTTAAATACTTGAGACAAATACACAGCATATGGTAAAGAGTTGAACCCAGCCCACTCATTGATAATGTCTACCATTCACATGCACTTGTACAAAGCAAGTCCAAAAACTACTAAATGCTACAAATTGAATAGAGTATAAATAAATAATATTTAACAAGGAACTTGGTTCCTTTAAAAATACACATACAGCAAGCAAAATAACATCCCATAGTTGAACGTTCAAGCTGCACGGCCATTTAAAAAAAATAAGTTTCAGTTGTTGTTGTTTTACCAATGGGTCACCAACTGCCATCATTCCTCCAACCAATTTCACTTGAATGGGAACTGCTTAATTAAGAACCAAGTCCCCACCTCTTATCTCGCATCAGATACGAGGGTTATCGTACTGCTCCATTCCTCCCTCTCACACATAGTTACCTGTCTCACCTGTAGTCTTATCACGCTTCCTCTTCCTGGCCATGGTCCCTTCTCTCCTCCCACCCAACTTGGATCTGATCTCCTCCTCGCTATCGTCCGTGTCATCCTCTTCGTAATCAACTTCCTCTAACACACCCGGGTCACCTTTGTACGCCTTCACGGCTCGCTCCCGTTCCCTCCCGCCACAACCTTCACTACGCCTGCGATCGGACAGGTTATCGCCAGTGCCCGTAGACTCCATCAGGTAAAAGTTGGCTCTGTTGTGCCGCCTGAGGCTGTTGTAATCCAGCGAGGAGCGCGCGGAGCTGGTGCTCGATCGGCCACTGGACTGCCTCACTATGCAGTACTCCGAGTTGGTGTCCGGATCGCTGTCGGAACCGGAGTCCATGACAGGGGCGGAGATCGGACGTGAGAGAGGTAGGCCCTGGATAGTCTCAAAGCTGGGAGAGTGGGACATGCTAGTACCGGTGGCGCCATTAGCGCTGGAGTCCAAGCCCAGGTACTTCATGTAATTGTTACCTTCTCCACTCGGCTCTCTGGTCGTCTGGAAGAAGTGGGTAGGGGACATAGTAGGATCCTGTATCGGAGACTTCATGTTCTCTAAACAAACAAACAAACAAACAAATAATGATAAATGACCGAATAAATAAAATAAATATATAAATATGCATAAACAAACAAATACATATAAATGAACAAAAGAATAAATAAATTATGGAATCCGTCCATCCATTACAAGTCAAAACACAACCACAATTTCATAGGAATTTATTCTAGCCTATATAAGCAATGCCTAATGGATGACCTTCAATGATAACTGATACACAAACTGCATCGCCACTAGCAGACGCTCGAGATGCTGCACTTGTTTGCCACTCTCACTAATGGTTTCTGAAAGAGAAACTCTCCAGTGTGAATATGGCTCCACACTTCACTTGGCACGAGGGGGGGAAGGCAATGGAATTAAGGAAACAAAAACAATCTGCGCCACCTGATTCTGTGACCTCAGCGATTCACTCGATGCTGTCATTACTAGCAAGACAAAGAAAAGGGAAAAGTAATTAGTCATTTGGCATGAACTAGAAGAATTAACACACCCAAGTCTACAAGACGCTGGCATTGTTAGTGGTTTGACAGGCTTATCATCTAACTAGGTTTTATATATATACACACATATATATATATATATATATATATATATATATATACAAACATACATATATACACTTATATTGTATACAGTTATTTAAAACTGTAACATATCAACCAACAAGTCACCTGATATTCTAGGAGCATTCTTGTATAGCTCTGCCTTCTCCCTGGCCAGCAAGGCATCTTTCTCAGCTGTCACGGCTACCACCTTCGCCATCTTAAACTTGGAAGTGGCTTGAGTTGCCCGGCTCTCGGCCAGCAATGCCTTGTTCCTGGCTGCATCAGCTGCCTGGATAGCCTGGGTGTATGCTGACTGCACTTTGGCCTCGAGTTGATGCGACTTGAAGTTGATCTTCCGCCGTTTGAGAGCGGCAATGAGCTGCCCCCCGTGCCACTGCCCTTCCTCTTTCAATCCATTCTCGTACATCAGCACACCGTAACCTGTGCGTGAATTATTATCCCACTGGCCGTAGTAAGTGTACGAACCAATGCACTTGATGACCCCGTGCCCGTGTCGCTTGTCGTTCTTCCATTCACCTTCGTAAATCTGTGCCATCAGCTCCGGACTGCTGCCTTTGGAGGAGACGTCAGACGACGAAGAGTTAGCACTATCAGCCGACGACACCGAGATAATGGAGATCTTTTTGCCGTTGGTGGGCGGAGCTGGGAGTGGCTTCTTGTTTGGGTCTTGTGACTTGCACCCATTATTGGAGTCCTTTTCGTTGAGCTCGTAAGCTGCCGATGCCCGAGTGCCAAAACCAGACCGTACACCATTTTTATATTGGCCCCTATAGCACCCTGTACCACACAGAAATAATACATAAATTGACATATAATACGACCTTTGATAGCTTTTAAAATGAATATCACAACACAATGGTCGTTATAAAAAAAATTTGAAATTGAGATCATGGGACTTTCATTAATGCTGTTTAAATAATAAGAATTCATTTGAGCCTAGCTCAAATGTTGTATACCAGTCGTGTCATTATCACGTCTTAAACTTGATCTCCTGCCACAGATTCAAATCAATAAACAGTCCATTTTTCCTTAAGGGCTATCAAGTGGCTGCGGGTAGACACAATGCTGAAAATTGTCGCCCTAGTTCTAGAGACTCTGCTTAAAAACATGTCCCACTCATTATAGTGGAGAAAGCTACTGAACTGTTCAATTCCTACTTCCTCAAGAGTGGATTGAAACAATGCTAGTCTCTTTCCACCAAAAAAATGACTTTAGGCTGTTGAACAATTGGTAATTCGTAAAGGGAGAGAGTTGTCTTAGGCTTCCATGATTCAAAGAACCTATTTATAAAAGGTAGCACCCAACCAGTTACCAAACTCAATGCATGTTGTTTTAGACACACACACACACACACACACAAACAACAGCACCACAACGAATCACCTCATTGAAACTTTCCTTGATTCAGTAAATAAAACTGACTTGTTGCCCCTAACAACTTGTGCCCACTATTAATTTTCCTCCCAAATTCCTGTAGCCATAGTGACAGATGCCAGAGACTGCATTGTACCAGGTCTTCCCTCCCAGATGTCTAAGATCACAATTACACCCGATCAGGCTAGAATGGTGACCCCCTAATTAAGATAATTATCTCTAAATAAACCACTCTTGGTCACTTCCCAGAAGCAAGTATTAGATTTCCCACTCTAATTAATTTCCATCCTCCCTAGCAGATTCCTACTGCAACTAAAGAACTTAAACATGATGAATTCTCAGAAAAGTTTACCTTTCGACAAAAAAAATGTATTAGGAACATGTAAGTCAACAATCTTGCCATAGCAGTTGTTGAAGAGGAGAAAAAAGAAGAGACCAGCAGGAAAATTGAACTTGAAAAATCTTATATATTGGCACTTTCCCATTTCCATGCTCTTGCAGACACACCATTGTTTTAGTTGCTGTACATTACGGAATAACCCGTGCATGGAACAACCATATTTATACTATCACAATCAGAACGGGAAGAATGTTCAAGTTTATTTATAATTATGCCAGCTGGACTTCAATACAGAGTGTTTATTCACACAGTAATATTTCTAAATGGAGCACCATGAATGATAAGATATCTTTCTATCCCAGGCCCAGTTAGTTAGCCCAAACACACCAACAGCCACTCCCCCTTTGCTTTACATCACACTCACCTCCATCCACATACACCTCCTCTCCTTCTCCATCTTGTTTCCCATTCCGCCAAGATCCCCTGTAGGTACCATTGGGTAGCTTAATGACTCCGTACGTTCCTCTGGCTCCACGAGTGAACTCTCCACAATACTCGCTGCCTTCTTCCCGTATCTCGCGGCCCAAGCCGTTCCTCTGGTTCTCCTTCCACTTCCCCATGTACTTCATCCCCTGAGGCCAAGTGTACACTCCGCTCACTTGGCTGCCATTCTCCCAGCTACCTTCAAAACGTCCCTGGCCTTTGGGGCCCGTACCGCAACCGTAGCCCTCCGCTGAGTCTTTTTCCCACTCGCCACAGTACATCCCACCGTCTTCATACTGGTAAATAATGCCACGAATAGTTTTGGACATCTCTCAGTCAAATTTCTCACTTCACGCTACACTGCTTCACCAGTTTGTCATTTATTATTAATTTCAATTTGACATCTGTGTGCGCTGCATATATATAACCTCCTAATTAAGTGTGGGCGTCGTGGTGACGTGTAACAAAACGGCATGTACGTGTGTGTGGAGTGAGCCAATCGCAATTATTAATTGGCTGAGTGTAGTGTATGACCTTAACACCACCTCCTCATTGTAGAGTTCAACTAGGGATGAAGGAGTGACGCACAGACTCAATCACATGAAAGCCATACATGAATATGAATACACTAACTTTTATCTGCACTATCAAATCAACAAGACAAGCACCCATTACAGAACAACCTTGCCTCAACATAGTCATTGTTTTGTTGAAAACACATATACACATATTTAAGGTAAACTGTGACAATGAACTTTATAATTTATGATTGTGCATGTGATTTGAGTAGCTATCAGTGTCACTGCTGCTTGGAGCGCAACTGAGACCTGTGGGCAGTGACGGCCTGGAACCCCAGCTTGATGCTCTGCACGGAACAGCGCGAGCCACAAGTCTCGCACTGGAGGAAGAACAGCCGCGTCTCCTTCTGCAAGATGGTGTCGGGAGAACGGCACGTGTGACAGGTCACATACTCCTCTAAAAATACCACATCAAAGGCAAGGTAAAAAAAGGAAGAAAAAAAAAAACAACTAAAAAAAGAAAAAGAAAAAAAGTGAAACTCTGCATTAAAACTTTAAACAGTAACTTCTGGAAAGACTATATCATGTCAAATTCAATAAATCGAGTGATACTGTACAAGGGTTTCAACGAGAATATTGTGTCATTGCGTACTCTCTCTGCCCTGCGCCTTCAACTGACTACACTGTTGGAGAAGCATCAGAGGGCAATGTATCTATTATTTAGTCATATCACTAGCCATTGAATATTGCACATGTAGAATGACAGTATTAAGTCATGAATACCGTTACATACTAATCTATTGTAGAGTTAGTCCTTGAGTGTATTAAACTTAACGATGGGGGCACTGATGTGCATGAAAAGGGCAATTGTGTGCATCGACATACACTTTCAAAGCCAAACATGTAGATCAACAAGATGTGCACATAAGTATATGCCTTCAGAGATACACTTCTCACATCTACACGAACTTTCAGGGAACAAGCATACTGCACCACACTTTCTCTATTTCCATACTTGATTTATCTTTATGATACAGTTAAAGGACATTTTCACACTTACAGTATTTCCATCCTCATTAGGTCAAAGATCATGGTAGGTTAACACAGCTGTTAGTATTTATCTAGTAAACAGCTGACAATAAGCAGCATTTCATAAGAAAGGTTGTAAAACATCAATAAACGGTGTAACATTTCTGTAGATTCACTACTATTTCCTAGCTAGAAACGGTCCAGAGCAAACACTATGGAGATAGTGCAAAACAACTTGCACAAAAGTCCAACTTGCTTCAATAAACCTGGTAGTGTCTATACTTAACTGTATGTGGCTGTATATTCACTTCTCATCGCTTGTTTCTAATTGTCTAGACGATTAGCCTATAGTTCAAGTGAGAATGTGATCTCTTGTTTATTTATACTACAAAGTCTAGTCATTGCTGCTATCTTCTTGGCTTACTGATATAGCGACGAAGAACAGTTTCAATCTGCTTCTGCTGGAACTTTCCTTTAATGATGAGCTGGTTATTTCCATCCACAGAACCACTAAAAAAAAACAACATCAACAAGCATTAAACCCTTTCCTGAAATGAAGAAAAAAAAAAGGAAAAAAATATAAATTGTCAATGGCCCATTTTATAATGTAAACTTTCAAACTATTACAATCAAGATATATAAATGTATTATTCAATGTACGGTAATTTAACCACTAAGTTACTATGGCAACAACTAAGCATTGCTTAGTGCATAAACCTATTGTAATTGGCGAGCAAGTGAGACACTCTCAGGAGTAACTCAACTGAAAATCAGGGATATTTGTTTATATATATGTTTGGACATACATATTTTGTACTTTGACCCTGGTGTTTGTGCGTTAGTTCGGTGGTCGACCCCATCCAAAACGTCACTAAACTGAATCCTCTGGTTTGTCGATCATTACCCGTATCACCCTAGAAATTAAATTGTTTACCGTTTTGAATTCTTTTGCGGGTCCAGTTAAAACTTATCAATTTCCTTTCGAGTTAGTGGCGGTAGTAAGTTAATACCCTATTGGTCATAGTTATAAGCCCTACGCAACAGCATTTACTTGAAAATTCATTGTCCACTAGACTAACCACGAAGGTAGGTTTTGCGTAGGTATGTTCAGTTGTATGAAAGTAGTGTGCCTAATAACTAATACTAAGAATATCACAAGAAAAAGTTCAAATAACGTGACTCGTTTTGTTTTTTGGTTGCGTTTTCTTTCCGATCCACACAGTTGCGGGGAGCGGTTACTATGGCACTGAATGCCTTTACAGTATAATACATAATTTAAAACTCGACTTTTCTTTAATAGCTTGAGTGTTAGAAGTCAAAGCCAACGGTTTTACAATAGTGTAGTTTTAGGCTCGCTCACCATTTGTGCTCAAGCACACCACTAGTTTACTTTAGTGGGTATTGGAACAAAATCTACTACATAGCTAACATTTTACAATCGTCATTCCTTTATTCAAATGTGATGTTTAGAAGCCAGACTACAGTGATGACTGGTAATCAGACAGGTATATCCAAATTCTCATGCTTTTTATTGTCTAGTATAACTCCATAATCTATTGGTATACTGCGAGGATCAAGATACTACATTCTGTACTAACTAGCACTCTAGCACCATCAGCATCTACTTCACCTCCTCCACCCACCTACCAACGGTCTCTCCTAATTGTCACTCCCAACCTCCAAATCAACTCTACTAAGTGTGTTTGTTGTCTACTTTGTCCTCATGCAAATCCAAGACCACCTCTCTTGGTAGTGCAGATTCTCGCAGCCATGATCAGACAACTACTCATGTATCAAGTTAGCTATTCTCTCCCGAAACAACTTAACTTCTATTGAAGAAAAAAAAAATCAAAAAAAAATCAGTTACATAACAGTGAATAATTCACGCGATAAGACGGTTTGAACTGGCCGGGAAAAAGTCGACGACACCGTATTAATAATCACGAATAGCCTCTTACCCCATTGTTTAAAGAACAATCATCTTCCTGAAGATGGTTAAATACTTCCTGACATTTTAGAGCGCGCATGGTGGGGTCGGCCTCCCTTTAGAACTACCGTATTTCCTCGTAACGGGAGACCATAACACTTGTAGCTATGAGTAACAAATAGTCAGAACTGGTAGCTTCCTATCCAATACAGACGACCAAACATTAGTAGCAGCGAAACACAAGGAGGAAGAAAGGGAGAGAAAAGGACAACAACAACAACAAAAGCTAGGTTAACAGCCATATTGTTAAACAGTTAGTTTTAACTTCTAACACTCGAGCTACTAAAAAAAGTCGGGTTTTTTAATTATGTATATATATGAAGAGGATTTAATGCCATAGTAACCACTCCCCGCAACTGTTTGAATTGAAAAAAAAAAAAAAAAAAAAGTCACGCTATTTAAATGTTTTATTCTTTTTCTAAGCAGTACAGTGCTTCCAGCTTAAAGAGTGGATTTTTTAGCTTTTTGGTTAAGGTTGCTAATTCTGCTATAATTTCTCAAGTATGTGTAATAGAAAGCTAAAAATTTGTATTATTATACATTAATGTCATATTAACATACAGACACATTTTTTGTGGGTTTGTGGTTAATGTTGTGGTTATAGGTGACGGAACTGGGAGCTTCAAGACAGTGAATTTGGAAGTGTTTAAGGGTGGCCGCACATAGCAGCGCGCACCGCCTGTAGATCCGGACATTAATTTATTCCCCGCCAATACCCCACCATTCGATAATACGCGAGCAGAAACAATCGCGCAGTAGTAGCAGAAGTATACTTTGCGAAGTTGTGGTGTTTTAATTTAGCTTCTTGTTGTCTCATATTCGTTTATAGCAACTCTCCATACGTCGTCTGAGCTCACGCGGCAAGGTGCACCAGGCTGCCTCTCCTCCAGTAGCCGTTCTCCGGACTCTGCGCACCTGAACTCAAGCGGATGGATCCACCAGGCTCGATTTCTGCGGAGCGAAGACTTCCCAAGCTGCGCAGATCTAATACCTTCACCTCTGGCTATCTCCAATAAACTGCTCTCTCTTCTGACTCTCTTGTTATTGTTGTATTGACGTTTGTTTACGCTTGATATAGGCGGGCTCTTTTTAGAACCAATACAAACTAATTGAAAAAAGAATTGCTCGCGTACTCGTAGTACGAGATATGGGGGTGGGGCTATTTCTTAAGAATTGCGAGTGGAATTAAAGTTCCAAATTTTGTAACAGTTTTTCTTGGAATCTAATAATGAGAACGACACAAAAATTTGACACACAGGTAAACCAAAAAAAAAATGAACTGCACCACAACGAGAATTTTTCAATATCTTATAAATAATAAAAAATTGCGAATAAATCATGAAGTAATATTGAAATGGATAAGAACTCGTTGTCTTGCAGTAGAGTATCGGCTCAGCTAGTAGTGCACCAAATTGCGGAGCTCCAACTTACCGCACCGCTCCAAAAAAGTGCTACAAAGTTTTATAACCAGGCCCCGATATTTCCTGATATTTCTTCCAGATTCGCTCTAAAATTAGTGAGCGGCTCCTTCGGCAGGTACTTTGTCCTTGTGTAGTAGTGGAGAAGCCCCTGTAAGTATACAATAGTAGTAATCGTGCATAGCAACCATCAACAAAAAATTGCGTAGGCGGTGTGTGGCCACCCTTAAGCTGAAAAAAGAGAAATTATTTTTCCTTATCTCTATAACTTGGTATACTGATACTTTAATACCTGAAGTTTCATATGAGCCTGATTTTGTGGGCACATGAAATTTAAATCTCGAAATATTTTAAATTTTAAGAAAAAAAAGTGTTTAAGCCAGGATTTTTGAATTTATTGAGTTATATCTCTAAAAATTTGACACATGATGTAAAATTGCCTTAAAATTATTATGTATAACTTTTGGTAGCTATACCTTGAAAATGAAGTGAGTTGTGGCTGTTTTTCACCAAAAAAAAATTACGCACGGTAAGGGTCATCAAATGATGACGTTTAGAGCGGGTTGTGAGCCTTTAGTACACGTAAACGCGGCGTCACAAAAAAAGCGCATGCGTATTTGTGTCATAAAGTTACGAGGGCGCCAGTTTACCGCTAATTGTTGCACGGGTATGGCTGATTTAGATAAGGTTGTATCTCAGGCCCGTGGGATCAAGTTTTACGGCGCTACTGCCTATCACGGCCAGCATTTTAGTTGCCACAGTAGTTTAAAAAAATCCACTCTTTAAGTTGGAAGCACTGTAGTTGTAACGCACAATACTATTCACACAACTGAACACACCTACACGGGACTTACCTTCGAAGTTAGTCTAGTGGACAATGAACTCCCAAGTAAATACTGTTGCGTAGGGCTTATAACTGTGACAAATAGCGTATTAACTTACCACCGCCACTAACTCAAATAGAAATGGAACTCTGGTAAGTGTTTGAGTTCTAACTGCACCCGCAAAAGAATTCAAAGTGGTAAACAATTTAATTTCTAGGATGATAGGGTAATGATCGATAAACGAGGGGATTCTGTTTAGTGAAGTTTGGGACGGGGTCGAACACCGAGCTAACACAAAAATACGAGAGGGTCAAAGTACAAATGACATACGTATGTCCACACATATATATAAACAAATATCCCCGATTCTCAATTTGACACCACTGTATAGTGTCTCACTCACTTTGCTTGCTCGCCAATAAATAAATAAAAAACAGCACAGAATCTGTGCTAATCTGTGTACAAAGAAACAGACGAGGAAGGTTGTGAAATTAATTTGTACCCACTGGTATCTGACAAGACATCAAAGTACCCAGCAAAGAGTTGTGCCGCTATGTTGGTGAGTGATGACTAGACTGCAGACCAGCCTCAGTCACAATGGGAGTGCCAAAATACCAAACAGCACAATACATACATATATTATATATATATAATATATATATTATATATAAGTGTATGGGAAATAGCTACATTTGACAGTAAGAGAGTACCATGGAAGTAATAGACATTACCTAGGCAGAAAATAGTACACACAGCTTGTTTAGAAATATTAAACACACACACACACACATACGTGTGTGCACACACACAACCTATCCCAATGAAATATTGATGTGATTAAAAACTGACTTAAGATAAACATTCTTCTGAGGGGGGGAACCTACACCCTCATGGTACAATCCCTGTACCCACGACTCTAGGCTAGTCCCTACCAGTTGAGTGTTTCTCCTTGCTAACATCAAGTCACATGACTGGACTATAACACTATGCTAAATATCCCATTAATAACCTAAACTAATGATACTTGTTGAAAGACAAGTGTACACGTGCTGTCTCACACACTAACAACTTGACACTCCAACACTTCTGTTTTTTTTAATTGAAAAATTGAATTACTTAACAAACAGCCGTACATGATATACTCACCTGGTACCCAATTCAGACATCAGGAATGCAAGAAGATGCTTTGGCTGTCTATGCAATCTGCACACACCAACACACACACACAAACGTAAACACACAGTGCATTCAATGTGAATCACAACAGCATCAGTGACATCACTCTATGGGTGCCTGTATTTCTAACATTAATTCAAGTTGTGTTAATGACTGGTTCTCCATCGGTAAACATAACGCTCATACGCCAACCTTAGCCCCATTTTGATAAATATATTATACTGTATGAATCCATGTGTTTTTACTCTATGCCACTGGCCCACTCAGAAATGTAAATAATTATTATCAATCAGTATGTATGGAAAGAGGGACTAGACTCGCTGATCAGAGCAAGGCAGGGAAGAAATTAGAACACAAAAGATTCACATAACACAGATGAGCTGGAGGACTGGAGGGAGGCTGGTGTGCAAACTGCACTGGGAGAATAATAAGGTGGCCGGAAGCTTTGAGGACTATTTCATGAGTTGGTGAGACTTGAGGTATTCCAGTATATCTAAGTTCCAGTGTGTGGGGCCAAGACCCCAACTTACCCGACTCACCGGAGAAGAGAAAAAAGAGGGGCCCCGCCCATAGAACTGTGGGCGTTGTCCAAGAACCTATGTGTATATGTAATAGAGTGTGTGTGCGTGTATTAGAGTTTAGCTAAGTTTACTAGGTCTAGAATGTTCTGGAAGCTTATGTTGTGCACGTGGCACAGCCAGTATAAAAGGCCGCGCTGCGTCACGACAACTGCCTCGAGAATAGCTACGGTTAGCTATTGACTAGAGAGGGTCGCCTTAATAAGCTACCTGACAGTTCACTGGTGGCAGTGTATCAAACTATAAAGCGACCGGAAGGAATTAAAACACCTACGGTAAAACCCCCGCCCCACACAGTGATGTACCTTATCAGACATTGGCAGCTTCCTTATCCCTTAGGAAGGGTCAAGAAGAAATAAGTAATAAAATTGATAAAAGCAGGCCTCAAGATGGAGCCAGATTCCTGTCAGTCATGATTATATTTTTTCTGTCTGTTAACTCAGGCAGCATAAACAGCACTACACATCTCCCAAAACTTCAATAGATAAATGTATTTCATTTTCAAAACAGGTGTCATGGATTTTGGTGATGTAAATATTTATTTCTGATTAGTCATTTAAATATACCCAAATAATTTGCACTCAGTTTTTTTTTCACCAGCTTTCATAGAATAACTATGGGTTAGTTATTTTGAAAAGGTAATGCATTAATGCTTAAATGCTACTAGTTGGTGACAAAGAGACCAGAAGGGTAAATAATAATAATAATAATAATTGGCGAGTGAGACACTTACATGGTAACACACTGTTGTGTAGGGCGTAGAACTATGACAAATATTGCATAAACTTATCACCGCCACTAATTCGAATAAATTGTTCCTTACGTGAATATCCATTGTCCAATAGTCTAAGCACGAAGGTAAGTCTTGTGTTGGTATGTTCAGTAAACATGTATGTGTGAAAGTGTTGCGCGTTACAGCTACTGTCTAGCTAAAGAATTGCACAACATAAATGTTTTAGTAGCAAAAATATATTAGCTGCCTTTACACAGCTTTTTCGGCTACTACGGCAGTGAGCATGTCTTAATAGATTAGGTTCACACCTGTGCGGTAACTTCTAAGAAATGCCCGTTGTTTTGTTTTGAAGTCAAACAGTTCCGGCAAGTGGTTACTATGGCATTGAAACCCCTTTACCATATGTACGTAATTTAAAAACTAGACCGTTTTTAGTCGCTGGAGTGTTAGAAGTTAAAAATAATTACATTACTATAATCTTACGTAAAACTAGGGAGGCTCACTCGCCACTAGTAGTAGTAATAATAATAATGATAACAACAACAACAATAATAATATTAATGATAATAATAACAATAATGATAATAATAACAACAATAATTATGATAATAATAATAATAATAATAATAATAATAATAATGACAACGATAATAATTATAATAATAAAAATGATGATTATGATGATAATGATAATTGTGATAATAATAATAATAATTGTCTACTAGTGGGTAAGGAGATATTATTGACTGGGTCATGCAGCATAACATAATATGTCAGGATAGACATTGCAATTTCTGAAGATCCAAACAAACACCTACATTCAATCTCCACTACACGTGGTGCGGTCTGAAAGGTCAATAGACTGACAATACCAAACACACACACAACTCCAATAACTTCATCTGGTGGGTCTGCATCGACTGCCAAATGTTTATTTAATTAAAGCAAGCAAGAAAGTCCACCCACACAAGGTAAATCCAGACTGAGAGACAATTTTGTTTCAACAACACGAACATCACATGTCCTTTAACCTTCCAAATTGAAGTGTTAATTGTCAGTACATTAGGGAGAGAGAGAGGGAAAAATCAAAAAAAGAAAAAGAGATAGAATGTATTCACTTGAGTAGTTGTTTTAGAGACCACTTTGTCAAGTGAGTGATTATCACAGCCAGTTGAATGTTCACAGACCAACACCTTGTGACTAACATAATCGTCTAGTACGGACGCTTTCATGGACAAACAAACCATTAATGTGTGTATCAAATGCCAGCTACACGTAACACTTTGAAAGTAAACAATCGTATCACAGAAGATCTCACAAATATAGCTCCTGCACAATATCTTTTCTTATGAAGCAATAAATTCGATCCAAAACACTCCCAAAAAAGTTCAATTTGCTAGATTTACCAGAGGCTTAAATGAATAATTCACCCTAGTTTTAAGGTCATTTCAGCACACTACCGGTAACACTAGCTTATCTGTAGTGTTATTCTTACTTTCACTTGCAGTGTCTGTGCCTTATACACTATTTAAATAAGTCCTCCATTACACACACGTGGGAGGAATAACTGACCCTAAATTAGAAATCACATCATTAGGAAGGGGAAAAGGATGTGAGGGGGAGAGCGTGGCGCTGCAAACAACTTCTGGAATGTTTCAGTCGTTTTAGAGTTAGTCCAAATACAAACTTAGTCATTTAAAACGGACTATTTTTGCTTTGTGTGATAAAACAAAGTTTAAACAATATCTATCCACAAAATTTTGCCAAACAAAGAAAGCCTTAATAATTACATTGAAGATAGCATGTGACCAGAAAACAAACAAACAAACAACAATTGAATAGCCAATAAAGTGAAAAAAGATGGTCCAATAATGAACCAACAGCAAAACTAACGCCCAGTCATAGTTCAGGCTAAGGAATATCATTAACCTGCTACTCAAACAACCCGCCATTAAACACCTAACAACTTTACTGAATGATCCCGTAAAATAGCAACAAGGAAAGTGTCTTATGCCAACACATAAGCACACATGGTCGGCGAGTGTGCTACTTCTGAACAAGTCGTACAAGACTGGAGACTAAAGGCGTTGACCAGCTAGCACGCCACAACCAATGGGGATTTCATTAGCCAATACTGATGACAAAAGTTCCGCTCTATTTGTCGTTGGGAACTACTGAAATAACATGGTAGGCATCACTGTGTGTACGGAGGCATACAATGATGATGTATTCACCAGAGGAAGGCATTCCATGGATGTGTGAACACAATAGGTACTGACATAGTTGCTAGGGGAGTTTGGAAGTACGGCTAATATAAAATGGCTGATGTTGCCCGCAGAACTCTCAACTAAACAGGCAATGGAAAGCAATGCTCGGCATATTGGGGGATTTTTTTTGTTAGATTTGCGACATTTTCAGTGAACATTGGCTCCTATCGTGTCTTAGTTTGCTAATACAATAAACAAGCACTTGCACACACACACACACAAAAACAACAACAAAGAGCAGAGTGTCTCTTCACTGGTGCAATATATTAAATAAATAAATCCTCATGTTGAGTTGACTTTAATGTATTTATGATATCAAAAATCAAGCTTATAAAAACTAATCCCCCCCCCCCCCCCCCCCCCCTCCTCCTCTTTTCTGGCATCTGCTAAAGAAATAGTTGAAATGGATTCTAAAACCGCGTTTCTATAAATCTTTTACAAAATTTTAAAAAGAGTTTTATTCAGTTAAGCAGTCCAGGAATTATTTTCGATAACAGTCAAATAAAGCAACAGTTCGTTTTATTCCCAGGTACATACCTGGTCATTAGAGAACTAATAAGCTCCTCCATGTTGCTAATTACCCATCAAAGAGTGCAATTAGGGTATATCGTTTTCGGGTACATACCTGGTTATTAGATAACTAATGAGATCCTCCATGTTGCTAATTACCCATCAAAGAGTGCAATTAGGGTATAATTGCAAAGATGACAAGCACACGAGCACAATCACTACTCCTATCCTCATGCAACCATTCACTATATAATGCAAACTACATTTACTTACAGTAACAGTTGCATCATCATAGCTTGCAAGTGCCCATCAAACACGGCACTCTTTCAGCAGTGTCTACTGTGGGTTTAAATCGTAGTACATTCCATTAGGTCATAACTGTGTCTAACTCCTGAAAATCCTCATGGAAACTACCACTGACATATCAAACTCGCAGGAATTTGAGGTTAGGGTTTGACAAGTTTAAAAAAATGTTGTCCTTTAAAAAATCAAGCTAAATTTACGGCACTTTAAAAACTTGTAAATAATGATATCAATAATAATAATAATAATAATAATGAAGCACCAAAGGTGCGAACCCTCAGCGCCACTATACACTAACTATAGTATGTCCAAGTTGAGTTGGCACGACCGCAAGCGCGGTAACTGTGGAATGCATTTAGTACTTTACAGGAAGCAAATTTAGTCATGTGAATCCAAGTCAATTAAGCGTGCAAACGTCAACGTAGCACGTGAAAAAGGGGAGGTAACGCAGGTGCGCATTAATTCTGTAACTATTGTAAGAAAGAAATTTAGTGAAGTTTATGGAGTTTTTCGGGCGCTGTACAGCTCATCTCGTCTGTTTTCAATTATATTTATGTTTCTTATGGCAGATAATGTACAGCAGATGGAAAACGCTAACAGGTGAGGCGTCCTTCTAAAGAGACAAGATTAAAAACAGTCGATTCTACCTACTGTGTCCCAAGAAATATTCTGATATTCACAGGATTTAGCACTGTTAACTTGTAGTTAAAGTTATTAGACTTTCTTGTTGAATAAAATTATCAATTGTTTCATTTATTTATAATATATTATATATATGAAAATTGATGAGATGATAGAATTTAAGTAGTACACATATACAAAATATAGTTGTGATCCCAGTTGAAGGTGAAGTGCAGCCTGAATTGGTCCTAATCCTTATAATAAATGGCATCTATAGTAGTGAAGAAAAGGAATTGGCATAAACACAGCTTTTTGACAAGCACACAAATTACGGCATTTGTTGAACAGGTAGACAAATAATCTTACCTACATCCTATCAGGTGGTCTTGTACCCTCTGCTTGCTACAACAGGACACTCCGACTATCCTGTTTCTACACTAGCAACCTAAGCTAATCGCGATACAAAGCTAGAAACGCAGCAATCTGAGAAGAAGCCGCTCATTGTTTACAAAATTCTTAATGAAGACAGTCCGCGTGATTAATTGAGCCGTACCGCGTGACTAAAAGCAGGCGCGTTTTGAGCGGGAAACATGTGGGTTTTTTTTTCTATTCCCATAGACTTTTGTATTGAGTTTTGGAATAGCACTTTCTCTCTGGTTTTGGAGTATACTGAGGAAATATTTTTTAACCGCTTCGGCGCGAGCTTTCTAATGGTACAAACCCCGGATGCGTAGCTGTTTCCGTTCAAAAGTTATTACAGTTTTTTTCTGGCCAACTCAATTTGGACATACTATAGCTATTACAAAATCATCTCTGACCAAAAGAATAATTTATTGGCTGTTCTAATCAGGACCAATATAGTTCGAGCAATGACAATGGTATATGTAAACGCTGTCTTCATAAGGGAAGCTAAACAGGCCAGAGACATTCACAGTTCACTAGCTATACATTTTGAATGTGAAACTCCACTTCCAGCCCCTCTGTTAACTTCCCGACAGCATAAAGCAAACTATAGCTACCACGCAGCTGCGAGAATTAATTTGCTCACGTGATTCCTAAGTGATACGTGATTTTGTTGCCCACAAAAGCTGGTACCAACGCGGAGCTGAAAGCTTCGTGTTTCTAAAAAATCAGCCCCCCCAAAAAAGTAGCTCAATGAAAGGTCTTAAAAAAAAGTAGCACAATGAAAGGTCTTAAATCGTCATTTGGAGTAAGTTCATACCTAAATCAACGGTGAATAGTTAGTAATCTCCAAAATCAGAGCATGACAGACAGACAAACAGACAGGACGACTACTATAACCCTCTCGTACATGCGCGCTGAGGGTTAATAATTATAACAACAATCACCATCCAACACAATGTAAAACTCAAAGGAAGCACCAACGATAAATATTAAATGGATCAATTGCGGCCAGTCAAGACAAAAAACAACAACAAACTCTAAAACTTATAATTTGACACGTGCTCTAGTAGATCATGTACAGGACTGAATCTCACCTGACTGGGAGAGAGAGAGAGAGAGAGAGAGAGGGGGGGGGAGGAGAGAGAAAGAGGAGACTATGTGATACTTTTTCTACTGTACAATTATATTTTTAGCAGTGGTAATTGTTTATAGCAATGGTAGAAATACTTAAATACCTTGATAGTTGATATCCCACACAAAAATATTCCATAATCAACATAATTAGTGAACCCACAACTTGCTACCAATTAGCCTTATAAAAATCCTTTCGGAAAAAAAATGCTTCTAAGCTAGTGAAACGCCTGTACAACAATGAACCCTTTACCAGATGACTGTAGCCAGAATGTTAAGGCCCTTCACTACAACATGATATCAGCTTAGCATTGCACTATGTTTGCAAACACTGCAAGTGTCGCACTTATACACAACAAAATGTGTCTCTCATTGTCCCTCCTAAAATATAAAAAAGTTAGTTTTTTTTTCTCCTGAAGGTGTTGAAAAGAGTATATCCTAATTTAGAAACAGTATTTTAAGCTACACTTACAGCTTGCAAATGTCAGTGAAGTTGACGAAAGAAGTCTTCTTGGCTCCAACTCTGACTACCTGCGGAGGTTTCATGACCAGCTTCTTCTTCTGGCCTCCCACCAAAGCTGGGTTCTTCTCCCTCATGATGTTGAATACTCTCTCAAGCAACTGTACCAGATAGACAGCAAAAGAATTAATGACAGCTAAACTGGTAAGGTGACAGGAGAATTACTGACAAGAGAGTTATTGACAGCAGGATTTTTTGACAGCTAAACCAGGAAAGGTGACAATATTGCTCACTATACTTTTACCAGGCCATGATAAATATTTATCCTTGACATAATACAATGAAAACAGCAACAAAAGACATGAAATATACAACCAGTAGAGGATATAAACAAAAATGGTAAAGTATAGCCAAATAAGAAAACACACTTTAACATGAGGTCACACCACCCTTTACCTCTTCATAGGTGTAGTCTCTGTCTAAACCAGCCCAAGGTGTTGTGTCCACCTGCTCCTCATCTTCCTGTCCCTCCTCCTTCTCCTCCACATCATCATCAATGATCAGTACTTGCTTGAAGTCATCAAAGTGAATATTCTATAGCCCAATACAAACTAATGAATGAACTAATGAATGAAAAACTACTGTATCTGTTCGATCAGACACCCGCCCTAGTTTAGTAGTTTCTCTTGAATAGCAGCCTCCCCTAAATAGAGTACCTCAATCAATGAAACAGTACCTGCTATTGAATAGTAGCCACAGACGATCCTTACCCACTTTGTGTATTTCCTACGGCTTCTAATCAAAGAAAAAGAGAAGTTTTGATATAGGGTTCAAATTAAAAGTGGTAGAATATGCTGGGAGGAAAAAAACACTAGTAGGGGGGCAGGGAAACAATTTGGGGTGGATGAAAAGAGAGTGAGGGAATAAACGCCGCTCTTGAATAGTGGCCTCCCTCTTCGTTGAACCGAAAAGAATAGTAGCCATGGCGGCTGATTAAGTGGCGGTTATAACAAATACATGAAAAGAAGAGCCTTATACCAGGGCTAAACTATGTACATTACAGTGTTACTTCTAGTGAAGGAAAACTTGAACGATGATCAATCAAGTGACTAATCCTGGACTTGTATTGGAACAGAAATATCTTCAAAAATGGAAGCAGAATTTGTTCTTACAATAATGGTTATATTTCAGTGATTGTAGGCCCTACCAGGATACTCCGTGTCGATTAGCAAGAACTAGGCATACAGACCCGAGACTCTAGCTTCAACTGTCTTACAGACTCAAACCTTAAATACACTAGTAAAATATTAGCTACCTTCCAAGATAGAATTCTTCCTACACTGATCAGCTTCACCAGAGCATGTGTTCTATATGATTTTGCTCACTGAAGCTTACCCTGAGCTATTTCACTGCCCAGCCAACACAGCCAGCAAGAATACATAACCAGTGGCAGCTTAAAATGCATATTCCATGTACACTCAACATGGTTTGAAACAGCTGAAGGTGGGAAGCAAGTTATTAGCAATGCTGCTTCTTTGCTATTATTGTGAAATAAGTTTCTAGACTAAAAGTAGAACCAACAGGGAGGCAGGGACATACCTACTACCACTCCTGCAAAACTTAAGACTCCTACCACCATAATTACTAACTGGTCTTCTCCTTTTTTTCTTGAATGGCAGGTCATAATCGTCCAGACCTGCACCTGTTTCAGGTGCATGTTCTTTTTCAGGAAGAGATGATGTAGATGTGCTGGCCTGTACAGACGGCTCATGAGGAGGGGGAGCAGCAACTGGTGGAACTGGAGCTTCAGGTGCTTGCTAAAAAATTTCAAGTTACCATAAAATTTCTTACTTTACTATATACTCCAACATACATCTTCAGATGGGAAAATATTCAGGTCAATCTTCTTCTTCTTCTTTTTCTTCTTTTTCCCACTCAGTTGTAAGTCAGTCTACAAGATTAAAACAAGTTGAATTTTAAAGATAAATGTTGTGAGTTGTACACACCAAATCATCTTCTGGAAGAGCTTCCGAAGTAGATGCCATCCTTTTTAGTTCAGCTTACCACACTAAAAGTACCAGTAAATAATCAACGTGAGCAGCGAACATACACAACGAATGATTGCATCAGCTGGACATTCCAGATAAAGCACTCCACCAGAGCTCAACGCTCTTTACGTAAAATTTTGTTATTGAGACGCGCGTTACAGTACGTCAAAATCCGCTAAGCTTGCGCCAATGACGCATTGCGCAGAGCGCTAGGGACCTCCCCGCGAAAATTTAAAACCTAACGTACTTCATTCCATTCTCGTTGATGGGCGGCGGCTCTGCACAATAAGGGCGGGCTCTTGAGAAGTTCCCCGTGGGAAGTCCGTGCGTGCTGCATCAGCGTTCTAAAAGCGGGTCGAGCTCGTTTGGAGGTTGCCCGCGTTCCTATTTTCGTTGTGAAGGGAAAAAAATATTGTAGGGCTGGCTGGGCGGATTGAAGATGTCCAGCCTAAGGGAAAGAACTCGACAGAAGGAAAATGAAGACCAAGACAGTAGTTATGGCAACAACAGCACTTCTTCTTCTGAAATATCCCTCTCCCGATATGATCATCCGTGAGTTTCTAAAAAAATAGTATAATATTGTTACAACTCTGTATTGCCTAGCTAGAGACTATTTGTGGAAGTGTAGTGCCAAATTGTATTTTGTAATTATAAGTGTTAAATTATTTTTGTTGCTGTCTTTCTGCAGTTGTCACAAGCAATGTGAGTCTTTGTTCTCCTCTGGCAGTGGCTTTCACAACTACAGAGGTCTCTTGAATAACTGCATAATATTGCTTGTAAGTTAGCTACAGCTTCAATTCAGTTGTAATCATAATGTCAGGCAAGGGACAATTGACAACAATTACATGACCCAAATTTGTGATTTTATTATTCACTTGGGAAAAGGTGACCTTATCACTTGCAAAATTCAATTTTTAAGAGATTGGTAGTAAAGATTTGGTACAATTATATTTACTAACATATAGTAAAGTAGTAACTGACAATAATGGTGCCAGTGTGAACTTGGTAAGGTTATTAATTGTGCTGTTAACAAGCAGTGTAGCTAGTGTTACCCTGACTGGCTGAATAGTTTCAGTTGCAGTGAAGCCAGTTGTTTTGTGGTTGTTGATGGACAACAGGACAAGCCCTCTAATTGGTTTCCAGTATAGATTGGGAACTAATCAATCCTATTGAGTAGTATTGAGTAAACTTATTATTATTATTATTATTACTACTACTACTACTACTGGCAATACCCTGCTTCACAGTGGCACTCGATGTACAAACTACTGCAAATTAGGAGTAGAGTATATCTCAGTCTATTGTTATTATCTGCTACAACTTGGTTTAGCTACGTCAGTTCTTATTTTCTCACTTACTTTTCTTGACCCATATGTACACACACTACTGTTGTTGTCATTACTGATGACTTTTTACCAGCCCAGCTCAGCTTTATTCACATCGGCATTTTAACAACCCCTTTTGATGATGCTTTACCAACTCAACAACTCGGCTCATATATTATTCATGAATACACACTGTCTTTCGGTCATTGTCATTACTGACACACAAGCTGTATTATTATTATTACTACACTACTATACTACTACGACTACTATATCATTAGAGATAAGGAGTGGGGAGCTAGCAAGGAGTAGGGAACTAGTAGTCAAGAAACTGCATACATAGTTTCAATACATATTAGTCAGCTTCAGACTTTAGGTGCTGTTTGTTTCAAGTACAGTTTTCTCATATAGGCAATTGTCCATTTATATTTGGTAAAGCATCATTTTACATTCACTGTGAAGTGAATCAAGTATTTCCTGCTGCGTGAATCGTGGCAGTGCACTGTTATGAAGTGGCTGTATTAATCAAGGCACACAGTCTCATTCTCTTCATGCACAATTGTCCCATTCTTCCCTGAGGGTTTGACTGTCCCAAGAGCTGGTCGTGTAATGTCTGACTATATCCAAGTAGGTCATCAACAAATTTCAAACTCGTCTTGTGTAGCCTACAGTAATCTACAAGTGCAAGGCCTTTCTTACCACCAATAATGACAAGTAAGCTTGTCTAGGGACCTTATTCAGTTTACAAATGAGTAACAACGTCTCTATTAAAGGCATGTTGAGGATACTAGAGTTCTTGTAAGCCTTTGTGTTGCATTCAGCATTTGAATAAGTAAATGAAGGTTTAGTTATGCAAGACTGGAAAGACTTTACCCAGCGGTTGTCAATTTCATTGCTCCATCACATGCACTGTTAATAAGCCACATGGACGTCCATATATTAGCTCTAATTTACACTCTTTACCCCTGATACTGTCATGCTTTGCTTACTTGCTAATAATAATAATAGTAATGACAGTTGTCAGCTGTTGTTGCTGTTTTATTTTCTTTGTGTTCTCCATGTGGCTGACACTTGGCAGTGGTTTTCATCATTTTTTGTTTCGTTTCCTTCATATTCCTCCTTCTCCCTCTTCCTCAAGGGAAATACAGCAAACAAGTTTATCCAAACTTTACAATTATATATATCCATGCACCCAAATTCCTATCATAGCAAGTGATAATATGTAAATGACCCATGACCTATCCTAGTCTGTGCAATTTTAATATTCAGTTGCTCCCCCCTCCCCTCCCCCTCTCCTCCCACTCCCCTCCCACCTCCCACCTCCCCCTCCCACCTCCCACCTCCCCCTCCCCCTCCCTCGTATTATGTTGTTTATTGTTAACTGACCCATTATTTGTGATGTGTGTTAGTAGGAACCATGGCCGAGGTTGGTGAGTTCCTGCAGTGTACACATAACGTGGTAGCTAGTGTTCGCCACTGAGTCTGGTAGCTGTGCAGCAGTAACCAGTGGCAATAATTTCCTGAGATATTTCAAACCTTCTGTGAACAAAAGTAGAAGTTGCTGAGTGTATTTTAATACAAATATACAACCTGTGTCAACATTCACTTTACAACCATAAGCCTAGTCACACCAACTATATATATTTCAACATAAATAATGTTAGCCATAATAGCTTATTGAAATAATGACAGAGACATAACTGTGGACACAACCGTAATGGTGGGCAAAATTGTTGCAGTAAAAAGCTATGTGTTAAATAGAAATGCTTGAACGAGCGTATTAGTGGTTGCCATTATAATTAAATGGTCATTTCTGTTGTTGTTACTAATTGCTGCCACAAACCCTCATCATTCTATAAACTGACTTTTGACAGAGTAAACTCTCAGTGGATCCAAATGTTATGCTGGAACTAATGAAGTTCCTCACATCAAATGAGGAGGAATTCAGAGATTTCATTTCTCCATCCTTGTTACTATTGTAGTGATCTGAAGGATGTAGCCAAATATTGTGATGTAGCAGTCTGAATGTATGTATTGTTTGTATGTGGTGTGTGTGTGTGTGTGTGTGTGTGTAGGTTTTGTCCAATTCCAAAAATATCATCCAAAACTTCATCAAGTGAGTAATGTGTGTGTGTGTGTGTGTGTGTGTAGCATTTTGTTCTAACCATCACCTTTTAAACTGACCTTCACCTTTGAACTCGGCCCTTGAATGTCTTGAACTATAGTATGTCCACGTTGAGTTGGCGTGACCACAAATGTGGCAAAAGAGGAATGCACTTGGCGAAACCGGAAACCAATTAAAGTCACATGACAGTAGTAGCTCAAACGCGCGAAAACGTCGACGCCCACAGTAAAAACGGGGCGGGTCCAAGGTGCGCATTATTACCGTAAGTTTACTTGTTGAAATGAAAAAGAAGCTATGGCAGTTTCTTCCGCGGCTGTATTCAATATATGCCCAGTTATAACTAATCACTCGTAGTTTATAGTTTGTACGAGCTTCTAGTTGTGCGCTAAAACTGGTTGAAGGTTGCGGAGGGTGATCTGGAGCTACAAAGCTTAGAGGAAAAAAGTACAGGACCGCAGCTGAAAGCCTCCTCAAGTAAGTCTGATTGTTGTGTGCTTAAGCGTGTATTTAAACTCTATTCTTACTTTCTTGGTGTGACGAATTTCTGAAGTACTCAACAGTAATGTGAAGAATCCAGCACATCACCTACACTTTAGCTATGGCCACACACATTCCAGTATTACTTTGTCCTTCACACTGAATCATATCATTTTTTTCATGATTTTACTATATTTTCTATCTACTTCTTAAATTTCAACTTTTTTTTTACTATAGCTACAAAAAAAATTGACAATTAATATAATTTTATAATGACATAGCTATATACAATATATATTATATAATTTTATGATGACATGAAATCGTGGTAGATACAAGCAGCAGTTGAATTTGGAGGGTGGTCAATAGCATCACCATAACCATAGAGAACTTTACCTATATAGACATGAGGAGTAATGGACAGCTAAAGCATAAATAGTGGCATATAGTCTATGATGAATTGTATATCTTATTATCTTGGTCAGTAAATTGGCTAAGTTTCTAAATAAATAGGCTCTATTTAAACAGGTAAGAAAATCTAAGTGGACAAGCAACCTGTGATATAAACGTACCTCACATTGTAGCTTGCTCTTGTTAAGTAGCCTTGAATAGCAACAAAGTCCTGAGCCCAAAATGAACCAGAATGTCAAGCAGAAGGGTAGAAACGAAGTCCCCAAACTACGACTGATTTTTGTTTACAATTGTCTCTGAGGTACTGCGCACGTGTTTGGCCCGGTTTGAGCGCGTGACTAAATCCCGCCGCGTGTAGCGCGGGAAACGTGTGGTTTTATTTATTCCCATAGACTTTTCTATTGAGTTTTGAAATTGCACTTTCCCGCTGACTCAGAAGTTTTTAAAGGGAATTTTCTGGACCGCTTCGGCACGAGCTTTCGAATGGTACAAACCCCGGAAGCGTAGCTACTTCCGTTCAAAAGTTATTAACGGTTTTTACCGCGCCAACTCAACTTGGACATACTATAGTGCAGCACTTGTGTATGTGTGTAGTATTTTGTTCTAACCATCACCTTTTAAACTGACCTTCACCTTTGAACTCGGCCCTTGAATGTCTTGAACTAGTGCAGCACTTGTGTGTGTGTGTGTGTGTGTGTATGTATGTGTGTGTATGTTGTTGTTGCTTTGAGGGTGAGGTTGCTGATTAGTTTGGCTGCTTGGTGGCTATGTCATTGGTTAGTGGCTAAAGTCATTGGTTAGTGGCTAAAGTCATTGGTTAGTGACTAAAGTTATTGGTTAGTGGCTAAAGTTATGGTCTAGCTGTGGTTCCCTGAGGAACTCAAGGTATGCATGCATCTTTTGAATTAATGCTGTAACATAATTAGATTAGATTATCTCTGTGTGATTTATAGTTGATAAGTATTTAATTACCCTCCTCGTGGCACAAACTTATGTATTATCTTTAGCATGTGATCAGCACCAGTGTAGTTCACCAATTGTATAATAGCACTCTGATTTTTTAATAGTGGCGATTTCCCCCTTACTAAATGCTTGTATTAATTGCATCATCCTATTTGCATTGCATCATTGCATGTTTATACTAGGACCAGTTTAAACTCTGACCCTATGCAATTATTAAACCTAAGAACAATTTAACATTACAATTTGTATTCTGGATTCTTGTTATGTGTGTAAACATAGAATCCTATACACCGTTCACATCTATGTCACTCAGGCACTTTAAAAGTATACCTGCTTAGAATATATTACATACTAGGTGCTGCTCTCGTCATTTGTTGTTCCATTTTGCCGTCCCTTTACCTTCTAGTGGTTGGCATTGGACAGTGGTGTGTGTAATGCGCTTGTTTAAATTTTGTGTTTGTTGTTGTATTTGAATAGGTATGGGTTTTTGGTCAACCCCATGCAGTTGGGTTCCAGGGCCATCAGCCTCAACTGGTCTCTGTGGTTTCTATTCTTAGGTTGGTGAATTTATTTATGGAAACCTATTCATATTGGTTCAATTAGGTGGTGTGTTATTGTTGTTGTTAGTTGTTGTTTTTTTTTCTAATATATTGTATGTAATTCATATATATGTATTTAGTGAGCTATCCTTTGCCTCTGTTGGTATTTGCTGTGGAAAAATTAGCCTCCAAGGTATGTTTGATGATGATGCATGATGCTTATAATCAGTGTTAGTGACATTATCATGCTGATTTTGAGTGAAATCAACTTTCTACAATGCTGTGTAGTTATAATTTTACTTGAACTACTTTAAAATATCCTGTAGCAGGCTGTTGTGGATGGTCTTGAAAACTAGGCCTATACTGGAAAGGGCATCATATGACAGTTCAGAGCACTGGGCATATAGCTAATACTCAGTATGCTACATTGGGAACATTTATATGTGTGTTTGTATATTATTTCAGGGAAATTTCTCAAAACAGAAACTAGTTGGTTTCTACTCTGTGTTTTTCTCATTGATTTTACTGTTGCCAGCCTATTACATCTACTACATGAACATTGGACCAAGTTAGTCCAGGCTATACTCCTTGCCGCATGGTCTTTTATTCCATTTTTCTTTTCTTGTCTGTCCTTAGCTGGGTCATTTTTTGCTCTGTGTTGGTACACTATCCTCTGGCTCAAACTGATGTCGTATGCACAAGTGAACTGGTGGTGCAGGGACTCCAAGATAGCTGAGAAACGTGAGTCAGTTGGGCATTGGTCAAGTGTCTGTGTGCTACTTGTATTTTACATTGGATGTTTTCCTCGAATATTTCTGAATCACTCGAGCGTTCAATACTTTCCCTTATTGAACACTCCAACGCGCCCGTGCGTAGTTCTGGACTTTTTGAAAGTATGGCGGAGTTACCTCTGAACTGAACATTGGAAAATATCCAATGTGCAATAAACAAACAATTGGTTACACTTGTCATGCCGTATGGGGAATGACATTTTACTCTCATACCTCACCTTCAGCTCATGAAAATACTTGAGCATGCTCATGAAATATCTCCCCATATTGTCTGACTCATGCAATAAGTATTGTGTATTGCTGCTTTTGTATTCTCATATATGTATATATATATACATTATATATATATATGTAATATATATATTCCTATAGATACTGATAGTGTGCTGGTGCAGTATCCTGACAACCTTTATTTAATGGGTAAGTTTTATGATTGAAAGTAATAAATTTAAATTTTATGGATCCAGTTACTTCAAATGATTGAGATAATTGTTTTTGTTTGTTGTTTTGTTTTTAATGTAAACTTACCGTACCGTACTTACCGTGTTTGTTAATGTCATGTTTGTTAATAAATTTGGCGCTCTATTGTTTCACTATAAAAAATGTGACTAGACTGCCTGTATGTGTGTGGTGGATGAACTGACTGCATATGTGTGTGTGTGTTCCAGATATGGTATATTTCATCTGTGCCCCAACCCTGTGCTATGAGCTCAATTTCCCCAGGACTGTGAGAAGAAGGAAGGTGTTTATGATCAGGAGGTCACTGGAAGTTGTGAGTGGAAGTTGTGGGTCTATGAAGTAGTCCTGTGGATTAGTGTTATACCTGCACACTCCACACTCAGCCACTGCAGGGTCGAGTGATTGTGTCTATATAATTGTATATTTATGACTGGATAAAAAAACAATGCAATTTTGATTATCTAGCTCGCTTGGTTATACTTAATTGCACAACCTATTTTTTTTTCTTTTTCTTTTTCTTTTTTTTTTCCCTCTCTCTTTCTCTCTCTTGCTGAATTTGTTCATCTTTGAACAGAATACATAGAAAACTTGACACTATTTAGTAGAACAAGGTTCTCACTTTAGAACTTCTTCACTTCTTATCACTTATCCAAGCCCGTGTGTTGTGGTGTGTGTGTGTGTGTGTTTGTATGTGTGTGATGCAGGCGTTCATCCTGAATGTGGAGTTGGCTATCATGCAACAGTGGATCATTCCAACTGCTCTCAACTCACTGCAGCCGTTCAAGGGCATGGACTGGGCACTCATGGTAGAGAGGGTTTTCCTGCTGGCAGTAAGTGTAAATGAATGATAACGACAGGGGCAAGGGTGAAAGTTACCATACTACAAGTGCTGTTGTTGTTTACATTGGTGATATTATTTACTGTCTTGTCATTCCAGCTACCCAACCACCTGTTTTGGTTGCTGGGGTTTTATCTGCTCTTCCACTCCACCTTGAATCTGGTAGGTGAGGTGCTGCGATTTGGAGATCGCCAGTTCTACACAGACTGGTGGAATGCACGTACCATTGGGAAATTCTGGAGGTCATGGAACATCCCAGTGCACCGCTGGGCCTCCAGGTGTGTGCCTTTGTGTGTGTGTGCCTCCAGGTGTGTGTGTGCCTCCAGGTGTGTGTGTGTGTGTGTGTGTGTGTGTGTGCCTCCAGGTGTGTGTGTATGCCTCCAGGTGTGTGTGTGTGTCACCAGGTGTGTGTATGTATGTGTGTGTGCATTTGTTTATACCTGCTTTGTATGTGCATAGTCCATGCATGTTTACTGCATGCCGTGTAAATAGTCCTGTTTGATTGTAACTTGAATGATTTGGGAAGGAGTATTCGATTTATCTAATGATGAGGTTTTGTTTAATGGTCAATCTAGAGTGGTACTTTTCCTTTTGAAATAATTGTTTACTCTTTCTTTTTAGCTTTCAATAGATAACGAGCTTCAGGTAAGACATGCCATTATCTACTGGTTTTATTGATGACGTCATTCTATAACCTTCACACTTCAATCAATTGCATCTAGGTTTATTGTTGGGTTTTCTAATGTCGGTGTTACTTAAAATTTCCCCCACTGTTCAACCTGATATTCGAGCCTTAGTCAGGGAAAAGAAGTAGCATATTGAATTGTTGGTGATCTTTTGTGAACCTCTCCAGATGAAGTGACATGTTACATTACATTTTGTCTTGTGCAGGCACTTGTATACTCCTCTGAACAGTTTGGGGTACAGCAAATATGTCAGCCAGCTGGCTGTGTTTGGTTTGTCTGCGTTTTTCCACGAAGTAAGTTGCTTATACTTGTTGATTTGTGTGATCAAATTCTTTTTTGTGTGTATGTAGTATTTAGTCAGTTTCCCTCTTCAAATGATTCGCCCCTGGGCATTTGTTGCCATGGTTTCACAAGTAAGTAGATATTTCTTGTACAGTATGACAGTTCTGATTGATCTTTGTTTATGGGACACAAGTCTTCAGTGTCCTTGAATATAGTCCTGTTTACAGGAATTAAAATAATATTTTGCCTGTCACCTTGGATCGAACCCAGGACAGCTTATTTATGCACAAGCTAAGTTGTTGTAGCCAGTGGGAGCCATCCCGCAGTTCTTATCAAAGAATTCTTCTGATTGGTCCCCTAGCCCTAGCCCTAGCCCTTGCGCGGCGCTATAATTGGTCACATGATTTGATTAACCAATGAAATGAGTTTTTTGATAAGAACTGCGGGACTGTAGGCCAGTGGTTGTGAGTGAACCCTGAACCAAGTGGTCCTGTGTTTCATCCTAGTGACAGCCCAAATTTTCTTCAGACAAAAAGCCTGTGTGAGAGAGAATACAGTTTTGTTTTAGCACCTCATTAGTTTTGAAACCTCAATTCAACTATAGAAATTGTATTATATTGTATTGTTGGTGATGTTCCGGTTAATACAAAGACTTTTAAATTTAATATCCCCTCTCTCTTTCTCCTATTACATCTTGCAGCTTCCCATGGTGATGCTGACGGCACTTCCGTTTGCTCGTGGTCAGATAGGCAATGTGATTGTGTGGCTTAGCATCATCCTGGGTCAGCCAGTGGCCATCTTGATGTATCTCCATGACTACTACTGGCTCAACTGGTCCTCCAACACAACTCCTAATGCATCCACCATAAGTATTGCTTGAATCCAGACATCTACTGCTGCTATATGCCGTGCCACACCCCTCACAGCTGCCTGGCCCCTCCCAACCAAACTCCAGTTTGGCAACATTCTAACACAACTGATAGTTGATTACTTTAATTTTGTGTGAATTATTTTTCATATACAAAAGAATAAGTTTACTAATTTCTAATTGAAAACTAAAGTCATTAATTCAGTCGGTGAAGTTGAAATATACATGAGGATGTGTGGACTGGGAGCTATAGGTAGGGCCTGAACTCACATTACTTCTCTCCTCATGGTGAATAGATCTACTTTCAGTATCATCAGAAATCTCAACCAGTCACATTATAGCTCTCCGCATCAGTATGCAGACAATGCTACTCATCACTCAAGTAAAATTAAACTTACTATTTTAATAATTATAGGTTGATCTTAGAAATTGCTTTGACAATAATGTGCTACTACAAAAGCTTTATTCTTATGACAAAATGCAATAGTCAAAAATTCAAAGCTGAACCTGTCTCGCCACTAGATATACCAAAGTCGAATCTCCATCTTCTATATTTAGATAAAATGTAGTCCAGTCAATAATGCGTTAGTCACAAACAATGCTCCTTGGTCCTCATAAAAGCAAGATTAAAGTGTTGCAGCACACCACTAGAGTTAACCCATTCATGAGGGGGAGTTGTGAGCGTGAGGTAATGGAAGATCACTTGAAAACCTGTCGTCTGGCATTATGGTAAGTGATCGTCATTTATAAAAATGGCCAGAGTAGTGATAGTTGGTGGGGGAATTGCTGGAGTGTCTTGCGCAGAAGAGGTAAGGCTGGCGATTGAGTTGCGTGCTGAAGAGATCTGATGTTATAGCTTTCTAGACTACTTCCAGATGAAAAAATCACTTTGGTCAGTGGATCGCTACTTGTCAAGGCAATCACCAACTACACCAAGGTAAGTGTGGATGGTAATCAGTCCCAGACAGTTTTCCTTATATTATTACTAAATGACTTAGCAATCTGTTGAATACTCAGGTTTCCCGAGCCATTGAGCACTTTGATGTGGAAGAAAAGCCAGTTTCTTACCTCACTCAGATTTGCCCAAATGTAACTATTCATTCTGCTAGAGTAGTCTCCATTAGTGTAGCTGGCAAAACTGTCAAACTTTCCTCTGGAGATGTCCTGAAGTTTGAGAAGCTATGTCTCTGCACTGGGGCTTCACCAGCTGTAAGGATGCACTAATGGTGGCTCAAGGTGTGAGCTTTGCTTGTTGGACTGAAACAGTGTCATTGGTTCTGATGTTTAAAAATATCATATTATGATAAATTGTGAGAAGAGAAACGGTTAGGAGAGTCTTATCATAGTAGTGATGATGATGATGATGATGATGGTGGTGGTGGTGGTGGTGGTGACGACGATATAGCAATAGCAACAAAGTGTTTGACCAAACTCTCGATATCTGACAGTCATAGTTTGTATATGAAGCAAACTGTTTGTAATGTTAAATTGTGTGTACGTGTGTGTGTTTTGTCAGGTGATTGTTGAGGAGCATCCATTAGTACTGGGCATCAGAGACATTGAGAGTGTGCAGACTTTCAAGGAGAAGCTCAAACATGCTCACAGGATCATGGTAGTGGGCAATGGAGGCATTGCTACTGAGATTGTGTATGTATGTGTGTGTGTGAAATTTGCCATTTGCAAAATTAATTTACTAATGTCAATTTGTGGATAGTTATGAGGTAAAAGGTTGTCAGATTATTTGGGCCATCAAAGATCATGCCATAAGCCACACCTTCTTTGATGAGGGAGCAGCTGCGTTTTTCTTGCCTCAGTTGGCATCAAGTGAAAAGGAAACAGCAAAGTCATCTGACAGTGGCAAAGCTGAAGCAGTAGTGGAAGTTTCTCCATTCAAACGAACAAAATACGCTCTAGAACAATCACCAGTGAAGAACCTTATTAACGAGGACGCACGCTGTGGTGCAGAGGCAGAGACAATGGGTGTGGCACTGGGTCCTGACTGGCACTCTGGATTGGAAATGACTGGGAAAGAATCGCAAGAGGTGAGAATCGTCCCTTATTTTTTTATTACAGTTGTGGGTCACAGTCACTGTGGGTCTCTAGGTCTATGGGCATCTGAATGGGTATGTAACAGTGCTGCTGTTAAAGCAAAGTTGATCAAGATAAATGTAGATTAATGCTGATTAATGTAGCATACTCCAGCTGGTCTCTCTTGTTTCATTAACAAAATACAATACCAACTATTTCTTAGAAACAGCCAGGCTATCGCCACGTACACGTGGAATATCAAACTGAAGTGAAGGACCTTCTCACGTACCAAGACATTGAGAAGAGAAACATACTTCCATCTCCATTTCCAGCCCCAAACTCATCTCTTCCCACAGCCAACGAGGGAACCGATAAGTGTTCGTCTCCTCCCAGGGAATCCAAGACTTGGCCGTTGTATGTAGTACTGACAAATGGAAAAGTATTTGGCGTTGACTTGGTAGTGTCTGCAACGGGGGTTTCCCCCAATGTGGGAGGAGTCGAGGTAGTGGGAGGGGAGGTGGTGCTGGATGATGGAGGTGTGGCCGTTGACAGGGAGATGAGGACAAGCATACCTGATATGTACGCTGCTGGAGATGTCTGCACTGTAAAATGGGAGGAACACAGCAGGGTGTGGTTTCAGGTAATACTTAGTTGCTTTACGCTGCTGTGCATGAATACCATGAAGTGTGTTTGCTGATGAAGTAATGAATGTTTACAGGCATGGCACAGATGTCCTTTGTTGAACTCTTTATCATTTGTTGCTTGCATGAGATGAAAAATGTCCCACAATATCCAATAAACCAGTAAAATACTGCTGTAGCACCAGTCCCTAAGTATAGGTTACCGCTTTGAACTGGGTATAATTTGGTTAAATTGGTCTTTCTCTCTCTCTCTCTCCTCCATCCACCGGTCAGATGAGGCTGTGGACTCAGGCACGGCAGTTGGGAGCGTACTCGGCGAGGTGCATGGCTGCTCATTTAGGTGCGTCACTTTATTGATGCGTTTACACATGCCAAGATGACTAGGCTGTTGTTTCCAGCTCATTGAATTGGCTATTTGATGTGTGTATTTCTTGCATCAACTGTTCTTTCTAGCTAGTTATATAGTAGTTGCTTCGTTTCTATATTTGTAACAGCAAACGAGACTACCAGCCTTGACTTCTGCTTCGAGATGTTTGCTCATGTGACCAAGTTCTTTGGTTACAAGGTGGTACTCCTCGGACTGTACAATGCACAAACTCTGGGGCCACAGGATTATGAAATTTTACTACGCTGTACCAAAGGTGAGGAAGAAGACTGAGCATGTCAGGTAGGGAGCAAGCGAGTGAGTGGGTTTGTTTCTATATTAATTCTGCCGAGCACATATTAATAGTAAGTATCAAGTATCCCATAACTCTTCAGTAACATTGATAGGAAAAACAACAACAAACTGTTTAGCACATCAATAGGATAATAAATCAAAATAGCAGGGCATTGCTAGGTATGTGCGACTTCACACTGAATTATTAAAAAAAAAAAAAAAAAAAATCCCCCTCTCTCTTTAACGCAGGTGTAGAGTATGTGAAGGTGATCCTGCAAGAAGGAAAGATGGTTGGAGCCATTCTTATCGGAGAGACAGACTTAGAGGTAATGTATGTTGTGGGTACCCAAACATGTGATTACTGCAGAATCAGAGGCTAATTCCCATTTGATTGAAGTGAAGCTTCTCTACTTCCAGTAAACTTTGCCCAGTGATGACACAATCTCATTGAGTGCCGCCATTGTGTAGTCGCTGGCTACCAGCCAGGCTTGGACAGTGTACTCATCCCATACACACAATACAGAGATTGCCGCCAATTTGGCGGGAGTTGTATCCTTGGCTCACATGGCAATTTCAAAAGAACAGACGTTACATTACGCCAGCTTACAGCACCTGAATATTTTTCAGAAGTAGTTTCTATAGACTGCTAGTAGTGTGGAAGATGTCTGCCTCCTGTCTATAGAATTCACAACTAGCTTGTATGTGGCCATTAAACTATTTTTATCTATGTGACAGAAAATACTATATTTTGTGATGTGTAATTGAGGATTGTTGGACTCGGTTTGTGTTAAGTCAGTACTCATTAACAATTGATTAGGATTCATTGATAATTAGTTTCTTGTTTCTTCAGGAAACCTTTGAGAACCTGATATTAAACCAGATGGACTTGTCAGCTTATGGAGAGAATCTTCTCGACCCGAGTGTGGATATAGAAGATTATTTTGACTGAACCAATACTTCACTTTGTTTTATTTGTTGTTGTGATTGTTTTTAGTCATTTCCCCTCCTCCAACTCTGTACACTGGGCATTTTTAAATTCATGCGTAAACCTGTTTCATTAAGTGTGATCCCGGTAAAGTACCCTCAGCGTGAGAATATCACTCTCCAGCACACAAGCACTTAACAAAAAACTACCATTAATTTAGTAAATGTAGTACATAAGATCACTCAATTGGTTTAAATGCGAAATACTGTTTATTTAAATAACGGAGAACTTCTGATTCAAGTCAAACTGCAGAAAACACAACCAAAGTAATCAACTAACGCATCCTACAAGATTGACAATCCTTACCTGTCCACTATGGGTGCCCTGAGTTCCGATGTGATTGCTGACTGCTGCTGGTCGGAGAGTTTGAAGACGCTCTCAATGACGGACAGCTCAGTGCTGGTCGTGTCCAAGCCACAGAATGCCGCCCAGTCATTGACGACCATCCCCGCCCCTATAACATCACTGCCGCGATTCACAGTGCCAGCCTGCACACACACAGAACCTGAAGCAAAGGACTTCTTTCTGACAGCATAAATAATACATCCACGGAGACTTCCCCTCATACAATTAGTGTTATGACGATATAAATGGAAAAGGAAAAAAACAAAAACAAAACAAAGGCTGTGTGTGTGTGTGTGTGTGATTAGCAGTCCACAGATGTCGTGGTGATGCTGACAATACTAGCATGATGCTTGCAGTCCTCCTATAGGACAGCAGTGGAGTTACAGTGTGTGTGTAGCACTAACAAATAAAATGGGAGCAAAACTTCACAAGAACTTTACAGCGACCATTATTCAAAGAAATTATATTATCACAAGGGGAGTGCCATCAAAAGCTGGTGCATTATGTAAAGTTCATAGCAGTAACAGCTACCCACAAGCGTGCACGCATGACTCACCACCAGTGGAACTTGCAACAGTGATGAAAGCTCATCTTGTTCTTCAATCTTAGTCTTGGGATGGACCAACCCTCCTCTGTTGCTGAAACTGCAATAAGTCCCTACTAACACGTTGGATGCCACAGTTTGCTTGAAGACTTCTATACGCAGAGTGTCTGCCAGCATTTCCTCTGTTTCCTACAAACGCACAGAATAAAGTGGCTTGGCACTAATTAGGAAAGAACAACAGAAAGTATGTACCAATTTACCTAATGCCATCACACTGATGATTTCTCATAATATTTATTATTGTTGCATTTGAAATGAAGTAAAAGTTCAACTTCTCAGTTAACAACTTTTACAGGCTCGCTCACATCCTAAATGACAGAGTGTACACTTAGACTCGCAACACCCGTGAATCAATTGATGAGGGCACTTTGAGAAAGAAGAATATTGACATCACTTAATACTGTACTAGTCACTGACCTCCAGCACACACACACACATACGCACACACCTTATCAAGGTCTGGATGCACCAAAGCCACGTAGTCATTGCAGGAAATGACGTTGCCCAGTGCTGACAGCTTCTCTTCTACTCGTTGTATCTTGACAGAGTCCGGCAGTGAGTTCCTCAAGTGCTGCAGCTCCTGGTCCGTGGTGGTATTGGGGACCAGGAGGCCGTGTCTGTTGCCCACACACATCCGGCCGATGATACGACAGCCCCCTATGGAGGCGTGCACCACTGGGATGGCATCTGACAGCTCCCCTTCAAACACACTGGACAGAGAACAAACATCAACTCTGTGTTACTAGACTACCTCACACACGATGTAGATGATCACATAACCCTCCTTATTATCAAGCAATGATTAGGAAGGAATAAGTCAGAATAATCTTCAAGGCTTTTGTGGTAAGGATCACCAGAGTTAGTGAACACCAGAGTTAGTGAACACGGGCTGCAGTTCATGTATAATTATAAAGCTTTAAGGGTTTATTTAAATTGCTCACACAAGTTAGTAAGAGCTTTCTTTACCTACAAAACGATTCCTTCAAACATGATGTAAATGATAAATGATAAATAAAAGGTAAAGATCGTCACCGTCAACTAGGCCATTAAACCTAATGCAATTAATAGTTCACTTTTAACTCCTGCATTATAACTGCTCATCATGTGAATGCCTACTGCTTTCAACTAATTGCTGTACTACGATTGGAAATATCTACCAACGCTTTCTCACCTGTAGAAGTTGGCAGAGCCTCCGATGGCAACCAGGCAGTAGGCATTGGTCAGCTTAGAGAAGACCCCAACCTCGTTATTACCTTCAAATTGAACCCTCACAGCCATCCAGCAGTTATGGAAATCGCTACACGATGCCTCGCATAAATAAAATTACTCTTAGATCTTGCGCGCAAGTTGTGCAATAAACCCTGACGTCATTGCCCAGTAGTTTATTAATAGAACTTTTTTTTTTTTTGGAATGAAATCAATAATAAAGAGATGAACGTGCAAATGATTTGATCGGCCTGAACACAAACACTTGGGGTGACTGACAAGTCATCAGACAGAAGAGAATGGGAAGAACAATGTCTTTGAGTGAATTACATGTATCAGGATACTTCTAAGAGAAACAATGTATTGACGGGGCATGCAGTGACTGCCAAAGCACTAGCACGCTCTTCTAGGTTGGCACTAGCACGCCCTTTTAGCAGGTTGACACAGCCGCTCCAACTGCTTGTGAAATGCTGCAAAAAAAAAAAAAAAAAAAATTAGTGACAATTGTGAATGCATTTCATGAATGGAATGTGTAGTCTAGTGTCGTTGTGTGTGCAACATATGCAAGTCATTGCATGGCAACATGGACAGGTTGCTGTGCATGTCAAAGTAGTATCACTTGGCAAATCTACTACTAAACATTATAATTCATTGGATCACTGCCACCATTTCTTCGGAACAAACACACACACACACACACACCTTGTGCTATTATACTGCACCAAATTCTTGCATATGTATATATGCAGCACACACTTTTTATAGAATAAATGCTTGAATTTTCGCCGACTTCGAGAATCATTATTGACAGACAGACAGAATGAATGAAAGAGACAAGAAAAAAAATGAATAGAAATATCATATTTTATTTTATTGGTTTATATATTTTTTGTTTGTATGAATGTATCCAGTTTCATTTAATTGAATATCAAGATAATGCAGAATATATTTTGTTGATTTATTTTTCTATTAGTGATCTAATTTCAGTCCAATCTTTAGTTAGTAGTAGCTACCATTATTGGCCAAAGTGATTTGGCAAGTTGTTCAGAAGTCTAGTTGTTCTAAATCACTGAACACAAAACTCCACTCTGGCAAAGAAAGTAAAAATCCACTCACACTGAATAACAAATGCAATGCCATATTAACAAATTATTTCCTTGATGATGCTAAAGGTCAGCTCTGTTTCAGTGAAATTGACCAAATTAACTATATGCGATGCAGCTATAGCTATGCTAGCAGTATGACCTTTGTAATGTACAAAGGTATAACATACTGTTCCAGTCTTATGCAGCAGACCTCTTCCAACCGCCTGGCTCCTCCAACCATCTACGCTACGGCAAAGGTACTGTCTGCTAAGTATTTAGCATTCAAGTGCAAATTGTATGGTAAAGGATGTCATCCATAGAGAAAAGCATTGGTCCCAAGTTCCACTCGCTTTTTCTGAAAAACTAAGCCCAAACAAACATTTTTGAAATTTTAAAGGGACTTACTTTGTGTAGTGCTGCAGTTTGATATCGCTATCGCTGCTTAAATCAACGTAAAGTTCAAGAAACGCTATTGAAGACAGACAGACATACAGAATGAATGAGTGACAAACAGACTACTGTAACCGCTCATGTGCATGCGCGCTGAGGGTTAATAAGATCTTGTAGGTGCCTGTATTAGTGAAGGGGTAACATCACAAACACACACACACACACACACACACTTACAAGTGCTATTGTCTACGTCCACGGTCACTCCAGGACAGCTACTCCCCACATGTCCTCTCTTTCCACAATTATAGCACAAAACTTGAGAAGGAGCGGCAGCAGGCGGATGACTGCCCCCGCCTCCCATGATAGACCTGGCCACAGGAATACCTCTGGGTGCAAAAACCTGCATGCGATTATGAGGGGGCGTGTGTGTTGGCGTTCTCAAAAGACCGTTGGCACTGGAGTTATTGTGATTGAGCTGGGCATGACTGTACTGCAAGGTCTGAGCCGGCTGTCCGCGGATGGCCCCACCCATTGTAGACTGGTAGGCATGCTGCTGCTGATGGTGATGATGAGCCTGGGGGTTGTATTGGGCAGGGTGAGAATGGTGTGGTGTCCAGTTCGAAGCAGCAGCAGCAGCTAGAGGCAAGGAACCTTGAAGCGGCGGATGTACTGGCATTGGGATCACCACACTCTCTTTAGAAACTCCGCCTCTGTCGTCTGGTATTGAAACACTCCTCTTGGTAGAATTAGGGGTGTGATTAGGAACGACAGTGTGGGGGTGCAAGGTGCCTACAAAGTCTGACGTTAGATGGATCATCCCTATGTTCATGCCTCCCGGGTAGCCGAGGATTGAATTGCCCACTGGTGGAGTCTGTCTGAGAGCAGCTGTGGCAGGGTGAAGCTGCATCTCTCCGTTAGTGCTAGGCATCTGCGCCCAATCTGGCCTTGACCCGCCAGCAGAAGGAGGTCCATTCTCATCCACGGAATCCGCCCAGCTGGAGCTGCTGAAAGTGGGGGAACTCACAGAGGTGGGCGTGCCCCTCCTCTCTATGGAAAGCTCCGAAGCATTAGAGCTGGATGGTGATATCAGACTGGCTATCCCACCACCAGATCTTCGATTGTCAGTTGATCTGTCAGACAGTTTGATCAGAGACGAGGTGCTGCCAGGTAGGGCAGTCTGCTGCTGATGCAAAACTCCGCCCTCTCCTCTGATTCCTGGCGAAGCTGATCTGTCAACTCTGTTTCCCTTAGGCAAAAGTCCCGGTCTTCCGTTTTCTCCATTGCCTGCACCAACCACTGAGGGCGGAATTGGACTGACCATTGGCTCCCCGCCATAATTGTGATGGCGATCTTTTACCCTCCCTGCAGAGTTCGAAGTGCTGTGATGATGATTGTGATGATGGTGATGATGGTGATGCCGTGCTCCCTGTCCTCTAGATGCATACCCGCTGCGCCCACTACCTCCTCCTCCTCCACTGCTCCCGTTGTTCCCTCTGGTCAAGCCGAACTTGTCCAAGGAGCACGTGCTACCAGTGGGACTGAATCCATCGCAAGAGGAGGATGGAGTGATGCCTTGCTCTGTGAGCAGAGCTGCCGGGAGACTGCATGTGGATGGCTTGCGGGCCATGTTAGCAGACAGAGGCATGTCACGGAAGCCAACAAAGTGACTCAATCTAACAGAAATGGACAACAAATAACAGTAATAAAAAAAACAATAGTTATAACAACAAACTCTTCTACGGATTCAATTATGACCTATAGTGATTATACGTTAAAATAGTTTCAATGTGTAGCTACATAAATGCACGACATGTAATAACAAGATTCACAGCCAATCTATGTAACATCACAAATCATTATTCATACATAAGGAGTGCTTCCAATTGACGTGAATATCATTAAGCTAGGACTGAACTTGTGAAGGACAAGTTACCAAATACTTCCTAATTGGGTGAAAGAAACTTAAAAAGTAAGAAGTGGCATGATAAAGATTAAAACAACCATACCATATATGGTAGGATTCTTTAGGACTTAGGAAGCAGTGGAATGCACTGTGACTGTGTGCATAAATGGAATTAGGAACAAGTGGATATTATCATTGACACCTGCTTTGATTCAAGAATCTTTTAACACTTCTTCACTTTACACATAACACGCCCTTCAATACTAATTGAACATAGACATGGCAAGCATGGATGAATGGACTCTCACACACACACACACACGCACACACACACACACACAAAAATGCAAAAATGCAAATTCTCTTGCTGCCGCTAGGCGGTCACGCGCACCTGGCAGAGCCAGGATGCCTGTGCACTAAGCAGGCACTGTGAGCCGTGCAAGCAAAGCTCCTGGAGCCGGGCTAGGAACTCGCAGGAACACACACACACACACACAATTCACCTCAATTCCTCCAGTTTCTTGAATAGTTTCTTGGCTGCTCCTGTTGTCATGCCTCGCTTCTCGAGGTCCTCAACAGACAATTGACACATCTACAAAAAAAAATAAAAAAAAATACCCATAGTTACCCAGTGAGAAAATGATATTCCTGATGTGTATGCTGCGACATTAAACTGTTATGACTATTGAGAGTTACCTAAGGACATGCAGTAAGCAGACAGTGAACTACTGTAGCCCAATGATGGGGTCAATGTCTGGGCCCCCGCCGAGTGCAATTATAACCATAGCCAGGGCAGAGGTCAATGGAAACTCTATACCAATACCATAGAATACCCTGAAGACAGTTCAGTTCATTAGCCTTTAACTGATCATTTTAGGAAGTTTCTTTAGTATTAGTGTTTCATAACTACTGTATCAGTGCAAATTGCGATAATATCGCATTCCACAACAGACTAAACACAAATGTGTCAAGATTGTTAAATGTTGTAACAGTATTAAAAGCCATAGTTAACATCTAGTCAACTGTAGATATAAGACTGGATAACACTTCATGATGGGATATGTAATGCTTATATTGCACTTGGTGTACAATATGGGGATTTATTCCACCCTAGATACCTTCACAATGATATTTTTAGGTAGTCACTTGGTATCTCCTGGCTGCATTGCAGCAAGCTCATTATATAGGTACCAGAGTAGTTAGTAGTTAAAGCAACTGGGCCTGGTGTACAAGTTTTCGGGTTTTTTACTGCTACCTTTACTCGTGGAGCCTACCCAGCCAGGTTAGAGCAGCTGCTATAATATCAGCTGGGGTTGTGGGGAGCCCCTAGTGAGTTTCGCCAACTTTACACAGGTGAGTTACCAAAAAATACTCCTGTGAAGATATCTAGTGTGGAATAAACCACTTATTACACTCTTCAGAGTGATATGGCTAGATATTTCACTCTCAGGCTTTATTTTCACTCTGCCTTTGGCTCTGTGAAAATAAATGAAAATAAATTAAGCGTGAGAGTCATATGACAAGTGTAATAAATTATTTATTGTACATGGATATTTTTCCTTGAGTATCTCCATATCATGAAAGCATTCTATATTACCCATACTATTGAATACTAGTGCCTATAGTTCTGGACAACTGTGTTCTTAGATGTGTGGTGGAGTTACCTCAGAATGACTAGGATTTGAAGTACAACTGTTTCACTATTTTGAAAAATATCCAAAGTACAATAAACAAATTTATTACACTTGTAGTATAATGTGGGGATGATGTTTCACTCTCGTGATTGTATTGTATTTGCACTTGCCTTTGGCTTGTGAAAATACTCACACATGCTTTTGAAATATCTCCCCATATTATGTACTCTGACTCGTGCAAGAAGTATATTATATAATTAGTTTCTTTAGCCATTTATTCATCAAATCATTCCTGACCTCTTCATAAGTCATCTTTTCGAAGATGGAGTGGTACTTGTGAAGACGCAGACTCTTCAACCACTTGAGGAGGGTCTCTGCCGGACACCTGTTTATAGCCATGTAGCTACCGCTTGTCTGGAGCTTGCTTGAAGTCTTGGGGCTAGCCAGAGGAGAAGGGAGAGGAGAGTTGCCATACAGGTACACAGGAGAGTAAGGGGCATAGACCATGAGTGGCTGCTGATGGGGGTAGCCCACCATCCCCCCTCCTCCCCCAGCAAGGGACGCGGGAGGAATCCCGGAGTGGGTGGGAGAAATGGCTGGAGGTATGTGGGAAGAGAATATGGCCGTGACACTTGATCCATTGCTGTCTAGTACGGGGTTCATGGATGTAAAATTGGAGGAGTTTACCGCCACTGGAGAAGGGCTTGCTGTTGCAGAATGACTTGCACGAGATATGGATGTGAAGGATAAGTCTGTCTGCATGTACCCGTGGTTCTCATCAGTCTGATCACACACAAATAACATTAAGTGATGGTTTGGTCATTTCCTGTATACCCCTGTATTTATAATATTAATTATAGTACTCTCTCATAAAACAAAAGTGAAGGCAAAAATTAAAATGTCAGACTTCTAGCATGACAGAATTGCAGAATTTACAATATCAAACATTCATTATTTTCACAATAGCTAAGTTTTAACACAGTAATAATATTCATACATTAATTTTCACTATGTTAACACACTACAGAATATAACTTCTTTCTCACAATGTAAGAATCTATTACATTAGCTAAAGCTACTGGGTAAAGACAGTGTGGTAAATGAAGACAGGCAGTCTGCATGACTGACTTTCTTTCAACACTATGCACCGGAGTAGCCAGTCAGATGAGCTCTATAATGCACTTATTGTTCCCATTCAGATGGCAGATGACTCTCCTCCATTGTATGAACTGAGTAGTCTACCATAGCAGACCAATCGAATCCCTACGGTATGTATGTATGTATGTGGGCATATCCCTTACATTTCCTTATTATTGAATTCTTTCTCTTAACACAGCCAATAATATACAGAAAGCACAGGTTGAATAGAAATACTTTCACTTGCTAATCTGATCTTATCCCTAATAGTGAATGTCAAACCAGAGTCTGCTTTTCAAAACATTATTATTTTTTGCCTGGAGTAATAAAAACAACTGCGCCAACTTTCATAACAAACTGCTTTTGTTAAGATGCGCCAGAATGGACCCATGACATTTTTTCGTTTATCAGTACATCTTATCATCTTATTTTCTACTGCCATGAGAAGGTTATGATTACATTGTGACTGAGTGATTATCTAGTTCTGGCTAACCCAGTGCAATGTAGCTATATGTGTGTGTGTGAGTTTACTGTGTTGATGCCCACTATCTCCTACCACCATTATCCTTCTATAATCTAAAATTCTTATATCCCTTTTTTTAAACTGAATAATAGTTGAATGAGGGAAGAACAATTTAAAATATTTGAAAAGTTTTAAGGGGTAATCTTGAAACTAGTGGGGTAGAAAATTGGGACCGTGAATTGTGTTTTAAGGACAAAGGGCAGAGAGGAGAGAGGAGAGAGTAGAGGATTGAAAGGTGGGGGCGGGGGGCTAAAAATGATTGTTGTTGTTTTTCCTGAAAATGGTGACCCCTTCTACGCACAATTCAGTATAAACAAATTGTGTCCCCCCAACTTCTCTAATCTCTCATATTATCTTCTGTCCCCCTATCTCTCATACCAGTAATGACAAATAAAAAAGGCTAACTTTTCTATGACATATTTGAAGAGTTGGACTCACCTGTGCTTGCAGCCATGACATATTCTCTCCACCATTCTCATTGGGATGAGAAACTCCTGCTGGAACATTGGCAATCATGATACGACTGTCGTCATCCTCTTCACACTTGCTGGGCGTGGCCTGTGTCACGCAGGAGTGAGTGCGAGGCTGGTTTGAGGACGATGTCAGCACAGTCACTACGTCAAGGTTGGACTCCATGGACGAGTTGGTCGTGGCAGACCTGGTAAGGGTGGACTCCTTGGTGAGCGTGCCCGACTGGTTCGAGGTGCTACTTGGACCTGACTGGGCAGATATATCAGTTACAGTAGCTGTGGATGCCTTCAAGGTGGAGGTATTGGTCTGCATCGAGGAAGTCCCTGTGCCTGGTATAGATATCACAGAAGCCGTCAGCGTTGCCGTTGATGCAAGGTCTTCTCCATTTAATGTGGTCTGGCCAACCAGTGTAAAGGCACTGGTCTCGCTTTTGTTGAGAAGCTGCCGGGAAAACGGGAAAGTGGGCCTCCTGGAGATGATGGGCGTGTTTTCGAGCTCCTCCACGGTTTGCTGAGGGTTGACGGAAGTGATCGGAGGAGGGAGAGTGTGGGCAGAGCGAGGGGAAGGGGAGATGTCCTGGGCCCCAGAAGGGGGCGAGGCTGGATTAGCCGCTGAATTGCCAGGAGATTGCTGCATGATTCTTTGGAGAGGAGAGCTGTAGTGATTATGACGGTGCTGAGGAGCTGGAGAGTGTGTAGGTGAACCTTTCTGATTGTCTGAAACTTTGGATCGAACTTTGCCTGAATCAAGGAGATCTAAAAAGAGACGCAAAACATACTAACACACATCTATACCTGCATTACTACTATGTATATGAATGCAATGGATAAGTTATTTCATGGGGATTATATAAGAATGTTATCATGGGATGTCCAAGAGACCAAATGAACTGTTCTACGAATGAGGGAAGGCGCCCTTTCCCCCTCATACGCAGTCCCCAATTACAGTTATACTTCAGAGAGTAAATTTGGCAACACGGACTATGATACGATCTGAGTAGACACCACGGGTAATGTTGTTTTACATGACAGAACTAAACCAGTGCAACTTACACCAAAGTGGGACTCAAAATCAACCTTAGTTTAAACATTGCAGTCTATTGCATAGAGAAGGCCAGAAACATTTTAATTGTAGTCTAAAGCAAACCTTTGAGTTTGTTCAGTTGCTACGTGTTCTGCAGGGCAATTAATGGGCATACTAAAGAAAGCACAAATAAAACCCAGCTACAAAACTTTCTCTCTAAACTGCAGATTACTGACTTCATTTTTTCAAGTGAGTTACTAGATATCAATTTGGATGAACCACAAGTAAACAAAAACAACAACAACAACAACAAACAAGATAATAAATAAGTAGCTACTCTCCAGAAGGGGCAGCATTTTCAGTTGATTCCCTGGTGGGCAACTGAGATTTTTTTCACACCTCACTTTCCCTTCGATTCCTTTGATTGAAATTTTTTTATTCTAACCAACATGGCGTATTAATAAATGTGTGTATAGAGAGCAGCTTTGTAAATCTGAACATAAAATTGGTAAGAGAATCCTAGCTATGACATATATATATATAGCCCTGAAAACCAGGCCAATGCTTCTAAATAAAAGGGAAGCATTGCATCCTATGAAATTGGAGAAAGCTTGGGGCTTATGAAGTTATAGGCCACACGTGCCAGTAAATTGCTAACTTACCATACAGATTGGTGATTTTGTGCAGAGGAGGGTAATCTTCCTTGTCCATGGGCCTGAGCTTGAAGAAATCCAACATATGCTGACTCCGAGTCAACCTCTCAGGAAGGGAAGTCAACTCTCTGGAGAGGACAATAAATAAATAAATAAATGAATAATGCACAAGACAAAACTAAAAAAAGATTGTCACATAGTAAGCACCAATGTAGGAAGATACATCGGTTCATTAGTTTTCTCATGGGTTCAAACATCAGCACTTATAAACACCCAAACAAACAAAGTTTCTTACACCCATCCAAGCATGCACAAACAACTCCACCCCCACCCCACCCCACCCTCACTCTGCTACAATTTCTGCTTCCTTCTTGAGGAAATTATTGTTGTCACTCTGAAGCCATAGGGTTTGTGTGTGAACAACACATTCACTTGAATTTGCACTAGCCGAAACTGGAGAGTGTTTAAAGTTTTCCCAGTCAATTTACCAGCCAGCGTTGCACAATTGAATTTACACACCCACTCCTCAGTAAACTGAAATGGTTTGTGTAATGTCTGAAAAATTATCTTGCAGTAATGCTAGTCACCTGAAAAAAAAAAAAAAATTACACAGAAGCTAAACTATAATTTAAGATCCCCTGCACATGTGCAGATAGTCACTTGGTCCACTATGCAATATTATTTTAAAAGTTTTAAGCCATAACTTTGTAATGGGCTGAACAAATATAACACGAGAATTTTTCTTTAATTGCTACAACTGTAATTCAAGAAGCTTTTTCAAATATCGAGTTTGCATTCAGTATTAGTCTGTTATGTCTGCTAGTATTAGTCTGCTATGTATGGTTCAGTATTAGTCTGCTATGTCTGCTACAAGGAGGCAATATTGGTATATGTATTTAGCTTAGCTATGTCTAGCAGTGGCATTTGTGTCTTTACATAGGACCTAGCTTCAATGCCTGAATCACTCAGGCTCTGCGTTGTTGGTGCTATACATTCAATGTAGTCTGTCCTCGGGTCTGCTGACTCAGTCCAGGGGACAAATAATACACAAGAAGCCTGACTAAAGCACAATAACAAGTTGCCACGATGTCTTTAATTAACTTCTCTATAGGCCATCCCGGCTCAACTCCTACCGTGCCCAGTGAGTAGCACACGTGCTTAGGTGCACACAACCAGAACCCAAACAAGAACCCAATTTCACGCTAGTAGAGTGAGGCTTGCAGTTCCCTCAGTATTGTGACTGTTTCAATGATTAATTTTATTAACCTCATGTCCCCTACTAGCACAAACATGTCCACTATCATTAGCACCACCCTGTCTTATTTTCAACAAAGTTATATTATATAAATATTAATATTAATTACATGACCACAAGCATGATATACTGTATTTCCTCAACAAGGCTGCACACCACTAACAATTTCAAGCTTGCAAAAACAAAAAAAAAAGCTCGTGGACTATTTGAGGGTGTGGTTTAAATGAGGATGTGTTCTATTTCATTCACAGTCTGCGGTGCAAGGAAGCTACATGCTAGGAAATCAGACGATAAGCAATTAAATGTGGACTTTACAATCAGTAAGTATTGAGTCTGCGCTATTCATCCAGACAGCTGTATTACTTTAGGCAAAATTGTGAGAAAAATACCAAGAGAATTGCAAGGTGACCCTCAGACGACTAAGCTTTTCTACTTTCTACCATAGTCTGCAATTTATGAAAGATAAATTGCAAAATTAGCTTCGTTTTCCTCAACCCCACACTAATCAATTCTGACAGCCTCTCAGTATGTTCATGCTGCATGCTCATTAACTTTCAATACATGTATATATGCTGCATCAAAAACAATTTTTACTTGTATATCTTGAAAGAATCTCTACTTTTTTTCCAGCAACCAAGCAAACGTTATTTGTGCACAATTGACTTACAGTATAAATTTTGTGCTTATCATTTGAAGAAATTCAAGGTGTTACCAGCATTAGTGAAAAAAAAGTAGCTATGTATCGTTGCAATAAGACTGGAGAAGTGAGCACGATATCATTGAGGGCGTGGTCAAAAAGGAGGCACAAAGTAAATTGGAAAATAAGTTATAAATATCTTTTTTTTTGCAGCACTACAAACTACATGCTACTTCTGGAGCAATAGGAATTCTGCCTTACAAGTAGTGTACAATGATGAGGGAACAAGCCAGCAAGAATCAGTTTGGTGTGAACTGTTACCTATGATCCCGCCTCTGTGATATAATTAATACATCTATGTAAGAAGCCACTTTCATCTGGTGCCAAACTTCACACTCTCAAGAGCATTGCAAATAGCCAACACCCTGCCAACATTGACCACTAACTCACTGACTGGCATGCTCTGCACTCTTGGCCGGTTCCCTCTCATCTATACATTCCATTTTTAATAGCCCATCCAAACCTTCACAACTAACCCTCACATCCTACACACCCACCCTCACATCCTACATTCACCCTCACACAATACACCACCCACCCTCCTATATCCTGCACATGCTGTCACACTTCACAGACTCATCCTCACATCCTACATCCTCACATCCTACACCCTCACATCCTACACCCTCACATCCTACACCCTCACATCCTACACCCTCACACCCTACACCCTCACATCGTACACCCTCACATCCTACACCCTCACATCCTACATCCTCACGTCCTACACCCTCACATCCTACATCCTCAACCTCACATCCCTACATCACAGTCACCTGGAGTAACGGTTCAGCTCTGGTAATCTCTTCTCTGCCACGTCTTTGTTCTTGAGGAACTTGGAATAGCTTTTGCCAGGAAGGTAAGGAATGAGGCGAGGATGCTTCTTCCTCTGACCTCCTTCCTCAGGAAACAAATCCAGCAGCTGCAACAAAATAAATTAAAAAGTAGAAACAGTTTTTTCCCCACCTCTTTAATATACACCCTGGCAGTTTCCCATCCTCAACCCAAGTCTCATGATCAACACTTCCAAAACTGAGGCAATTTAGCACACCAAACATTCACAATCACCAAACATGGAGAGGTCAAGTCCACTGACCTTAGTCTGGAAGGAAAAGAAGTCTCCGTATGTCCTTCTGACGGTATAGGTGACCCCATCCGACCACTCGACTTGGGCCATGTACACGTACCTCTTGTCAGACTGTCTCTTGTACACACTGAGTACCTCACAGCTCACTATGTAGGCTACAGCAACAGGCACACATTAATACTCATCAGAGGTGGTTAAATAGCCATATATTCCTATTATACTCACTAAAATAATCCATAAACTCATAATTAACATGTGATATCTACATAAATTGATTATGAAAACTTTTTTTTTTCATAACAAACAGATATAAAATTCTGTTGATTAGCTGTTTAATTTTGGACTACACACGTCAAGTAAACTTTTAATTTTTTACGACGTTTCGACCAAGTTTGCTGGTCTTCTTCAGGTACAAGAAAAAACAAAAAAGTGAAATGAGTGGTTGATCTCTCCCATTATTGCTAACATCTTTATGGAGCACCTTGAAGAAAGGGCCCTAGAATCAGCCAGCAAAAAACCATCATTATGGTTACGTTATGTAGACGACACGTTTACCCTGTGGCCCCATAACCAAGACTCCTTGGATGAGTTCCTACACCACCTGAACTCCATATGTCCTACCATCCAGTTCACCATGGAGACCGAGTCTAACAACCAGTTACCATTCTTAGACATCACAGTCAAGCGCACTGGCCCCAACAAGATAAAAACGGAAATATACCGGAAGCAAACACACACAGACCGCTATCTCAACTATCGCTCTTACCACCCTCACCATATAAAAAATGGAATCATCAACACTCTAAATCATCGTGCCAAAGCGATTTGTAAAGATCAGACCTCCCTGGCTCAAGAGACCAATCATCTGAGATCAGTCTTCAGGAGCAACGGGTATCCAGATGCCATGGTTAACAGAATCATTCAAAGTACAAAAAACAAGAGCAGTGTTAACAAGGAAGAGCTACAGCAGGAGACAAAGACAATCATGACCATTCCCTATGTGCAAGGCGTCAGCGAGAAGATAAAGAGAGTATGTTACAAAGAAGGCATCCATGTGGTATTCCGTTCAGGGAAGACACTAAGATCGATCCTAACCCATGTGAAGCCGAAACCAGATGACAACAATCTGCCTGGTGTGATCTACAAAATCCCATGTTTGGACTGCAACCGCTCATATATAGGTGAAACGGGTCGGACTCTACAAGTTCGCATAGGTGAACACAAAAGACTCTGCAGGAACCTAGACACCAGTAAGTCTGCCGTAGCACAACACAGCCTGGAAGAAGGACACAGGATAGACTGGAGTGGAAGCAAAGTGATAGACAAGGAAACTAACTGGCATAAGAGACGGATCAAAGAGGCTATTCATATCAGGAGAATTCCAAACTTTAACCAAGATGAAGGTCTTGACATCAGCCCTATCTGGACAAGTGACATTATGAGATGATTGGCATTATCCTCACAGTTATTATTATTATTATTTTATTATTATTACCATTATGTTATTGTTTATTAGCTGCTAATTTTACTTAATTATCAAGTTATCATTCCTTTCTTCCTCCTAGTTCTTCATCCTTTCATCATTTCCATTCACTTTCTTTCATCCTTAGTTCTTTATCCTTTATTCTTTCTCCCTTTGTTCCTTATCCCCAATCCTTTAGACTGCCCATCAACACGTTTTAGCACCCCTAGCCAAACCAGTCACCTATTTTACTGAGTCACTCAACCACTCATTTCACTTTTTTGTTTTTTCTTGTACCTGAAGAAGACCAGCAAACTTGGTCGAAACGTCGTAAAAAATTAAAAGTTTACTTGACGTGTGTAGTCCAAAATTAAACAGCTAATCAACAGAATTACCTAACCACGTCACTATGACTCTCAAGAGCCACAGATATAAAAAAAAAATAATAATAATAATCGAGGACTAAATGCATAATATCAATTTATTAAGTTTTCAAAAATGGCACAAGGGAATAGTATGGATTAATTAGCTTAGTGTTGAAGCAATGTTGAGGAACCAGATACGTTAGATTAAATTAATGTCCATGTACGACCGACCAACCTGGGGCCAGCTAACCTGCACACACACACACACACACACGCTGGTTGTCGTGACAGCACACAGTTCAAATCCGGCTCAAGTCACTTTGTTTCCTGCTACTGAGCATGTCCAGTCAAATCTGACAGCATGTGTTGTATACTCAACATTAGTGCTATATCTGACTTAGGAGCTTACATGCTTGCTCCCGGTTTACACTATGTTTTCTTCTCTTTTTTTTTGTTGTGAAATTGTAATGATCATGATCCATTTGTTCTTACGTAGTTAGCTATTGTAGTGTGGAATAATAGTTATGATTAGTATTGTTCTTATCACTACTACAAACTGTAACCTACTGTATTATAGTACTCTTACCTTCTAATATCTAATGCCCTCAGTACATGCATTTGTTTGAGATTCTAAGAAACTGATGTTATTAGGCAATGTTAAAAGGAAGCTTAAAAAATCACACTATTAGAATCACCTACCCAGCCACCCTCTCTTTCTTCACCCCCTCCCTAAAAGTGCATTCATTTAAACATATTGGTCATTATTTCTTATTTCAATTTTTTATTGTTCAAATCCAACATTGAGACACTCTATATCCAGTAGCTTGACTATTTCATCTCCCTCTATATTTAAATCATAGCAACTCATTGAGAGAGTGAACACAGCCAACAGTTGTGGCACTCGTAAGTCACACTTGCAATGGTTTTTATTGCTAATAAATCAACTCACACACACATCTCCACCTCCTTTGACCCAGGCTTACCACTAGGAGATGGTTGCGGGTCTTTGAAGCCACCCTCTGGTGTTACCTCACCATCACCCTCACTAGTTAGAGTCCTCTGTAGATACATGAAGACAACAAAAAAAATTATCGAATAACATTTTAGTGAATTGATGTGTAGCTCAGTACAGTGATCTACATACCACAGAGATATATTATTCATTATTATATTCAGTATTAGTCACTACTAGACTCTAGAGATTAGGATGCATGGCTATGACCTGTAAGCACATTAAAACTGCAATTTGAGTTGAGATTTCAGAGATAGGAATGAAAAGTGACTAATACTATTGCCAGACATACTATCTCCAATTCTGCTATCACATTTCACATGGCATCCTACAAATGCCTTGATGTTTTCATGCACGTAGTTAAACATGCAGGGAAGAGGGAGGAGGGAGGAGGGGGGGGGGAGGAGTGGAGTTTGAAAGACTGTCTGTTCAACTGTTGGGTGTAATAATTGTACTACAATCATCAACTTATATCCCCCCCCCCCCCACCCCTCCCTCTTCCCATCCCATCAAATCCTCCCATTCTGTAGTTCACTGTCACATACATACATCACAACACATGCACATTTAGCCTGTGCATGCACACACGCACACACACACACAACAATAAGCACTTGTAAGTTGTTACGTGGAGGGAGTGAGGGAGGGAGGGGGAACCCTTGAAGCCATTTCCAAATGATACATAACCAAAACCTGGACTCGCGCCAGTTCTTTTATCTCCTGGCATATCAGCTTCCATAGCAACCACAACTTCTAACTGGTTGCGAATTATCAAAGTGCAGAGTTGACACTCGGATGTGCACTCTAAGATACAGTGAAGCCCTAATATTATCATGGAGAGAAGGAACCCTTGCAAACAAACAATAATGTAAAAATTCTTGCTTTCTTAGGAAAAAATTTCTTATAATTGAGAGGTAAGTACTGAATTATTAATAAATTTACGTAAATAAAGATTCTTTTCTTTCAAGCTAGAACCAAGGCACTTCATTATTGTGGGCACTGTATTCCAATTAACAGGCACAGTTACTTGTTTAATTCACTGCAGTCATTATTGTTCAAATTCCGCACACTTAAGATTAAAACCACATGATTGTTAATTAATCGTTGAGCACTTGGCTAATTATAATGGGTTATGTGTAAACTAAAGATGCTTTTATATGCCCAATGGGAACCCATCTAAATCACCACTAGCTCATCAGGAAAGAGAATAATGGATGCACTTAAGCTTGTAGCCAATTAGAGGCCACATAGTCACTTCACACCCATGCTCGCACCCTGCTGTCGGCCTAGCAGACAAAACACTCCAGCCTTGCCAACCCAGCCCTTCATAGACAATTACAACTGCATGCAAGGTTACACCAATAACTTTTGTGGACAAAACAATTTGATAAAAATCCACAATGCCAAAATATAATTAGTGTATTACAGGTAACTAAACCTATTACTTTACACTTTCGAGAGTATGAATTTATGTTTCAATGGCTTTAACGAGCCCTTCACATGCACGCCTGGGTAGCTACATCTCAGCTGTTGACATCATTTAAGGTCAGGATTAGAGGCTACAGACATTGTTACAAGGGCAAACAGAAGCGCTACACTGTGTCCTGCAGAAGTAGATTTTCATCATCCCTCAAGCCCCCTGCTGTTGAAGGTGTTAATTGGACTAGGTTTGTGGTTTCCGCTAACTTAAGAGAGTCTGGACCACTGAGGTCATTCAGTCAAGCACATATCTTGACCATCAGGAGTGTGTGGTGAGCTTGGATAGTATTGTAGCACTATTCATGTGTTGTCACTATTACTACTAGTAAGACTTGAGCCTGAGGGAGGGGGAACAGTTGGAGGAGAAGCTAATGGAGGGGCTAAAAGGAGTCAAGAAAGGAAAAAAATTCTAGAAATGAGAAGAGAAAAGAAAATCGGGAAATGGAAGTTTAATAGGAAGAAGTGATGGGTAAACCAAAGGATGGAGACAGACAGGGAAAGGGAAGCCATTTAGAACCACAGCGTCAAGAAGAAACTAAGAATTAAAACTTGAGAGTGTTCTTCCAGACATCAATTAACAGTACAGGATACAGGCAAGCAGTTTTAATGCTTCATGGTATTCTCCCAGCTATATAAGATTAGACCCACAATTTTAGTTATTCTTTAGTCCTTCCTGTCTCCCCGCCCCCCCTCTCTCATATCCACAGGGTTACACAGTAAATATAGTAGAAGCAAAAACACATATGCACATACATGTGCACACACAAACAACTCTGTAGGTAGGGCGTGACCATATGGCTGGTCACAACTATGACATAATTCATTTGAAAAGGAAAAAAAAGATACTTCCAAGGATCTTGTACTACTTTGATATATACCTGACTAGCTTAAAACATGTATTCATCATTACTACTACTACTACTACTACTACTACTACTACTACTACTACTACTACTACAATAATTATTATTATTATTACTGCTATTATTATTATTGTTCAGGAATAGGCGGGTTGAATGGTTGGCATGATATATACCATCTTATTCAATCTCTAGTCCTAACACCCACTAACACACCTCCATAGAAGTAGAGAAACTCCCAGAGAAAGAGTATTTTGCCTTTTCCACGAAAAGCGAGTCTAGTTTCTGCAAATAGGTGCACATCAGATAGTGGCGCTGAACGAAGGACAGTGCAGGATGGTTGACTGCCATCACATAGAGCAGTCTGAAGTCCTGCAGCAAGGTCAGGTCGTTGGACTCTTCACACGTCTTCAGCACACGGCTGTCGTCTAGCATTCCATAAATAATTTCCGCCACTGGACGGTTGTCAGCATGCAAGACAGCCAGTGCACAGCAAAGCTTCTCACAGATTTCATGGGTGACCCCACCTTCCTTCATCGTGGAATAGTAATTGACACGGTTGGCGTTCATTTCCACTTTACTAATGTGAGTTCTGAAGTGGCTTTTAACCCCATCTAGCAGGACAACGCCCAAAAAATGCATCTCGTATGGCACACAGTGCCGCAGCATTCGACAGAGAAGGTCCATTCTGTCACAAGCTGGCATTGCATGATACTCCTGAAGCACTTCACTTATTTTCATTCTCAGTTGTTTCACTCTCAGTGTCCCAGATTCAAATCCTTCATTTGTATTCAAATTTCAAATAAAGTGGTCGTTTCAGCGGAGACACTTCACGGACATACCGATACACTTGTTGTCATAGATTCGCTATCTGTGGGCAGTTGGCAGGCTAAGTACTAATAACCTTCCACTTAAGCTTATTTGTCAATGCCTCAAATTTGCAAAAGAAAACAGAAGAACTTACAGGACTGATTACACAAGGGTTTAGCCGTCCATAGCGACCATCTTAGCAAACTGCGTAAGGTCTCCTCTTCCGAGTTAGTAACTTTCGTTTTTATCAGAAATAATTAATTAAACTCCTTCTTTATTTGGAAACTCTGTAACGAAACTAAACAGAATTGTTGTGCAGACCGAAGAAAAATGCTTCCACAGTTTTTAGTCGCGTAAATTGAATTCTGCGTACGCAAACTGGCCAGGAAAAGTGTCCACCGACTCCGCCCATATTTGAATTGAACGTAAATTATTATTACATAGCTTTTTTTTTATCAAATTTTTTAGAAAGGATAGCGACCCTTACCGAAAAGATGGAATTTGGAGACCACTGTTCTTACAAGAAATGTTCTAGACTGGACTTTTTGCCATTCACCTGCGAACATTGTCATAAAATATTCTGGTGAGAAAGATGCCTGGATGATTTTTAAGCTACACTTAAACTTATTCTTTTCTTTTTTTTAAAGTAAGGACCACAACTTACCGCAGCAACATGATTGTACTAGCTCGACAACTAGGGTGACTTCAAACGAGCTAGATAGTACAAGCTCAAAAGTAATGATGTAATTATTGGATGAGTTACTGTATGACTTGATACTTCCTTGCCAGACAGTAGAATCTCTCAAGTCTTATTCTTGTTCAGCTGAAGGATGCAGAAGAAAGGAACTGGTTGAAGTTTTATGTTCACACTGTAATGGAAATTTCTGTCTGCAACACAGACACCAGACTGACCATGACTGCCCAGCATTAAGTGTACAAAAATCAAGCACTAAAACTATATCTAGCTCCAAGGAGGTGAATCCAGGTCAGCAGAGCAAAGCTACTAAGAATCGAAGGCCACTCTCTGACAAAGGTAATGCCATAAATCTTGGAATCTTTTTCCATGGTGGTGATGACACTTTACCTTCTGTTTTATATTGTTGTGTTGGTGTGTGTGTGTTGGGGGGGGGGGGGAATCTTGTTAATAATCATGCACTATCATTTTGACTGTACCACACATTCTGTGAAATATTTATTTGGATGCCCCTATGTATGTCACCGTCAATTATCCAATGAAACTAAAAAAATCTCATAGGATGTTCCATAAAAGAAATTTCATTTATTTTCACTGCAGGAGACCCCTCCTTGTGGTTGAGTAGTCCTGCTACTTTAGTGTTTGTAGTCACATGACTGGTTGGGGTTCTATCTAGAAAATTTTGTTTGGGATGTAGCTCAGCTGGTTCACTGCCCTCTAATAATAACTCTACCAAACTATGAGGGAAAGAGAAATTTTGTGAGCATCAAAATGAATATGAGGTGGATATGTGTAATTATGGGTTCAGCCTCAACAGCATACGGTACACAACATGCAAGATCGGGGAAGTTTGCACATGGGAGGGGGGGGGGGGGGGGAGGGGATTGTTGGAAATTCATCATTGGCTGTGTTGTGTACTACTTGCATATTTACGTATGTAGCGGCAAGAATGGAAGCTAAAGTGCGCCTGATGAAGTTAAAGATGAAGGCTGAAGGATCTCCATCGATACCGCAGGTAAGTTCCAGTAGGAGGAATGGTAGACTAAAGAATATATCATTGCCCTATTTTTGCAAGTATCTCCAAATAAACTATTAATATAAAAGGACCACTTTGACTTTATTAGTGTTACCCCGCCTCCCCCACTCGTGCTTCTTATTGTGTGCTTGTTGTTGCTAGGCAGAGAGAGTGTATTTCTCTGTGCGTCTTCCCAGCGATGTGTCCTGCGGCAGTCAAGCTGGATTGCCCCAGGCGGACACGCCCATGTATTTCTCTAAGGAGTGGAGTATGGGGAAAGTGATAGACTTCATTGCTCAGAAACACAAACTGACCAACAACAATCATCTATCACAAGCACCTGTAAGTTAGGGAGGGAGAGAGAGAGAGAGGAGAGATAGCATTTCTTCTTTCTTATTTGTCTGTGGTTGTTTTATTGTGGTACATAGTTTGGTATGTTGATTTTTTGTTTTCCTTGTGATATCCAGATTATTTTGGTGGCTATTAACAGATACTGAGCGTTTGAGAATGTTGCCATGTTTGAATTAGTGAGGGATAAGCAGATATTGCAGTGTTCTAGCAGCACAAGTGAGCATGTTGAGCTTGTTGAGTTTTACTTGATATAGACGTTGAAAAGAACGAAATTTTTACCTCTGAACACAACCAAACCCTGTGTGTGTGATGTGAAAGAGGAATATGGCATGTCAGATTGGTGAAAAATGCTAAGCAAAAATTCTACTGGACACAATTTAATGAAAGAATTATTGGTTAATTAATGAACTAGTTAGAGCATTTTATGGTGAACTGGGCTAGCTACTATCAGTGGTATACAAATGATCTATGTAATAATACGCTTGTGTGTCAGTAATAATTCATTAGCTGAGCTTGGTTGGTAAAGCATTACCACATGTTGAATGGGTAAAGTGTTGTCACATAGAGGAAGTTGGAGGAAACGACAAGCTAAAAAGCAGGTGAAATCCGTGAGGAATTGACAACAAAAGTTTTAAGAACAGTTTCACAAAGCCCAAGTCTGTAATCGTGGACAAAAGAAAAGTGAGACTGAAAACAGGAGAGTTAGACTGAAGAGAGAGCTGAAGAGAAGGAAAGAAGGCTGGATGAGGAGAGCTGAGATGCTCAGGAAGAAAGAGAGCGATGCATGTGTGTGTGTGTGTGTGTATGTGTGTTAACGTCACTGTGACACTAACAGTTTTGCCCCCTCCCACTTTAACGTTATGGCACACCCCCTTTTATGATAGCAGAAACAGAGCTTCAATTAACTGTTTGTTCTTGCCACCAGATTTGGTGCTCTGATACCAGCACAGTGCTCACTAGACTTGGGATTAGAAACGACACTATCTTCTTTCTTTAAAACGTTTCTAAACCAAGTAAACTGCTTGGCTGCCATGTCCTCATTCGGTCAATAATGCCCCAAAAAACTTAATGATAATAATGATGTTAATGTTTCCCAAAATAATTTGGACATGCCCCTTAAGTGAGATAAAAGCTGACTGACGTAACTAAACCAAGTGGTAGAGGATATTAACATATCTATATAAAAATACGCTTGTGTGTCGGTAATGACAACGGCAGTGTGTATTCATGAATAGTTCATGAGCTGGTCAGAATTGGTAAAGCATCGTCATTGCCCGGGGGGAGGGGGGAATGTTTGACATAAGGGGAAATGGTAGGGAAAAAAGCTACCTTGTCAGTGTTCGAACCAGCAACTGGCAACTATGGATGTGCACACAAAATATATAACCGTTGGGACCTAACAGCTCAGACTAACTTGAAGTGCCTTATTAAATAATTAACCTATTATAGCCTATAAAAACTGAACACTGGGTCACTGAGCTGAGTTGGGAAACAGTGTTCATCTACAGTAGCTAACTATTATGGGTATAAGAGAGGCATAGATGCAGGAGAACGCAAGGGTCAATAGAAATAGAAGCAGGTGAGAAAGAGCTGATTGATGTAACTACTTGAAGAAGTGAAAGAAAATACACATAAAGGACAGAGATACACACAATCATTTCATGTGCAGGGATACAGTTTAGTCAGTGATGAGCAAGTCCCCAAGCATATGAAATTGTAACATACTAGCAAGTACCCTGCCACACAGTGGCACTTGACGTGTAGTAAAGTAAGAATGCAGTAGCATAAGCTATTTTTATTCGTGGTTATCATTCTCTACCACTGGGGAGCAGGAGAGGTAGACAGAGGAGGAAAAGGGAATCTGTGAGTTGAAAAGAGGAATAAGAAAAACAGGGCCGGAATGGCTGAGGAAGAAAAAAAGAGAGAGTAGGAGAGGGGGAAAATGGATAAAACTACCTTATGCTAGTACACTCCTAATTGGCATAAGTTAGTACGTCAGGTTCCACTGTGTGGCGGGGTACTTGCTAGTATATAATAATATGCTTGTGTGTCAGTAACGAGGATGATGTGTATTATGAATAATTCATGAGCTGGGCCTGGTTGGTAAAGTATGGCCTCACTCTGAGTGGGTAAAGTATCGCCTCACTCTGAGTGGGTAAAGTGTCGCCTCACTCTGAGTGGGTAAAGTGTCGCCTCACTCTGAGTGGGTAAAGTGAATTCTGTAGAAAGCCGGTAACTTAGTTGATATATGTAACATGTTCATCCACTGGCCATTAGTGGTGGTGGGTGACTATAACAAGTTTGTAACAGTAACATCAGATTCTGATCCACACCACATATCTCCCCCTTGTGTCAAACAGGAGAGGTTGGTGCTTCACGATGTCTCTGGCCAGCCATTTGATGTGAGGCAAACTTTACACTCTCTGCAAGACAGCCTGTGCAGTGGCAGTGTTATTGTCCTGAAGTACGTACCCAGGAGTGTGTCATTGCCATAGCGATGTTACTACTATCATTACTATTTCACTGCCAGAGTGCCTAGCAGAGACAGAGGTAGACATCTCCACTGGATTTGAGGGTGACAATAAACTTACTTGCAAAACAATATTTATAATAGATTTTTATTGCTTTGTTCTACTCATCAGCCGCATCAAGTGTTATTTTCTTTTTTGCATTACTTTTCATTTAATTTATTTTCTTCTAACTGATGATCCAGTAGCAACTTATCTGGCATATCGAGAGTAATTTTCTGAATTTATTGAAATAAACGATCCAATTATGTAATAGCTGTACAAGCCATAGTATGGGCATGCCTAATCTACCTGACAACAGCAGTTGAAGTTAGTCGACTTAATTTAACTGAAGTTAATTTTCGTCCTATGTCCCACTACCCACATGGCCCCGTCAGTTAACAATATGAGAGTATGAATTTAATTCATATATAATGTAGTTTTATACTGTTGATTGTATTTAGTAAAGTGTTACTATGAGTTTTGTGTTTGGTATTTTAAAACGTACAACATTAAAAATAGAATAGCATGGATGAGAATTAATAGTGGGTGTTCCCTCTAATTACAAGCCAAGTTACTGCTCGGCTTGTGCCTTAAATAGAGTTGCCTGGCATGGTCTAGCTAACACAATGAGGAGTTGGCATTTCCACGTGAGGTGTTTTGATTCTGTCAGTTCTCCAATCTCTTTCATCCCTTGTCTCATGGCTAGTCATTTCAAGTCTACAGCTTCTAAAATTAGAGTGTCACTGGACACTGTTTGTAAATGACATGACATGAAGTCCATGCTACCTCACTCTACCACTTATAGCAAGTGAAGGGATTTAAAACTCTTCAATCAAACTGGTATGGATATAAAGAATAAAACAAAAACAAACAACTAGTTACTAAACCAGCTAATGGAGTCAACTGACTGATTTGTTTCATAGCCACAGGGCAGGTGGTACAGCTGTTGTACTGTGCGTGCCCACCACACACGGGGAGGTCAAAGTCCTATAGGGTCAATGACCTCACCAGTCTCTTCAGGTCGGAATGGCTACAGTGGTTAGAAATTCTCTCAGTTCTCACAGAAGAGTCTCTCCGAATGGCGTACTCTTAATTTTAATAATTGTAATAATAATATTTTTATTACAACCGCTGTCTACAGGCAGGTATCGAGTACAGTTTGCAGAAGATTTGAAGAGTTTGGTAAGGTGGATCAAGGTGCACTAACTTTCAATGAATGATCAGATCACCGGCATTGCATACAGCCCTCAGGATATGTCACATAATCAAGATGAATTTAACCAACTTTCTATGGTCACTGCTAATTGTCATAAATATCTTGTTTAGTCCAAAATAACAAAATATAATAAAATCAATGCAGGTAAACAACCATAATTTAAAACAACAACAATATAATAATAATAATGGGAGTGAATGCAGTATTGTTGTAAGTGACTTGATGTTTGAATTACATACCACTTGGTGTGCCATATTTAGAATACCAGTGAAAGAGTGGTTGTGGCTATTTGTCATTTTCTTTACTTTTTTCGTACTGCATACACTTTAGTGTAGACTCCACCTAAAACACAATCATATTAGGTACTCATGTGATAATGGAAGATTGGTGAACCCATAATACTTGTATAGCAAGTGAAAATACTTAGCGTGCTCTTGAAAATATCGTAATACTAGTATTGTACACTGACTCATGTAATGAGTATCATATGTAATATTTAAACCATGGGTTCAAGGAATTATAGCTGATAACTGTCCCTGCCTGAAGAAGGGTGTGGTTATCTAGCGATAATTCCGAGAGCTGCTATATGGTGGTTAACTATTAATAGCAAATTCTAGTTGAGAAAATTTGCTATTATTATAATTATTTCAGCAGAGAATGACTGAATCAAGTGAGGGTAATTCCAAAACACTGACAACACGATAAGTGCATTTCGTTCCCGTTTTGCTGCATTCTAACAAAAACAGTGGTGATAGAGCGATGATATCCGGTGAGGTTCACAAGTCAACAATTTTCCGTGTTACTGTAGTTCTTTATACAGGGATGGAGTAACCGTTTGCACATTAAAAAACAAACATTTTCTTTCGTAGCTAAAATGTTATGATACATCATTTTATAACCATCTCACTCTGTTTCGTCTACAAAAAAGTTCTTCTGCATGCAATTTAAACTCTGACTCAGATTATTATCAACTATAATATCCACGGCACAGGAATTAACTATCACATATGCAGTTCACACTCGAGCATAATGTGTGATAAACAACCTTTCAAGCAGTTGATATCACTCGATAAGGTCAGCAATATTTATTACTAGTGGCTTCTTTTTTTTCTTTTCGGGCATGCAACACAGTATGAGAGAGTGATACAAACACACACACACACACACACACAGTAGGAGAGAGTGATACAAACACACACACACACAGTAGGAGAGAGTGATACAAACACACACACACAGTAGGAGAGAGTGATACAAACACACACACACACACACAGTAGGAGAGAGTGATACAAACACACACACACACATACAGTAGGAGAGAGTGATACAAACACACACACACACAGTAGGAGAGAGTGATACAAACACACACACACACAGTAGGAGAGAGTGATACAAACACACACACACAGAGTAGGAGAGAGTGATACAAACACACACACACACACACAGTAGGAGAGAGTGATACAAACACACACACACACACAGTAGGAGAGAGTGATACAAACACACACACACACACACAGCAGGAGAGAGTGATACAAACACACACACACACACAGTAGGAGAGAGTGATACAAACACACACACACACAGTAGGAGAGAGTGGTACAAACACACATACACACACAGTAGGAGAGAGTGATACAAACACACACAGGATGATTTGTACTGGTGTTGACATGATAATTTGCACTAGCCTACACTCGTTGCTATAACAACCATATCATATTCATGAGCATGTCATTTGTTGTACTGGTACTGACATAATAATTTACACTAGCCTACACTCGTTGCTATAACAACCATATCATATTCATGAGCATGTCATTTGTACAATATCACTTCTTCCTATTTCAGTCACTGATATAGAATACGTGGCTTCAGTGAGGGGGGTCAGGTGTGTGCTTACTTAATTCAGTTACTAGTGGTGTGCTTGAGCACAAATGGCGAGCGAGCCTAAACCTACACTATTGATTCAGTCATTCTTGGCTGAAATAATTATAATAATAGCAAATTTTTTATCTTTTTAACAGCTAATATAGTAAATAACTTCGACAAGAAGTCGAAATGTCGGGTTACGTTATAATTTAATATATTGGCTGTTTAAAAGAGAAAAAATTATAACTACACTATTGTTAAACGCTTGATTTTAATTTCTAACACTTAATTAAGCTACTAAAATATAGTTGAGTTTATAAATTACATATATGCGGTAAAGGCATTCAATGCCATAGTAACCACTCCCCGCAACAGTTTGAATTGAAAAAAAAAAAAAAAAAAAAAAAGCAACAAAATCAAGTCACGTTATTTTCTTCGTGATGTTCTTAGTAGTAGTTGTAACACAAAATATTTTCACACAATTGAACATACCTATGCAAGACTTACCTTCATGGTTAGTCTAGTGGACAATGAATTTTCAAGTAAATACTGTTGTGTAGGGCTTATAACTATGACAAATAGCGTATTAACTTACCACCGCCACTAACTCGAGCTCCCATAAGTTTTTGAGTGTTTACTGCACCCGCAAAAGAATTCAAAGCGGTAAACAATTAAATTTCTAGGATGCTACGGGTAATGATTGATAAACGAGAAGATTCTGTTTAGTGTGATTTGGGACGGGGTCGAACACCGAGCTAACACAAAAATACGGGAGGGTCAAAGTACAAAATGACATACGTACGTCCACACATATATATAAACAAACAAATATCCCCGATTTTCAATTGTGTTACCCCTGAGAGTGTCTCGCTCGCCAATTATAGTTACATTAAATTGTTTAATTGCTATTTAATTTAAACTTAATTTTTAAAAACTAGAATTTTTTTTTTTTAAACAACATCAAGCAAACAACTGCTCACAATTATACATTAAACAAACAAAGAAACAAAAATGCTGTCAACATATACATTGTGTGAAATTATACAATGGAGAGCCACAGTATGTCTTGTCTCCTGTTATGCATGTGTGGTCCTTGATTCTCTTGGTTACTTCTTTTAAATTCAACAAACCATTAAATGTTTGTTGAATTTAAAAGAAACAACCAAGAGAATCTAGATTTTGATCTCATGTTTACCCTAAGTTCCACATAGTAGTCATGGCAATGAATTCACCACCATTTTGCTGTGAAAAACTACAGAATCTTCTGCTGATATTTAAACACATGTATAGGATTGAGAATATCAGACAACTACCTATTATTATTATATTAAGGGTTGTCTCATGTATTATTCAACTTCAGTCAGTCGGTAAGGGATAGAGAGTCATAGGAACTTTGCACACGTTTATATGTCCATTTTGAAAATAGCAAGAATTAGACTAGACTAGAGAAGTTTGGAAGGGCTTTGTTTTGATTATTGATGCTTTTAAGGTTGAAAATTATTATGTTCATACTGAATGACAACAATCCTCTCTATAGCTAGGTGACACCTTTCAGTGTAAGTGTTATTGCAACACTTCACACGCACACATACACAAAACCTGGCAGAATTATCTCAATTAATAGGACCTCGCACAAACACACACACACATAGCATATACACACAAAAACAACAACAACAACAACAACAACAACAGCAGCACATCTCAGTTTAGAGAGAGAGAGAGAGAGAACGGCACAGTACTAAAGGTTGATAGACAAATATTCTAATGAGACTGGAGACCTCGGATTGATCAATTAAAGGGGGGAAGAGTATTAGGAAAGAGATATTTAATGCTTAGCAGTGCCTCTAATTTTTTTAAGTAGTCAAAATTTTAATATCTCAATGCCCAGTTGTACTTGCTGTCAGTTGCACTTGCTGTCAGTTGATATATCTCAGGCAAAAAAAATCTGCCATAATATTATCGAGCACAACAAATAGGGTAAGGCGAGTCTCACTGACAAGACAACCTCACTTTTCAATCCACTTAATAGCTATAGAATTGTAAAGCACAGCTATAATATTATGTAAAGTTTTACTATAATCATATTATATTTGCTGTTAATTCAAACATTTCGACTGCTATTCACAGCTAGCTATCAACAATGAAACAAACAAACAAACAAAAAAACTACAGTAACTGTTAAAAATGACTAGGACTAGGGCTAGGGCTAGGGCTAGGGTGATGGTACTAACATCACCTAAGTTATAGCATCATTTATAACAGTCACTGATAGTGGCCAGCTGAATAGCAGCTGAAATGCTTGAATCAATTACAAATATATGACCAATGATGTGAACCTTGTAATTAAATTGCTATGTCCACACCAAGCCAAACAAATATTACCACAAATGTAGTTAGTCCAGTCATTCTTGGCTTAATAATAATAATAAATGTTCTCGTTCTAACAGCCAATTAATATTGGTGAATTTCTTCCAATTTGACATAACTGCGAAGTTAAATTCTTGCATTAGTTATCTCTTCTCACTAAAAACTTTCCTGCATTTAGTTTCCTTTTTTCTTTTCTTATTTACTTTGGAAGATGTTTACATCGACGACTTTAAAAAGAAATTTATATATATCCCAAAATATGCAAATAGGACCGAGAATCGGTTACATCCTTGTGTGACCTTAGCTATATACTTCACTTAGTCTTCTGGTTCCATTCCATACAGCTGGTAGCAGTGCATAATTGTTAATTGCTCTGTGAGTTTCGTAACATGCTATAACTACCATAATTTCCCCCATTATAGTGTTTGTATTTTCAGTGTCTTCCCTTATGCGACTAATCTCCTGTTATGCGACATAGTCAGCCACAATTAATAACATTGAAGGTTTATTATCAATAAAAGCACAACACAGAATTATCCAAGCTTCATGCATTCCATCCCAACAGAAGCCAGGGGAATGAAATATGGCTTTACTAGGGAAGTTCTAGGGTGTTTTGGATTCTAAGAATTCTGAACACTACACTATATATAGTGGTGTGCTTCACAAAGATGTGTGAGTAAGAAGGATTTATATGATTCACAATTGGACAAGTTTATAGATCAATTCACACATTCAATCTGGAAGAGACGGCTTACCATGAGCTAATAATAGATTAGTATTAAGACATGAATTCTAGTTGCTCACCTCTAGATTTCTTAAAGTTCAAAATTAGCGGAAAGTTCAATTTTTATGTTTGATCCAATGCTAGCCTGCAAGTGTGTACTCAATGGGCCCAATAACTCACTGTAATGTCACATGTTTGGCTTAGTACTAATGCTACTAAAATGATGTGCTTAAATGGTGTATCTTATGAGATAAAACACTGAGTAACACATGAACAGTATGTGTACATATGTTTACGGAGAGAAAAATAATAGGAACATCATTTTATAATTAGATACATAAGATAATGTTCCAATCTATTAAAAATAAATTATAAGATGGATTTTTTTTTTTTACTAAACCCACGGGAAGATACATAGTCATTATTTCTCTTCTCCGGTAAACTTGTGCACCAATAGCTCCTACAGCTATAGCCTAATTCCTTAACGTTTAAAGCATCGTCAATGAATTAACAACTTTCAATATATGTACGACTGCACACACACACACACACACACACACACCTGCTCGCTCGCCATTAGTGCAGAATCACACCACTAGTCACTGCAAGAGGTGTGCACTCACTGGCGAGAAGATGATAATGATGACCATGGTGATGGCAAGTGAGAGAGCCAAGCAAAGAAGATATTGATCTTATTATTTGTACAGCAGCTGAAAATGTTTGTAAATAAGCAATAAATTAGGATCATTGGTTCTACATTGCCTCTGTGTGATCATGATAGCTTGTGTAGAGGAGGAGTGAGAGAGTGGTAGGTCATTTAGTAGTCATACGACAAGCGCCACTACAGATGGTGCACAGTGTGTGTTTGTGTGTTAGAGATGGTGCACAGTGTGTGTTTGTGTGTTAGAGTAAGTACATCCTTGAATTTGTAAGTGATGGTGAATTTGATGAGGTAATAGTTCTGATCTGCACAATGGAAACAAAATGTTGGGCAGAGCTGAAAAGAATTATAAATGCATACTCCGCTTGCAATTGTAGCGTCTCACTAACATGAACCTTAACACGAGTTAACAATGAGTTAACACGAGTTAACACAACGAGCTAACAAAACAATTTAACACAACGAGTTAACACAATGAGTTAACACAATGAGTTAACACAAGGGACATGCAGCAAAGGCAAACTTACTATCCCCTTGCTGGAACACAAGCTTCCTGAGTTGATCCTTGTCGATGCGGTAGTCAATTCTACAGTACAAAGTAGAGAATATAAATCCCTACTAGAGAAGTTTCATAAACAATTCTTGGTTGTTGTTGTTGTTGTTGATCTGTGTGTGACCATAATACAATGTTGGGATATTGGTTTGCAATCTGTAAATCTCAAAACAGTCTACGGTCAACAGACCTCTGCAGTCTTGTAAGGGTGAGAAAGTTTGTCAATGTTGTTCCATGGTTCCCACAGATTGTAGGATAGAGAACATGCAAATTTTAATTCACTGTCACATGACTTCCTCAAGTGCACTGACCACCACACCCCTCACACTTCCCACACCCTACACACTCCCCACACCCCTACATACTTCCCACACCACTGCACACTCCCCACACCCCTGCACACTCCCCACACCCCTACACACTCCCCACACCCCTGCACACTCCCCACACACCCTGCACACACTCACCCACACCCCACACTCCCCACACCCTACTCCCCACACCCAACACTCCCACACCCTACTTCCCACACCACTGCCACACTCCCCCACACCCCTGCACACTCCCACACCCTACACACTCCCCACAACCCTGCACACTCCCCACACCCCTCACACTCCCCACACCCTGCACACTCCCGACTCCCTACACACTCCCCACACCCATGCACACTCCCCAACCCCTGACATCCCCACAACCCTGCCACACTCCCACACCTACACACTCCCCCACACCCTACATACTTCCCACACCACTGCACACTCTACTCCCACAACACTCCACCACACCCTACACACTCCCGACATCCCTACACACCCCACACCCCTGCACACTCCCACACCCTGCACTCCCCACCCCTGCACATCCCAACAACCCCTGCACACTCCCCACACCCTCCAACACCCCTGCACACTGCACCCCACACACTCCTTACACACTCCCCACACCCGACACATCTACACACCACACCCTGTCACACTGCACACTCCCCACACTCCCTGCACACTCCCCACACCCACACTGCACACTCCCCACACCCCTGCACACTCCCCACACCCCTGCACACTCCCCACACCCCTGCACACTCCCCACACCCCTACACACTCCCCACACCCCTACACACTCCCCACACCCTTGCACACTCCCCACACCCTTACACACTCCCCACACCCTTACACACTCCCCACACCCCTACACACTCCCCACACTCACTCACACATGCAGATTCGTTTCCACACAAACTAACAAATTGCTGGATGAACTCGTGCAGTAAAACACTTACAGGAGCGACGTCTCCTAAACTACATTAATTACAAGCTGCAAACAGCAGTGTGTACTTACAAGTTGCACAAAGTTAGTCAATATTTTGTCATTGAAACCATTGCTTCAGTAACGACATACACACAAACACCCACACATACATGCTGTACTCACACACACTGCCAAAATTCTTGAAGTGGGCTGACATTTATTTTCACACAATTGCTAGCATAGCTACAGTTTTGGCCCAGAAAGTGTGTGCATGCGTAGATGAGTTAATTACAGATTAAAATTACATACAGATAGTTAACATCTATTTAACACAAATGTACCATACCACAACATATAGTATTATTCAAACTATAACTAATAAAGACAGCGTCATATAACTGAATATTGACAAATACATTATCAACTTTCGAAACAGCTCAAGAAACAAGTTAAAATGAAGGGAAAAATCATTGCATCTACATTAGATTTCTTACTCGTTCTCCAGTTTCAGAGTAAGCTCCTCCCCCATGGCGTCATGGTAGGCCTGCCTAAGGATAGAGACCACCTCGGTCTTCCGGCAGCTGACATACACATAGTCGTATTCCGTGGGTACGTGGATGATGAAGAAATTGTCATTGAGTAGACTGGTAGAAACATGGCTGATGTTGGCCAGGGGAATTCTTCTCCGAATCTTTACTGAAGAAGGTTCGATGTTGTAGATGCTGCCATCTATGGCAATAGACAGAAGTAAGTAAGCTATATTCATCATCATAATCATCATCATCGTTATCACCATAATCACAGTCATCATCATTATTATCCTAATCATCATCATCACAAGGCTCTACACTAAACAATTGTTATACAAATGCTTGGGCGATTCCCTTAGCCATACCATGGTTACCAAGCAAACATCTTGTTCAGAATAACTTCCAGAAGCCACTTCATAAAGGGTTGCTGGTGGGCTCTGTTGGTCCATTTGAAGGAACTCACCAATTATTCTAGATTTAGTACCGACTGGAGTTGAGTATTATTAACTCCAGTGGACGACACCTTACCAGAACTAATGTAACATCTAATTTCCTAGAAGCACCACTTAAATAAAACAACATTATCATTACCAACATGGCGACAAACAATCGTCGCTGATTAGTTTTTTTATAGTATTTTATCTTTTAAATACCATGCTAATTAATTTTAATTGTTGGGAGCATAACCTGCCAAACTAGTTTGCTTGATCATTTATCGTTTGATCTATTTCTTTTTTAAAAGTGACGTATTTAGCTTTTGATCTTATTGATAGACAATGTATATAAACATTTCTTTATTCCCTATGTTCCTAGTCCACCACTGTACACCTATCGTCAGCTGTCTGTACCACTTACCGGTTACCATAAGCCATCGATCTTGCATCTTGCACTTCCGGTTGATTTTAATGACACAAGCTGACATTAATACAAATCGGTCACCTACAGTAAAAAATAACCACTTGATCAATCTCCTATTCATTAAAACATCTCCATTATAAGGAATAATAGAAGGAAATTTTTTAATAGTTAGATTACAGTATAGTACAATTTCATAAAGATCCATTCTTTTACTGCATAAAATAATATTTTTATTATATTATTATGTCTTATATATATTATAATTATACTAACTGCAATTTACTGTAATATTTTAACTTTTAAAGCCTTCCTTAGTAACTTTTGAAAATGAGAAAACTGAGTCAATGAGGAAGGCTCCACGGAGCCACTGCTACAAAAGGAAAAAAATTAATGTAAATGACAATTAGAATAGTACAACATTCATTCATAGTGATGAGGGGGAAAAAGCACAGCTTATTATTCGTTTAAAGAGTAGGATAAGCTAAAGGCTTAAACACTAATTGTATACCTAGAAGAAACCACATGCCAACAGTCTGAACCGGCCACCTCAGCTGTTTCTCACTCACCAACGACACGTGTTATCAGTGATTGGCATAGTTCAACTATGAGATGGTCGCTACGTGTGCCATTGGCAACATTAAATACTGGGGAGGGAAAAATACGAGCTTGTATACAAAATGAGGACCTTGACCTGAGGAAGGTTCAGTTCATCATACCATAACAGACTCATAGACACTTCATGATAGGCTAGTTCAAAAAGAATACGTTGAAATACATACCTATGTCCTACTTGTGCACAATTTCACTGGTATGGTATTTTATTGTTGAGTGCACCACTCCTTGGGGAAAGCAATAGCTATAACAACAGCCATTACCGACACAGCCTCTGATTGATTGATGTTGAGTCACTTGGCTGTAAAACACGGATTTGTAGAATTCATTCTGCTCAGAATGAATACTGCCATTGATATTGTAGAGAGGCATACAGCAACAACACAAGTTCCAGCTTATAAATCAAGCGTAATTAGACATACAAGGATGCCATCAAAGCATGCTGCAGACATTGCCTTACCTGGCAATGCTATTGCTAAGATAAAGGGAAATACAAAAGATGAAGTCTGAAGTCTGCGAGGAGTACTTACTTAGGTATACATACAGAATCAACTTTGTCTGACCTCACATGCCAATGAGATTTGAAGATAATGAAACAAGCTCAATAAAAACATATTTCAAAGCTTTTTTTCCCCCCAGCATCATATATTTATAAAAGGATCACTTCTTTCAACCTTATTACCAGTTATAAGCTGTTATTATCCGTACAAATATTCTGCTTGCTCACTTACAGTACTTCCTGAGCTGAGATATGATTTTAGGATTCTCCCGCAACTCCAGCTGATCTTCAAAGAATAGCTTAAGCGTACTAGATCTTCTGCGCCTCTTCCTAGACCATAGTTCCACCAGCCTCCTGTCGTGGTCATCTTGACCTCCAACTCCGGACGGCTGATCCTCGTCCTCGTCGGAATACATCCCAACAACTTACTCCGTCCTCCTTCTGAGTGCACAATTATCTGTTTTTGCAGCTGCGCTTGCTTGCTGTGTATAATTAGTGGGAGTGGCTTAACTAGCCCCGCCCTTTTCCCACCGATTGGGGGTTAAAGGTCACTTTACCTAGCAGCGGGGTTTGGTCTCGTAAGCAGTAAGTGTCGCTAAAGCCTCCCTCCTAATCCGCTCTTCCGGGAAAGTTCACAAGTTCTGCTCAGTAAAATTATGAGTATAAGAGAAGTGAAAGTGTGCCTGTTAGGGGTAAGTCGTTCTAAAGTCTACGCTAGAGCTTGTTGGGCTAGGAGGTCGGAGTTTCATATTGTTTTGACTAAAGGCTTTATCTCCACGTTTTAGGACATAGGTGTAGGAAAGAGCAGTCTGGTTGGCAGATTTGTTCACAACTCCTTCAACCCTAACCTCACAACTACACTGGGGTGAGTTATGCTCTGCATTTTTAAACAGCATTTTTCTTTGGGTATCTAAGACAAACACTTTCCAGTATGAATGGACCAGTGTGGTTAGCTGTGTTTGTAGTTATAATCCAGTGTATGTGTTTTGGTTTCAATAATACTTTCATTATGACCAATGTAAACCAAATGGACTTTTTCCCCTTTAATTAATGTATTCCCCAGTAATTATGTTACCATTGGATGACCTATAGTGGCCATTTCAATAGAGGTAACAGATGGGCTAAGCAATGGACTTCCACTTCAGAGGTCTTGTTTTCATGTGTTTAGAGTTTCTCTTATGAGCCTGCTGTCCTACATCTAGACAATGGTTGTATAGCTGGGGCAAGGGGGACCTAACTAAGTACATTATACAATTTATTTTAGTTACTGGGAGAGGACTTTTGCCAGCTAACTACAGCCAGCTGTATATGTATTTATTCAATTTCTAAAAGATGAGGGTTGGGTGTGTGGCACAATTTGATTTTATCATATCATTATTATAATACGTAATTCTTTCTTAATGGCCTGAATCAGTAGTTAACATAGTTTCCATTGAATTGGTTGGTTTCTAAAAGTCACATGAGGGTAAGTTTGAAATGGAGTGCAGTGTTTGTGTTCATAGGTATGTAGTTTTTGTAGGCAAAGGGAAGAGAGTCTGAGTTTTTCTTGGGCCATTAAACTTAGAACTGACTCTGAAGCTTAATCGCAAACAATTAGCTCCACTGGTTGGGCTGTTGTGTTGATTGATATAAATAGCTATGTATGGGGTTAAAGTGCTAGCAGGAGAATTTGTTAGGGCAGAATTAAAGGCAAAGGAAACAGAATCGTGAATTTTAATTCTTTGATGCACATCGGTGACAATTCAGGGTTTAGTATGTTCCTCCACTTCCTCATCAATATAGGGTTTGGTAAGTGGGGATTGATTATGGGTGGTTATATTATTATTTTTTTGTATAATGATATTTGATTTTTAGATACTTCAAGTTATATGATTGTCGATAAGCACGCACACAGAGACACAGACACACACACACACACACACAGGCTCATACACATGCATACACGCATGCACACATTATATGATGGCCATGGAGTGCTAACCCTGGAGCACACACACACACACACACACACACACACTTGTCTTGTCTTGTCTCAATACTGCCCACAACGGGTCACGCGTCCCTCCAATGGAGGGTGAGTAGGGCCTCAACTCGGCTGGGGATTATGGGTGCGCCGGTGAACAGCAAGACCGCCGGCACTTCGAAACCATCGCTGGCATACTCCACATTGTACAGCGCCTTGCTGGTCCTTCACTGGTTTCTGTCGTTCTTGTAAACACTTGTGTCGTTTGAGGTCTCCAGGCCGTGCGAAGTTCCTTCCACATACACTACATATCACATCAACTGCTGCTGCATTAGTGAGCTGCTCTTCACTCTCGTCATCCTCCTCTCTCCTGCAAGTATGTACAGCCAGCCCTCCTTTGCTCCTAAACCATTTCTCACAATCCTTACATTGAACTGCACCAACTTGCTCACTCACTGGCTTTGCCCTCTCCACCCTACACTTGTGACGTGCCTTATTCGCTTCTCTGCTAAAGCTCCTTCCACACTCAGAGCACAACACTGGTCTCATACCTCTTGGCTGTGGCTGATGGCTCTCCACTAACTTCTTCTTCCACATATCTCTCCACTGCTTTCTGTCTAGGGTCTTATCATACCAGGAGCCATCACTCAATCCCACTGTCTTAAGGTCTGTCTTAGCTAAATCCCTCCATCTCCTTCTGGGTCCACCTTTAGGGCGAGTCTGGGACAACCAACTGAAGAGACACATCTTGGGTAGACGATGATCAGGCATTCTTGCCAGATGTCTAGCCATTCCAGGCGCCGGCTAGCTATCTTTGCTGTCAAGGTCTCAGTATCTCCCCACCTTTTCCGCACTTGTGCTGATGATATCCTCTGCTCCCACTGTTGGCTGTTGGTAATGCCAAGCACTGCTTTGAGGCACCTGTGATGGAATGTGTTTAACTTCTTCAAATGTCTCTTAGGTGGAACCCAGCACTCAGAGCCGTACAGCAATACAGTGAGTACACAAGCTCTGTATACATGTCTCTTGGTGGTCATAGACAAATGTGCATCCTTGAAGACAGCTCGCCGCAATGCTCCAAAGGCTTTGGAAGCTTTGGCCAAGCGTATCTCGATCTCCACACACACACACACACACACACACACACACACACACACACACACACACACACACACACACAGATTGACCAGAGAGTATTGGTTGCCTTCTAATGAGACTATTCAAGGGTCTATTGTGGTGTATAAATTAAGCACCGTGGGAAAGAGAAGCCAAAGACCTGGCCTGTTTTGTTAGCCCTACATGTGAAGAATTTCATAAGCCAGTCTGTGAACATGGAAGTCAAAGATGGATGCATTCCCTATAAAAGACTGTCACTCTCAGAGGCCGTCTCTTGCCTGTTTATTCACTTGGTGTTTGTCAATACACTTGCAGTCATAGTCGAGCACAGGGTGTATGTATTTGTTGAGGAATGAAATACTTTTTGTGAGGTTGATTGTCAGCATTGTTTGTTTGTGTTTTGTTTTCGTGCACTTGTTGAACCTCAAATTGACACTTGCCCTGCTTTTAGGTACATAATGTTTAGTTATAATCTTGTTTTAGTTGGAATTAGTATTTTTTTCCCTCTGCTCCACCTGGTTAGCATGCTAAGAGCATGTTAATGTGTCCATTGCAGTATACTGCAGCTTGGGTGTATCACCCCCCCCCCCCCCCCCCCACACACACACACACACACATACACCCTTTTGAAATGACCAGTATTTTTCTTTTGAAGTAGTGATATACTGCTGTTGTGAGAGTAACACCACAGTATTGTGAATACTTATAACACATTCATGAGCCCCAAATTAATCATACAAATGTGTTTTATTGAAAAGTTGGCTGCAAACATGATGATTGAGGATTCGGTTAGGACGGGGCAGCAATAAATTATTGGTCATCTCCGTCGTGAGGGAATGCACAGTGTGTATGTCTGTCTGTGTGTGTGTGTGTGTGTGTGTGTAACAGATGAATGTGGTGGCCTAGATATTACGTCAGATAGGCAGGGACCATCTGTGCATGGCCTGAATGGCAATAGGTACAGTACCACTAGTGTGGATCACAGCCAGCCACCAGAGTCAGAATTACACTTAAGTTAGGATGTGTTCATTGTATTTATCAAGATAACATTCCATCAATTTATAAACAACTGTAATTTGGCCTTTTAGGAATTGCTAGATCAAATGGAGCTCTTTTCTACTTTCATTTATCTTACATATAGCTCTAAGTTATATCCAGTCTCTCCTTTCCATTCTTCTCTTTTAGCAGGTATAAGAGGACTACGCTGCATTGCACAGTATAATAATTGCATGTAGTAGGGTCCTCCCTACTCCCTCTTATCTTAAATGGATTACTTTACCCCCTCAGCTCCCCCCGCCCCCACATGATGTATAGTATAGTGTTATTAATGTATTCTGTACATTCTATGCAGGCGAGCTAGCTATGGTGGTATATGCACAAAAGAACACGTGTCTTGTTGTTTTACTCCATCTGCAGTGCCTTTCTACATACTTAAAAACAATCCTATTTCTGTTAGCAGTCCTGCACAGACAGAGGGAGGAGGGACTTGACTTAGCTTGACTGTCTCTGAACTGAATTATATAATATTATATATATATATAATATAATATTATATATATATATATATATAATAGAGGAATGGCAACCCAGCCTGAATTGTCATCTTTTTTTAACACTACGATCAGTTAAGGAATTTTATTTACGAATTTATTTAAATATGCAGTGACGTGTATTACATTATATTTCATTTGTTTATTTAATTTTATTTATTTTGACACTGGGATGTGTTTGTTTATTTGTAGAGCCTCGTTTATGTCCAAATCTCTCACAGTAGATGCCTACACAATAAAATTCCAGATTTGGGATACAGCGGGACAAGAAAGAGTGAGTTAAACCTGCCGTTATCCAGGCTCAATTCACTCGCACCTACTTTGTTATCTGCTCTAAGAAAGATAGAAATGACGGTATTGAAATTAAACTATTGTGTGGGGAAAATTTGATGCACCTTGGCTGGGAGTCGTGTATGTAGTCTTGTGTTATTGTATTTTGCTCTACCCAGATAAACTTGGTACGAGTCTCTTGGGACTTGACTGGAGAGCAATACCTGCTTATTGTGTTTACCAGTAATGTACTCGCAATCTGGCTAAACCCCTATACTAATGAGTTATCAGTTACATACTTCAGAAGACGGGAATTTCTTTTGTGTCAGTATTTCACTTGATTAATTTCATGGCTATTGTTATAACATAATACAGTGACATGACATAATCACATGTAATAAAATGAATTCCTAGTGATATCTGATTGAATGTTACTAAAAACTGGCGATGTTTTTGTCAAGCTTATATTTATCACCTCCTTTCCAAAAATCCTTTTTCTCATTTTTAATTAATAGAGAATAAATACATTGTGCATTTTGAAATGTATTCACTATTCTTCTCTTCTCAAAGAAATCAAGATTGTCAATGTAATGCCAGTCCCCCCCACACACTAATTATGAGTTTTAATCTCTAACTTTCTCTTGTTGCAGTATCGATCGCTACTGCCCATGTACTACAGAAATGCGGCAGCCGCCATCATCGTGTATGACATCACCAACGAAGCCTCGTTTGACGTTCTACAAGAGTGGATCAAAGAACTGAACCGACTTGGACCGGAGGATATAGTCTTGGCCATAGCTGCTAATAAGTGCGATTTAGAGGATAAAAGAGAGGTGTGTACATCGGAGTTTATATAAAGGGTATTATTTAGTAGTTAGCGAAATTAAGTAAAACTAAGAGGTACCTTTATGCATAAGTATATACGCACGCACTCTGTCCATGCCTAAGTATTCAGACATTGCATACAGGATACCAGTTTCTAAGTAATGAACTGATAGATGTCGTGCATGATCTGTTTATCAATGAATTGAAATGGAAAGCAAAGTTCACCTTTCAAGGCAAGATTTTGGATCACACTTTGTGAAAAATTATCACATGGCATATTAAGGGTGCCTGGTAGAGAATAGTACCTGGATTGAAGGCAACCAAATAAGAGAAGGGTAAAGTGTATGTGCAGTCTCTTTTGTTTTCTCCAGGTTCTTTAAAACAGAATGTACCAATTTCTCTCAGTAATTCTGTGTTATTGTTGTTTCAATGGACCCAATGCATGCTGAGTAATTGGGAAATGTGGATGTATAAAAGAAAGGAATTTTAGTAGTGAATGTATAAAAAGCTGGCAGAGTAAAGCGTATTGTCTATTTACGCTTTACTCTGCCAGCTTTTTATACATTCACTACTAAAATTCCTTTCTTTTATACATCCACATTTCCCAATTACTCAGCATGCATTGGGTCCATTGAAACAACAATAACACAGAATTACTGAGAGAAATTGGTACATTCTGATTTTATGACATAAGTTGCATTCACTTTGTAATCACTTGCAACTCAAAAAAATGGTTGGACTACTTATCTCTACACATTCAAACATTGGATTGAGGGAGAGAGAGCAGATGAGTCTGCTGCCAATGATGTACAGTTCTCCATTCAGCACAGGAGTGGTGTTAATTGGTTTGATACGACTTACAAGTGTATGCTCTCTAGTGCTTGATGAGCCATATTTACCCTGCACTACCACTACACTGGTATGGGTCTCTGTGGAGTTATTAGCTCCATTTTAGGTGCCTATGAATATTTAATAGAGGGAATTACTACTGGAGTATTCAGGAATGAATGAGGAAAAGTCAAAGAAAGGAAAACTGATTGCTGATACAGACTAAGTACTTTCCCTTTGAGTACCACTTTAAAAAGATGATTTTTTTTTTAATTTAGAATGTATAGGAACTTGTAGATTTTGTGTAGAAACATGTTGGATTGATACATACACATACAATTGTTCCACACACTATTTTTTTTTTCATTCAGCTAACTTTATTTATACATTACATTAGTATAAGAATTTTTAATTGATAGAATCAGATATAGTCAGCTATTTTCCCATTGGCATTTTTTGTTATGGAGGTTTTTACTATGTATGTATCTGATTTACAGAGTGGATACTATGTATTTGGATGTGTTAGAGTACAGATCTTAGCTGAAATGTACACCTGTACCTCCTACCTCAGAAAAACGTGATAATGATCCAGTCACGATACTGTGGTAGATAGTCTTCTAAAGATATCAACAGTTTCCACTCACAAAGTGGCTTACTTTTTTTTTTTTTTTTTTTTTTCAAGTGGTTGCCATAATATCAAAACATTCAATTAGCGAGTGAAGTGAGTGACACATGGTCAGGTGCAACTCAATCGAGGTATAGGTCTCATTTGCTATGCGTTGTTTGGGCTTCACAAAGTGAACTAAGGTTCAAGTTCAAGCTTTGTTTAGGTCTGCTCTAGAAAATTAGCTCTTCCAGGCCCAAAAGTAATTCCCAATGGTCACTGATTCCATTTTACCAATTAGTTGCATGTGCAAAAAAATAAATAAATAAATAAATAAATAAATAAAATGAAAAGGGAAAAGAAGAAAAAAAAGGTCCAGTGACTGAAAGACAGCAGTAGTTTTATTTAGCTCTAAAACACTGCACTACTTGTCATCAGCACTCATAGTGAGCTCTTTTTTCTTTAGCTTGATAATCAAAACTATATAAGAGCTTTTGTGGCTAGCTCACTGGCCTTTAGAGCTGAGGCAGGCCACTTGTATTTAAAAATATGAAGGGGAAAAAAGGAGGAAAATGATGAAAGGTAAAGAAACCTAATTACTCCCAAACTAAGGGGGAAAAGGAGGAAAGTGATGAAAGGTAAAGAAACCTAATTACTCCCAAACAAAAAATTGAATTAGTGTTAGGAATATAATTAGCATCCATGAAACAACACTGACAGGAAATACTGAGGCCAATATCATACGCAAGAGTGGAAGTACATGTATATTGTATAATATGGAGAAGTATTACTAACACATTCACTAGTTGAAAGTGAATGAAAGCATTATTATCAACAGTAAGTATTCTACAACACTCATTGTTTAGATTTTATAAATATGTATTCAGTTTGAGACTTTATTTTTATATTCCTGGTCTGTATGTAAGTCATGTGTTCATAGTCAGGAAATGGAAGTTCAATCCATATAGTAATAAGCTTGTATATTATATATATATTTATTGCAGCTTTGATATTTTTACTTGAATATTTCCGCATCACGCGAGCGTTCTGTATTCTCCCATATTGTACGGTTTATATTGTACGCTCCTTGTAGCGCGCGCGTAGCGAGTAAAATCAATGAAAATTGTATTGTAACCGGTTGAGAAAAATTTCAAAGAAGCAATAAATCACTTATCACACTCGTCGTACAATATGGGAATGATATTTTACTCTCACGCCACATTTTCACTCGCCTTTGGCTCGTGAAAATATTTTGCGTGCTCGTAAAATATTTTCCCATATTGTACTCTGACTCGTGCTATAAGTATTATATATATAGTTACTGGAGTGAATTAGCGTGTATGTATGTGTGTGCATATGCAGGTGCCACAGAGCAGAGGGGAGTTGTATGCAGAGCAAGTGAATGCATTGTTCTGTGAGACGAGTGCTCTAGACTCCACTAATGTAGAGGAATTATTTATTCAAATTAGTAAGTCCAGAATAATGTGGAGCACACTCTAGAGAAGTGCTATTATACGGATTGATGTCTGGATAATTGATAATTGATTGTAAAGATGCTTGGGCTTGTCATTTAAGACTCTGAAGGAGAGTGATTGAATTCGTCAATGACCCCTCCCCAATCTAATTTTTCATCCTGACTGAATAATAAAAAATAAAATAAAAAAATCGTACTCTCTCTTTGATTTTTAGACTCGGTTCTAAATATTACACTTTTTCCCCCTGTAATACTCACCTTACTTTCTTTCCAGGCCAGAGACTGCCACAGGAACAGAGCTCTTACATTCCTGGAGGTGGTCATGCTCTGAAATCTGACGCTGCACCTACTAAAAGAAATTGTTGTGCAAGGACATCAACATAGCTAGTTGTTTACTTTCTGTTTGTGAAGTATTTGTTTGTGTCCAGCATTTCTCAATTTCCTCTACCACAAGTAATGTTTTATCCATGGCGATTTTACTCGTATTTATATTTTTGTAAGTTAAAAGTTCATTTCTCTGATAAAAAATGTTTATTTCAAGTGTGTGAAAGACATTTCTCGAATGCGCATGTCCTATGTTGTGTTATCCCGTACCTTTCCGGGAAGGTGCGCATTAATTAAAACGAAAACAATCGCAAGGTAGGTGTCAAAAAAACAGGAGAGTAGAAGGGAGAAATTTTGTGCGGAATGGCGGCTCCCGCAGGCACCGAGAATGACGATCAAACTCAGAAGCAGGTCAATGGCGAAGAGGGACCCGAACAACTCACAAAATTTGTAAGGGAGCTGGGCGATGGGGCGAATTTAATGTAGTTCTTGGCTGAAGAAGCCATACCAAGTGAAAACAAGGTTTAATTGATATTCCCTTTTTTCCCTTGTGTGCTAACCAAGCAGTAGAGCAACTGCAATGTGATTTGACCCAGTGTGTGTGTGTGTGTGTCTTTCAGTGTAGCCATTTGATAGCAACAAAACATTGTAATTGTTGTTGTAAGACAATTGGCCCAACCCATTTATAGCAGAAGACAAGAAATCATGTGAACTTGAAATACGGGTTAGCTAAAGAAAATTGTATGATTGGTGAAGTATGTGGTTTTCAATTTAGTTTAATGAAGGGGCTAAGCCGAGTATGATGACAAGAGAGCATCCTAATTCTCTCTAGTTCAACTGGATGGTGTAAAGGGATTTTACAATTTTATTTTTGTAATCACCACCGTTATTGTTGACCATTGCTTTCTGAATCTTAAATGATGTCTCTATGCTTATGTTTGTAGGTAGAAGAACTATTAGAGAACATGGTAAGACAGCCATTTGTTACTGTCACTCATGTCTGTCTGATAATGTAATACTTGTTCATTCCTATAGCAACAGAAATTTCAGCAGATGTCGGACCAGATCATTAATCGTCTTGACGACATGGGTAAGAGAGTGGATGACCTGGAGAAGAACATAGCAGACTTAGTCCAGCAGGTTGACTCCAAGGACGATTCTGCAAACCAGAGAAAGTAGCAATTGACAGTTATAGCAATGCCATCCATGATCTCGTTCATACCCTGAGCATCATGCTCCTCAACATTTTAACTCTATTAAATTTCAATGCATTCAAATTGCAACTTTTTTTAATATCCCACTGATTGTTGGCGACAGTTTCACTCACTAATTGTTGGTAAAGGGTCTCACAAACTATTCTGCATGCTATATATATATATCATTCCAGTGAACCCTTTACCTGTGCTGGGTCCCAGTGAGATGAAACTAATTGAATAGCTTCTTAAACATCGGCCAAACTTTGTGACTACTAAAGAGTTATAAGATCATGGACTGCACAATTTGGACACTTCCAAAAAGAGCTGTCTCCAATAGGCCGTGCATCCTCGTCCAAACACTCCAAGTGGCTAAACAAATTTTTTTTTGCGAGATGCCATTGAATAATAAATTTGGTAATCAGCTAATAGTGAGGTGGTATAAATTGATAAAACTGAAGTGCAGGGAAGAGATGTGCTGAGCAAACTTTATTGTGTGTTAAAACACAGGGAAAAACATTTGAAGTCTTAATCGTTTAACAAAAATAATTTGCTGATTTATAGTCGCCTTCCATGAGGCCCAGTAGTTTGGAACTAGCTGTCTGCAGATTCCCTCGCCAAATATCTCCTGTAAAACAATAAAGCAACATTGGGATTCAAAAAAGTTCTTATACATTCCAATCACGCTAAAAGTTAATTGCAAATTACAGTGTCCTAACCATCACAACTTAGTCGACAGATTTCTACATCTAACTTTTGATTAGAGAAATACTTCAACAAATGAAACGATGTCTCACCATTGCTACAGTCAAACATTCTTACCTTCTTGCTTTTTGAAGTAGATCGGCCTTTCTTTCTTGGAGAGAAGTAAAGAATGAAGCACTGGTGGACTTCTCACACTCTTTCGTGGTACTCTTAGAAACCCTGTGACTATCGGCAACTGGAGCTTCAGGTAAACAGGATGACGACGAATCCAATGGCCGCTGCCTCAGGCCATACGGAAGCTGCGGATAAGGTAGATGCTCATGCCTCTCTTCTTGAGTATCTGCCGGGTTCGTTGGTGACGGAGACACACCCTGTGAAGTCGCTAAAGACAGTGACAGTTCTGGAACTGGAGCCAAATTCCCAAGTCTCAGCGAAGCAGCGTCGTCAGTTGAGATGCTATGACACAAGGCAGCTTCCTCCTGGCCACACCCCATGACTCCGTCCCTCACTTGGCGCCCACTGTCAAAGAACGAGTAACCACCGGAGTGCGAATCACTCGCAGGGGAAGAATGCTGCAAACTTCCATCAGCTCCTGCCACTACAAATTCTTCCTCTTCATCCTCTTCATCTTCACTACTACTGCTGCTCTGAGGAGTCTCCAAGAGTGGTTCTAACTCCACTTCTTCATCTTCTCTTGTCCCTTCCAATGCTTCCCTTTCTTCTTCTCCGCCATCATCGTCACTTTCCCTGCCATCGACCGCTTCATGTCCAGGGATGTAGATTGAGTGAGAGAGGATGCGGTCGACCGTGAGAGAGACGGAGTGAGTGTCTACGAGGTCTAGAGTGATGGCTTGCAGTGGGACGTGTGGAAACATGCTCTGCACCTGCTGGGCCTGCACACGCACACACAGACATACAAACATACACACACACACAGAGCTAAAGGAATGGCTATGAAAAGAAGGAACTAACATCCACTGACAATTAGTGACTTTGAATCGTGTCCTCAAATAAAGGCTTCCAAACAGCCCTCATCCTGCCCTATCACAGTCACAGTGTAAACTAGTAGCTATACCTTGACTACGGTCAAACACCTCATTTTGCAGACAAAGTGCAAAACAAATAATGGCATTTGTTGCACGTGCTAGTGGCGTGTGTGCATATGTTACACATGCTAGTGGCGCGTGTGTAATGTTGCACGTGCTAGTGGCATATGTGTGTTTCTGTCTGCAAAATGTGTAGTGAAACATTTGAGTCATTTGTTATCTTTCACATGAAATCCCCATGGTAACAAGTCATGTCACATCAGTTCCAACAACCCAACACGGCCACTAGAAGACACGCCTCCACAAGCAACCACAATAAAAGACAGTGTATCACATAAAAATCAGATAATTAACCACAGAGTTAGCCGCAGGCATCACATGACCAAATTAAGCAAGAGTATTCTCACAATATTATTATTATACAAAATATCATTATTAGTGAAGGGAAATTCCCCTACAGAATTCTGTATAATATTGTCAGCAGACTGTACTCAAATGTTATGAACAAAATCATCACGTTGCTATTCATGAGCATTGTACGAGATTCCAATTGTTGTTGTTATAGTCACATGACAGGGTCAACGACCTTATGGCCAGGTGGGAACATGATTTAAAGATTACATAACCTATGAATATCATTATACATGTCGGCACAGATATCACACACTGATGTGTACTGATAGTCTAAGTTTGTTGATCCTGCATGTTTCAGCAGCTGAAGGATATGCATCATTCAATATAAGACCACAACACTTGGCACTTTCAGTCTGCCACAGACCCACAACACAAGTCCACCATCCATTGTATCATCCCTTAACCCCAACATCACTGTGCCAGACAGAGAAGATACACATTTCTCTTCTGATGATAGAAATATTACAGTTCACTCAACAGTACTCATAGAGAGGGTCATGTTTCTTGGGTATTTCTTTCCCGACAAAACAAAAACAACAACAACAAAAAAACAACAACAAACAAACAAAAAACAAACAAAAAAACAAACAAAAAACAAAAACAAACAACAACACACAAAAAAACAACAACAACACAAACCTATAACTATAAAGTGGTTGAAATCTAGTTTTATATGAAATGTAAGAGAAAAAAATAACACATTTCTCCCTCACTGCTTTCCCTGCTTTCCCTCAAACTAAGATGTAAGTTGGAGGAGGTTAAAGTGTGTTCAACCTGTAAACTCCTAATGAAAGCAAAGGGGTGTGGTGTTGTAAAGTAAAACAAGTTAAACCCAAAACATATCAACTGCAAGGAAATCAACTCTATGAAAAATACACCATTATATCCCCACTTAGAGTCAGGCTGACTGACTGACTGACTGACTGACTGACTAACTTGACATACATACGTACCACTCTGTGTAGTTCAGCCGCGTCGTTCACCCAGCGTGGGTCCTCGTGATGCAGCTCCACCGAGAAGTTAGGCAACCAGCTGGCGATGGACGCCCCGTTAAACCTGAACAACCAGTTGTGGGCGTTCCTGATGTTCCGCTGTAATCTCCGCCTCCTCCCCCCGCCTCCTCCTCCAGCTACGCCCTCTCTGTCCTGTCGCTGGTCATTGCCCCGCCTCGCTGCCTGCTGGAGATCGTCGCTGAGAGAGATGCGGCAGGTGGGACACACCGTGTCTTGCTCTAGCCACGCCCTCAGACACACCCTAACAAAATGCAACAAATTGAAACAAGGTATGAAGAAAAATTAAATTGAAGTTTGTTGGTCAAGTTTTAGAAAAGGGGGAGAGAGAAATAGGGTTTAAATAACTTAATTTTTGAGGAACTTTTTGTATGTTTGTCGATTAGTGACCACGAACAATGCACCTAGTTTCAAGGTGTGAATGTAGACATGTGTATTCACATGAAGGCACCTGTGCAACATAATGCCCTCAGGGCTCTTCAGAAGGGTCACTTTGTTTGTACCAACTTGACCGCGTACTTGAATGATACTGAATAACCCCCGGATCCCGCAACAACTCACATGTGGAAGATGTGCCCACAGGGCAACTTGCACGCCGAGTTCATCTTCTCCCAGCAAATGGCGCACTTCTCCTCACTGAGCAGCAGCTCGTGGCTGGGCACCTGGACAAACCGGTTCTCTAACGTCTCGCACACCAGCGTGTAGTTACGATGCCGCTTCAACCGACGCTGGATCTCCTGCACGAGAGAAACAAGATTCTGTGTAATGGCTGGTCCAAGTTTAATAAAGACAGAGAATGTCCTCTTGGTAACAGGCCCCACCCACCTGTATACAGGCTTTTCTATACACTCTGGACTACCAATGGAATCTCAGAAATGAATGAGCTAACGCTTTCTGCCACAAGTCACATGAAGTGATATATGTGACCGTCTACAGGAAAATCGGGCACAACGCGGCCCCGACGAAAAAATTTTTTTTTTGCACTTACGCACTCCTCGGCAAGCAGATATTAAGCTCTCCAAGTTTTATCGCCGTAGCTTTAGCCATTCCCGCTATATATCACCTAACCGTTCCCTTCGTTAGGCTTACTTAATACAATTTTAAGAACTAAATCGATCTTTTTGCGACGTCTACGCATGCCGCGTTGTGCCCGATTTTCCCATAGACGGTCACATATTATCATGTCTCAGACAAAGTATAATAAATAAATATAATAATTCCACCAACACACATTATACAGGTGGAAGAGAGGGGGTGTAGTATTTTCATTACAATACCTCATACATAAACAAAACAAAAACACCACCCCACCCCAAAAGACAACAGCCACCCACTGCCCCTTCAGCCACTCCACTAGTCCAACCACCCTTTACCTGATAGAGAAACCTGAGCTTCATGAGCAGAATGAGAGAGGCCACACTGAGGAACATGTTCGCCCACAGCAACATGTGCACATGATGGAGGAAGTCCACACACAGGACGGCCAATTCCAGCACCAGCTCAGTGTAGTAGGTGTATGTACTTCTGTTCTCCCACACTCCTTCATGATGCATGTCCCATAGGTGGATGATGTGTCTGGAGGCAAATTACACATGACAAATGCATACACATACATACATACCCTAGAATGTTTCATATTGGTGATTATATTTGCTTTTTTGTGTGTATACTACACCATAGCATCAAATTCCCCCCCCCCCCCCCCAATTATGCACATATAAATGATTACTTTATCCGTTATAAGAATGGTAAATTTTCACCACTTCGCACACCATAAAAATTTCGTGTAATCTCAACAAAGTTTCACATAGTAATGTCTCACTCAATCCACACCAACCAGTATTACACACACACACACACACACACACAATACCTAAACAACCTACACTATACACGTACCAATAGCAACCATTTCTTCTATTACCTCGTCACAAACCTCGTTAGCTTCTAAACAAAAACAACCTCAACACAAACCCTCGTACCTGCTTCACTTTCATTATCTCTCAACAACAATTAGAGTATGTATAGCCTCTAGGCACTTACATGGCACAAGCACGCCCAGATGTCATTAGCAGCGTGTGTGCCACTCCCACTGAATGTTCACACTAAGTGGCTACAAGATTTCAGAACTCACACACGACACCAGCATGTCATGTGATGTCATGTGATGTGACATTGCCTCAGTCCTCTCAACCACGCCTCTCTCCCAGGACAACTATCATGTGTGATGAATTAGAGTCTAATGATCGCTAAACGTTACAGAACTGGAAAATAATTAATTCCTTTGACATACGGAGTGGGCTGACGTAAGGGCGGTCTGCCGCAGAGTTTCCGAGATATAGTCCGGGTCCCTTGGTACATTAGTGTCCTGTTGTCATGGTGTCAGGTCACACATGCAGTGTTTGATAATGAGTGTATATACTTCACAAAACAGAGCATGTGTTGTGTGTGTGTGTGTGGGCACGCTATGTGTTATGATGACAGTCAATGTGACAAGAGTTGTTTGGATGAAATGTGTTGGTATGATGTGTGTGCAAGTCTATTGTGTTTCCATATGCGCGTATGTTTGCTCACATGTTACTACATGTGTATGTGTGTACATGATCGCAAGCATGTATGCCTGTGCTGTGTGTATGTGTGCTATGTACTATGTATGTGTATACAAGTGTAATAGTTATTCAGCGAAGCGAGCGGAGCTGACTCTCTAATGAGTCCGCGATATATATATATATATTTTGTTATTTTTTTTGTTAGGTCTAGGAATTGTTTTTGTTCTTGCGTGGGCGTACGTGTGCACATTTTCTCCTACGCGCTTGCACGGGCCGGGTAACCTTCTTAGCAACATTTTGTTTTGTTTACCCGCCGTACGAAGTAGCGATGCCCAGTGAAACAAATTCTGCGAAAGAGAGACAAAACGTTAGAAACGCTCGGTCAAGAGCTTTGAGGGCGTTAGAAACTCCAGAAGAAAAATTAGTAAGGAGAGAGATAAGAAATGAAAAAGACAGGGCAAGGAGGAGGAGAGCTAAAACGAAACAGAAACAGGTAGCAAAGTAAAGAATCTTTCTTTTTGAAAAGCCATTAAATGTTCCTAGCCACACCAAGCATGCATGGAATAGCTGCAATTACAGGGAACATGCATCGCTCGCTTCACTATTTTGTGCTATTAGAGCGCATCACTAGTATTATACGAGTGCACCCAAGAGTGATTGTGCGTGTGTGTTGTGTATGTATGTGTGTGAGCATGCGTGGTTATGCTGTCGTGTAAGATAATTCCATTAGTCGGACATTCTAACAATCCCAATAAATAAATCAGAACTACAGCAAAGACAACACCAGTAAATAGACAAGCTGTGAGCCAGTCTCCACTGGCAAAGACAACATGCTAACTGGGCTGTTCCCACAATAAAGAAACTTGAGGAACTATACAATAGCTATAGCTATGGAAACTTTGGAGTAGGAACCATTACAAAAGTAGCTGCATTAGTTCCAATGAACACTCAATCAGTCAATCAATCAGTCACACTATGTCTGGCTTGCTGTTGCTGGGAGACAGTCACTGTCATGTCCCCCAAGTTGATGTACAGGAATTGTCAGAGACACGAAAGTGGAAATAAAGAGAATTGAACACATACGATAACTCTCAATGTATGTGCATATGGGAGTCCCTTTTTATCCTTTGCAAACTCTTGCACTTTGTAACTGTCACATCTCCGCCCACTTCTAATTAACTGAGCCTTGAGGTACATATGCCAATTGCTAGAGTTTCAGTACGTGCAGCTATTCAAGTATTCAATCACAAAACTTTGGCAATAGGAATGAAGCACCTGTGATCGCTACATGGCCTCCGATGCTTCCCAAAGTGTAAATGATGAATGGCAGTGTCACAAAAAAGACATGTTCACAGAATCTTCCAGTCACACACACACACACACACACACACACACACACACACACACACACACACACACACATTATGGATGGTAACAGGTTCCTTCCTGTACCAGAATAGAAAAGAAAGGTTTATTTTGATTATTTTGGGAGCTTGGCAAGACCAGACAATCATGGAGCTACGTACATTATGCAACTAACTAGAAACACACAAACAACAACCACACACATTTCTTCACCATTCTTCAATTGAATACAAAATTTGTTAGTTTTGTTTGATCCTTTTGTTGCTATTGTTTTACCCCCAGCCCCGCCTTCCCTGGGAGTTGACCCCCAAACAACAAGTCTCACCTGATGATGGAGTGAAGAGTCTTAGCAAAGACGATGAATACCTCTGAGTAGAGGAAGGTGAAGTGGTTGAAGCCATACTGCCAGCCCACCACAGCACACACCATGAAGAGACCTGCACAGCTCAGCAAGATGAAGGACAGCAGGAGGATGATCTTGGCGTGGGAAGAGGTGGGCGTATTAGGAGAGAAAGACAACTACACACGCACACACACACACACACACACACACACAGGAAGAAAAATGTCACGTAGGAAATAATTGCCGAAATTGAGCTAAATGCATGTATGTATATGCATCAGAAAAAGTACTGATGATAGATCAATACATCAAAGATTGGGCTGCTTAGCTAATTCTTTAGTAAGATACTCCACCACTAATCACGTTAAACTATACATATAGCATTAATCAGCAAATATTGCAGACTGTTCTCAGTCATGTCACGTCAGGTAATAATATTAGTGAAGTCGGTAAAGAAATGGTCTTCTCTTCATGTTGGTGAGTTAAAAGGTCGCCTCTAAGGGGTGGAAAAAATAATACAATCATTTTTCTAGCGTAATAAAAATAATCTTGACACGGGTTAACAGATATCTGTGACAGCTCAAATGGGATTTAAAATATACGTTGTGCGTCTGACTTAATAAAAGTGCCACTCCCATCAGCAATACCCACACTCAGACAAGTGCTCATTCCAACTGACTCTTTATTTGAACCCTCCACCACTTCTCACACACACAAGGACACGAACACACGTGGTCACTTGATTACAGGAGTAACATGAAGTGATGTTACTAGGTAATTATTATACAACCCGTTGAACACAATGTCTTTATAGTGTGTGTGTGTGTTTGTGTGTATGTGTGTGTGTGTGTTTGTGTGCATGTGTGTGTGTGTGTGTGTGTATGATGTGTGCTTGTGCACGTGTGAGTTGATATGAGAGAGAAGGTCATTATTTGAATTTTGGTTTACAGCCAGCCAGGGTTCACAAGGTCAATTATCAAACAATAGGCCTCTACTACTGAACACCTAATTAATTACTCTGAATGGGTTTACATACTGTGTGTACTGTGTTAGGGCAACACACAGCCTCAAGCTCAGCCTCAACACTGGCTCACTATCAAAGCATACATCTGCCAAATTTATAATTCGAAATGGATTATCATATTCTGTGACATTCAATAAAGAAAAGTTTGAACTGAATATTGATAATTGTGTTCACATGCATGGGCCACTGCAGCTGTCATTCAAAGCTGCAAGACTTCTGGAACTGAGATAAAGGGGAAGTGAGAGATTTCCATAACCATCGGAATTAATGCTAATATTTACCACCGGCAGACAGCAAAAGTTTCACATTAGAGTAGGGGAAATTGCATAGGATTGTTGAAGATGAAAATAAAAAAAAATTTGTCCAGGTTGACAACTTGATTTTAGTGGGAAGTAACAAACCAGACACTCTCACAAACATACACACTCATGCACTAACGCTACATCTTCGGGTGCATCTATCAACACCAATTACCATAAACCATGTCAGTAACTAGGAAACCCCCCCCCCCCCCCCCCCTTAATCGATACCACTTGGCAACGCCCCAAACTTACAAACTGAAACCTGTCCTTGGAGAGTTGCTCCGACAGCAGTAGAGTTCCCAACACAGAGAACCAAACACACCAACACAGCATCTCCGGAAGTTCCTGCACGTTCAAGACGCCAAAGACAAAGATGAACTTATAGAAGACAAAGTTCCAGAACTTGTCCCGCATGTCCTGTTGCTCGCTCCGCTGTAAGGTACCAAACACTAACGTGTGGACACACTTGGCCAGAAGGAAGAAGCAGCAGCAGCCCATGTTAACCACCGCCTGTAAATGGTCAAGTGTCATCCATGACAACTTTTAATGAACGAATGGAAACAAGACCTGCAAATTTCTTGGCTACTGAATAACTAGGAATCAACTCAGTATGATTTCTGCTTGCTAGCTCTGTAACCACTCAGCTTGAAATCAGAACCAGAACAAAAAACAGCAATTCTGTTATTACCACCATGCTTGTAGCTCTGTAGTGTCGAATTAAGTGGGTTTTGACAAATCTCCTAGTTACTGATTGAGCCTCACATAGCAACATTCTAGTCCTTGGTCAGTAATTACTGCAATCATATTCCAGTCAGAGAAGAATGAATTGGCATGCATCTACTGTCTACTACTGCCCAAATATTTTTAAACCCAACCCAAAGCTACTACTTAGCTCCTTCCTCATTCTATCCCTGACTTCCCATAGAATGGATATTGGATATTACGGTATCTACACAAGACAGCACGGGAATAAGTTACTCACCGCCGCGAACCAAATATCAGTCCACAGCATACTGGCGAAGCTGCCTTGATAACTCGTCAGCGCATAAATTATGGCGTAAAACAAGGCTAGACCACTGAAAGCGGAATACAAGCTGAGGTTAGGCAGCGGAAGCTGGTCTACTCTATTAAGTTGAGGCATCGTCTCTTTCCTCCACCCCAACAAACAGGAGTATGAAGTAGTAATCTGCTTTACTACTTACTGCTGCATGCAGTAAGCTTATTAATTCATTCCACAAGCTGACCACGCCTACCAATATGAACTCTGTACCTGTGTAATGGGTGGGGTTGAAAATGCGTGTTCTCAAGCTGGTAAAGTATCGCGGATATCAAAGGAAAAACTGTAGGAAATATTTTGTCTTTTTGCGCCTAAAAATTAATCTATAATGAATGTCAACATTATATCATTCCAATGCAGCATACAATTAGATTTAAAACTGGCGCACTCAGATGCAGAACTTGTAGCCACACACAGTGTGTGTATGTGTGCGTATGTACGTCGCTGTATTCTTCCAGTCATTGACTTTGTCCCTTCTCTTTGCTGTAGTTCTCCTTACAAATTTTCTATTCAAATTCAAAGTTGTAATGAGGCTGGAGATTTTATTTTTAAACATAACTACTTCTTTTAGTAGAGCTAGTTCCACCAGTTTCTATTTGGACTCATATTCTCCTAGCGTTAGTCTTGTTAGTCTAGCTGTATCTCTTGTGCTCCTAACTTCTTTTCCTGTTCCACAATTTTGGTTTTCAGTATTTCTACCTCTTCATTATTATCTTTTATCTAGTCCAAGTATATAGTATTTTCTTTTAATTATAACAATCCTTTTCCTGCTGCTAGAGAAGCTGTCAAGGTGAGGTGTTTCTGGCTGTTCTGTCTGGCATGTTCATCCTGGTCCTCTCTAATGAACTGACCATCACATCCCATACTGCCGCACTTGCCAGCACTGCGGCTTCAAAGCCACCTACGAGGAGGTAGTAGACACACACTTGCCAGAGTGCAAGTATGTAGCCTTGCAGTGTCCCAATATGTGTGGGGTGAGTTGTGAGCGTGAAGTGATGGAAGATCACATGAAGATATGCCATCTGGAAGAGGTAGAGAGGTCTCTTAGTGCACTCTTGAGCCACATGCTGGTCCACCTTGTTCTTGGGGATGGTCTGTAGGCAGTTGAGGGTTGAGGGGACACTTGGTGTCCACATACTATCCAGGTGAGGGTCCAAGTGAGTGTCCAAGCAGTAAACATGGAGGCCTTTAATTTCTTTTGAGTCTATTGGTTTCACATTGTGGTAAATCCAGATTTTCCACATAGTTGGTAAGGTAGTACTTGTTCTTGAATGTAATCTATGAAGTTTTGGCAAATCTCTCTCCACAACTGTTAACTAATGGTTTGATCATCAGGACCAGATACCAAGAAGAATTCAGTCATTGGAACTGGTAGTGGTCTATTTAAAATAAGCTGTAATGACGGTAGCCTCTACCCCCCTACAGGTACTGATGACCTTTACCAACCAACATAACTTAAAAAGGTATGTATCGTCATCATTAAAACCAGCTGGAGCTACAGTATATACGCCCACACTAAAGTGACTTCTTTCGGCATAGTTTATTTCACTTACTCCTGTGTTCTGACGTCTGCTGTTCGCGCTGTCATGGACGGAGACTTACCCGTGGAGAAGGTGGGAACCTGCGTTGTCATTACCATGAATCGTGGAGAGAATAGGTTTAATAACCGCTTCATATCGGCCATGCACAGAGCCCTGGACGTTGCGGAGAGGTATTAGAATGTCATATCACAGTAGATATGTTGAGGGGCTGTTGTAGGCTTGAAACCTGCGTTTGAATTTAATATTATGAGTTCGTAGTTAAGTTGTCCTTAAATTTAACTGGATTAGCTATATGTCTGTTTAGGTAACTAGCTAGCTGTGGAAAGGTGCTATGCCCTCAAATGTACATAGCTATTGATAGCCTATGAATCAGAGTATAGCAAAAGTACAATAGGCTGTAGAAATTACCTAGTTCCTGGGTACAGGCATTATCCTTTCCGGTGCTGAGGTAGTGTTACTGCAGAGATCTCTAGGATGTATGCAGTGTAGCATAAGACAACTGAGCACTCCTGGTTTAGTATAAATGTATATATATATATATATTTTTTTTTAAATACCATAATTGCTACGGTAACAGCCAAGGATTAAAAATGTTGTCCTCGCTCTTCATGCTTTCCCTCTCAGTGTTGGAATACTAGTGCAGCAGCTACTAGTGTGTCAATGGAGGCTGTCTGGAAGAGACATGACGTGTGTGTGTGTGTGTTTCATTACTAACAAGACTTAGTCTAACAAATATCTCATTTAACTTTTTACTAGTAGGATTGATAATGGAAATATGAGTGCACCTAGTCACACAGGAATAGTTCGTAGTCCTAAATCCTGTTTTCTACGGCTGAGTTCAGAAATCAGTTATATATATTTTTTAACCTTTGGCTTATAGAGAGCAGCCCCAAATAAACATCTGTTGCTATATAAGTGTTATGCCACTATCTTCAACATTGATTGCAATATCATATTTCTACTGAACTTGCAGCTACAAGGATGCTACTTGTTTGGTGACCATTGGACTGGGGAAATGCTACTCCCTGGGGCTGGACTTGGAATGGCTGCCAGGACTGGACCCTCAAGAGGCTATTGAGTTTGCAAACAACAACCAAAAGTTGCTGGCTCGACTCCTTACCTTCCCTCTAGTTACAGTGGCAGCTCTCAATGGTGAGCAAAGATGTAGTATGTCAAATGCAGTTGAAAGGGAAGTTTATTAAAAATGTGAATGACCATAATGGAATGCAAATATTAGTAAAAAAAGTCCATTAACGTAAATTTGAAATATTGTGGTAGTGAGAAAAAGTTTTAATCCAAGAATGCTTAAACCTTTCAATGATTCAGTCATTCTTGGCTGAAATAGTTATAGTAATAGCAAATTTTCTCGTTCTAACAGCCAATATTGTTAAGTTTTTAACTAGTGATGTGCTTGAGCACAAATGGCGAGCGAGCCTAATGACTATACTATCTTTATATGAATGATTTTGACTTCTAACACTGAAGCTACTGAAAATAAGGTCCAGTTTTTAAATTTAGCATACAGGGTAAAGGGATTTCAGTTCCATAGTAACAACTCTCTGCAACTGCTTAGAAAGAAAAAAACAACAACAAAACAATACACGTTATTTAAAAGTTTTCTTTGTGATATTCTTTAGCTAAGTAGTAGTTGTAACACACAATGCTTTGACACAACTGGACATGCACCTACACAGACTTACCTTCGCAGTAGTCTAGTGGACAATGTATTTTCAAGTAAATACTGTTGGGCACGGCTTATAACCATGACAAAGAGCGCATTGACTTACCACCGCCACTAACTCGAATAGAAATGGAAGTCCCTTAAGTTTTCAAATTTGAACTGCACCCGCAAAAGAATTCAAAACGGTAAACAATTCAATTTCTAGGGTGATACGGGTACTGATCGATAAACCAGAGGATTCTGTTTAGTGCAATTTGGGACGGGGGTCGACAACTGAACTAACACAAAAATGCGAGGGTCAAAGTACAAAATGACATACGTACGTCCATACATATATCTAAATAAATAAATAAATAAATAAACATCCCCGATTTTCGATTGTGTTACCCCTGTAAGTGTCTCGCTCGCTACGCTCGCTCACCAAATTAACAATATTGGCCGTTAGAACGAGAAAATTTGCTATTATTATTATGTTTAAACCTGTAGCAGCTACATGTACATAATTTCATTATTTCTGCAAGTTTAGATGAAGAAATTTCATATTATTAGCTTCTGCATTGGGTTATAGCATTTATTCTGTCTATCAATCCATTCCTGAAAAAGTGACTTAACCTTAGGTTGTGAAATTACTGGGGGACACCCCTGACAATCACACTGCAATTACACAATCCTCTATAATAAGATATACCATCATCATAATAATAAGTGGCTATTGGTGATGACTATGACAAAATTTCATTACAAATATGTAAACGGCAACGCATTAAGGGGATTTCGTTAGTGTGTATTATTTTTCTTTCTTGTTCCAGGACATTCCTATGCAAATGGGGCTTGCTTTACATACTGCCACGACTACGTTGTCATGAGAACTGGTAAAGGGTGGTTATGCCTGCCAGAGGTCAAGATCAATCGTAACTTTCCAATTGGTTATCTGAAATATCTCAGGTGAGATAGCCTGTGGAGTAGAATCATTGCTGAGAAATAGGCAAGAGTGCAGAGAGCATCCTGAAGTCCTCTTTGCTAAACATTTCAGAAAAAAATCACCAGCCAGTGCAACTCTGAGTTGTTCATGGAATGTTCTTATCCTTTCTTGTTGGTATCATGTAGTTACATGAAAGAAATTAATCAGATTGATTGTGCATATGTAGTGCCAGCCATTTTTTCTGAATTTAGTTAGTGTTTATATAATAGAACACATATTAGAGAGCTTCACTTTTCTCATTTTTTTTTTGTAAGCAAGCATGCGTTTACCTCCTTTTATACAACACAAAGTTTTCCATTCCAATATTTTCATTCTAGTATTTCTACAAAACTCTTGCACCCCTAGAACCAATTATTAATCAAGCTCTTATATTAACTCATACTCAATAAGCTATTATACTCATGATAATGTCATGCAATTAGGTCAAGATAGTCACCAATCACTATTCTTAGTGATCAAGTATATAGTAGGTCTCAAAGCAATTTAATATGGTCTTCCTTTTTTTTCCTTTCTCTTTTCTTAGATCTAAGGTTCCACACTCAGCTCAACACGAGGCCATTGTACTGGGAAAGAGATACACTGCAGAAGAAGCTCTCTCCAGCAAGGTGGTGCAAGAGACCTGTCCAATGGAGCAGCTGAAGGAGAAGGCCATAGCTGCTGGACTCAGACTGGCTGGTAAAGATGGCCTGGACAGGAAAGTCTTGTCTACTATTAAGAAAGACCTATATCACGATGCCTACAAATCACTTATGGAACCATTAAATTTTTACTCGTCATTGTAAACTTCAGTCATGGTGGAGTTTTACAACTTTCTATGAATTTTCTGCTATTCAGGCACAGTCAACTTTTTACCAGATCACTACACGAACCAAGGGTGTGGTGACACTGCAACACCTCATTTGATCTGAAGTAGCTGGGAGTGTATCCAATTTTAGAACTGGTTCTAAGCACCAGCATCACCCCACATATTGGTTAGGTAAAGGGTGGTGTGTCAGACTTTAAATGAGTATCAGTCGGTGACTTCCCTCTGCTTGACATGTTTTATAGCATTTCTTGTCATACCTGCCTTCAAGAGCTTACATGTGCAATCAACATGTGAAGCTTGTATACTATAAAAAAAACTACCACAACTGTACATAGCCACTAAAGAAATAAATTTAAAAAAATAAATAAAAAGAAGGGAAAAAAAAATCTTGGTGAGTCACTTGCCCGCCAAGTTTTGTCGCTAACTTGTGAGTTCAATTCTTAGACTTAAAAATTAATAGTAGGTGCTAAAATACCTGTACTATGTGGACTTAGCCAGTTCTTTCCATAAAGACACAACAAAATACCAATAAAAAAGGTCACAGAACAGTATTATTATCTCTCCTCTTACTACAGGCCTCTAACAAGGCATAAAGTTAATATTGAAAGGAATTAAAAATAAATCTTTTCGAATTATTATATGGCAACTTTTTTTTATTATTAAATTGGTAAAGATGGTAGAATGTTTCACACAGTCAATCCAGTTCAAAAAATAATAAGACAAAAATAACTCAATACTTTACCTGTTTACTATGTGAAGGTTGTGCTGTAAAAAAAGTGACATTAAGGAACACATTAAAATCTAATTATGTCTTTGGCAATCAGTATAGTCAGTTCTTCTGAAATTCTCCACTGAATTTAGGTTTTAAATCTTGCGTGACATCTCGTTCTTTCCTTCTTGCGGCACTGTGCTTTTGTTGAATGACTACAAAATAGTCTAGAAGTTCTTCAAAACTAACACTTGATGGAACTGATCTCTGTGGCCTATGTAAAGAAGTGAAATAAAATATGAGATAGGCTATGGGAGCTGTACCAAATATAGTAAGTACATCCAAAATTTAGATTTATCAAACTTTCTTATAGTTTACTCATTGCTCTATTCAAATAGTGGAGCATAGGAAGTGATCCAACACATCACTTGAAGAATGGAATCAATATAGAAACACTTATAATATACTGTTGCCTATCCCTTTCTTACGTCCTGGCCCTGTGGCTTAGTTGGTTAAAGCGCCTGTCTAGTAAACAGGAGATCACCGGTTCGAATCCGGTCAGGGCCTTTCATACTTTTTTCTTTTTCTTACTTTTTTTTTTTTTTTTTTTTTTTTTTTTGCAGTATTTTTGTTATTCTTTTTTTAATCTACAAACCGCCTCCTATTGCGTAGTCCACTCGTAGAAGTTCTTCTTCACCATATTCATAATGGAAACATTTCTATGGTAATTGCATTACCGGTGCTCTTTATCCAGAATTTAAATTGGTCTGTTTATTGTGCCGCCGCGGAGACACCCGAGCTCATAGATAGCAATGGCAACTGGTAGTACGAACGGGGTTTGTAGTCAGGTCTGCGAAAGTCCAGAAAAGTCCCAATCGGTATCTTTTTCTGTGGGATTTGATGAGGAACAACCCAAGAACCCCAGACGAATGCCGAAACATCTATCCTCCGCAAAAAACAGAAAAAAGACTTCAGAAAAAACTATAGCCGAGAAGCAGAAGCTAGCGGAAGAGAGAAGAAAGGTACATATATAAAACTTTAGGTTGAAGCCAAAGTTGGCATACCAGTTGTATTATTCTTTGTACAGAAACACATCGAGGACAAACTGGAAAGAATACATCAATTAGAAGAAGAGGCCCAGAGATTAGCTCAAGCTATGGCCCCCATGTTGAACGCCAACAATGGCGTATCGAACGGCGCACATTCTGTCCGAAAACTACACAAGGACTCTGATGCAGTTGGGGCAGCTTCAGTTGACCAGGTAAATTTGGCACAACCTGAACTAGATACCAGTGCAGAACACTTAGATAGTGCTGCAAAGTAATTATTGACAAAAAATAGAACTTTTTGGCGCACCAATTTTTTTCTTTTTGCACTCCTTACAAACATGCACTCACTATGGCTTTTACTCTTTGTGATTAACCCTACAATCAAGTCACGTTCATATTTATTATTATTTTTTGTCAGTCTAAATTAAACTCTAGCAAAAAAAATATTAAGCATTTTTTTTTTCCCTGAAAATTTGACACTATCACAGTTCATTTTTATAACCCCTTGATGTGTAAATGAAGTCTTTGATATGTGTGGTGGTTCAATAACAGCTAAGAAAAGCTTTCTACTAGCAGCAAACTTTGTGTGGTACACTCTCTTCTTGTTGAAGCAGACTAACATTACATAATGTGGAAGGGAAATATCACACTGCAACTGCATTTCCTGTGTATCCTAGTAACCAAGTCCTCAGACAGTTATGTTTTGCTTGAACCAGCAAATAAGGTCTATGCCAGGCTACTCAAGATATCTGCAACACTAACTGGCAAGGGTGCATGAGATCCCATGACCTAATCCCAATGGGAAGTGGAGCAACAGGAGTGTTGATTCTGATTTGTGGGGTGACCTCACTGAAAATAGTTTATAAAAATTCTTTTTTTTTTTTTTTTTTAGTCATGAAAGGCCCTATTTAACACTTGTGTGAAAAATATTGAATTATTCGACATGCATGACCTTCAATTGTTGGTCTTCCTGTGAGTCTGTGTATAAAGTTGGAGACAAGATACATATGTTCAATACAAAATGCACACTCAGAAGCTTGTTTGTTGACATCCTTGAGTTGAAGAAAGCAATAGACATAAGTAAACGTTTTAAGTTGTTCCCTGGCACATGTGTTCCAACTGGAGAATGTGTCATTGCATATGGATTGGTCGGTGATAAACTTGTGGAATACCACTGCGAAATATTGTTTACTTAACCATTCATGCTACTGTGCACTACCTAGTGTTGCTTATTGCTCTTGTTCTACTTTCAGACCCCAAGTTAACTAATGTATTGCTAATTATTCGCATTCTTTTAACACACATATAGTTGAACACCGAGTATAACGTAATAGCATTAGAATACATGTCCTCAGTCGAGCTGTCACTGTCAAATTATCACCATTCCCAAAACATTACCTGGAATTAACGCCTGCACTGGCTTCGTAACTAGCAGCTGCTATTTATCGTTAACAGAATCGGGGAAAGTTGTTGACGTCATTAAGAATGCTATCTGTGGTATATTCCATTCCCCAATAAGACACTCTTTTACACTATGAGCATTCAACTATATTACCCCAAGACATTATCAGCATGGCAACTATTGGATAAATCGATGAAAAAACAAGCACACAAATGTTTAACCCGAGTGGGGACTATTGGTTATGTGTATGAAGTGATCCATTGCCTGAAATTACGAAATTTAGTGGGTTTTTTTTAATGCATTGTTTCACAAGAGTACCATCTCAGCAAATGATTTTTAAGGACTAACAAAGACCTCAAATAACTTCTGTATGGCTTGCTACACACTCTTTCTTTCAGACCTTATTTGGGCACTTACACTTCCCCCCATATAGTAGTGCACTGGAGCTTCTACACACACACACACACACACACAAATCTACCTATCTAAAACCCACCACTAACCCACACAGGGACACAATGTCTTCCATTTACCTTTTCCTCCTGGACTTCATTTCTTGCTCTACCTCCATGATAACTGGGACACAGCTCAGCCGCTGCTTAAGGCAGTTAAATGCTGTGCTTTGGGGAAGCAACATCAGCAGCCCGTACAGTGTCTTCACCAGATGGGCGTGGTCCATCGGCACAAGGAGCTGGAGCCGCAGAAAGGAGAAGATGGGACTTTCAATGAGCTGAACGAGCCTGTCAATTTCGATGAGGAGGCTGGCTGTGATCTCGATGTTTGAGAAGCGCTGTACCAGGTTGGATGCATGCTCGTAATTTTGAGTGAGGAGACAGAGTGCCACAGTGGCAACGGGATTGTGGCACCAGCTACGGTATAACATCGTGAACAAGGTCCAGCTTTCCTGCACATATATCCACATACAAAATACTCAAATATTTTACCATTCTAGGGTGGGGGGAGGTTGAGGAATAGGGATTCTTAAGTTTTCTGCCAACAAAGCTAGTTAGTGGGGGGAACAATGGTGTTATGGTGGTCCCACCCTATTCAATTATCATTTACAAGTCCCTACTGCATGGTCTTTTAGTAGTCCTTTACAAAGCACCTAATGTACAGCTGCTGTCTGCCTTTCAGTTCATTTCTTAATGGGGTGTCACGTTTCAGAAAGTAACAGCAAGAAGGCTGTTGTTACTCAACAGCTGAGCCACTAACCACAAAATGGCAGAAGAGACTTGCCTTCTTGTGGCCATAATTGTTAAAATCCCTCATACTCATTAAAAAATCATTTCTCAATACGTAACTCATTAGTACTACACTATACCAACTCCCTGCTATACTAGATAAGTCAAGCTCACAGGAGTGGTGAGATCTTTAAGCTGCCTGCGAAGGTCATAGAGTTCGCTTGCGGTGAAGAGGATCATGTTGAGCACCTGCACCATATGCGAGGCAAATGCAAGCTTGTCTTCGTTATCGTGCAGAATCTCTGACAGAGTGCAGTACACAGACTTGGCATCCACATATATACATAACTGCCTGCAGTGGTGGATTAAAGGGAGTCAAAAATGTCTGCATAAGAGCACATGTCAATGGGCGGTTCTGTTGGAACCAGAGATCAATTCTAAAATAATTGCATTTCTAAGAGAATCAGCACATTGAATTGACAAACTCAATTAGTAGTAATAATTATTATGATTGAGGAATCGTGGTAGTATTGCAGTTAATGTACAAACACTTTCGGAGGCTTCGCTTGCTTCCAGTCACTTACCTAATTATGAAGCTGCCTTTGTCTTCCAGCAACACACGGTTTCCTTCAAACAACTTGAGCAGCTCCACCATGAACATATGGAAGTATTTGTTCAGCTGAGGTTGTACCACCTGCAACTGTTGCTTTCCCGCCTGTTTCCCGCCAGTGCGCGGTGCTACGGGAGGAGGCTGCTGGCTCTCCTTGTGCTCTTGTGTGGGAGGAGCTTGCCTGTTGTCTGAGGTATTTGGAGAAGATGTGGGGGAGCTTCCCTTGGAGGAAGATAGAGTGGCCACTACCAGTAGGGCCATCTTGGCCACCTTGTCATACTGGATGTCATTGTGTTCGGTCAGCATCTCGAGCAGAGGTGTGAAGAGTTTACTGGCTTGTCGGTATACCTGCACACACACGTAAATGATTACTTAATGAGGTGTGTGGGTGGGGCACTTTGGTCCTCCACTACAAATAGTTTCCCCTCCACTGTGAAAAAGTGTCCTTAAATTTCTATACAAAGCCACACTGCTCTCCTCAAATATACCAGTTTCCTTCACATGAAAATGTAATCCAGCCAGGCAGTGCAAATATGGAGTTCAATTGATGCACATTTACGTAGGGAATAGGTACTGGCGGTTAATGTTATTCTTTTCTTTGACAATCAAGTTTAAGTATGACGTACTAGTTTACAAATTTTAGTGCATTATGAAACTAGTCGAGAAAAGTTTATTACACACAACTGGTGTGTGTGGTTTATAGCTCTAGACATAACAAAGGAAGTCGCCAGTAGACACTTTAGTTGATATTAATGTTCACAGGTACCTAAATATACCCACACCTGACGGCACCATTTCATGGTGGTCCCACCACCATCACTATTATAATATTGTCCTAATGCTTCATGTTAGCATAATGCATCAAAGAACCAAATAGGGTAGAGGGTACATAGGCTAAACTTACAGTTATGTGCACCTCAATCATCACAGGGGCAAATTGTGATCAAATAAATGCATGAACAAAAAATATATACTAAAATAAATTAAATCATCTTAAGTTTATTAAATACACCTCTGACTCAACATTCAATTTTCCAATTTGAACAAGATTCTCATCAAGTTTACAAGGAGGATCCCACTTGGTATACCAATAGTGAACAAGTTGTCTTGCTGATTACATTACTGAACAACGGTTATGGTAGCGAGCATGTGATTAATGGAGGGCTCAATGCTCATGAAATGCATGTATGAAGTGGTGACAATGTAATTGGTAGGGAGGGAGAGTTACAACACACATTCTCTCTCAGTGTGTGTGTGTGTGTGTGTGTGTGTGTGTGCAGTCAACATTAAATCTTTTAGACCGTTTCAGCTTTTTTGTAGTTGCATGATTTTACTGCATGAACACACACACTTTCCAAAGTATACTCCACGTGTAGAAAAGGTCAGCGGGTGCACTAATAATGTTTATGGCGTGATCTCTGGGGACTAAATTATCTGAAACTTCAGCTACTTGAAAGTGCCAACAACTCAACACAACATTAACACGTACAGACAAGCATAAAAGGAATAATCTGAACACCCCTTGATCCCAGTCTCAGCATGTAGAAGTCTTACTATATTTGCAGTCTGGATACAGGAGAAACCCCATAAACAAGTGGACTTTTATTAAAAATAAATATAAAAACACACACACACACACACAAACTACCAGCTGTGAGGTCAGAGTAATAGAATTAAAATGTCCGTTTTAATTACCCCATTATATTACCAGTAGTCAACAACAGCTGAGGATATGGTTAGCGCAGAATAGCCGCGGGGGATTTGCTGGGCAGGTTGGTGCTTGCATGGTGGGTGTGGTTAAATGCTCCCATACAGTTTCCTTACCTCAGCCACAATCTAATAATTTCTGGCCACTGAACTGGATGGTATATGTTGCAATAAGTGAGATATAAACATTTGCCTCCAATTTTGGTAAAACAGGAAGTGCAGTTATCAGGTTGTTTAGAACAACTAAGTATTTGTTTTATGGTCTCCAGTCTTCATAACTGTAGCCTTCCCCAGTTAGTAAAAATTAACAAACTTACGGAGGAGAATAATAATAAAAATAAAAATAAAAAAATTTAAAAAAAAATAAATTAAAAAAATCAACAACAGCAACAATTACTCAACTGCAATGTAAAGTGGATTAGGAACTGATGAAGTGGATAGAAAAAGTTATTTTATATCACAGGCTTCACTAGACTCCAAAGAGTATTATCTTCTTTGTTTCGTTTCGTTTGTTTGTTCCTTCTCCACCCCTTCCTGCTACCCTCTACTCTCTTGCTGTATAGCTGATCTTTGATTTGTTCACCTTATCCCGTGAAAGTTAATTGACACATTACATGTGAAATAGTATCCGTAAACAAGAAATGCTTCAAGTTAATAAATCTGCTCTAGTGACGAAGTCTCCACACACACACACACACATCTGAAATTAAGAATTTATTTTCTTGACTTCTTCACGTGAGTGTGGTTTAGATTTAAAATTTCTTTGTCATCAAAATGAGTTTAATGAAACCCTGGAATTAGCAATACTGTAATGGACTTGGTTCATTGATCCCGTCATACTTAATTTGGTCAGTAATTGTGCGTTGATATTTTACTGTCTCTCCGAAAGTATCACACTTCTGGGTCTGATCAATTAGAAGCCTCTTCTTTACTTAGATCATAATCTAGCTCAATGTCACACAAGATGTACGAACAGAAGGGAGGGCAGAGGAAGAGCTCCGTCAAACATGGGCATTCTCTCGTTGATTAGCCAACAGCGTATGTGGTCAACTCCCAGCTAAACTGTGTTAGCAGACTTGTAGTTGGTCATTAGAGACAAACCCGAAAACCAACACTGCAGGAGCAAGCACTGCCAATACACTCAAGTACCACTGGTAAGGTCCAGCACTCAGCAAAATACCTCCCTTCAGAGCCATCCAATTTTATGTAGCAAATCTACTCACTTAGTAACAGAGAATTTTATAAGGAAACTACAACAACGAAAAAAAACTTCAATTGTATTTTCTCTCTGGTTGACCCATAATAGCAGACATACAAATAGCATGGCATTCACCTCCTCCCCTTTCCACCCACTCATGTATTTTAACAGAGTCGGGCGAGCCCAAGATTCCTCCGAATACCTACCCATCTAACTTTACACCCACACCCACTCACCCCACACTCACTCATTCCACACCCACTCACCCCACACTCACTCATCCCACACCCACACACCCCACACTCACTCATTCCACACCCACACACTCACTCATTCCACACCCACTCACCCCACACTCACTCATTCCACACCCACACACCCCACACTCACTCATCCCACACTCACTCACCCCACACCCACACCCACACACCCCACACTCACTCATTCCACACCCACTCACCCCACACCCACTCGCCCCACACCCACTCACCTCACCTCCCACACACACTCACCCTGCGAGGAAGCTGCTGGTGTAACCACATCAGCCACCTCAGGGTCTCCTTCCTGGTCTCCTGATGAGTGAACTTCATGTGTGGAATGAGAACTGCCAGCACCGACAGGAGGTGGAGCTTCGGCTTCTCGTCAAGCAGCGCCAGTCCGTCCTCCGTCCCTCCATTAGTGGTACCCACTGCTGAGGTTGACGTTGAAGCTGCCTGTGTGGCAGTGGAGGCTGGCTGTGCTGCATCTTTTTGGTCGCTTCGACTCTTTCCGCCTGAACTTGTACCTGTTTTGGTATCAGAGCTGTTTGTGGAAGGGGCAGGGCCTTGGTGGTAAGGAGACGTGTTTCCGGATGAGCCGGTTTTGGTTGGCTTGGGGATGTGGAACGCAGCTATCATGTCACTAATCTTGTCTTCCTCATCCGTGGCAATATCAGCATCATCTTCCGGCAGGATGAGCTTCTTCAGGCGATCATTGACTTCACATGCCGTATCTCGAATATCTGAGGTTACTGCGTTGAGGATCATAATGTAATATTTGTAAGAAATAGGTGAGATCAGGACTTTATAAATTAGTAGTGTTAAATATTGATAGCCAATTTTTAATTGGTAACATCTTTGAAATTGACTATATCCATCAACACTTATATAAAAGTAGTACCATGTTTTTTTGTCAGTAATACTTAATCATTATTCACACCACAAATTTAAAGTCCTGTTTATTTGTTGAGCAATGTGTTCTTAAGAGAGATATCCACAACAATAGTTACACAACACCCTTCTCTCTGACATTACTATACATCCAAAATTACATATCAAGAAAGAAAAAAAAATTAATTACACTCATACTGTGTACACTCATTTGCACTCTGAACCTGAGCGTGAATGGTGTGATTTTATGTAACATCAGATTCCAATTGGGTCAATAATGAATATCGTTAAGGATACTGGATTTATTGGAGTCATAGGCCACACAAGGTAAGATAGAGACCAGGAAGTTGGCAGTGAATACCATCATAGAGCGCTTGGCAATACTCAGAAACACCTTCAGCCACGTGAGAGCTATGAATTGAATCACTCGGACTAGGAAAAAAAAATATGAAAAATTATATATACGAATAGAAAATAACTTGAGAAACTGTTCAGTCAATCCTGGTTGAATTTGCAGCAGTATTTTAAAGTTTATAAAACCATAATATAATTTAAACTTAACCCAATGCTTTAACATTTGTATGGTAATGCAGACACACTCTGCTTTAATAACTAACTACCTTCTGACTGGCAGTGGACAGCCACAATGTTTGCCATGGCATCAAACCTCACGGTACTTGGATGCTGCTGGATCTCCTTCAGCAACTCACCCAATGTCTCCTCCGTCCTAAAAATATATTCTTTTCATAAAGTGACCCTAAAAGTTGGTTGTGCTGAAAAGCTACTACAAGAGAGTCTCCACAGACAACAAAATAAGTGATGCATTTTCATTTCATTATCCATCAGGTCCACATTTGGCGGGTGGTAAATATTGTTATGGCCACTAAATAACTGCTAAATATCTCACACGTGTCGAAAACAAAACATCGGGTGTCACCACATAAATCAATCAAAATGCTAATCCAGTGGTAGGTGTGTACAACCGAAGAAGTTTATGTATAGCAACAGGAGCGGATCCAGTGCTAATGACAGGGAGGGGCCCAAATGTATTTAGGGCAATACTTTAAAAAAAAATTTTTTGAAATATTAATGTTTAATTATTATTATATAGATTATTATTATTATAGTCAAACCTCTTTTATCCAGCCTGCAAAGTTATAGATATCTAGACAGCATTAGCTTTAAAGCATATGATTTTTATGTGGTAAGAAGTATTAATTACCATAGATGTAAGTGCAGCTGTGTTAATTAAGGTTCATAATTTTAATTGTTCATTGAATAGCATCTGGGTTGTAAAAAGCACAGTATTTTAAACAACCAAAAGTTGGAGATATCAGATAATTGGGAATAAAAAATAAAAAAGCCAGCCAAGCTACATGTAATTGTATCTGAATGAATTTAGACAATTCAGAGATTCCCCAAGTCCCTACGGAATCGGTTCGACTGTAATAGTTTGAATCCCTTACCAATTCCAGCCGAGAATGACTGAATAATTCCAATAAAGATTACATTTAGTGTGTCAGAGCGTTAGCAAGCGTCAGGGTTAATCGTAACATAACTTCCTGCCCAACTCACATGCGACGAATCTCATCTCTGTTGTCTCCTAGGATACAGAACAACCCGTCCAGGAACTCTGGCACATGCTCATGCATGTGGATATCAGGAACTGAATCCAGGAAGTTAATCTACAAACAAACAAACACAGTAAAAGTATGGTTAATACCACAGTTTAAAAACAAACAAACAAACAAAAAAAACTCTTATGTAGATACTATAGCAAACATTATTTGCTTGAAAACAGCTTTGTAAGTTTGCCCCCAGTTTCTTCTGGTAGTACAGCAGTAAGCAAGTTCGCTCAAAACTGTGCTATAATTCTTCAGAAATGGCCAAGTCGTTATAAAAAGTTGTGGCGAGTGGTTACTATGTTACTGAAGACCCTTTACCAGAGTCAATATTTTTTTAATATTTTTTTTTAGTTAGCTGAGTGCTTTTGGTAGTCAGAATGGCAGAAGCTAAATGGAGGTAAGAAAGTAATTCAGTATTCATTAGGAATGGAATACTTGTACATATTTTAAACAAAGACTAATGATGCATTTCCAATAGGAGCTAGATCATTGACTTCAGGTAAACTAAGTAAATAAATGTAGCCACTTTGTTGAGTTTTGAACACTGTGTTTGCACACATATCTTGCAATAGCAAACGTCAAATATTATCAGATATAGTTTTTAAATCTAAAATTATTTTACCTCGTTGCGTTTGGGTTACTTGTACATAGTGACCCGCTTGCCATTTGCTCTTTACAACTACTGCTTTTGGTATTGGGCACTTATCAACTCATAAAACTAATCAAGCAAATTAAAAAAAAAAACAAGTTTAAAAAAAATTTTTTTTTTTTACCCTAGATACACAGGACTTGTTTGCACAACAAATGTACCAGAGCAGTTCACAGAAAAAATGGCTATGCCAGTGATGTTAAATATCAACATACAAAACATATACTGTATAAATAAAAAGATATACTATAGGTTTTCACAGTAGCATCTTGCTTGCCAATGAAATATCACATGTGGCTTTCTGTGTCCACCAACACTAAAACTGAAGTAACTAACTAATAGCAAACTCGATACTCTAGAATTCTGTATCTACATATGACCGAGAGGACATACAAACATGCACTCTAGCATGAAAGTAATTAAAGTATATTTATTGATTTTAATACAGGGTTTATTACATTTTACTGCATACGATATATTAGACGTTTAAGTAAAAAGATCACCTTCTGTTAAGTTACAGTTATATAGCCAGGTATTTCACTCGCCTCGTTACCCTATATTCAAGCAATTATCTTTCATACTAAATATAATATTCTAGAATATTGTTCACTAAAACATTTCATTAACAGTGACGTGAAAGAATAGCGTGTTTTTATCTAAAAAGTTAGAAAGTTCAGAGTGCTCAATAAACCCGCAACAAATTCTCTCAAAGCAAGCAATTGGATCATTTTCAATCCTCGGTTTGCTCCAAGTAGCAGTTTTTGTACACTTGGCATTCTCTCCTCCGTGTTGGTTGATGAGCTCTACAGTGAACTGTGCTCGTGCTGGCCACTTCAACTTGTTGTCGAATTCTCCTCGTATAGGCCAGAGGTCAACATAAATAGACTTGCCACGTCCACTACCGTACCCATTAGCATCTACTCCGACGTAAAACTTGTAGCCCCATACTAGAGTACACATGTCAGGACTCTTCCAAGTACTGGTCGTAGCTTTAGCCTTCTCTCGGCTAAAGTTACCCATCACAAATCTTTTATTCAAACACATTTTTCTGGTGTACTCGGAAATTTTTATTTCAGATTCTTTTTGAATTTTTATTAACTTGAGCATTATTTTCTGCTGTTCTTCTAGTGATTTTTCTAGTTCTTCAATTTTATTACGTTCTGACTTTTGTTCCTTTATTTGTTGGTGCAGTTTTTTAATCTCTTCCTTGTGTTTCTTGTCTTGCTCTAGTAACTTCTGCTGGAGTTGTTCTTTAGTCTCTACAGCTAGAGAAGCTGTCAAGGTGAGGTGTTTCTGGCTGTTCTGTCTGGCGTGTTTGTCCTGGTCCTCTCTAATGAACCGACCATCACATCCCACACTGCTGAACTCACACTCTACCTCTTCCAGACGACATGTCTTCATGTGATCTTCCATCACTTCACGCTCACAACTCACCCCACACATATTGGGACACTGCAAGGGGACATACTTGCACTCTGGCAAGTGTGTGTCTACTACCTCCTCATAGGTAGCTTTGAAGCCGCAGTGCTGGCAGACATGAGGTCTCTTAGTGCACTCTTGAGCCACATGCTGGTCCATCTTGTTCTTGGGGATGGTCTGTAGGCAGTTGAGGGGACACTTGGTGTCCACATACTGGCAGTTGTCCAGGTGAGGGTCCAAGTGAGAGTCCAACTGGTCCAGTGTCCCAGACCAGACACACCCCCTCTCCTTCATGCTGCAGTGAACTTGGAGACATTTGATTTTCTTTTGATATTTAACTGACTCAAAAGTAGCAAAAACATCTCTTAGACATTCTGGACAAGGTTGTCCTTGTTCCTGAAGTCCAGCAATACAGGTGTGACAGAAGCTCTCTCCACAGCAGCTGGTCAGAGCCAGTCTCCTAGCCACCAGAGTACATATCTTACAGCAGTAGTCCTCAGGAACTGGCTCTATAAACTCACACTTGTAACCTTGCTGGTCAGCAGCCATATTAAACACACCTATCCAGCTGGAACTAATAAAAATGGGCAGGGTTAAATACAGTAGTGGCCAAAAGTTTTAGGTCGCCTCTATATTTACCTTTCTGACAGGAATGTGCATTTTTGGAACTATCCTAATGCAGAACAAAAGCTTAAATAGTGCCATTGGCACAATTTCAAAAACAGACTCATCTGACCACAGTATCTTAGCCCATTGACTCTGTTGCCAAAACCGCCTCTCTTTTGCCCAGCTGAAACGAGCTGACCGATGTTTAGCTGTCAGCATAGGTTTCTTGGCAGCAATGCAACCCTTGAGTCCTGCATGTAGAAGCCTTCTTCTTACAGTTCTGGTGCTAACTGAGCATCCTGCAGTTCCCTTTTTAATTGTTTAGATGATGCCCTACGATTGTTCAAAGAAAGCCTCACCAGTAACCTGTCTTCACGGCTGCTTGTCTGCTTAGGTCTGCCAGATCTGGGCTTGTCTCTCACACTACCAGTTTCTTCTTTCTTTGTTAGGATATTTGACTGCACAGAGGCTCACCTTTAGCCTGGCAGCTATGGCAAGCTGGGAATATTCCTCCTCACTAAGAGTGACTACTGAGGACCTAACTTCAACACTCAAGTTCCTTCTCTTAGGCATGATCTAGTCAGCAAAAGCAGCTGATTGTGGTTACTACAGGCAGCTGCATTTTTACCACACGTGCACATGGGGAAATTTTCCTAGAAAACTTCTGCACATCTTCACTATTAGCCTAGCAACCAGGTCAAAATGGTAGCAACCAGGTGTGTATTTTGACTAATGGTCATCTATTTTACTTGCACTGGACTCTTATTACCTTATACCATTTTCTACTCATTACAAGAAAGTTCAAACACAGGAAGGAGGGTAAGAGTAAGAAGGAGAGTTGGGGAAAAATTCCATCAAGACTGTCTGGTATCCACTGTCAAGTTTGGAGGGGGCAAAATTCAGGTTTGGGGGTGTATGTGTCGTGATGGTGTTGGAAGTTTACATGTAGTGGAAGGACGTTTAAATGCCAGGGCATACATAGACCTCATTTCACAGACTCTAAAAGAAGATTATTGAAGAAGACTTCATCTTTCAGCAAGATGGAGCAAAATGCCATACTGCAAAGTACTCCATGGATTGGTTTGCTGCCAGTCACATCTCTGTTTTACCATGGCCCTCACAAAGTCCTGACCTAAATCCCATAGAACACCTATGGGAAATTATCAAGAAGAAAATGGATAGCACACCAGTTAAAAATAAAGAGGAGTTGAAAGATTTGATTTTTAAGACTTGGAATTCCATAACTCCAGACATTACAGCTAATTTAGTGGACTCCATGAGAAATCGGTGCCAAGCAGTTATAAACTCTAGGGGTGGTGTGACCAAGTATTGACTAATCATATTGCTGTAAATTTTATCAATATGTGTTGCAAGTGTGTTATAGTGCTTATCAATGATATTTAACTCAAATAAACATAGCCATAAATGAGTTGGACATATTTACCCATGTTAATGTGTAATTATGATGGGTGACCTAAAACTTTTGGCCACTACTGTATCTACTACACTCAAAATTTCCTTTACCCAGACTCCCCAATTCCAGGCACACCCCTTTGCATGGGCACTGGGTCGGAGGGGCAGGGTGGGAAATTTTTAAAGCATTGAATGTGACTCTTTAGTGAGTAGAAACCCAATCATCTGTAAAAAGCAGGGAGAGATTCTGCTGCTAGGATGAGATGATGACAATGCCTCAATCCAGCAGCTTTCCTTCTTGCATGATATTGCATCTTCATGACTTGGGCATCTTACCTGACTCCAGAAGCAGAAAAATTTTATAATGATGTCACAAGTAACCAGAAACAAATGCTCAAACAAAATGAGTGCATGGACAAACAGCAAGTATCCAATTCTTCATTTGTACATATCATCATGAGAACCATCCTGTCTGACTTTCACTTCTTTCTCCCCACCATGACAGCCATCTTTCTCGTCATTGCCCCAATACATTTGTATATCTAAGATTTGTAATGAATCTTAAAACACTGAGTTGAAATTGCACTAGCACTCTTCGCTCCTATCCTGCAGGCTTGAAAATTTCATATGCTAATGTCCATTACTCACCTGCACTGCTAGTCTCGTGAGCCAGACCCTTTACCGACCGCGCAGTGAAGGAAAGGGTCTGGTCACCATCCATACAACGTTTCGTTCTACTGGAATGTAATTAATGTATTTGTTTACTTCCTGTTAGGGTGCCGCGGTTAACTATAAAGCGTTTCCGCTAAATTGGCTTTTGCAGAAGTTTGAATAAACCAGCATTGCAGTCATCAAAAAGTAGAGACAGCAAGAGAAAAGGGCATGCTAGCCTAAGAAAATCCCTGAAGGCTACAATATGGAGCAAAGAAACTTCTCTAAGACTGTTAGAAATGAGACAAATAATCCCTTTCCTTTAGAATTATTCTTTGAATTATTTATTTGCAGCTTAGCTAGCCCAGCAGCAGCATCCTGTATTCATTGCCTTTCATCATCACCATATGTCCCAAAACTTAATTTCACTCATCAGCAAATCACAATATGTCTCTAAACTTTCACTGATAGAGGTGGGGAGCTGGGAACCACACTAAGGAAGAGCTGGGCACCACACTAAGGAAGAGCTGGGCACCACACTAAGGAAGAGCTGGGCACCACACTAAGGAAGAGCTGGGCACCACACTAAGGAAGAGCTGGGCACCACACTAAGGAAGAGCTGGGAACCACACTAAGGAAGAGCTGGGAACCACACTAAGGAAGAGCTGGACACCACACTAATGAAGAGCTGGACACCTCACTAATGAAGAGCTGGACACCTCACTAAGGAAGAGCTGGGAACCACACTAATGAAGAGCTGGACACCTCACTAAGGAAGAGCTGGGAACCACACTAATGAAGAGCTGGACACCTCACTAAGGAAGAGCTGGGCACCACACTAATGAAGAGCTGGGCACCACACTAAGGAAGAGCTGGGAACCACACTAATGAAGAGCTGGGAACCACACTAATGAAGAGCTGGACACCTCACTAAGGAAGAGCTGGGCACCTCACTAAGGAAGAGCTGGGAACCACACTAATGAAGAGCTGGGCACCTCACTAATGAAGAGCTGGGCACCTCACTATTGAAGAGCTGATACTCGAATTTCTACAAGCTAGGGCCTTTACACCTTCAGAACTTCAGCCGGGGAATTCTATCTACATACCAGTGGCTGCCTATTAAATTGCCCTCAACTGGACTCGTGCTTGATTTTTGCTCAGTCATTGCTACTGTCAGTTTTTGAGTGCTTGTTCAAGTTATATCTGTATTCTTATCCCTGATTAAAGACTTTGAAATTATTTCTATCTCTGACAATCAAAGCTGCTACTAGCTAAGGCCCTGGTTTGTGTTTGCGTGTTGCCCACTACTGGGCTGGTCCTTCACCTGCTATAACTCAGAGCTCAGGGATTTACACTCCCTGTTCAAACAAACCGCACCCCATATGCAATACACGCTAAAGTATTGTTCCCCATGAATCATGGGGAATGGAACGAAACGTTGTATGGATGGTGACCAGACCCTTTCCTTCACCGCACGATTGGTAAAGGGTCCGGCTTGTGAGACGACTGCACTTCTTGCACGGTAAAGGGTCGTCAAAGCTCAACTCGTGGTTCAATGTCAACTCCTTATCGCTTGCACTTGTCGTTTAGTGTGCTAAGATAATAGGCTATCTATTTTCTGTACCTGAAGAAGACCAGCAAACTTGGTCAAAACGTAGTACTAGAAATTAGTTTCATTGACGTATGTAGTCCAACAAGTGACAACCAGTAGGATTATCTCAACCGAGTCACTATGCCTCTCAAAGAACACAGTTTATCTAGTTGACACAAAATATCTCTGTTCAGAGTAGTAGTACTATATTATATATATATATATATATATATATATATCCACAAAACTAACAAAAATCCCAATTTATATAGATATATCAATTAAATTTACATAATATCACCAGGTATAACATACTATCACCAGGTATAACATAATGTCACCAGGTATCTCACTACTCCCATTACATGATCAGTAAACCTTTTGTTCAGGACTGTTAAAGACCAGGCCGGTCCTGGCATTCCACAAACAATATTCACCTATCACAACTTAGCTTTACCTTAGCTATCCATTCATTATTTTCACATACCTTACCGTACCGGAATCTAATGATATTCATATATAGTTAAAACCACTGGTATACGCCATTGGCCTCAGATATTTAAATAATTTCTGCAGTCATATCTTTGTTGCCGATTTACCCTAACCCTAGTGATTTTTTATTTGGGAGAGTAGGCGCTTTCGGGAGTGGTGCAAGACTGCAAGCTGTTGCCAGCAGTTGCGCGTCATTCTTGCCTCATAGGGCATCAGCAGTCTGGCCCTTTGGTCCATCACTGGGTAAAGGGATCTCTTGGGCGTGGCTGCCTTTTATACTCAGGCTCGTTCACCTTTTATCTGCTGCTCTGTATATAGTGAAATAGACAATTCTAGAATATCATTCACTACAATACTTCACTAACACTGACATGAAAGAATAGCTTGTTGCTAATTAAGAAGTTAGAGAGTTTATAATGTTCAATAAATCCACCAGAAATTCTTTTTAAGCTAGCAATATGCTCGTTATCGATAGGCATGTCCCAAATAGCAGTCTTAGTACACACGGCATTCTCTCCTCCCTGTTGGTTGATGAGTTCTACAGTGAACTGTGCTTTTGCTGGCCACTTCAGCTGATCATCATAATTTCCAGGCTTTGACCAGACATCAACATAAATAGACGTACCGTGTCCACGGCCATGCCCATTAGCAGCCACTCCCACATAGAACTTGTAGCCCCACTCCAGTGTGTGCATGGCTGGACTCTTCCAATCACTGTTCCTGTCTAGGGCTTTTTCTCGGCTAAAGTTTGTCATCACAAACCTTCTATTCAAACATAACTTTCTGGTCAAGTTGGAAATTCTCTTTTCAGATTCTTCCTGATTTTTTGTTAACTTGAGTATTATTTCCTGCTGTTCTTTTAATGTCTTCTCCAATTCTTCAATCTTATTAAGCTTGGCTTTTTGATCCATTATTTGTTGGTGCAGTCTATCAAGCTCCTCTCTGTGCTTATTATCTTCCTCCAGTAACTTATGCTTGAGCTGTTCTTTAGTCTCTACAGCTAGAGAAGCTGTCAAGGTGAGGTGTTTCTGGCTGTTCTGTCTGGCGTGTTCGTCCTCGTCCTCTCTAATGAACCGACCATCACATCCCACACTGCTGAACTCACACTCTACCTCTTCCAGACGACATGTCTTCATGTGATCTTCCATCACTTACGCTCACAACTCACCCCACACATATTGGGACACTGCAAGGCTACATACTTGCACTCTGGCAAGTGTGTGACTACTACCTCCTCGTAGGTGGCTTTGAAGCCGCAGTGCTGGCAAACATGAGGTCTCTTAGTGCACTCTTGAACATGCTGGTCCACCTTGTTCTTGGGGACGGTCTGTAGGCAGTTGAGGGGACACTTGGTGTCCACATACTGGCAGTTGTCCAGGTGAGGGTCCAAGTGAAAGTCCAACTGGTCCAGTGTCCCAGACCAGACACACCCCCTCTCCTTCATGCTGCAGTACACTTGGAGAAAATTGATTTTCTTCTGATTCTTGATTTGCTTAAAAGTTGTAAAAGTTTTCTCTCTACATTCTGGACAAGGTTGTCCTTGTTCCTGAGTGTCAGCTATACAGGTCTGACAGAAACTCTCTCCACAGCAGTCAGTGATAGTCAGTCTCCTAGCCACCAGAGTACATATCTTACAGCAGTAGTCCTCAGGAACTAACTCTATAAACTCGCAGTTGTAACCTTGCTTGTCAGCCATTAATACCACCTACTTTGCTGGGCCAAAAAAAACAAAACAGACAGGGTTGTACAACTCCCTTCAGAATATACTCAAGCTTTCAGGGCCTTGTACCAGTTCTGTCTATTACCAGATCTACCCTTTACCTATTAAAATTCAACTATAACTCAATCAAGTAGTCTCGATCACTACTATAATTTAGGCATGACATTTAAACTATTTTCTATTTTTGGATACAACACACATAAACAAATACAAATTAGCACATATGCACAAACAATGAGTAAGTATCTCTTTTTCTCCATACACCACAAATGCCAACTCAAGTGAAACCATCAGAGCAATTTACATTTAGGGATGCTTTTACTGCTTATGAACTATTGAATGATCACACGTCCACCCTAGCAAGAAAAGCCATTAGAAAGTGTTGGCTTACCTGGATAAAGCCTGAATTTCACAGCAGAAATGACCTTTAACCCGAAAAAATTAAATGGTTATGAGAAAAAGTACGTAGCAATCCTATACAGTATATTCTACCAGCCTAGGAGATATCAAACAAAACAACAACAACAAACAAACACATGTTTGCTATCAAATAACAAAAAAAAACTTTAGATTGTTTGCAATGATGATATTCTGGTGATTATAAAATTGAATTTTCTTTAAGATTAATGATTATAACAAGAAATTTGTTACTACTGTGATAATACGAGTCAAGCACATATTCAAGTGCATTCACATTCTAAATCAAAATTAGTCGCAAAATCGACTTACTTACTATTTTTACTTACTACGTTCAATTGGCAAAACAAGACCTAACTTCCCCAGAAGTACCTTGTACTTAGCAGAAATAACCAAGTGACACCATTTCACCTGAACATTTCCTCAGCAGTAACTACTGGTCCTTCAAGGAAAGCTGAATCATCGTACTGGATTTCTCCACAATTTCTCATTCTGATAATCCAAACTGGTTGTCAAGCAATAGCTGGATCATTCTATCTACTCTCAGCCATAGATGCGTACTGACGCTGAGAAGGCAACTTTTTGAAATTCAGTGGAATATTAACATCATAATTTCCTTAGTTACCACACACCTGCATGTGCTTGATTATCATATGGTGGTTTTACCACATATAGGGCTAATAAGACAGCCACAAAATAAACTGGTAAATGGTCCCCAAAATTCAGAGTACCACCAAGTTGTGGAGAGAGAAAGTGAGAAGACACTGCTCACACATCTTCTTACAACCACCTTCCATTACTGGACATGTATGTTAGTATTACACGCAAGTACCGATCAATTTATGACACTATGAATAAAGTTACTCACAGTGTAGTCTAGTGGGTGTGACCTCCAGAGAAAAAGAGCACCCAGAAACACTAAGCTTTATCACTATTATAGATCATTGTGAAGTTATGGGGTGAACATTTGGGCATATAGCAGTATTAAGAAGTAAAACTGCTTTGTAAATTGACGTATCGAAGAAGATGGGATTCTAGAGCTTTAGGACATACAGAGTCTACGCAACGACGTTAGAAGTTAAGTTAGTGATGATGCTAGGTGTTGTACTCCCCATCTGTTGTCTTTTTTAATTAGTTTTGTGTACTTCTTATTTGATTCTTTCTATCTTTTCCCCCTCTATTTTTTTGTGCTTCTTTTTCTTGTATTTTTCCTTTTTTTTAACCCCCACCCACACACGCATGCACACATGCACGCACACACACACACACACACACACACAAAGTCAGTTACTTGTAAAGCCCTGTACATATGTATTTAGCACAACTATAAATAGAAGGTCAATATCTAAACCTCCATGTGTCAAAATGTCATACTGCTAATAAGGAGAGGAACAAAAAAAAAAAACCAACCAAAAGCAAGCTAATCCTCAATAGACAACTCCTGCTTTCTGACTTTTTCAAAAGTAAATTGAGTGTACAGCATGTTTGACAGACTGATAGTATAAAAGAGGGAGTATTCCTGAACATACGTAGTAGGCATCCATGTAAGATATCACTATTATTATTAGAAAGCATAAGCAAGTTAAAGAAAGTATGTATGTATGTATGTATGTATGTATGTATGTATGTATGTATGCACATTTCTTGGACCTCTACTAGACAGACACCAAGATTATTTTTCATTATTACAATAATGTCTTAGAATTCCTGTAAGCTAACCACACCCATTCTTACCCAAGATACGAGGAACTGCCTGGCATATGCTTCCTTGGTGTAGACCCTGGACCGAAGCAAGAAAATGAAGTTATCTATATCAAAATGTGGGTTCTCTGAAACAATGTCTTTCATCAGGCGGTCCAGAAGCTCCGCCCCATAGCGTACATTAGCATCAGAGTCACAAGACAACTGAAAAAAAGTAATAAATAATCGTAATAATAATAAACGCTGCCTATCACAATACACACACAGAACCCAGAAATAAATCCACTATTACTTCCATGCAAATTAATATTTCAATACTACAAAAACAAAACAAAAAAAACAACACAAAAACAACAACAACTAAGTGCAGTCAGGCAAAAGAAATATTTAAATATTCCTATTCAGTTTCAACACTAGAGTCTAATAACTCCCTTTTTACTCCCTCCCTCCTCCACCTCTCCATTCTGATTCTTCACGTCTCAAAATACAATCCATTCATGTGGTAAAACATCATCAGACCTATAAACACAATTCAATACCCACCTTCGGACCCAACATCTATCCACCCCTGCCTACACACTGACGGGCTAACCTTGCACAGGCCATCAAATATGTTATTGAAGAACACCAGCACTGCTCCTCGGGCCACCTTGGAGATGTTGTAGAGAGACTCGCAGGCGTAATACCGCACGCGAGCGTCTGGGTCTTCAAAACACGTGAGCACTGGCTGGACCAACTCTGGCAAGTGAACTCCAATAGAAGACTGTTTCACAGCAAAATAAGTGTGAGTTTGTATAGACTATATTATTAATTCACAATGTGTAGAGTGTGTGAGTCATCTTGAGAAATACATTAATAGGTTCTAAGATATAAAGTTAGTTTTATATTTAGTGTTGACACTGGCGTGGTATTCAGTTTGAGAGCATGTTTACATAATAAAAAGCTATCAAGAATAGTCATTATTATAGAACGACTCAATGCCTTCATTTATCTCATTCTAACAAGTTAATAACAACAACTACTGCAGAATTCAGCACTATTCGATTCATTTGGTGAGGTATTCGTGAGATAGTATCCCTTTCAGTTTTAGTGATCACACATCTCTCTTTGATCAAACCCAAATATTCTGTAGTGTTAGCTTCTTCATCAAAGAAAACAAATAGTATCTAATTCTAGACCCTTGTTGTGGTCAGCAATCTAGAGAGCAGTCTTGATGAAGTGTGTAACAGATGCTTCAGTTGGGCCTCCTTGAACATGAATAATTTTTATTCAAGTAAATTTTCATTCATGCTATCATGTACATATTATCATACGCTCTCATCACTTCCAGTTAAATGACGTACACCTTCTCCATATTCTCACACGAACACAGAACATGACAAAAGATCACTGACTAAACAAACTCAAACATTGTCCCATTCACTGCTTAAGCGATTCATTAATTAAGGAATGTCGCCAGCATAGATGACAAGTTATTCACAGGCAATGAAACACTTGTCCGACATGGCCCGACTGTTGTACGCCACATGTGCGTGAATGATTCCCAGAGTCTGGTCAAGTTAGTAAACTTAGAGGAGACATCATCTCACCACTGGTCCAGAGTCATAAGGCACCTATAAATACGTCGGGGTACTGTGCTTGGACAAGATAAATGGCAAGCAAGGAAGTCACTCATTTGACAAAAGAATGCCATGCAAGTGAAATTAAGATTAATGGAATATAATTGGGCTCAGAACACATGACTTTCTTATTTAACATGATCAATAATATTGAAAACGTATTCAAAGAATATCAATGCAACTGATTTCACTGTACAATTGCATGCTATTAACTGAAATAATGGCATTGCTAATGATGTTGCATCCTCTGAAGTGCACATAGAAGGGATGTGTCAAACAAATGAACATTTAACTGGCAATAGCAAATGTTCAAAGGACCACATTTTTTTTATCACACATTGACACAAACATTCTAAATTAGGTTGCACAATGCAATGGTGAGGTGACACTTGTGACACGAAACAAAACAAAACAAAGATGATGAGTGAGTGGGAGGGGTCAAGAGCGGTAAGAAGAATCAGAAAGATATCTGAGTCAAGTGCATTATAATAATAGTAATAATAATTACTACTACTAATGATAAATAATAATAATAAGGAACAAGTCTTTGCTTTCAGGGATTGAAATTTTTATGAGGGTAAGTTCAAAATTTCATTTTTTCCCTATTAATATTGTGCATGAACATAGCTGCTATCGTAGAGTCCCGGCTAACAACTCTCATATGCCATCAATGGAGACAGTACGGCAATAGCTATACCTCTATAATACATGCAATCTACTATTCACAGATATACTATTTACATGTTCGTAGCTATTATCTAGAATGTTCAGTCATCATTTAGAGTGAAAATAGCCTCCCTCATGTTAGTCCATAATTACACTCCTACTGCTTCTAATTTAAGACCAGCCACACATTTAAGTGTACATATATTCCCTTACCCTTCCCAAGGCAATAGACGTTGCTGCCAAGCCAACCAGCCCTCCTTTGCGACTGTTAGGGTTCGATGAAAGTGTGAAGTCGTGCTCTAGAGCATAGATCACTTGCTTGATTTGACTGAGCTCATTCCCCACGACCAGGTCCTTCACCATCCTGGATATGTCACATGGATGTTTATAATGTGGGTTGACAGATGTTTATGTTACACAGCTACTACCTGCTGACTACGCTCAATGCTTCCAATTAGTAGCTACAGGCAAGGTGGCTGTTTTTAATGGATAGCGTAAACTTACTTCTCCAAGTCCAGGGCAGCCGCTTTTCTTCTCTCCACGAGCTTGTCCGTCAAACCCCGCATTATTCCAACGGAGAGGACGCTCACTTCTTTATCCGCCATGTTGGCAGAACAATTTACTAGGTTAAGTCTTCGACGAAACTAACGGGGTCCGGACTGAGTTGTTGTTGCCTCCCAGACGAGGAGAGTTTGCAAATTTATTTGCTGAGTAAGCAAAGTGTTGTGGGCAGAGCTCTAGCTCTCGTCTCCAATCGAATCTCGAATTGAGGGGTGTGGTTTTAGTACGTAGCTCACACCTCTTTTGAAGTGTACATATTTTGTGTACTTTACCGACTAGTGTAAAACGTAGGTTTGTCAGACGCGTTGGTTGTACATGAAGTAGCTAACTTATATTGTCTCCGAAGTAAAGTGAGGCTAGCTTGTGAAGAGACACCGACTGATATCATAACACTAAAGAGTCAAGTGATTGAATGTACCTTTCAAGTTTTTAAACTTTATTTTGGGCATAATTATTATACCCTAAAATAAATGAAGGAAAAAAAAAAAAAAAAAAAAACAGAAAGAAAAAAAGATGAATAGTTTGCGAGTCAAATAGTCATAACAGCATGTGCTTCAGGAACTGAACAGCAATGCATACTTCTACACCAATGGTGGCCTTTTAAGTGTATGTATGTGGCACACTTCAGAGACAATCATTAGTAGATACTTTGAGCATATGAATAGATATACTGATGAGAACATTAAAAACACAATTATAAATGCTCTGTGTGTAGGACACTAAATACACACAATGGATATAAACATGAGTAGTATAAATAATAGAGCTTAATGAAATAGGAAATAAAATGTAAGAAAGAACTAAACGTTAAAAGTTAAATCCATAACTACTAGAACTACCCTGCTGCCCTTGGGTTGTACTTGGGTAAGGGGCGTAGCCACTACTGTTGCCACCAGTTGGTGCACGGTAGCCCCCGGGAGGAGGATACCCAGGACCAGGAGGGTACCCTCCTCCTCCTCCTCCTGCTGCAGGAGGGTAGCCGCCTGTAGATGGGTGTGGCGAGTTCTGGTAAGGGTTGTAGGGCGCAGGTAGCGAGGGATTGTAGGAGGGTGTCGGGGCCACTCCACCGAAACTGAATCCAATGCTAGTGTCGTATGCCGCTCCCCCGTACCCTCCACCCCCGACTGGCGCCAACTGAGTGGGAGGAGCTGCAGGAGTCATCTGGTAAGGCAAGGGCGCCGAGCTGGAATATGAAGAAGACTGCTCATTCGCCGTAGGAGGGTAATTCGACGAGATGGCCGGGTAACCTGATTGTATAGATGAAGTGGTAGGTTGATTAGGGGCCGGGTAGGGAGCATTTCCTGAATCAGAGGAAGTGGAGTCTTGATGGTCACCAGGAAATGTCATAGGATTGCTATAGCCTTGCTCAGTGGGCTGCGGAGGAGGTGGATCTAGAGAAGGGGGAGGAGACGATGACAGCAAGGTTGCCCGCTCGATCTGCACAGCTGGTTCTCCGCTGTCTGAGTCTTCTTTCCGAGTTACTGCCAGGTTGTCCATGACTGTCGATACCTGAGAAACTGGGTCTGAATCAGACGGAGGTTTATACGGACCTTTACGATAGGCAATTTGACAGCCATTAACTTTCCTAAAATTACACAAATATTAAAAACAACAACAAACAAACAAAAAACCCTAAAGATTATCATCATACCAAGTAAGCCTCTACACGAAAATACAAAATACATTGTGTTGTATTAATAGCTGTGAAACTTTTATGTGATGCTTGAAGTGTCCATCTAACCACATTAATAGCGGACTGCATGAGGCAACAACTGATGGTAGCATGCTTTACCTGCTCACTATGGCTAGGGCATAAGCAGGCCACTTCATGCAGCCAGTATATGCTCATGGTAGTGCAGGAGATGAGCATCTCTGTCCAGAGCACTCCTACTGTTTGAACGTGTAGACATTGATTGGTAATTTCATCCTGCCAACTAAACTGATGATGCTCTACCATCCATTACTGTTACGCTTTACTAACCCATTACACACATACATATACGAATATTTCCCATTTTTTATAGCATTACCCTTGATAATCTCGTTGACTTCACTTGCAAATAATTTAGAACGGTTTTCAATCACTTATCACTGACTACCCTTTACCATACACTAACATTCCAAGTACATTGCTTGGAAAGGGGCGCGGAACATGCCTACATACATTAGACCTCTGTCACATGACTGGCTTAAAAAGACTGAATCCATTTCTGCGTAAGAACAATTGATCTTTTGTCAATAAAAAGCTTCAGCTTTTAGTGAGGATTCTGTAAGTGACGGAAAAGATGTATAACAACTTCCATCTCAACTCTGCTTCTTAATACCAATTTTGTTACACCTTATTACATCATCTTTTATCACACACACATACATACTACATGTGCCTTTATTCAACACTTTATCACAACATGCCCGAGTCTGTAACAAGACAAAGACGTGAAAGAAGTAGAACAAATTATTTTGTTGTTAGATGCATTCTCTCTCTTTTTGTTGTTGATCCTTTCTTATCTCTCCTACATCGGAAATTTGCAACATGGCAACAAGTTGTTTCAACTCTAACAAGGCATATAAAACTCCAAATCCTCCTTGTATGCCACACTTGTAATTAAAACAATCAAGGCCACAGCTTGTGCTGTATATCTACTAATAAACAATGTCCCTCCGCCCCGCCCCCTCCATAGTTTCCATGTGCGAGTGCTATAATGTGGTCATAGAGACCTACTCCTATAGACTATCCTGTGCATGGACTCCTGACTCACTCTAGCTTGGTGTATAATTTGGAGATGGTGTCTTTACTGCGACAGATGATGATTTCCACCACGACCTTGTCGGCTTGGTCACTGAGCACCTTCTTCACCGCCAGCTGTCTGTGTCGCATGGGCTCCTCTTTCTCCAACGTGTCCTTGATGACGTGATAACCTTTCCTAAGGTACTGCTGGCCTGAAGGTATGTACATGTCTTCAAGCACTTTGTCATCATCCTGAACCAACACAACACACACACACACAAACACTTATAACTCAGCAAAGTATAGTCAACCTTGGGTCATTTTTCCCCCTCTTCTTAGACTAGGAACTCAAATAGAAGAATAAATGATACCTCTTTATACTGTATCTTCATCAACCACTTAGGTTAATGTCATGTGACACCATTTATTACATCATGTGACACACTAACATTCTAATCCCAGATAAATTTCTCACCCCTTTCCATTCCACTCTTGTGCTAAACAAATCAAGGTGTCAAAAATTGTTTGCCTTTACTTTGAAACCACACTCCAGTGTGTCATCAGTAACAAATGGCAAGCAAGTTAGCTTTTCTCTAGCTCAAGTGTAATCCTTAACAGCACTCTGAAGCTAAGGTACATTCATCTTATAGCGGTACAGTGAAGCGTGTTTCAGAACTGAGAACTATAGATAGAATTCATGGAAAGATTCTCATTGTGAATAAAACAACAACTTTATTATCTATCGGTTCATTGAATATAGTAAGCTCTCTATTGATTAGCTCATTTCTGAAAGGCCTGGAAGTTTCTATCGAGTGGTCATTACTCTACTACATGTGCTAATATGCCATATATATAATATACACTATATATAGGTGTGAATAGTACCTTCCTTATAGTGCCTAGCTTATCTTGGCTTGCTCACTCGCTAGCCCATTATTGTGTCGCCATAATATGTCCAGTGATATGCTGGACATGCTGAGCTCTTCACTTGTCTGTTCTTTGATGTTCTTTCCAAACATACAACATTGTGCTTTACCTCATGACTTGAAAGAAATTTAACATGGTATGAGTGTGCATGTTTGAGTGTTCAGGGATTTTGTAGGGGAGCCATTTTCCCTTTGAAAATGGGTATATCTCCCCCAATGAAATTATTATGACCTTTCTAATTTTCATTAATTTCATGGAAATAACCCTTTCCCCCCCCCCCCCCCCTGAAATAAAAAAAAAAAAGTTGATTTGACCCCTCTCCGATTTTGTTCTAAAAATACCCTGGTGTGTGTATGTGTGCGTGGTGTTCCATAAGCTATTGGCATTATGAAAAACACAAGCCACAACAACAAATACTCCTACTAAGTTTAGTCGTCTTGGTGTATTCTTTTGTGCACTATGTATGCACTGGTTGTATAAGAGGCGAAAAGGATTACAATGCACATGCATGCATGTGGTGAGTGATCTGCCACTGCACATGCATGCATGTGGTGAGTGATCTGCCACTGCACATGCATGCATGTGGTGAGTGATCTGCCACTGCACATGCATGCATGTGGTGAGTGATCTGCCACTGCACATGCATGCATGTGGTGAGTGATCTGCCACTGCACATGCATGCATGTGGTGAGTGATCTGCCACTGCACATGCATGCATGTGGTGAGTGATCTGCCACCTAACAATACGCATGAAACTACTAGAAAATTACCAACACATCGAGATGAACCACGTGACTAACAGCCCAATTCCTGAGCATTAGGGCTATCTGGATATTGCCAGCAGAAGTTTTTGCTGGCATAATGGGGAAAATCATGACAATATTATGATTAGATGTATTCTCTCTCTTTCACAGGCTTTTTTTTTAAAAACAATACAGAATTAAAAATATTTGGTTGCCACCGGGAATCAAACCCAGGACCACTTGCTTAACGCACAAGCGCTCTGCCACTGAGCTACAACAACCAGTCGGCAAACCAACACTCAATTCTGTATTATACTGTTAAGGGGTACTGCTATGCTACAGTCTCACTCTCAACAGACCAACAAAAATTCTCTTTTTTTTCTTCCAAAGATTCTTTTTATCCATTGAATTTTTTTACTCCACTAATTTATCACATCTCAATTTCTTTCTCAGAGAGAATACATCTAATGAGAAAAGAAGGCTGAGAAAGAAATTGTGAAAACTATGGTTGCTATGATGCAGTGATGATTATACTGGTCCAGTAGCATTACAGCAAATGGACTTGAGTGGCGTACCACACACGTACCGTTGAGTACCACACACGTACCGTTGAGTACCACACACGTACTGTTGAGTACCGCACACGTACCGTTGAGTACCGCACATGTACCATTGAGTACTAACCAGTGCGAACAATAATCAATGGCTCCCACATGACCACACCCACTACTGGCCCCTCCTTAGAATGGTGGGCACTACGCCAGTGTAAGGAACTAGCCAAACCAGTCATGCATGGCTGCTCCTGGGTTAGACAATTGTGCAGAACCTAGCCTTATTTTATAGTACGATGACAGGAAAGCAGCTCAAAATACACTATTACTGTTGTTGGCGCTGTTTGTAATTACAACATGCAATATATGTGGGGGTGTGGCTAGAGTAAAACAAGTTAAGATATGGATCATGTTGGTAGAATTTGAGAGCATTACCTGAAGTAAAAAAATATTTTGGCAGAATTAGAGCTCAGTAACTTAAATTTCTTAATATTTGGGACTCTTACAACAAAACACTTGGCTTAGCAGGCTATCACTTTACCACAAGGTATGAAATATAACACTATGTAGCTTGAATAGCCAGCCCAGTAGAGTGAAGAATTCATCCACCATTTTTCACAACCACCACCTCAAGTGGCTCTGGTCAATAGACCAGCAGCAAGTACACTTCTGTGAGAATCTGCTGTCAAACAATACACAGAACAAGAACAAGAACAAAAGAAGAGTTCTAGTTGCATGTACAATTTCCATGCAATTGGCATTGTTCGAACACATTGTCATTCAGTCATTCAGGGTTAGAGTTCATCCCCAAAAATGTATTACAATGGGTCTAAACAGAAGCTGGCTGAATGGCCGAGAGTTTACTGTTCTCCGTAACAGTAATGATAATAATTTACCTCAGACAAATGGCAACAAAAGTGAGAACAACAACATCATCACCACCACCACCATCATCACCACCACCACCATCATCACCACCACCACCACCATCATCATCATCATCATCATCACAATGGAATGATTGGCACAAAAAGAAGAGTAGAGATTACTTCGGGCACATTCTTGGAGAATACCAAGAATCAATTTTCCTGAATTTAGACTGTTGGCAAGCAATGCACATCACACACTGGTACTGGGTAGGCTTCAGGTGAAACAAACATCTACTTCCCTCGCATGTGGAAGTGACGTGCATGCTAACTACCACACAACTGCGGATAATGCAACTACCACTTTGACACGTAGGAACTAAAGCGCAAACTAGAAGTAAATGTGTCTGAAGTTATCCTCCATATTACTTGATGTGTTACACCAATGACGTACACTACTTAACTGAATACTACATGTAGTTATTACTAAATATATACTTATCACTTAGTGGTGCTAACCTCCCACTTGTTAGTGCATTTTCACAGAGTACGATGAATTATATGGCTTCCTCCTTTCCCTTCAAACTTTTACATCATCGCAAAGTTGCCTAACTTCCTGAAAGCCAGTGACATGAACAATCTTCTTTTAAGTTTAAGATTGTAAACGAACCACCATTATGGTGGGTGGGTGGGTGGGATTCTCAGTGCTAGTGATGACAACAGAGTGGTTAAAATCTTGTCAACTGAAAGAGGAATCATGAAAAAATACTGTGTAGTAAACAACTTTAAAACTACTTAAAATAACTCCAAAATGAAAGTCATGGGAACACTTGTTGTGAAGTAACACTTTCAGAAATTACAAACAAGAGAACTTACCAAATTATGCTTCAGCCCGTGGGCGTATGGTCCTGATCCTTGTCTAATCTGTGTTGGCAAAATAAATAGCCTGTTATACGTTCTAAATTACTGATCAAAGGAATGGCTGGCAGTTTGTTTGAAGCATATTATTAGCTCACATGATCACAGAGGGACCACAAGTAGATGTCATGTGACACTCACAATGACTGCTCTTTATGGAAATTCAGTCAAAATTTATACACATCCCATCACACCACACACATTGAATCACACACACTGACAAAGGCTTCCACTTGAAATCGAACATAGTAATCCATTCTCTGCAACATTCCCGAGGCTTCACATCACTATGTGACAATCTATAGTTCCATTGTTCACAGGTGAAGTACATACCAACACACTGACACTTCCGATGTGCGTACGCTATCAAGACAATCTTATAGCTGGACTCCATCCAATTCATATTAAGCCAAATCAAATCATTGCTGCCCACCCAGCTATTAATTAGTACTACAAGTGCCTTAACTGTGAGCCTACCCAGCTATTTAATAAATACTACAAGTGCCTTTAAATGTGCATTGCGATTCAATTTCAAAAGTTGGTGCTACTTTAACACTTTTGCATTGTGCATGGCATTCACTGCTCATTATATAGAGTATGCCTGTTGGGTTGGAGACTGAAGTTCCTAGCCAGCTGAGCTAGCATAGCTTTGGTATAGTGATGACTTTGGTATAGTGATGAGCGTGTCAACAAGACCTAGATTACGTCACATACACGAGAAAGAAAAAGAGAAAAAAACAAAAAACAAAAACAAAAAACAAACAACTACAATGTGTGCATAACAAAGACCTCGGCCCACCTTGAGAGAAGTACCAATTTGAATTATTTCAGGGCCAGTTGATAACCTAACAATACCACTAAAAGGAAGCCTCGTATGTCGGCATTAACTCTGAGGGCAAGTTAGAAATGGCCACATACAATAATGGTTTAGACACAGCTGCTTTGTCTAGACATTACAGAATGCATACAAAGCTATCTGCATTAACATGAACTTATTGACATGACAGACTAAACACTCGTTCATATAAATTGCTAAATGTCAGGAGTTGGGGGCTGTCATTATAATTATGAGCGTACCTGCTTCTTTTTGGTGTAGCAGAGATATCTGGTCCCTGAGTGACCCCCTAACACTTTCTCCCACAGCTGGGCACTATGGCCACATGGGCACTTCTGAATCTACAGGGAAATATTATGTCGAACACGTAACATGCCACCAAAATTTGGTACAGCCCGTGAAGAAAAATGCTTGTACATACGTGCTTATTATTATTACAGGAAAGCTATAAAGCTAGCTAAGTATAAGCAGTTAGTTCACGCACCGCTGTGTATCCAGGAGGCACATTTTCGAGAGCACATACAAATACCACGTCAGTGATAGGTAGCTCCATGGCACTGAACTACTCGCTGCACTACACACAGACACACCCTCTGAAACAATTGAATGAATAACTTCTCCAAATACCACCTTTTATATGTAATCGTACCGCCCCCGAATGTGGGTGGGGTTATACCCGCGTGACCTATACATAACGATTCTTACCGCTAATGCACATCGCCATTATTTATTTAAAAAAAAAAAAGCTTTGGTTTTTGACTGTGTATAAGTTTAATAAAATTATGCATACTATTTCAAGATTGTATATGTGATTTTGGTTCTTTGTGGCAGGTAATTATTAGATTATTTACACTCCTGGAGAACAAGAAAAGAAAAATGGTTAATTCCAAAAATAACAAAACAGTTGTTTGTAGCTACTTAGTTAATTGCCCAGCACATGTCTAAGACTAGGCTTCAATACTTACAGCATCCTGACATAGTAGTCAGGAATATCTTGTTCGTGCTGACCGTGGAAAATGAGAATGTCACAAATCACTTTGTCAGCATTTTCCTTGGGTACTCTCCTGACTTCTAGCCACCTGTTCTTCATAGCCTGGTTACCCTCCACAGTGTGCGTGATGAGCTTGTAGCCTTCAAACTCTTCTTCAACATAGCTTATAAAAAAGTGCTCAACTATTTTACCATCACTCTGAAAATGTAATGTTACAAATGCATTGTATTGAACATTTAAAGGATTTTTTTTTACTAAAGAAGAAACAAAAAACAACAACAAAGATTCTTTTGATATTTGCAATGAGAAACTTGTAAGAAATATTTGGCATTCAATTCATCCTCTGTGCTATTGCCCAGTAGATGAACAGAACTAGCTATGGCAAATAGCCACTTCTTTCATACATTTCTTTTGAGACACTTCAATTTATATTAGCTACCTGTCTGTCTCTTGTGAAACAGAGGAAGGTGTTTGAATCTTCTGGTGCTTTGTCCCTTAGCTGTGCCCTCTGACCTGATTCACAATATCGAATCTATACACCAAGGAAGCAATAGAAAATACAGTAACGACTTTAACATAAAGTATTTTTCTGGCATTTTTATCTTAAAAAAATCATTTTTTTTAAAGGCTCATTCATGAGAAATGGCAACATCAAAGACATACAAAAAAAAACTAACAAAAAAAAAAATGTGTTTAGAGTATCATTTAGTCTGTATACTCTATTGCACTCATACCATTCGATACCCCCGGGGTATGTAATCAGGAGAGGACACAAGTAAAATATCGGTGATGGGCAGCAATGACTTGGCGCTTCTGTTGTAATAGTCCTTGTCTCCGCCCCTCATGCGCGGTTGTGGAACTACTTTGTTGAGAGGCTGAGCACACGGAATCATCAACATCCCAATGTGTAGGTGATTGATTTCACTAAAATGGACAAAAAAATATCATAGTATGTTGATTTCAATTTAGCCAAGTACTAAACTCCCAGTAGCCATTGGAGACTAACACACTCAAGACGTATTTCTTTGAAAAACAAAAACAAAACTACATAGTACTGTGGCTGATCTAGAAAACGTATACAGGGAATGATTTTTAATTTTCACAGTGCAAAAGTTTGAGAATGTTGTAACCACACTCACTGTTGGTATATACGTGTTTTACTGACAGTGGCTGAACATCTGTGCTAATACTGCATGATTCTCATATCTAGTTGACATCACTTTGATAACACACACACACAAAAAAATTTTTATGAATATTGTGCAAATTTACAAGAACTAATTTCCAATTAATGTATCTATTAAAAATATAACAATAGATATCATTAAAACTTAGGGGCGTGACATGTCACACCCCCTGTAATGTATATTTTGCACCTTCATTGCGAACTCCAAACAATAAGTCAGGCTAGTGCAGTTAGAATGAAGTGCTCCATCACTACGTAACAACATCAACAATGTTTCACAAGTATAACCATGGTGGAAAAAGGGGCGGAAATAAAGGGGAAAGAAGCTATAGTGAGAAGAGACGATAATATCATTGGAAAGAAGAAAAAAGTGGGAAGAAGGAATAAAAAAATAGACAATAATGATGATCAAAAAAGAGAAGACAAAAGCAACAACAAAGACTATAGATAGAATATACCTGGAGATTAACAGTCAGCATGCAAAGTTAGTATCACCTTACCAACTTGCATGCAATGTTAGCATCATACCTTACCAACTCGCATGCAATGTTAGTATCACACCTTACCAACTCGCATGCAATGTTAGCATCACACCTTACCAACTCGCATGCAATGTTAGCATCACACCTTACCAACTTGCATGCAATGTTAGTATCACACCTTACCAACTCGCATGCAATGTTAGTATCACACCTTACCAACTCGCATGCAATGTTAGTATCACACCTTACCAACTCGCATGCAATGTTAGCATCACACCTTACCAACTTGCATGCAATGTTAGTATCACACCTTACCAACTCGCATGCAATGTTAGTATCACACCTTACCAACTCGCATGCAATGTTAGCATCATACCTTACCTGCAACTCGCATGCAATGTTAGCATCACACCTTGCACACACCTTACCAACTTGCATGCATGTTAGTATCACACCTACCAACCTCGCATGCAATGTTAGTATCACACCTTACCAACTCGCATGCAATGTTAGCAATCATACTACCTGCAACTCGCCTGCAATGTTAGCATCACACCTTACCAACTCGCATGCAATGTTATATCAACACCTTACCAACTCGCATGCAATGTTAGCATCACACCTTAACCAACTCGCATGCAAGTTAGCATCACACCTTACCAACTTGCATGCAATGTTAGTATTACACCTTACCAACTCGCATGCAATGTTAGCATCATACCTTACCTGCAACTCGCATGCAGTGTTAGCATCATACCTTACCAACTCGCATGCAATATTAGTATCACACCTTACCAACTCGCATGCAATGTTAGTATCACACCTTACGAACTAGCATGCAATGTTAGCATCACACCTTACCAACTAGCACGCAATGTTAGCATCACACCTTACCAACTAGCACACACCTTACCAACTAGCACACACCTTACCAACTAGAACACACCTTACCAACTAGCATCACACCTTACCAAAATAAACCAGTGGCCAGTAAACTTTGTCTGCATGATGGTATTGACACCGCATACAAATTGCTGTGAAGTTGACATAAGGTCAACCCAAGCAAACCACTCGTTTGACACAATTAGAGGCTTGGATATGCAATCATTACTACCAGATGTCATGTTCCATTGTATACCCCACAATATACTACTTTCAGGTCTCTCTAGACATTTCTCTCATAGAACTGCTCATAAAAATGATGTTCCCCAACTGGTGGTATGTTGGCTATATGTACTTTCAACTCACCCCAATCTAGAGTAAATCTTCGGTATTTCATGCTTGTGAAGGACAATGTCTGTAATGGTTTCGTAAGCCTCAGTTTTTGGCTCTCTTTTGATAGAAAAGCTATGATTGCTCAAGGATGCATCTCCTTCCAGAGTTTGTGTGAGAGTGCAGAAATATTTCTTGACTACCAGAAAGCCTTCTGGCATGAGATGAATATAGGTCACTACTTTCCCATCTTTCTAAACATGTAATAACATCAAATATTAGCATCCATCATGTAGAAAAATAATTGTTTGGGCTCCTCCACACTTAATTACTTAGTTCATATAACATTTCCACACAAACACACACATCTGTAACATTATGACTCCTATGTCAACATTGGTGGCCCTTGCATAGCTTAAGTACAGTAGACCCTCAACACGTCAGGACCGAGGGTTGTTTGGATATTTGAAATGGATATTGGATATTTGAAATGTCCGGATATTGGAAATAAGTCATTTTGAATGGGGTTTTAATCTCTTATCTATTTAATGCACAGCAAAATTCCAATGAATATCATTATAATTCCCAAATAATGGTGTTCGGAATAGCGAGAGTTCGGATAAACGGGGTTCGGATAACTGAGGGTCTACTGTAGTGGCATATTCAGGCTTTACAACCCTGAACAGAAGCAAAACTAAAATACTACCCCCACTATTCAATAATTATACTTGAATATGCTAGCCAATGTTAACTACTGACATCCTCTGACCACAACATAAACAACAACAGCAATTATAAACACAACATACTCTTTTTTCCTTGGTGTAGCATAGATATCTGGTTTGTGGTGTTCCTTTGAAGTTTTCCCATAGCTGTGCCTTCTGACCAGTAGTACTATCCTTTACCTAATAATATGTTAATTACAGGAAAGTAAAGTGGTTCACACAGTAGATGATATTTTTAGTGAATAATTTTATATTCAGTCATGTCTTAGCTAAAAAATATGGCAACTGTTAGTAGCACAACTGCTTGGCTTTAATAATGGCCAACATTTTTGTCATTATTTGCTTTGGTTTGTAACTTCACTGGAAAACAACCCCCCCCCCCCCCCCCCCCCCCCCCCCCCCCCCCCCCCCCAAAAAAAAAAAAAAAAAAAAAAACTAAGTCATTTTACTCAAGCTATGGTGACTTTAATAAACTACTTTGAAGAGAGCAGTATGTTCATAAAGTCTGTAAAGCTCAATTCAACTATATTGTTGTAGTAATATTCTTTGACTAGCAAATACTGCTCAATTAGTAACCATTGAGTATAACAGAGAGTTTATGTATCACAGCTAGTAATTAAAAAGGAATTTTTTAAAACTCACTACTTCATAGCCTGCAGGCACATTCTTCAATGACGTAACAAACAGAATGTTAGTAATAGGCAGAGACCTTCTATCTTGCCCATGCACATATCCAGCATTAACAGACTGGGACATGTCTCGTCTTTCAGCTGGTGCTGTATTCACCAGAGTTGCTGGTAAAGTGTTTGATAGTGCTGATTGTAAAAGTGGAGTTACCACCGTCAGCGATGGCAGCTCTGGTGACTCATCTCTGCTTGGCATCTTCCGAAAGATAATGTGCAAGTCATTAACACTTCTGAAAATTGAACAAGAAATGATTTTCTATAAGAGTAATTACATTTTGAACTAAACTAACTTGAGTTTGATGTAAGTCTCTGGAATTGATTGAGAGTCTTTATTCTGATACGCAGTGATGTCAATAATAATTTCTTTGGCCTTACTTCTTTTGACTTTCTTAATAAGGAAATACTTATCATTCAAAGATTCCTCTTCTTCTCTAGTGCCAGTAAGAAGTTGGTAACCAGGCACAATGAGAGAATCTGTCAGTTCATGTAACTTTATATCTTCAATGACTAAATCTTTTTCCTATAAAAATGTAGCTATGGTCATTTTCTGATATTCTAAATTACTTAAATAATACAAAACAAAAAAGATATAAGCAGGCCACTAATGGAGCGCAGTAACAATACAATAAAATAATAATAATAATAATAATAATAATAATAATAATAACATTAATAATAATAATAATAATAATAATAATGCACATATAATGTATGAATGAAATTTTGTGAACATTTTTTGAATATCATCTTCTAACTTTTACATCAATACACTTGCGTTTGAGCCATAATCTCTCTCCACTTATAAAACCAAATCCATATCCAACACATTTTATAAATTCACATTCCATAGCACAATGTGTAGCATAAGTTTTCATCATAATACATGTGCAACCCCTTGGTGAAGAAAGTCACATACCTGCTTGTACTTAGTGTAGCACAGATATCTAGTCTGTCCTTCAGCTGCCATCTGGTTTTCCCATAGTTGGGCGGGGCCATCTTCACAGCAAGTCTCCATCTACATATTAAAGCGGATATAAAGATTGTTATTTAGCTATTTCTAGTTCGTGAGGGATATCATTATATGCTGTTGACAATTACACTGACTTTGCAGCAATATATAATATTATTTGTAGTGATTTATATTAAATACATTTACAAGTGTAGAATGATTATTTTAACACTCTGGAAAGAGCAAGTAGAAAGAGTAGAGCTATACTCTGTACTTGTACACCAGCTATCTCAATAACCTACTTAATATACCAACTCACCACAAAGTATCCAGGTGGCACATTGTCTAATGAACACACAAAGACAATATCAGTAATAGCATGTGTGAGAGATAAATCTGGTTGAGGCAATACTTGGGCTTCGTCATGAGTTAAAGTATCACTTGCTGTCTTGGAGTCACTCCGGTGTGACAGAAGAGATGAATACATCAGAGAATGAGATAGATCAAATGGAGGTGGTGGTAGAGATATATTATTCTGGGAGCCATGTTGTCTGTGTTGAAGGGAAGTAGATGCATTGACTGACTCTAGTTCTTCCATTGGAGTGGATCTTTTGTGAACTACGAGGATTAGGCTATTGACTTTCCTGAAAATGGAGGGAAAAATAAATAAACAAAAAAGAAATGAACCAGACAAACAAACAAACGAATGAACGAAGGAATGAACGAACGAATTAATGAACAAACGAATGAATAAATGAATGAAGGAATGAATGAATGAATGAAGGAATGAATGAATGAATGAAAAGAAAGTGTTTTGTGCTAACTAACTTCAATTTGGTGTACGTCTCTGGAACTGACTGTGAGTTTTTATCTGGATACGCAGTGATGTCAGTTATAATTTCTTTGGCCTTATTTCTTTTGACTTTTTTAATAAGGAAAAACTTATTATTTAAAAGTTCCTCTCCTTCTTTAGTGACGGTGAGGAGTTTGTAGCCATGCACAATTAGAGGATCTGTTTGTTCATGTATCTTTATATCTTCAATGACTGCATCATTATCCTGAAAGGATAATAGCAACAAATGCACAGAAGAGAAGAACCGATCATAATGGCCCCTATGACAAATTTATTTTAGCCATAAAATATGCTACAAAAGCTACATCATTTATAACCCAACATTCTTTCCTCTCAAGAAGCTAACTGAATTGCAAACCCCAGCAGCCTTCATTCCTCTCAGTTATTCCCCCAATATTGTCTTCATTTTGTTGTGACAATTGCAATATTTTAGTGCCACACCTTTCTTTACCTGACTATTGTTCGTGAAACACAGATATCTATTATGTCCTTCAATTGCACTTCGATTTTCCCATAGTTGGGCGTGGCAGTCTGCACCACAAATTTTCATCTATTAAATAGCAAGAGTTCATTGTCGGTTCTATTTCATTAATAATCAGTGAATGTTACCAAACAAAAACAAAAACAAACAAAGATTATAGCAATCATATTTATGCCAGTATTCATTGATTCTTTTATTTTTATTGCATCATTGATTCTTTTATTTTTCCTTTGTATACCCATTCCTTTAGTTTTCTTGTTCACTGTTTATTTAGCTAGATTGCTTACTGATTTATTGATTAATTAATTTGATTGATTGATTGATTTACTGATTGATTGAATAATTAATTGATTGATTGATTGCATGATTGATGGATGGATTGATTGATCCCTTCATTATTTTTTTTGGCTATTGTCTATCATGCATTGGATCCCTTATTTATAGTGGTAATGAAATATGAGGATGAGGGGACAGTTTGTGAATGTTAGAGAGTGTACTTAATAGAGGGACATACCAAGATACTCCCACTTTTAACTTACCACATCGTATCCTGGTGGCACATTGTCCAGTGAACACACAAACACAATATCAGTAATGGCGAGTGGCATTGATAACTCTGGAGCCACTTCAGCATCTTTATGATGAGACAAAGAAGTGTGTGCAGTATTTGAGTCACGAAGCAGGGACGGAGACGAATAAAGAAGAGAGTGAGTGAGATCTAAGGGAACTTGTTTTATAGTACTTTGATTGGGAATTTGCATCTCAAACTCCATCACTGGATCTAATTTATGTTTCTGTGGAATTGATGCAACGATACTGCCCCGTGTGATGCCTCGCCTGTGAGGAGGCAGAGTAGCTGCCGCCAATGATTCCAGAACATTGCTTTGGGAAGGCATCTTTTGAAACACTATATGTAGATCATTGACAATTCTAAAATTTGAATAAAAATGCATATATCATTAATACAGGGTTTAATCAGTTTGTTAACTAACCTCAGCTTGGTATAATTATCAGGAATCCGATTTTGGTCCTTATTATGGTATGAAGCAATGTCTACAATGCTTTCCTTGGCCTTAGCTCTGTACACTTTCTTCATGAGAAAGAACATGCCATTTAAAACGTCTTCTCCTTCTACTGTGCTAATAAGAAGTTGGTAGCCAGGTACAACCAGTGAACAAGTAAGTCCATCATGTATCTTGATGTCTTCAATAACAGTTTTATTCTTCTATATGATCAATATAACATGGCCATCAAATTTAAAGTCTAAAATAATCCTTCCTTGATAAAAAAAAAATTGTAGCTAGATAATAGAAACATTATTGGAAACAATCTCAATTAGTAATAAAATCCTCAATCAATGCTGCTCAACTCAGTTGCTTTCAGATAATAAAATATTATTTAAAACTTAACCAGAATGGTCAGTTAAACAGCAAGCATGTTTCACCTATGGTCTTATTTTTTGTTTCTAAAGTCACCACAAAGAGTCAAACTACCCTTGAGGAGGACTTAGTAAGGAGTTAAAAATATTGGGCTAAATTTCACTTATAAGAGATGTATTAAACTAAATTCCATTGAATAAATATTGACTTTAGATCTTGACTAATTGCTTTAAAGGATTTTGCCTTCATAATTGTGTTAATAAAAGACAGACAAGTAGGCTGATAGACAGGCTGACAGGCATACTGACAGACAGGTAGACAGACAGACAGACAGACAGACAGACAGACAGAAAGGCGGACAGACAGACAGACAGACAGACAGGCAGGCAGACAGACAGACAGACAGACAGACAGACAGATAGACTAACTGACCATATTCATTAAAATCTTTACAATTTACTAGAATAAACCAAACAAAAAATATTTTGGCAAAAAAGGACACAGCAGAACTTACTGCCTTTATTATCTCACATAACTATAGCAACGATATTATACCATACCTGTTCATCACATGTGTAGCAGAGATATCTGGTTTTTGTATCTGTTTTAGTCTCACTCTCCCAAAGTTGGGCATGGTTGCCAGTAGCATAAACCTCCATCTACACATAATTATATCAGTACTAGTTCATCTAAAAACATCACCCCCTCCTTCTCCCCTTGTTTCTAGGGTGTGTTTGAATGAAATGAAAGAGATATTGAGAGGTCAACTCACTGTTTATTGTATACAACTCCAAGTGAGTAGTGATATACCCATAATATAGCTATTGACTTTTAACAACAATAACAACAACAAAAAATTAAAAAAAATTGTTAAATTACTTCTTTACTTTTTCACTTGCTCAACTCGCCTCACCCCCACCCCAATGTCTAGGAAAACCAAGTACAAGTGAAGTCCCAAAATTTGCCAATACATTGATTTAAATTGTCAACGCCAACTATAATCAGTCCTTTGGTTTGTAAGAGCACATCAGTTTAAACTTATCCAAGTGTGAAATTTATTCCAAACTCACCACTTTGTATCCAGTTGGCACCTTGTCCAAGGAACATACAAACACAATGTCAGTAATGGCATGAGATACGTCTGAGTCAGGTGAAGGCTGGACCAGAGCTCTCCATTCGGACTGTAAAGATCTTGAAGTCTTAGAAGAAGCTGCTTGTGAGATAGGTGGACGAGAAGGAGGTAAAGTTTGATGGATGTGGGATGGTGGCACTGAAGATGTTGGGTGATAAGTTTGTGATATTAGTGCTTCTGAGGAGGAGTTTATACTCGACAAAGACTGGGAGAGAGGAAGTCTGTGTGTAGTTTGAGAATGGCTTGGAAGTGGAGGAGATGGAGCATTTATGTGTTTGGAGGATAATGATATTTGGTAATTTGGTGAAGTATGAAAGACAATATGTAGACCATTGATTTTTCTAAATACATAAAACAAGGAAAGCATTAGGCAATCTTAATCGCATATCTAAATATGAATTTAGCCAAGTTTATTATTTTAAATTAAAACTGCAAAACAACACAAATATTAATGGTATCATACACAGTAAGGTAAGTCGGCCATCTTATCACCAGAGGGAAAACACAAATTCTGATGGCTCATTGTATATACTCACTCAATTTTCTTATAGCCTTTGGGAATGTTGCTTTGGTGATCATCACAATAAGCAGTTATGCACAAAATTAAATTTTTGGCAACTGCTTTAGGTACTCTCTTGACAGCCAGATTAAGATGGTTTAAGGGGACATCCCCTTCCGCTGTGAATGCCATGAGTTGGTAGTCATCCTTCACACACGATTCGTTTGGCCCAACTAGACACACATCTTCGATAACCAAGTCATCTTCCTGTGGAAATTAATAGAACAATAGATTTTAATATTACGATTCAAATTTCGATAAAAATACATAGTAGCTCTTACCTAGAGAAGACTCATTCCCACCAAATTAAACTCATAAGATTCTATTATTCTTTTTCATAAAGTTACACTCGAACCTCTCTTATTTGTTCTTCTAAGTTACGGACACCTCTGTATTTCTGAGTTATGGACATTTCTTAGTTATGGACACCCCTTGGTCCCACAATGTCTGGATAAGAGAGGTTTGAGTGTACTCTGGCCTAGGTTAGCAAATTACTCTCATATATACCCGCTTTTTCATGGAGTAGCAGAAATATCTTTCTTTCTTCTCTCCTACACCGTTCTCCCACAGCTGGGCAATATCATCCGTGCAGCAATCCTTTACCTAGAGCAAAACATGTTTGAGTTTGTGATAGTTACAAAAACTTAACATATATTGATTTTTTGATGTAAAAAAAAAATACATGATATTTTTGTAAGCAAAAAAACAAACATCAGAAATCACAAATTCAGAGAATTAATTGGTTGGGTCCATTTTTCTGGAAACTAAACAAAGTCTTCTACTATGGGAAGCTTCATTGTGTGAAGATTTATATAACAAAATCAAATCATAATACAGATTGGTATGTTATAGAAACAATTCACTTGCATTGTCTTTGTCCCTCATGGATGAGTGTAAAGTGATTTTACTACAGTATCTAATATCAATTTCCATGTGTAATATTTGATATGTAAAATGGCGAAGCATTTAGCAGAAAGTAAATTAAAAGCCAGATGGTTACCTAATAAATTAGACTATAGGAATGAAACATGTACCAGCAACCAGTTTCCAGAGGATGCTATGAATTTCAACATCCCCACCCCCACCTACCCCCTTCCTCCACCTACCCCCACCCCTGGTTCAGCTAAATCCACCTAAACCGCCTGTAGGGAAGCCTGATTGATACTAGCTAAAGCACTAAAATTAATTCTTTGAAGATGAGGATAACATTTACAAAGTGATGGTCTTGTTTCCGTAAAATATTTTCTCTATGGCAAATTTTGACCACAGTTGTATTAAGTTAAACAATATTACAGGGGATTCTATGAGAATCAGACTATAAGAAAATACAACAGATTATCTTTGAAACATTGTGCTGGTGGTATAGTTAGCTCTGGTGGAAAATGGGTCATTAAATTGGACACAACATTTAAAACAATAGCTAGCTACACTATTGTATTCCTACTTACTACAGTATATCCCCTGGGAATATTAAAAAATGAGCACACCAACGTGATATCAGTGATGGGTGCCAATTGGATCAATTCACGAGACGGGCTAATAGCACAGAACTGAGAAAGTTGAGACTGCGGTGGAGGAGCTACGTTCGAAGGAGTGGCAACAGTCATCTGGGAGGGGCTGAGATTCCAGTCTTTATTTGGTACAGTGCGGCAGGCAACGTGTAGACCGTTAACTTCGCTAAAAATAAAGCAACAATTGCACATCACATTTTATCTTATATTCTAAATAGCTGTAAGTGTACAGTATTATAGCTGTCTAACTGTCTCTGTGTATAGGTCTATCTGTCTCTGTGTATAGGTCTATCTGTCTCTGTGTATAGGTCTATCTGTCTCTGTGTATAGGTCTATCTGTCTCTGTGTATAGGTCTATCTGCCTCTGTGTATAGGTCTATCTGTCTCTGTGTATAGGTCTATCTGTCTCTGTGTATAGGTCTATCTGTCTCTGTGTATAGGTCTATCTGTCTCTGTGTATAGGTCTATCTGTCTCTGTGTATAGGTCTATCTGTCTCTGTGCATGCGTCTATCAGTCTCTGTGTATAGGTCTATCTGTCTCTGTGTATAGGTCAGTCTGTCTCTGTGTATAGGTCTATCTGTCTCTGTGCATGCGTCTATCAGTCTCTGTGTATAGGTCTATCTGTCTCTGTGTATAGGTCAGTCTGTCTCTGTGTATAGGTCTATCTGCCTCTGTGTATAGGTCTATCTGTCTGTGAATTTGTCAATCTGTCTGAGTATCTGTTACAGTCAGTGTAACAGTCAGTCAGCTGATATTGATAGACACTAATTGACAGACAGATGGAAAAATAAAGTGACTGCAATCACAATGAAGAAAAACAAAAACAAAAACAACAACAACAACAAAAAAAAAACAGAGGAATTTATTTGGCAGAATAACCCAAAATAGCCACTTTATTTAAATATCTCAAGATCATAGCCAGCAGTCATGAACAAAGAACTGATTTCTATGGCATAGCTTGACCAAATGAATTCTACGTCAAGTATGTCTGAAATTTTATCTGTACTAGCACTCATCATGTGACTACTAACCAAAGTTTAGTATAATTCTCTGGAATTGAGTGCACATCTTCATAAATGGCTATATCCACTACAATCTGAATGGCTCTATTTCTGGGCACCCTCCTTACTTGCAGATAATGTTTCCTCAAGGGCTGTTTCCCCTCTACAGTGGAAGGTAGGAGTTGGTGACTGAACATCTTGGGATTCTCTGTAGGTCCAGGAATGAATATGTCTTCCACCACGAGGTCCTCCTTAGGTTCAACAACAACAACAACAACAACAATAAAATAAAGAAACAAAAACAACAACAACAACAACAAATACCTAGTTTAAGAGTAATGTCCTCAATATTTATATGTGTGTATTTATGCACATATAATTATTATTGTTTAAATTTTCACAATCAACAAAGTTAACTACAGCAACAATAGCAATAACCACAACATAGTGTTGCTATAATATAGGCTGTGAACAGTTTGAGGCAGTCTTCACCATAAAGCAAGCACAGAGACTAGTTTGCTGCTCACTGAATCACCAAATGCAGAGGTAGAAAGGGGGGAGGGGGGGGGGGCTGCCCTTGTGTCTTCCTTGAAAAGACTTCTCAATGAAGCCTGTGATGGAATGCTGCTTGTATTAGCAGAGTAGTCAATAATCATAAAACCTCTTCCAATGAATTGCAGAACTGTGAAACACACACACACACACACACACACACACACACACACACACACACACACACACACACACACACACACACACACACACACAAAGTTCTGAGATTGGATGTATGATGATGATACAATTACAACATTGAGTCAGCAGTATGACTAAACTACAACTATTGGCTATAGTCTCAAACCACAACTATTGATGAACTATTTTAACAGCTTGTGTGCCAAAAACAGTCTTGTATTACCGAAGAAATTTGCAAGAAGCTGGATGTTGTGTCTCTAGAAAGCTCAATGATAAGATGCAAACTTGTGTAGTGCTAGAGCACCTATAAGGTCTAGCAAAAGCTATCAGACCACAAAAATTAAGTTGATTAACTGCTCATTATCTATAAGAAGTTTGTTCTGAAATGCATATGTAAGTACACAGAAAGACAGCTCCAAGAATCAAATTAGCTGTGTATGGCAGTTTTTCAAGTTTCGATTGAAGGATGAGGACCCAATTACAGATTTGAGAGTCCATGAAGTCTTAATTCCCTCAATGGTTACAGTTGTGCAGACAGAGTGCAAGGCTAAATGTAGTATGAACACTTGTCCATACCATGTTTTTGTCCTCGTATCGAGTAAAGGGTCTCACCCCCAAGACCATATATCCACATGCCACTTAAGGCATTCAATTATTCTCATCATTCATTACCTTGCTTTGCTTAGTGTAGCAGAGATATCTGACCTTCCTTCTTTGGTTTATTTCATTTTCCCATAACTGAGCGTCACGTGTTTGCAATGCACTCTTTTCTATCTAAATATGTGACACAAATAAAGGACAATAGTATGAGATAATCCACCTCATGCAGTTGTAGTCATTGTAATTTGATTAAGTTAGACATAATTAGGAAATTCAAAACAAACAAACAAAAAACTATTTAGTTTTGAGAATTCATTGTCATCACCAAGGTGAAGACAAAACTCATTGACTTTTTTTTTTTTTTTTTTTTTTTTGACCAATTTTTTTTTAAACTGAAAATTTTAGGGTGTGGCTACTTGAGACTAACAGGAAGCAGACATTTATTAGAAAACTAAGTAATTACACTCACTGCTGTGTATCCCTCAGGCACTTTGTCCAGTGAGCATACAATCGCGACATCAGTTATGGGATCCACTACTACTGAGGATTCCATTTTGGTATCCATTTTGTAAGGCTCTGATAGCTCTGGCAATGTCACTGGGATATCTGGTAAAGGGATTATATCACCGGCATTGACTGTTTTGAGTGTTGCCGTGAATGGCATTGTATCAGGGTATAGATGTGCGAATGGAGGCAGGGACTCGAATGTTATATGCAGATCATTCACTTCTCTGAAAATCATAGAGTAAACGATATGTTACAGATTAGTGAGTGTTAGTAAGATACAAAATCACAAGCAAGTAATAAACCGTATGCTTGGCAAAAATGCAATTTCCTACATGCCCCACACTGTAAAAATGTGTTTATCCCACACCAATCTTACGTAGGATAGAGATGAATTTTCTAATTACAGTGGAACCTCTCTACAAAGGCCATGCTTGGGGTCAAGTCTTTTGACCCTTGTAGAGAGTTTGGCTGCTTTCAGAGTTTATTTTTTATTGTAGTAGATCACTGTGTTCCATTTACGCTGGCTGTTGTTAAGAGTCAAGTTGTTCTTCAGAGTGTAGAGAGGTTCCACTGTATATGGGATTCAGGTTTATCCTACATAGGATAGGTGGTATAGGATAGGTATAGGATAGGTGGTATACATACCCGTAGCCAGGGGGGGTTCGAAGGGTTCTGTCGAACCCCCCTTTAGAGTGACCGGAAGTAAATATTTTAGCCACACCCCACATATAACTTGGAATATCATCATCTGTTCAATCGTGCTGAACCAGCGCTTGAATTATCTGCTATTTCTGGCCTAGTGTGAGTCCAAGTGACCTAATAAACATCCATCTCCTTGGATACAAAATTTCGCTGCACTAGTAAAACTTGCTACTTTATATTTTTCTTTATAAAGTGTAATGTAATGCACTTATTAATTAGTAAGAGTAATAGCACCGATAAGCGTGCGATTCAATATTAATAGCACAAGCAACGGAATTTTTTCAACAGATTAGAAAGGGAGCCATCCAGAAGTATCTGAGAAAGTTAAACCTGAAATGCACAGATAATTGTGGCTACACTGCAAATGATAAAATAAAAATAAAAAGCTGGCCTACTATTAGCGAGTGATAGCACGGGTAACCTGTGCTATTAGGGATCAGTAGCGCTCGCAAAGCTACTGAAATAGCACTCCGATTTGCCTCGTGTTATTTTAATCACGTTGTTCGTGCTATTAATCCTGAATAGCACGGTTACCCGTTAATAGTAGGCCAGCTTTATAAAAATTGCACGAGACTACAGTAAGCTAAAGATCATTTACAGTGTGGCTACTATGTATAATGCAGTCACTATCTCTATACTTCAGGATAAACTTTCTCTTGAATTTTGCTTTAATAGATGGCTCCTCCTAATCTGTTGAAAAAACTCTGTCTAAAAAGGGTATAGCTTCTGCTCTAAAAAATTACGTCTCCAACTAGAAACTACAACTGTACAATTCCAAGGCTAGAGCTGCATTCTTGTGCACTTACTCTTACTAAGCTACGGTGGCATTTCACTTTGTCCCGTGCTATTTCACTTAGTTATAGCGATTTTTCCAATACAATTTGAACTGGCAGTTTACATGCTGTACTATTAAATAACTTGTAGTGTACGAATAAGGCGTATTAATGATGCACTGTATTGGTTACATGAGAATAATACCGCTTTTCTCTCGAATATCAACAGATTATAGTTTTGAAGTAGAATACCTAGAACAAATTATAAGCTTTAGTGCACTTATCTTTTGTTTTTTAGTATTGTAAAAGAATTAACGAGGAAACAAAAGTAAGTGTGGCTTTTTGCGTCTTAAAATCCGAACCCCCCAATGTGAACCTCTGGCTACGGGCCTGGGTATAGGATTGGTATAGGATAGGTGGTATAGGATTGGTATAGAATAGGTGGTATAGGATTGGTATAGGATAGGTGGTATAGGATAGGTATAGGATAGGTGGTATAGGATTGGTATAGGATAGGTGGTATAGGATTGGTATAGAATAGGTGGTATAGGATTGGTATAGGATAGGTGGTATAGGATAGGTATAGGATAGGTGGTATAGGATTGGTATAGGATAGGTGGTATAGGATTGGTATAGGATAGGTGGTATAGGATTGGTATAGGATAGGTGGTATAGGATTGGTATAGGATAGGTGGTATAGGATTGGTGTAGGATAGGTGGTATAGGACTGGTATAGGATAGGTGGTATAGGATTGGTATAGGATAGGTGGTATAGGATTGGTATAGGATAGGTGGTATAGGATTGGTATAGGATAGGTGGTATAGGATTGGTATAGGATAGGTGGTATAGGATTGGTATAGGATAAGTGGTATAGGATTGGTATAGGATAGGTGGTATAGGATTGGTATAGGATAGGTGGTATAGGATTGGTATAGGATAGGTGGTATAGGATTGGTATAGGATAGGTGGTATATGATTGGTATAGGATAGGTGGTATAGGATTGGTATAGGATAGGTACAGGAGGATAGGTAACTTCCTATAATGTGGGAAAAGGAAATTTCATTTTTGGTCTAGTGGCAATACCAAAACAAGACACTCTACCTCAAATTAAAAGTCATGCACATAAAGCTCTCATAGACTAGAATAATTTGTAAGTAAGTGCAGTGTAGTAGAATCATCAAGATTGTACGAACTAGAGCCGATTATTGGAATTATTATAATCCCTAACCTAAAAATTGACTTTTTTTTGCTACACTAACTAGTGTTGGAACTTACCAGACATAAGTCTGAATCAACCATTTGTGTTTGTGCTCTTAATGTCGTAGAAACCATTAGATCTGGTAAATGCTACATTCTTTAAAATTATAAGGATGTAGTATACAACTAACTGGAGTCATGTGACTTAAAAGCAAGCATAACAACAACAAACAAAAAACATGTCAACATGTGTTCTTGGCAATAATGTAAAACATTGAAGTCATGGCACATTATTTGGTATCCATAAACTGCAAAGATAATTAAATGTTTTTAGGGGCAACCATCACTTCTTTGTGGTCAGTATGGGACTACGTTCATATGAACAAAATTTTATAAAATAAATAAATAACATTCAACAAATAAGAGTAATTAAACAAATAAAATAAGTAAATAAATAATTAAATAAATGCATAAATAATAAATAAATAAAATAAGTAAATAAATAATTAAATAAATGCATAAATAATAAATAAATAAAATACATAATGAATGAACAAACGCAAAAAGTCACAAAGAAAACAAATAAAAAATAAATAAATGATATTTTTATGCACAATCCCTCTGGCTAACTTTGCTTTCTTGTTAATTCATCAAAATTTTGCTACTTTATATATTATATATATATATATATATATATATATATATATATATATGTATACATTTGGATTAACCTCAGTTTTGTATATGCATCTGGAATGTATTCTTCATATGCAACTGGAAAAACTTTAATGTCAACCAATGCACTTCTAGCAAGTCTCCAAGACACCTTTTTGATAGCTAAATAATGGTTCTTCAAGGGTCTCTTCCCCTCCACAGTGTGCCTAATGACATGGTACCCACCTCTCAGGAACCGGTCAGTAGAATCAGCTATGTACATGTCTTCCACTACCAAGGCCTCATCATTCTGTGTATATCAAACAAATGCATTATATACAAGCAATAGATTATTTATAATCAAAATAAATGATTTAAAATTTTAGGTGTGTTAAAAACACAATCTTTTATTTCCCTTACCTCCCTGTACCTGGAGATGCAGAGATATCTAGTCTCTTGTTCTTGTTCTGCTCTTTCCCACAGCTGGGCATCAAGAAAGGATGCTTCAGCCCTCTCAATCTACAATAAAGTAGTAAATATTCTTCTTCTGAAAAGCAATTTACAAGGAAATTAAATAATAAATAAGTAGACAGTAAAAGCAACTCTGACATTAACCCCAACCCCTGAGTGATCCTTCTTACATAGTAATAGGTATCCTATAGTAGAGTAAGATTTAACAGATATTGTGCCAGAAAAATGAATTTGCACGTATCATATTCTTTAGGGTGTACTCAATGAACTCAGAAGAGGTGCCACAACAAAGCAATAAGGCTTTAAACCTGTGAAAATTAATACAAGATGAACCTCGCCCTCACGAGACTGCAAAATTGGCTTATGAGTAGCTACTTTAAAAATATGAAGAATTTATCAAATAGGCTAACCACAGCAAAGTTTAAACCTTTGCTTTAAATAATTTTAATTATATAAAATGGAGCAAAAATTTCCATTATTTCAAATTTAATATGTAAATTATTCATAAAACTATTGGTACTTAGTAGAATTTGATTAGTAGAATTGTAGGTACCGAGTTTGAAGATAATAAACATTCAAATGTGTATTCCAGCTAAAGCAAAATTCTGCAGTGCTATTGCGTAGGAAATTTGTAGTTTGAAATAGAATTTCATTGATACTGTTCTTTTTTTACTACTTATTTGATGAATTTAGCTCAGTATATCCTAACTAATGTATGCTATCACAGCACATTATTTCTCAAGCATTAATTTTCATTTTAAATTGAAATGGAATAAATCAGAGCAGGAGTACGATTTTGTGTGATTCTCCTACTGGGCTCATTAAGTACACTGTAAAGATATAATATGTGAACAATGTCACACATTAACAAGTAATAAATGTCAGCAATGTACAATATTGCTTCACTTTATAGCTATAATTGAAGCATAGGTATAAATTTTGTTGTGGTTAGCCTACTGGATGAATTCTCCATATTTTAAAGTATTTATGTGCCAAGTTTTTGTAAGGGTGTGGTTCTTCTTGTATTAATTTTTGCATGTTTAAAGCCAATATAGCTAATGGAATTTCAAAGCAGAAACATGATTTATTGTGGCACCCCTTTCTGGTTTCCTTGACTACACCCCATGTTCAAATGTTTACACTTTTATCTGCTCTGTCATAAAACCACACAAATTTGGCCTAGCTAATCACCTTTGCTGCCTTCATTCAAGTTTTTTTTTTTAATTAAAATTTTTTTATTTTTTTATTTTTATAGATTATGTCATTTCCTCCCCAGAACATATTTTATAGCTTACTGAAATATATCCCTTGGGTACTTTATCCAGTGAACACACAAACACAATATCTGTGATGGCCTTCCAATTCATTATGAATTCTCAAGATAAGTTGGCAATATGTATTGGAGTTGTTGCAGTTACTTCTCTACTCAGAACCGTGCTGGTAGTGCAGAGGACACCAACAAATCCTGATTAAGTATAAGTAACTATACCCCAGCCATACAGTCCCTTCCGCCCAATCCAAAAACGCCAAGGGAAGATATGAATTTGTTTGCTGTGTGACGCCAATTTATCGTCGGTTTGGATTACAAAATTTTTATTATGATATGAATAGAATTATTACTTCCGCTAGCCAGTTCATCTGAAGTAATTATCTTCAGCGAACAGTGTGTTAGAATAATACTCTGTCTACTCACTATACTGTGACAATTCAGTGAGCAAGCGCTGCGAGAGAAGGTGTGATACTCATGGACATGTTCAATTGAAATTATGGGATTCAGATGTATAGGATAGACTATAGTTAGTTGAACGCGCAGAAGATTACCTGGAAACCAGTAAGTTTACAGAGTGCATAGCTAGCCATTTAAAGCAATCGTTTTTCTGACTCGGGTCGCTTCATAAACCATGGGTTCGAAGAATAATTGCTGATAACCGTCCCGACTCCGAGGGCGGTTATCTAGCTATAACTACGTTCTAAAACCAAATAAAAGAGGATAATGTAGTTTTGAGGGGAAAATATGTCCAGATGGTGCAGCGAGGGTCATTTCCAAACACTGACACAAGAGTATTTCGTTCCTTTTCCGCTGCCTTAAAAAACAACAATAAAAAACAGTGGGGGGATAGTGTAGTCTGGCGTAGCCAGTCCCTTTACCGAACCGCTTTCTGCGCGATTTGCGCGCTAAGTGGGTCTGGCACCGCAATATGATAATGATGATACCAGGTGACAAGACTTTATACTCCGATAAGGAATTTCCTTCGTAGATAAAAGAAACCATGATATATCACCTTATACCACATTTATTTGTGCATTTCACTATATTTTGTCAAAAAAACATCTTCAGCTTGCAATTTAAATCTCTTTAAGACCTAAGCAGTTTTTAGGTCCTCCAGGGAGGGATTCTTATATATGTAGTGCCCCCGCCTTTAGGGCAGGGCTTCTATGATGTAGAGTACCTCCAATTGTGTTGTTAGGAACTGTTGCTAGGTTCTAAATTAGTTAGGCGGGGCGGCAGTCGTTAACTACTGTTTTTAGGGTCCCTCAGGCTCTAAGTGTAGCGCCCTTGCTGCGCTTGGGACGCTACAATCAAGGGCCTTCAGGGACCCTAAATACAGTAGTTCCCTCTGGAGCAGCGCCTAATTATTATTTGGTAACTAAGGCTATAGTTGCTATACATTCTAAAACAAATAGACTAAATATTGGGAACTACAGCTGGTTACAGCCTGCAGCCCTTGAGGTTCTGTGGGCGGTAGATCCCTCGCTGTCGTTTTCTATCTATTATAGAGTTCCTCTGTCATAATACAAAAACTACACCAGCTATGTTCTAAATATATGCTCATACCCTCCCCTCTTATATTATTTATTTTTTTGTGTTAATTCACAACAGGCTGGCAAATATGTTTGATTTAATTTAGTTAGAGGCATTTTAAATGAGATGACTGAGAAAAGTTTCATGATAATGACGTCTTTAGCATTATCTTTTCCCTGAAAAATAAAATAATATAATTATTAGAGTGCCATGCAAATAGGATTCATTAATACAAACAACAACAAAAACAACAACACCTTTATTATAGTTTTTTAGATACCAGTTTATGAAGCGTTTGCCCGAGATAACTTATCATGCAAAGGTGACTTATTAATGGGTGAAAACAAAGCAAAAAATGTGTGTGAAATAAAAAGTTCCTGTCTTGATGTCTCCACCACTTGATCCCAGCTGGCCAGGCACCAAACTACAGCTAGCTACACACTCCCAATTCAACAACAGTTCAATTTCATAGAGGACAGATTATTCGAGCATGGTGTGACTACAATAATCAATAAAACTGAAATGAAGCCACAATCATGATGATGAATATGCACTAAAACTTGTATTAGCGACCCCTCCGAAAGGCGACCGACCTCTCTGGAGAGACCAAATCATGTGCCCCTGATTGCGGTCACGTGTAAGCTAATAAAAAAAGAAGCATACTACACTACTTCTACAGTATTCAATTTTGTCTGGGACGAAAGGACTTTCCTAAATGCTCGCTGAAAGTTTGATGCTTCTATTTACTCTTCATAAAAAAAGCGCAGGAAATAATATCCACAGGACAGGAAATGTATGCTATTAGGAAAAAAATCACCTGGCTTGCTACCAAAATAAAGACTGGTGTGGTTCCTTGCAAATACCGCCTCAAGCAATCCTTTTATTCTGAACGTTTTTTTAAAACAGAAAATTGCATCTCCAGTGGTAGCACATCCTTATCTAAGTAGATAAATGTGGTGGAGAAATAGCTAAGTTAGCTACTAGTAGCCACAAGAAGGCAATTGAGACTTCAGAAGAAGAAAATCTTGTAAGATGCTTGTCATCAGGACACCATATTCAGATAACTGCAATAAGAAATGCATCAATTAATGAATGTATATTTAATTCAATTTTCCAAAACTCTTTATCACAAATAATGACATTTACAAAAGAACCTCCGAGAAAGGACCAACTTCTGAGAAGAGACCAAAAGTCCCGTCCCCAATGTGGTCACTATTCGGAGGTTTTACTGTAATTAAATGTCTAACAATGCGGTAAAGTGAGAACAAAAGTGGTAGCTATATGCTCAAAAATTTCTTCATTTTGAGATAGCACGGGGAAGACTTAAGCCTGTGTAGGTCTTCATGGTTTAAATCATAGTTAATTAAGCAAAAGGTGAATGTGAGAAGCCTTCAATGGGATGAGATTTAAATTTGTAATACTTCTGGACATGGCTTACTAGACATGTCCTGGTCAACTCTTACTATGGTCTCTCCTTAGCTGGCTGTTGACTTATATAAAGGGTAGACTCTACACTGAAGCAGATAGAAGGAACTTGAAGTTCGGGCAAGTAAGGACATGGACACTTACTTTGCAGATTGTTTGCATATGTACTCCTTATATGATACACCTGGATGGGTGGTTAGTACGATATAGCTGGCCACCATTTACTGGGAGATATTCATGTGCTCCGATTTGTACACCATAATATGCTGTCTTTAAAACCTATACAATACAACTTTGGGCAATGTCAGTAGAGTGCTGAATCTCTGGTGGCAGTGACCAGTCAACAGCCATTATTATTGGGCATGGTGGGGAGCAAACTGTTTGGTGGTTCAGGAAAGGATTATTCAGACTGAAAGAGAGAGCAAACCCCGACAACCTAAATTTAAAACGCATTATATAGCATGCTTGGCAAGAAAAGTTATACTTTTGATCAAAAGGGCTCCCATTGTCTGAAGTAACTTACTTTTTATCATCTCACTTACTTATCAAATCCTTTGTAAGAGCCACCATGAAGCAGATACAGAGATCATTAATACTCCTGCAATAGGTTGAGAGAAAATATACAAGTTAAAGTTAATGCATAATAAATGCTAACTATAATACGTTCTTGCATGTGATGATGAAAAAAACAACAACAGCAACAGCAAAAAATAATTGAAAATTGCATTAGGCATGATGAAATAAAATGGCTGTATCACTTACCTGAGTATAGTGTACTCTTTGGCAACTGAGTCTCTGTCCTTTTTCTGACACATGATAATGTCTATGACCATGGCTTTAGCAGTTGCCCTAGGGACTTTCTTGACAGCAATTCGCTTGTTTTTCAATGGTCTCTCTCCTTCTACTGTAGATGTGATGACATCATAGCCACTCGGCGGTTCCTCTGAAATATGAAATACTTGTATATCTTCGATCAATAGGTCATCAATCTGCTTGTACATAAGTATAATTATAACAATTTGTTCATTAGAATTGGCAAGCAAATGAAGCAGGTGAAACATTGTTAGGTGTAGTACTCTAATAAAGTGTAGCTAATGAGTGAGTTTGTTTTTTTAAATACGCCTTAGTTGCTTTGTTCATTTGCTACTAGCTAAACACTCCTGGTAAGCGGTCCCAATAGCATGTGTGACAAAATACATTTTCTTATTTCTTTTTAGTGTAGATATTACAAAGTCAGATTTCAGGGTCAGATTGACTGCTGTGACATTATTGAGAAAATACAAATTCTTTTGAAATACAGAAATAAAGCAGCTTGAACTAGTTGCTGTTAATGGATTCATTGAACGAAGATGAAAATGACAATATTGTTTTTTTCCCCTTCAACAAAAGATTGTTTTCAGATAGAGCAGGACCTACTAGTAGTTTCTCATTAAAATTCCGGTAAAAAAAAAAAAAAAAAAAAAAGTAATTAATGTGATTTTACTCAGGCTTTATTTTATGGTACTAAACAGATCAGAATTTTACTTTTATTGTTGTCTGTGTGTAAAGATTTACCATAGAACATTAACTCTTAACCTATCTTTGGTTTATTAAAGTCTATACTATAATTATAACAATTCCTACCTAATTTGAGCTACTTTATTTATTACTGCTGAGCTTAAAATGCAAAGTTATGTTGGATGTTCTATCATTTCCATGTTCCTTCCTTATGATGCTGGTGTAGGTTTTGGTGTTGCAAATTTTGGAGACAAAATTGAGAAAGCAGTTCACCCATCAGTGAGTTAGCATCACACCATGTGAAGTTTATCATAATTATTCATTTAATAAAAGGGAATATCACGAGTCTGCTGGCTTTGTATTTACAAGAGTGCAGTAGGCATGATGAGCATGAGCGTAAATACAGCCAATCAGATGAGTGATACTCTGCGGTATTCTAAAATTTAATATGTACTGCTCATGCGTGAATATCGTAGCAATGAGTTTATGGTAGAATGAAGACTTGTATTACCTGGGGGGGATGTAATAACCCATGTGATAGCTTACAGACGCAGATGATATGGAAATATATTGCCTTCAGCCACATCCTGTTTTTTTTTAATGCATTTCCTATGTGGCAACAGGTATTATTATGTTCAGTACATAATAAATATTGTCTGAACCATTAGCTTATGCAAACAATCACTAATTACTTTATGTTTGCAAGCAAGTGATTGCTTTTTATTTCAAGGGAAAAAATGATCAAACCAAAATGAAATTATAAAACCCACTGACTCCCACTGTAGAATTACCTGATTGTCTTTAGATAAGCATAAGTATCTGGTTTCTGACCTATCATAAAACGTTCCTTGTCTCCACAACTGGGCATTGCGAATTGAGGAACAACTATGAATCTGCAATATTTAAAAAAATATTGTAGTCTGTTAAATTGTAATTTTGTTTATAAGTAACAACTTCCAAGCATGATAAGATATAATTATTTAAATAAAAAAATAATACATTTCAGATTCTCATTTCATGCATTTATTTATTTCCACGGATAAAGTTTGCAGTAAAGTAGCTAGTAGCTGAAATGTTGCTTCTTTATCAAATAACCCAATGCATAGTCAATTGTACTTATTTATACTACAGTGAAATATCCTAGTGCACAAGCTTCCCTAATGTAAATATTTTAAATGGTCTATTGGCCTCTAATTAAAACTATCTTTAAAATGTCATTGACTACTTATGAGTATATCTTATTGACTCTGTACATTTCATAGGCAAATTTGGTGGCTATTCCCTTATCCTTATATGCACCAAATAACTACTCAATAACTATTCTTAGATGTCTATTTCATCAAGTGAAAGAAAGGTATACATTTACCAAATAACAGTAGTCATGTGACTACTTACCACTCTATAGCCCGTAGGAATATTTTGCAGCAAACAAACAAGCATAATATCCGTAATCGGATGCACCAGAACTTCTCTCAAGTACAATTGCTCTGCTGGAGATATTTCAATCATTTCCACATTCTGGAGCTGATTTGAAGATGCCTTCAAGGCCTGATCTGAGTATACATCAGGTCTAGCATTTGTTTCCATGATTTGAGGCGGTGATACCTTGTAAATATTTGGTGCCGTTCGAAAGGTTATCCGTAGATCATTGACTTCTCTGCAAGCAGTATATGTAGCAAATAATAATAATAATAATAATAATAATAATAATAATAATAATAATAATAATAATAATAATAATAATAATAATAATAATAATAATAATAATAATAATGATAAATTAAATTTAAATCGAATTGAAAGTTTACAAAAACCAACCACACCCCTCCCTTGGTCCATATATCTACTCCAATTTTTGTCTGTTTGTTACATAGTATTAATTGTCATGGTGATGCATTCAATATACCCTCCCACTTACGTCAATCTATTGTAAATTGAAGGAACAGCTTTGATTTCTTTTTGACGGCAAATAATAATGTCCACCACAACTCTGCTAGCCTGGGATAGAGGGACCTTCTGAACTAAAAGATGCTGCTCACTCATGGGCTCCTCCCCTTCTACTGTGTGCGTTACAGCTGTAAAACCTTTTTTTACTAATGATTCTGCTGGCCAGGGTATGTAGAGTTTTTCAACAACCATGCCATCGTCCTACAAAAACAAAAGATTGAAATGTCAACCCTTCTTTTTTGTTTGTTTTTAAAAATATTTTTTAAAATAAAATAGTGAAATGTTGCTTCTTTATCAAATAACCCAATGCATAGTTCTAGAGCAACATCAATTTGCAACTCTGCAATACTGGACAAAGAATTAGCTCATCTCAAAACAAACATCAACCATTACAGAAGATCAAAAAGTATGAATTCCATCACAGAAAAAGAATCAAAACTTTTGGTTTTACAATACATCAAAGGCATTAGTGAGAAAATTGAGCGAATTTGCTGTCCCCTGAACATCAAAGTAAATTTTCTGACTTCAACAACTCTTAGAAAATTACTTGTACATGTTAAACAAGCAACACCAATGGAGAAAAAGAAAGGAGTTTATACAGCACACCATGCATGGACTGCAATTCAGTGTATGTGGGTTAAACTGGCAGGAATCTAGAAAAAAGATTGAAAGAACATCAATATGCAGTGAAAAGAATGGATGACAAAAATGGCATCTCAGTACATGCATGGAAGAAATCACACACACAGAGTAAACTGGGATGAATCAAGAGTTTTGAAAATGGTACCAAATTACTTCCATAGGAGGCTAACAGAAGCATTAATTATACAGAGAACCAACACCACTTCAAATTTAGAGAAAGGCCTCAAGCTCAACTCCACATGGACTCTGTTCGTACAAGAACTTTAGCATTAATTGACCCATGGCTAAGTGCATTTTTCTCGTTGACAATTTTGTTTATTTTATTTTAAACAGTCATATATACACCTCACCTCACAACTGAAGGAGGCTTATAAGCCGAAACATTTTTTGAATTATATCAAAAATTTTTAATGCTACTAGCTAAGCTAAAAATATTGAATTACCAAAATAAAAGAGATGGAAGGATTACGTTAAAAAAGCAAAATAGGTACATAAGTTTGAGCCAATAGTGTGTGCATGTATGTGTATTTTTTTTTATAAACTGATACAACTAGCTATATGTATAGGTCAAAATTTAAGTCTTGAACAAATCTGAATGCCACACCAATACATATTATAGTATGAACTAGACTTCTTACCTGGTTCTCTTTTGTGTAGCAGAGATACCTGGTACCTGGACGTCCTGCTCTTTGTGGGTTCCAGAGCTGAGCACTATGACCTGAAGGACATTTCTGTACCTGTAAAACAACAAGATCACACACAGTGCGAGTTGACAGACTCCAATTGATGGGTACCTTTACTTGTTCATATATTTGGCAACGTTAGTAGCACCCTCCAAGCAAACCATCAAACAATGTCTGTCTGCCTGATTACTAATTTATTTATTGTTTGTTAGTTAGTTTGTTTATTTACTTATTTATTTATTATTGGTTAGTTTTATTTATCATTTTGTCTGCTTTATTTATTTGTTTGTTTATTCATCCATTCATTTATTTAGCTCACCACAGTGTATCCTGAAGGGACCTTGTCTAATGAACACACAAACAAAATGTCAGTAATAGCATTTTGCTCTGGATAGTCGCGATTTCTTCTCCTTCGAGCACTTTCTTTGAGATGCAAATGACGATGTGGCCTCTTCTGTCCTGCAAGTTGTCTGACTCTCTCGTTCGCCACACTAGGGATGGCACTGGTTGGAGGAAGAGGTACATTACCGCTAAAGGTCGCTTCATGATCCTGGTCCAGTATCATGGTACTTGACATTAGTGGAGGTCCCTTTGGTAAAGTGTCAACAGAGGAGGAACCTACACTAGTGTTGCTTGTGCATGTATAGTTTGCTTTTGGTGGTGGTCCTTCTCGGCAAAGAATATGAATACCATTCACTTCCCTGTAAACATAGAATAAAGCACAAATAATTGGGAAATGGTATTTCAAACTCAAAACAATAAACTGTTCTTCTTCTAGCATTTAAATACCACTTAAGAGAGCACTTGTTCACGAGTAGCTGGTACAAGCAACTCACGCCATTCTTTTGTATGATTGTGGAAGAGATTCTCTTTCATCTACTGGAATTCCAGATATTTCCACAATAAAACTTGATGCATTAGATATGTGAACTTTCTTGACAGCAAGATAATGTTTTTTCAAGGGTTTTTCCCCTTCCACTGTAAATCCAATCATCTGGTAGCCGTTCCTTAATAGTGGTTCATCAGGACTGGGAATGTACATGGCTTCAATCACATGATCTTTATTCTGGATTATTATTTATTTATTTATTTATTAAATGTTATTATTATTATTATTGTTGCTGCTGTTGTTGTTATCAATATTTGTTATTATTTTATTATTGTTGTTGTTATTATTATTATTATTATTATTATTACTATTATTATCATTATTATTATTACTGTTGTTGCTGTTGTTCAATAAATTCAATAACTCTCAGTTGTAAAAATATACTAACTTCACCTGATGTTTTGACTTCTTGCCGAAGTCCTCCTCAGGGGTCAATGAGGTGGAAATCTCTGTGGTGATTTTATAAACTTCGGCAAGAAGTGGTAATGTTGGGCTAAGCTTTGTTATTATATGCCAGTATATTGGTGTATTGGTATTGTTGTTGTGTTACCATAATTAATTTCACATAGAAATGTTGCATTTGTGCAGACAAAATCACCAACAGTTAATAATCTGAATTCTCCCATGCTGAAACTATTGACTTTTTATCATAATTACCTTCTCTCTACTCACCACATTATCCTTTGTGTAGCAGATATATCTGCTTTCAAGTGGTTTGCCTGCTTCATTCTCCCACAACTGGGCTTCACATCCATTTGCACATTGCTGAAGCTAAAACATCACAAACAAACAAAACAGAGAAACAATGATGAAGGGTCAATGTCCGTTGAAGTTCCTGATGCTTGATTGCGGTCAATAAATACTTGGTTCCAATTATGATGATGTAATGTCAACATGGAATTGTATTGTAAAAGGAGTGGTGGAACAATTAATAATTATACAGATAAATGTATGAATGTATATAATAATTGCACCTTAGGATAAAATATATTATAATGTATGATTAATTCACAAACTGGAAAATCCAGTGTAAGAACTGGTTGAGCAGTCACTATGAATGTAGATAATTTTTTTTGTAAAAACTATTACTCAGAGAAGAGGGCTTTGAGATTGGGGACTGATTTTACACTCCTCCCCCTGGATTAAAAAAAAAATCAATGTTAGTGATATCCAGTAACTCCTGTATTATTACTCCTGTACAATATTTTTAGATGAAGAAAATATTTCATAATTTTATATCTGACTTGGAATGCAGTGGCTAACTGTTCCTTATTAGGTGCTGCCGTTAAATTAGCTAGGTTTACTGATAACTCTCAATGAAAATTCTTATCATAATCTAGCTAGCTCAATTACCGCTACATATCCGTAGGGAACATTGTCCAGTGAGCACACGAACTGAATGTCGGTGATGGGGTGCAAGTATCCCCAACCAAATTGAGATGTTTGACCACCACTCATCTTGTAACCTACAGTGTTCTAGGGGAAGATGTTACTAAGCTGCCACTGGTGTAACACCAAGACAAACTTAGTGTGTAGCCCTCTAGATTTCTGCGTTTCTGCGGACGCCTTCTCTAGGGTGCGAACAAGCGTGCGCAGTTATAGACCTTTGTCTACTTTTGTTTACTTTGTCCACCTTTGCCTTATTCTCGGACTCCCGACAGCGGAGGTTAAACCCTGCTCTCGGTTCGTCTTTGTGCTGTGCTATGCTACGAACAGGTTTCGACGACCCTTACGATGTCCTCCAACCCTTCCCTCTCCTGATGTTGCCCCTGCAATGGCTCCACCAAATGTCTCCAGTGCCCCTGTAGCGCAGTGGCAAGGATTGCTCTAGGTATCTACCTGGGGGACCTGGGGACTTGCAGGAACACTCTTCCAAGGGAATCTCCTGCTCCTCCTGAAGCTGGTGGTTCTCTTCCCCCTCTATCTCCTCTTCCACCCACATCCCTCCCCTCATTAGCCAACCCCCTCCCTCCCCATCTCTATCTACATCCCATCCCCCTTTGCCTCTTCCCACCCTCCCTTCCCTATCCACCATCTTGTGCAGCCATGTCCCTACCCTCCACCACGTTCCCAAGGGTGTCAGAGATATTTGGGCTCTCTCTCTCAGCGACTGCCTCTCAGGGGTAACCTCACAATGGGCCTGCCTTTTCATGCTGCCAAAGTGTGTGCTGGCAAGTCCTGCTTCAGGCTCTTGATTGGATGGTGTGAGATTGTCAGGGTGGTGAAGGCCCGTCTTCAGCGCTGGTCTGAAGATGACTTTGGTTCTCTTTGGTCTGAAGCCCTGAAGTGTAGCCATTCCTCCACCCATAAGGATTCCATGGGGTTTTCCTGGTTCTACTCGATCCTCCAACATCAGACGAGCCAAGGCTGCTGTTCAAGTGGTCTTTACAGCAAGACCCAAGCCCTCTCTTCAGAGGGTCTGGCTTCTCCTTCTCCAGCTATCTTGGAGGAAATGCAAGACCAACACCCCCAGGATGATCCACCACCCTTACCTTGTGGTCCCACTCCACCTCCGGCATCAATCTCTGAGCAGGCCATTTAAAAGGAGTGCATTCATTTCCTAATGGTTCAGCTCCAGGACCTTCCAGCCTCCGTCTGAGTCACCTTCGTGAGGCCGTCGACTGTCCTTCATCCAACCATGCCGCCTTGTTTCTAACCTCTCTTTCAAGGTTATCTATTTCCTCTGTTTCAGTCAGACTTTATCTACTGTTCTCCCCCTGCTATGTAGTTATGCCCTCTGCCTTGCCGTAAAAAATCTGGAGGCCATCACCCTATAACTGTAGGTGAAGCTCTCCGTCGACTAACATCGAAATGCCTCTCCACTGCTGTTCGCCACATTTCCTTCTCCACCTTGACTCCTCTACACCTCGGGGTTGGCATAAAAGGAGGGTGTGAAGTTATTGTGCATGCTACCTCACAGTTACTATCGTCTGACCTCCCTGCTGATCAATGCTGGACTCTTCTTCTGGATTTCTGGAACGCTTTCAACATTATCAACCATGAGGCTATGTTCCATGAAATTTGACTGCGTGTTCCGTCTATCACTGCCTGGTTGGAGTCATGCTATGCCTGTCATCCTCTCCCTTTCTTTGGCGATGAGTCCCTCACCAGTTGCCGTGGGGTGCAGCAGGGAGATCCCTTAGGCCCTCTTGGATTTGCTGTCAATCTCCGTTCCCTCGTAGAGAGGATCAAGACCAGCATTCCCAACCTGAATCTTAATGTCTGGTATCTTGACGTGGCACCCTAATTGGGTCTCCTGATAATCTTGCTGCTGTGCTTCACATCATAGAGAGCTTGGGACCCTCTCAGATTACACCTCAACCGCAGCAAATCCCTCCTTTACATCCCAGAATCTCAGGATGCCTAATCCTCTCCACTGCCTCCTGAAATCCCCGTCACTACCATTTGTTCATACCCTAAACATCATCGGTGGCCCCCTTTCAGAATGGTCCTGGGGGTGCCAGCCCCTCCTCCTGAGGATACTTGGCCAACCCCTGCTCTGCTTGCTACCCCACACATTGAAGCCTCTGTATACTGCAGGCTGCAAGAAATTATTTGCTCACGTGATTAAGACGTGATGCTAGGGAGCATTACCCACAAAAGCTGGTATCTACGAGGAGCTGAAAGCTTCATGTTACCTCAACAATAAGCCAGAAATTAAAAAAAGTAGCACAATGAAAGGTCCTATATCTTCGTTAAGAGTAGTACATATCTAAATCAATGGTTAATTGCCAAAATCAGAGCATGACAGACAGACAAACAGACAGGATGACTACTATAACCCTCGTGCATGCACGCTGAGGGTTAATAATAATAATAATAATAATAATAATATAATAATCATAATAATAATAAAATAATAATATAATAATAATATAATGATAATAGATAACTTTATTTATTGAGTTTAAAAATTTAATTGGCAAATATCATGATTAAAGTGATTGCAAAATGATAGTCCCAAGATTGTTAGGTGATTCAGTATAATCACGGATTATTATTTTTTCTTTTTGGCTACAATGTAAAATGTAATAACTAATGTCAATATTCTTTGATATTGCTTGAACTGATTTACCTGAAACATCTTGTTCCACTGATAGGAAACAAATAATAATATTGTTAATACTCCTGCAATAATGAGATAGAAAACAGAAAATAAATATCTGATGCTACATATAAGGAATGAATACATTTAAAAAAACAGAATGCAAAATAAGTAGAAAGTAATTAGCTCCACCCCATGACTTCTCTTGCTTGACTCCACAAACTAGAAGGAGGACATAGCATTTGCTTATTTAATGGCCTTAATATGGACAGCAGAGAAGTCTCTCCTGTCTGTCTGTCAGTCCATCTGTCCGTCCATCCTCCTGCCTGCCTTGTGACCACAAGGATAGTAATCTCACCAGTTTAGTGCAGCGTAGTTGTCAGGAATTGAATTCATGTCACTTGAGTGATAGAGCTTTATGTCCACAATTCCTCTCCGAGCCTGAGAGGTTGGAGTCCTCAGGATAGCTAGTTTCTTCCATTTTAGCGGCTCCTCTCCCTCCACTGTCTGATTGAGTATGGAATATTTTTCATCCAAAATCACAGAGCGTCTGTCAGGACCTCCGAGAATCAACAAATTTTCCAATAGTCTCTTGTCAGCCTGCATGAAACAAACAACAAAAGCAATAACAAAAATACAAATAGAAGACAATGAACAAAAGCTGCTGTCATCATTATTATTATTTTTGTTATAGTAAATACATTGAAGTAGAAACAGGATAGGATTGCTTGATGAAAGTTTTATTTCATTACTGTAAGCATGCTTATAGTAGCTAATTAACTGAAGTAACGTGTCGTTGTGTGGGATGAAATCTTCCAGAGGAAGCCATTCTGGTTCGCCTCAGAGAATGAAGTCAGTTCTAGATTTGCCCAGCTAAAAAAAAAAAAAAATTAATATCATTTTTTAGTGATGGGTTTTGTATTTGAAAGAATATCACAGCGATATTAGAGCATAAAAAATCCCATGCACAGGGACATGCAATTGCTATTCATCTGAGTTGAATCCCCAAGCTCAGAATATTAAGAGATTAAGTAGTAATAGTTCCACTGACTTGGAATCTAATAATAGTTAGATTTGACTTAAAAAGCAGCTGATTAAGAAAACTACACAAATGAGTCAGTCAACAATTTATATCCTATTAAAATGAGTGGTTCAGCAGTTATGAGGTGTGAGTGAGAGTGCATTTGTAGGCCTGCCAAGGTGGTATAGTAAAGATGTTTTTAAACTGATATTTTGCTATACAACTCTATACCAGTGGTGTGTTGTTCAATAGTGCTGAAGCAGGAGTGATGGAAGGGGCACCATGTATCACAAGCCAATTTACTCTCATTAAAACCACTTAAGGAAAATTTATATTTTCATAGTAACTAAGCTAAATAAAAGCTTTCCAATACAATTAATCCTTAATCTGAATAATGCGTGCTCCCCTGTGCCAATACAATAAATCAGGGGGGCCTGTGCCCACCATGCACCCCCACTTCCATCACCCCTGACAAGTTCGCTTAGCAAATGAATTTTAAATTCACATGACATCAATAGGGTAATCAGTCACATATACATATAACGTTTAAAAATACATTGTAGTGTGCTCTCTGCACTATTTAAAGGTGCATTAATTCAACGTTTAAAGATTACCTGCTTTTTTCTGGTGTAGCACAGGTACCTCGTTTTGGGCAGTCCTCCGGTTAGTGAGAACCAAAGCTGAGCACTGTGACCTGAATCACACGTCTCAATCTGCATGATAGAATTAAACGGCAACAGTTTCTCATGTAGCATCGTAATTTTATGTCAATGTGGCAGTTTAATTTGTAGACAATGCTGTATCTATTAGAACTCTGGTATATACAATACAGCATTTTAAAAAGGAGCCTACTTTGTGAAGGTGGCAGGCTCTAGCTATAAAATAGCTAAAAATAAAATACTATTTTTCTATGGCACCTATCACATTACTTCAACTATAAATTACATTTCTTACTGTTTATCCGATATTCTATGTTGGCTATACTGGTGGTTACCATAGTAATTAAGTTGTGAGTACTGAGTAAAATTGTGACATGCCGTGAAATAGAACCACATGTCACCAAATGAAGTATAATTTATTAAGTTAAAGTGACACGCTTCTTGCAGTGATATTATCATTCATTGGTTACAGTGCTAAAATATTAATAGCTCATTCTATACACTGTTTGAGTAGTATCAACGACGGACTGAGTACTTATTGATATCAATAGAACAGCATAATGTAATTCTTTAAGTTCTAGTGGCACAGTGGGGTCAGTGAGAGTCATGAAATATTTCGTTTATTGTTGTCAATATAATATATTCATAGGTGGTTCAAATTATCAGTTATAATACATTGGTGGAAACAAAAGTAGCATTGAAATTTGAGCTAGAGATACCAGATCGATGAACAAAAATCTTCTCAGTGTCTTCAAAAGCTTGACATGGTTGAAATAAGGGAATTTCCAGCTAGCTGCATTCTATGGGAAGGCAGGGTGATTAGCCTGGATTAGAGAAAGACATGCCATACACAGCAGAGAAGTCACAAGGAAAGTTGTATTCATTTAGAAAAGAAGAATATAATACACACTAAAAGCTTACAGCAGTATAATCTTTCGGCACATTGTCCAGTGAACCTACAATTTCTATGTTAGTAATAGGTACATTCAATTCCTCACTGCTCTGTTGTTCAAAATCTGGCCATTTAATTGAGAGTCGTAGACGCTGAACAATGCTACTTTTCCTTCTGGTGCCGGACGGTACTGGACTTCGTGCTTCAGCGAGTGATATCACATGTTTCTCAAAAGACTGTTGAGACTGAACACAGGGAATTAAATATATACCAATTCGTAAATTGTTAACTTTTCTGCAAAAACAACAACAACAACAAGGTTAGAATTTAAGATTACTGACCCATTTCTATAGTTCTTGACATCTTATAAATTCATTTATCTTCTTCTATTCTTAAAATCATGTTATTAACCCAGGGTTGCTTTAGTAAGCACTCTATCCATTCTAATTGTCCCTACAATTAAATACAAATTTCATATAATTGAAAGAAACATTCCACATAGATTATGAGGTTAACAGGAAAAGCAGTGTACTGTGTAGCTCAAAATCAGACATGATGATACTTGATAGAAACTTTCTCACCTATCTAGTTTGTATGAAGGGTCAGAACTTGATAATATTATGGTGATACTTTGGAAGTCTAGACTGAAATATCTTGAAGTAATACTAGCATAAGTGGTGGAGCCGCCCACAAGGAAGAATGAGTTAATTATTAAGTGTTCAAGTTATTGTTTTATTTACTATTTATTTTTGTTGCATGGCAGTTGGCAGGCACTGATGTAATCTACGCCACTAATTAGTGGTTCACACCTAGCCAGCAGACTTACTCACGACATGCACATAACTGAAAGAACATTCTAGAACAGTCTTGCACACACATGATTGCCTACTAGACACAGACATGAACATTCCTTCTATGTGGGTGGTTGGCTATAAATTCACACATAGTCCAACCTTCTTTTCAGTTAGTCTTTTGTTGTGTCATACCCTGCACGTTACTTTGTACCTTTGGCTACTTCAATATTATTATATGTAACTTCTTAACGACTTTGGGTTTAGTTAGGGGTAGGGTAGTTGATAAGCTGAAGGGATAACAGTGAGAAGAAGACACCTAGCAACTCCATAAACTGAATCTGGTGGCAGCGTATCTGCTGGGACTGGGATGTCACCTAGGCTACGGCTACAAACTTGGGTTCAACTATCTTGATCTTCAACCCCCCCCCCCCCCCCCCCCCCCTCCCTCCTAATACAGCCCACAACACACACTAAAAGTTTGAAAAACAAATAGCTTTCTTTTTTTCAAGTCTATTTTTCACTAGATATCAGCTCACTCATTACTGCTATAGCTACAACTCACGGGAGTATGAGATATTCATCTGGAATTATATCCTTGTCCCTACCAATATATATACCAATGTCTTGAATAATAGACTTAGCCTTATGCCTCTGTACTTTCTTTACTGCTAGCTTCATGTGCCTCATGGACTTATTTCCATCCACAGTAGTCTTAATTATTTCATAACCTGGCCTAACTGCTTCTTTTTTGTTCATGTGCATGTATATGTCCTCAATGACCAGGTCAGGATAACCCTGAATGTAAATATCTAATAATAGTTCCTCTAAAATCAAGCATATTATAACTTATATATGTGTGGCTGATTTCCCATGCCATTTTGTGGGCGGAGAACATAGAGAGAGACGAGAAGAGAAAGTCAAGAGATGAAAGAAGAAGATAAAGAACATTGCATGAAGAGAACATTTATGTTGTGTCATGAATAACAATGGTGTACGTATTATAAGCATAGTGTGATTATATGTATGTATGCGCATGTCTTTTGTTTGGTTCTATCCCGGACTTCCGGTGACCACACCTCATTTTATTTGTGCGCATGCGTGTCCCCTAGTACTTAAAAACTATGACACGCATGCGTCCATTCAGTTCCCCCTATGACTTAGTTAAACCCAACCACTGAATTAATACTTCAGGCAGGCTAGCTTACCTTGGGTGGAACTCTGGTGGCAGCAGTCATCAGAGTCTCTAAGGAATAGTTGTTGGAGTCTTTGGTGGCTTACCTTATCGCTGAGTGCTGATCCTTACCTGTGGGCCTGAGTACTTACCTTACCTGAAGTGAGTGACAGTGGTGTCAGCCTTTCGACCCACACATTTCCTCCCATTAACATGCTCACAACTCGGAGTAAAGCTAGCATGAGACCAAATCTGATAGCCAGTAAAAATGTTTTAAGTGTGAGTGAGTTGAATAGAGGAAAGAGGGTATATTGGGCTTACACAGTATTACAACATGCCTCTACCAATATAGCAACGCATAAGCAAGGATCACACTGGTTCTGGTAAGGATCACATAGGCACTAGTTACACTGACTCTGGTGAAGAACATCACATTGCCTATCGAGAGGAAGTGGTATGTCCTTATCCCAAGGCATCTTGAGAAGGGAAGAATTTAATTTGAGGTTTGTAGTGCTAAAGTTGCACAGGAGGTTTGCCTATTAATGATGCTGTTTCAGGTATTGGTCACTTCTATGCAATCATCTATATATACTTCTAAATTTATTCTTTCATATTTTTGTCAATAAAAATTTCATGAAAAGAGGGAAACAAAACACCACCAGAAGGAGAGAAAATGGCTGATATTAGTCAAACCTGATCAAACATACAAATGACAGTTTGATGATGTAAAGTCACTTCAGAGAAAACAAGCAAGCAAACAAACACTTCTAATCATTTTCATAACGTGAATTTAACAGCATTCAGCAGTAACAACAACATCATCATCAACAACAAAAACAACACCAGCGATAATAGTAATAATAAGCTATTTCTTACAGTTGTTTTCCTGGTAAAACAAAGATAACTGGTTAATTGTTTATCCTTTCCGAATCCTGCCTCTAATAGTTGAGCACTGCGTCCTCCATAAGTATTTTTAATCTATAAAACAGCGAAAAACAAAACAAAAAAAAACAAGACACAAAAAAACCATTACATATAAACCTGATGAACCCCCAAGTCCATAAGTTTACTCACAATAGTGTACCCCAATGGCTTGCTGTCTGGAGAAGTGACAAATACAATGTCAGTAATAGCCTTTTCCATGTTGGGAGTAGCCATATTGAAAGTAGCAAACCAAATGAGAGATTACAAAGCCACAAATTTGGGTGTACCAGTTTGTAGGCCCTACAATCTTGATATAAGGCTTGCAGCGGACGCTTTCTTGTCGCTAACCACCTACATCGGTTCAATTTTTTAAAATTTTGTTTGATGAGGCGTTTGCAACGAGCTAGCTGTGCTTCCTGACGAAGGGTGACCTAGCGAGTTAGAGTAGCGGTAGAAATTAGTTCGTTATAGATAATATAGAAAGGCTTTTTTGCGAGTTATTTAAATGTTTCACTGTCTGCGGAATAAATGGTCATCCTTTCATCTTATTAATTGAATACTTCTCAATTTTTCAAGAAAAGACTCCCTTCGTTGGGAACGTAAAGTTTATATTAACAGGTCGGGGATGAAATAGTTGTATTCTAATATTAAATGCTTTCTTCAACTATGGATAACATGAGCAGAATCATACTGAAACTTAAGAAAGAGTATCAGTAACTTTTCCAAAAAAATGTAATGCATTAGCTATTAGTCTCTCGCAAGCCAGACCCTGGTATTAAAAATACGCACAATTATTAGGATTGACCACTATTTTCTTTAATGCATGGCACATATATCGCGAAGCTGATTTCGATGGAGAGTCAAAAAATTTTAAGTCTGCATCTGCTAGGAAAGTGAATTTTTTGGACTACAAAATACACCTTTGTCCAGCCTCTCCAGCCTCTTCATTATTTTTTATTCTTGCAAATGCGTTTTACAGGTGGATAGAATAATTTCAGGGATCAATCCTATCCATTCACTTGCTCGTTCTTTTCTCTATAGTCTTATCCATACTCATAGTCAAAGCGTAGCTGTTTGGTAAAGGGTCTATTGCGCTTGAGAAACCGTCGACTACGCTACAATGACGACGCCAACAAGAAATCGGACAAGAGACTCGCTGGAGTCCTGGTGGACAACTTACTGTGGACAATGGTGTAGTGCTACTTAGCTTTTCCTATGTCTTAATTCTCTCACCATTTGATATGACAGAGTCAAGTCTGTCAGGAAGCACTTGGGCTCCTGTAGCTTATCCAATTACTGATTTGGTTTTTGTGGATGAACCAAGTAAAGTTCCTTTGGACTACTCTATGGTGAGATACATATTAATGGTGATATAGCTGAATCTTTATTTTTATATTAACAAAAATTATGAAATTGTCTGGTGTATGTAGGCAAAAACAATTGGTATTAATCAACGTTCCTACTATGAGCAAGCGTCAAGTGGAGAGTCAGACATTACAAACCTTCTCTGCTATACCACGAAGCATCAGGTAAAGCACACACATTTCAAAACTATAGACGTATGCCAGTGAGGACCAATGTATTGTCTAAGCAGTCGTGCTTGGTGAACTTTAATTTGTAATAGTTGAAATATATGATTGTATACTGTATTGCCACAATATTTACTCAGCTATTTTTAGACCATGACAAGCTATCTGATTCATACTCAGATTTTGTAATAAATGTTGTTTAAATGGCAATCGTTATCACAGATACTAATGCACAAGAAAGCCGATAAAGTGTTCAAGTAAAGATGCAGATATGAATGCCATTTGCTATCTGAAATGTATTGGTTTAAATGCCTAGTTATATTAACCATTAATCTGAGAAAATATATCTAAAAATTTAGTTCCCGTTTTGATTCAATAACCGAGTTACATAAGAGGCTGGTTGAATCACTTGTTGACTGAATCTAGCACTTCAACTTCACCCAGAGGTTAAAGAAAGATACAGAATAAAATTCAGATATTTTGACCTAACCCTGCATTTTTGCCTGAAGATACTACAAAATGTTGTATTGAGCAATTTAATGCTTAATGATACTGGTACATGTAAAGGTGTATTGGTTTCTTGGGCTAACCCTTTCACTGCTGAATTGTCAGGGAAATTACAATTTAAAGCAACAACAACTTTGTCTTAAAATGTCTATAAAAGACAAAAGAAATGCAAATAGATGAACAACTTTCCATATCTGATACTATAGACAGTCTATATTCAATTCTGAGTCCAGTATAACTGCTTCATCCTCATGCCAATCTTCACAACTGCTTTGTCTTCTAAAGCTGTAATCATGTGCCAGAACTCTCTCTTTGTTGTTGAATGGCTTCTGGAGGCATAAATATCTTCTATACATTCTAGTATAGTAGACTCACCATCTAAATTGCCGAGGGGTTGCTATTAATCCTGGTCAACTAACTCAACAATTGACCACCCAGTCGCCATTTTGAAGTGAGCCAAAATTTGGACTCTAAAAAGCTACCTCAATGTTTGCACTGTAGCCTTAAAGATACTGCCACAAGGAGTTCAAACTTCACTTACTAGCTATTGAGTTAACTTTGGAGGCTATAGCATTTGAGTGAGGCAATGCAGATGAGAATAAACAATGATTTTTCCGAGGCAATACTTCAAACTGCTGTACCATGGTTACAGTGGTGAAAGGGTTAGGAAGGAAAGAATTGATGGTCAAAGGTTCATCATTTTTATAATGCCATGTTGATGAATATTCACAAAGACAAAACTGACAACACTAAATTGGCAGACATCGCTGGGGAATTATTGAAAGGAAAAAAAAAAGAATTTTCTTGGAAATATTAATTTTTTGAACTATCAATTATGAACTTTTACCATCATCTATTTTTCCATCCAATTTTATGACTTTAAACCTTGATTTAGCATAGTTAATTAAAAGTTATATTTTCCATTGAAATAAAAAAAAATAGACATTCATAAGAGTAAGTTGGTGTGTGGTACATAATTTCCCCTCCCCCCACCTCCCATTCTTCACTTTGAAGCATCTTCCATCACCTCTATTTACTATTGTTTGCTGGAAAACAACCAAACATTTGTTTTGCATGAAAGTGTACCTTTCTAGAGCCTGTCGCATTTTAATTTCTTGAATTTTTTTGGGTATACTTAAGTTTATCTCTTGTTAGACATAATCAAGCAATGACATAATCCATTCCTATGTATTTATGAGGCATCATAATTTAATCCTTGAATTCATTACTTTAGGAGGATAGTCTCATTGTGGAAGATGTATATGTATTTAAACCTGGTAGAGAACCTCTTAAGAAAGGCTTCCAATTACTCAAAAGCTCATTAGAAGATAAAGGTCTTTTTAGAGATAAGCAGCTGGCAGTCAAGAAAGTTCCCATGGAATTGGCTAAATCAGCGTTATTGGAGATTATTGCCTACCACAAAAACTATGCAAAATCTATTTCTACAGTTTATTCAGAGATAGAGTAAGCTATCAAAAGTAGTGTTATTGATAAAGTACATAGTTACAATAGAGGGAAAAGTAAATAATATCGAAGAAAATCCTAAAAGCAGAACTTTTTCAAACGCTAAATTTAAACACTGTATTTGTCAAATCTCATCGTCTTTTTTAATGTATAATTGTCAGTAGAAGTGACTCATTAAAAAACTAACTGCAGCAACATCATAGAAGTCTTATTGGCTGCACATAAGTAACAGAATTATCAAGAACACACACAGTACGAATGTATAATAAACTTCAAATCACATGCAAACCATTTTTTGTTCATAATTTCTTTCTCAGCCTTCTTTTACTCATTAGATGTATTCTCTCTCTCTCTTTCACAGGCTTTTTTAAACAAAACAGAAATGAAATATTTGGTCCGATTCCTGGTGGCCACCAAATATTTTTAATTCTGCATTGCTTAAAAAGTCTGTGAAAGAGAGAGAATACATCTAATCATTTTGTTGTTGTTGTTTTTATTACAACTTATGTCATGCTTTTGCTATTTGTTATGTGTCAAATGTAGAAGAATAAATGACACAGTGATTGCTGTATGGAAAGAGCCATACAATATCAGCAGCTTGGCTGCCCACGATGAGTACCTGAAGTATTTAGGGGAGGACAAGGCACCATCGCTTCCCTCTTCAGGAATGGTCACTCCAGTGTCCTCGGACTATTTGCCAACAGCTATTCAGTCTACCGAAGACTTGCTATACCAGTACATGTTGCCTGCTGATCACAGTGAACCCATCACTGACGTGGTAGTTAGTTCTTTGGATAGTGTTCCCAAGGGATTTACTGTTGTGAGTCTAGGGGAATTTTATTAATATCTTCAAACTATTATAATAATATTCATACTTACTAGCAATACAATATTGAAACCAGTATTGCACTATCAAATTTTTTTTTAAATTTTATTCAGTGAGTGTATTTTTCAGTTAAGAGTATAAAGTATAAAAGTTAACAAGCAATTTACTTGTTTTGTCATTTGACTTGATTAAAACTGACAAGGAAATTTCTAATTGCTTGGCTACCTTATTTGTCACTGCATTATCCCCATAATAAGAATAGTCTTTTAATATATTTGATAGAACTGTTTTTGAATAAAAAATGAAGGAGCATTCTAGTTATTTATTAAATGTGGCTCAATCACTGATGAATTGTATAGAGTATGTGCTCATTACTATGTTGATAACAATGGCATCAGGAATTTACTTCAAATTTAAAATGACGAGAATGTTTTATTGCTTAGATGAAACTACCCTTTACCTCACTACCATATTGCATCCTTCTATCATCAACCCCTTCCATTGTTTTTTAATCATATATTGTGTCCATATTTATAATATTTGCTTCAGACAATATTCTATCCTTGTATAAATAATGTTCATAATTAAACTATCAAATTTGGCTGTAGATACTGCATTGCATAGATGGCCATAGTGCTCAGTTATGGGAGGGCAAGGCCGATACCCAGACCAGATACCTCTGCTATACGAAAGAAAGGAAGGTAACTGTAGAAATGTGATTTATCTTAAAATCAGTGCTTGCTTTATGATAATTTCTTCCTCCTAAATTCTCAAATTAGACTTAGATGTTGTCTTTTTACAGGAAGATGGCATGATAGTAGAGGATATCTATATTTGCGACCCTGCTCAGTCGTTGAAGAAAGACTACTACATTGTCAAACAAAGTAGAGAGGGAGAACTGACATTCAAAAATCACCATCTAGTTGTAAAGAAGAGTCATGAGAGTAGTGCCTCAATTTATGTTTCTGACATAATCATTCGTCCAGTGGAGGATAGACGCTGCATACCAAAGGAGTATGAAACCTTGCAGTAAGTTATACATTAAGTTATGATAATACATTTTCATTGTTTAACACACTGTTGCAATTATATATACACACATGTACACACATGCATACATGTACAGGAGAGGGTTATTATGTCCCACTTTCCCCATGCAATTTCAATGAACAGCGATTTTTATTTAGGTTCAATATGCAGCATTCAATACGGGAAATATTGAATGCTTGCATGATGCTGAAAAACTCAAGGAAAATATCCAATGTATAATAAACTAGTGATGTGCTTGAGCACAAATGGCGAGCGAGCCTAAAGACTACTATTTTTATATGGATGATTTTGACTTCTAACACTGAAGCTACTGAAAATAAGGTCCAGCTTTAAATTTAGCATACAAGGTAAAGGGATTTCAGTGCCATAGTAACAACTCTCTGCAACTGCTTGGAAGGAAAACAAAAAAAAAAAACAATACACGTTATTTAAAAGTTTTCTTTGTGATATTCTTTAGCTAAGTAGTGGTTGTAACACACAATGCTTTGACACAACTGGACATGCACCTACACAGACTTACCTTCGCAGTAGTCTAGTGGACAATGTATTTTCAAGTAAATACTGTTGCGCACCGCTTATAACCATGACAAAGAGCGCATTGACTTACCACCGCCACTAACTCGAATAGAAATGGAAGTTCCTTAAGTTTTCAAGTTTGAACTGCACCCGCAAAAGAATTCAAAACGGTAAACAATTCAATTTCTAGGGTGATACGGGTACTGATCGATAAACCAGAGGATTCTGTTTAGTGCAATTTTGGTCGGGGTCGACCACATAACTAACACAAAAACGCGAGGGTCAAAGTACAAAATGACATACATACGTCCATACATATATACAAATAAATAAATAAATAAATAAACATCCCCGATTTTCGATTGTGTTACCCCTGTAAGTGTCTCGCTCGCTACGCTCGCTCGCCAATAAATAATTAATTAACTATTGATAAATATATATATTATATGCGTGGTTGCAAAACAGCCGATAGGTGAAGAAAGCCAAAACATATTAGTGCTTGTACTAAGTTGTGTACAGTATATTTTTACACATGCTAGATAACTTACTTAATATTAGGTAGATTCAAATTGAAGTAGGACTGCCGATTGCCAGGAAATGTGTGGTACTTTCCCTTTATTATGGTTTCTTTCTACACTTCTATAGGCGAGATAAATTGCCGTTCTATAGTGAAGATTAGGTCAATAAAAATGTATCTACTACCTCACATACGTCTATCATTGATGTCAATAATGTGAGTACAGACAGACAGACAGACAGACAGGCAGACAGACTTATACCGTATAAGTAGTTTAGACTTAAACTGAAGCAAGCAGACATTTTTATGGGAGCACATTAAAACATAAAGATAGTGACTCTCATACAAGTACTTTTTTTCCACATACGAATATTTAATTGGGATTTTTTCTGCATTTTTAAGAGTCTAGGACATATATATAATATATATTATAATTGTTTGTCATTTTTAATACTGCCACCAAAAATTTTACAAGCAAATAAAAAAAAAAGATTAATAATTACTTTATTCTGGCCAGCTTACTTGCCAGTTGTGATACCACTAGTGCTATTTTCAGCATAAATTTAGCACTTGAATATACTTAGTAATAGCAATACAGTTGCAGTGAAAATTAATCCCAATGGCATTTTGTTACCAATTTGCCAAGAACTTCTCTCTGTCCCACAGTATATAGGTTGAAGTCATTCTCCATTATAATTATGGATGTCTGTTTTTTTCCCCTTCTACACAGGGTCGTGAATGGTTTACAAATTGCTACCAAGAAAATGTTGGTCATATCTTTTGACAGTGATGAAGATTCATCTATATCTGCTGTGTCTAATAATTCATCCCAATATGTGACTAAAGGTGGAGCTTCATCTAAACCTATGCCTAAAGATCCATCTTTACCTATGCATGGAGCTTCATCTAAACCTATGCCTAAAGATCCATCTTTACCTATGCATGGAGCTTCATCTAAACCTATGCCTAAAGATCCATCTTTACCTATGCATGGAGCTTCATCTAAACCTATGCCTAAAGATCCATCTTTACCTATGCATGGAGCTTCATCTAAACATATGCCTAAAGATCCATCTTTACCTATGCATGGAGCTTCATCTAAACCTATGCCTAAAGATCCATCTTTACCTATGCATGGAGCTTCATCTAAACCTATGCCTAAAGATCCATCTTTACCTATGCATGGAGCTTCATCTAAATCTATGCCTAAAGATCCATCTTTACCTATGCACAGAGCTTCATCTAAACCTATGCCTAAAGATCCATCTTTACCTATGCACAGAGCTTCATCTAAACCTATGCCTAAAGATCCACCTTTACCTATGCATGGACCTTCATCTAAACCTATGCCTAAAGATCCATCTTTACTTATGCATGGAACTTCATCTACGCCTATGCCTAAAGATCCATCTTTACCTATGCATGGAGCTTCATCTAAACCTATGCCTAAAGATCCATCTTTGCTTCTGTATGGAGCTTCATCTACACCTATCCCTAAAGATCCATCTTTGCCTGTGCATAGAGCTTCATCTTCGCCCATGCCTAGAGATCCATCTTTACCTATGCATGAAACTTCATCTTCGCCTATGCCTAAAGATCCATCATTGCCTATGCATGGAGCTTCATCTTCGCGTATGCCTAAAGATCCATTTTTGCCTATGCATGGAACTTCATCTTTGCCTATGCCTAAACATTCATCTTTGTCTCAATCTAAATATCATCCTTTGCCAAAGCCTAAAGATTCACAAGATCCAGTATTGATCCCTCCTCATTTATTTCGTCCACCAATCACCAATATTGTGATTGTATCCAATTTGGACATAGTGCCTGCTAACTACAATGTTGTAAGTGCAATATGAAGTTTATGAAATTCTGCTTATCTTTGTCACATAGTCCGTATCTACATATAATGATGCATGCCTAATAATAAGATGTTTCTAGCTGTCCCCTATCATTGAATAATTTACTAGATTTTTAATAATATATTTTATTTGTATTTATAAATCTATGCTGATATGAAGAAAAAAATTGGCAGTTCTCTTTCATATAATTTCTTAAACTATTTGGTAGGGTAGCAGGATTTCAGGGTCAGCTGTCATCAGTAACTTGAGGATGAGTGCAATATTATGGCAGGGGTGTATGCAGGGGGAGGGGGGTTCAGGGTATTTAGTAGAACCCCCTCACCCCCTTCAAATTAATTATATTCATAGATGATCAAGAATTCACTTGACAGATAAACAATAGCTATAGCTGGAATTTCTTTTTGTTACGAATGAATTGACACACTAATAGTACCAGCTTTGAGTAATCTGAACTACAGATGAAGTTCATATAGAGTTCTGGAATCACACCGTTCAATTAGTTTGTTAATCTGTATGGCATGCAGTATTGGTTTTGTGCTCACATAGTCATTTTTTTATTGCTTAAAGGATGTGTGTAAGCATGAGTTGTTTCTCTCATTATAACTCATCGATTTTGTTTACATTACCATGGTATTATTATTATAGATAACAAGATGTGTAACTGGTCAACGAGCAAATCTATGGAGTCGAACATTGATCCGTAGGAATTGGATCAGATATCTCTGCTATACTAGAGAGGTCCAGGTAACGAACAAAAAAAAACTATTAAACTATAATTTCACTTGAAATAGAAACAAGTAAAGTTGTGAGAAAAGTAGCTACCATTGAGAACACATTATCACTTATTTTTTATTTTTCTTATATTGCTGTTGATTTTTGTTGTCAGGACGATGGTAAGGTTATTGAAGATATTTATATATCTAAATCTGGACAGGATTATCTTAAGAGAGGCTATCAAGCTGTTGATTCTGAGGACAAAAAGAAAGAAACACTTCGGAATAAGCAGCTAGCCATAAAGCGGGTGCCAAGAAGGGAAGCAAAAACCGTTGTTGTTGACATTAGAATCTGCTGTAAGGCACATCACAACAGCACTGCAATACCACCACAGTATACTAAATTAAGGCAAGATAAACTCTAGGGATGACAATTGCTACTATGCATAGTTTTTTTATTGCTCATAACTCAAACCATGCAATCTATTGTCCTGGGAATCTATATATCTAGTTTATGATTTACTGTGATAATATTATGATTCTAGAATTTATTATTATTATTATTATTATTATTATTATTATTATTATTATTATTATTATTATTATTACTACTACGACTACTACTATCATACAGGTGTGTAAATCAGCTCCAGATAGCCTTTCTATCCACAGACTCTTATTAATTTTGCTAGGCAATGATTTCAACATTAAAACATGATCATTATTGCACCTTAGTGAATTTTGTTAAATTTACAAAAACAAACAAATTGATTGTAAATTTTGTATTGTAACAATGAATCCAATAACATATGCATAGAATTGTATTAGTGGCACTAATAAGTTATCATGGAGTACATCTGACATTATTTAGGGCACATATTAAGTCTTCAATCCTAAACACACACACTGTAAACACTGCTGGTGTCTCACAGTCATGCGGCTCCAATAGGAGGACTGCAAGCATCACTCTAGTTCCTCAGCATCACAATCCATCACCGCGACATCTGTGGACTGCTAATCCTCCATGCTGAACCACCTGATGTAGGAGGTGCGCTCCTTTTTGTTGGCCGGCAGAGTGGCTTCTTCCACTCGTCTACACACTTGTGTCTCTCCTCTCTCCTGAACATCCTGTTGCACAAACCACACCACACCCCTCTGTTGCACAGACCACACCTATCTACTAACACTAGACCTGGACCTTCTTGCACAGACCACACCCCTCTACTACTAACACTAGACTTGGACCTTGTTGCTGCTGCTTCCCGATTTTCTTCGTGCCTTCTCACACTTTCTCTACACCTTGACCTCCATTCATCTATTGAGGTGCAGCTTACTTATACCACTTATCCTTCACACCATAATCTGCTGGATATCTTCCTCATACATTCCTCCATCTCCTTCGAGGTTCTTTGCAGGGATGGGGTTGAGATAGCCAGCCAAACAGCACACTCTTTAGGATGCGATGGTCCTGCATGAGAGCTAAGTGAAGCTATTTCAGCTGCTTCTTCTGGATCTTATCTGACACTTGTTCATCTCCATCTCCCCATCTCACTTCAGCCATAGCACCAGCATAAGAAGATGATTTTGAGTGTATGTGTGTGTGTTTTGTTGTTGTTGTTTTTTTTTTTGTTTTTTGTTTTTTGTTGTTTTTTTTTGGGGGGGGGGGAGGTAGTCTATTTATTTACAAATGATGCAAAAAATTCTAAACTATACTCTTTTAGCCAGCATATAGCAACACAGCTGACCATGCCTGTAGGCAGGAGGGCTCAGGGGGCTCCTTGTGTGAGGTTCCCCATAAGATCCAATTTCATTGATAATTTTTTACTTTGTTTTATCAGTCTATGTGATAGTTGTGGAGTTAGAATTTAATCACATTTTGCAGCTATGACCCTAAACCCAGGCAAGCCATCTATTGAAATTTCTGGCTATAGACTTGCTGACTATAGACTTTGTGGTTATAGATGTTGACTACTTGCAAAACTTGTGAGGACCACTCCCCTTGCCTTAGCTACAGAGCACTGTTCTAAATCTGTCAAAGAAAGTTAAATTTTTTTTTTTCTGGAAGAAAGAAAAAGAAGACCAGCTGTTTGCTACAACAGTAAAGGATTATGGAATGTGCGAATCACAAGCTAGCCCCTCTGTAAAATAGCTACCAACCTCATCTTAACAACTTCTCCAATGTATCCAATGCAGTAGGTAGGAAAAAGTTTCAGAAAAGGGGGGTTCCAAGAGATGTTTTCTGAGGGTTTAAAATTGTTCATGTGAGAAATCACCTCGTTAGATTGTGCCCCAAAATTATAGGGGGGCTCCATCCCCGGTGCCCCCCCCCCCCCCCCCCCCCCCCCCCCCCCCCCCACCCTTTCGTACGCCCTGCAACGATTTGTTTTCGGTCGTAACAACGGTAAAATGCGCGTGCCTTAAGGTGAAATTGGCATCACTAGATTCCATCGCTACCGAAATTGTTAGAGCAGCGCATCGGAGCTTGTTGGAACTACAGGTGAGTGTTGCTTGCACATCTTGGTATGTACACTTCATAGTCAGGCGCTACCTCCGAGGGAACTACCACTTTTAGGGTCCCAAAGGCCCCAGCTGCAGCTTTCTTAGCGCAGTGAGGGCGCTGCTAAGGGCTAAGGACCCTAAAAGCAGTATTTCACGACGGATGCACGGCAGTAACTAATTTAGACGTAGCGACTGTTCCTAACACGCAATCTACGGTAAAGTGTATGAATTTTGAACTTTACTACTACTTTTCCTAACAACGCAATTGGAGGAACAATAAGTATAAGTGATTGAGAGTCCGCCCGTTATACATCAGCTACGTTAGCACGGTACCTTGACATCTGGGGGGAGGGGGGGGAGAGCTAACTTAGGCGACGCGCTTCAAATGATTGCGTTGCTCGGAACTGTTTCTATGTTTCAAATTAGTTGGGCTCTGCGCAGCCGTCGTGTACTACTACTATACCGGACCCTGAAACGATAGTTGGGGCGCCTAAACTATTATGTATAGCAGTTTGGAAAAGGTCTGGCCGGAGAAATTAGCTTTAATGTTTATGAGCGTCAGCGTTGACATGTCAGCACAAAGGTTGTAGGGCCTACACACTAGCTAGTGATGGTTTTGTAATCTTTAGCTAATTTTGCTTCCTCTTACTTGGAGGTTCTATCTCTCTAACTCAACCTACACATATAATTATATTATTATGGCTACTAATAAAGTGATTACAGATATTATGTTTGTAAGCTCACTGGAAAATAAGCCACTTGGTTACACTGCTGTAAGTTATTTAATGCATTATGTACACTGCTGCTTTATCTCATGCTTTATTAGTATTATGCATTTGTATTATTATTATTATTATTATTATTATTATTATTATTATCATCATCATCATCATCATCATCATCTTCATCATCATCATTTTTATTATTATTGTTTGTTTTTATGGTGCTATAGATTAAATACACTTATGGTGGCTTTAGTGCTCAACTATTCCAGAAGGGGTTCAGACGAGAACCATTGACCAGTTATCTCTGCTTCACCAGAAAAAAAGATGTAAATATTAACCTAATTAAGCTCTATTTGACCAAACCAAATAGATTTTGCCATTGACATCATGATGCGCAAATTTTGGTTAAATTAATAATACACTGAGTTTAATTCTGTCAATTGAAAACAGTAAAAATTAAGATAATTCTGTTCAAACAGGGAAACGATCTTGTTGTTGAGAACATGTATATGCATTTAAAGAAGCACGAGGAACCAAAAAAGGGCTACGAGATTATTAAGTACACTTTGGAGGGTAACAAGGCTTTGAGGCATATGAAGTTGGCTGTTAAAAAAGTGCCCAGGGCTGAGGCTAGGTCGGTTATTTGTGACATTGGCATTTATAGGGATAAAGATAAAGACACTATTCCAGATGAATGCACTCCACTTGCGTGAGTTGAAAATGATGCCAGGATTTTATTGTCAGGATTTTTCTGAGCTTGACAGAAATGATAAATATATTGAATTTATATAGCAAACTTCGGCAAGAAGTTAAAACATAGGGTTAAGTTTTAATTAAACATTACAAAATGTACTATTATTATAACTATTTCAGCTGAAAATGACTCAATCATATTGAAATTGTTCTTAATGGAGTCTGTTACAATAAACAGAATAATGGTTATTTTCATTAAAAAAAATTAATCTCTATTTATGATACACTGGAGTTTGTAATTTAAATAGCCTATCAGTATCTATTCAAAACATAGCTATCATATTATGGGATGATGAGTAAATAAATTACACTACTGTAACTTATAGGAATCAGTTGCAATTGGCTAGCTATATAGCTGATGAAATCACTCTAAATGCAATTGCATCTGATTAAAATGCTCACAAATGCATATTGTGTTCACCTGATTTTTTGGCTTTGCCTTATGAGGTAGCATATCGCTGGGCACAGAACAATACCTGCTAATGTTTATTCATTGTTATAATAAATAATTCATCTCCAAATAATTTCTACCTATGATAGAGTAGCTATGTTGTTATTGCTACTTCTATTTTTAATAGAAAAGTTAATAAATTACGAATTGCATTTGTTTTGGTATCTTGTGAACCATCTTTACACTCTCTTCAAGGATTGTCGTCATTTTCATCAGAAACAGTTCATTCTAGCAAGCACACTATTGTTGGTTTCTTTAAACGGATTTGGTCTTATCAGTCTGCACTGTCTTCTGGTCCTTCATCCAACCGGTTGCAAAGCTCTTCACATGCTTTGCAAGCACAACAGAGTGAGGAGATGCAAGCTATTCCTATCACAGATATAATATTTGTGGCTTCATTGGAGAATGTGCCTAAAGGATATACTGCAGTAAGCATACAATAAAGGTTTTTGAACTCTTCCTTGTAGTAATAGAAACTTTGTGGAATATTTTAGAATAAGTTACAACCACAATTAGTTTAAAAAAAAAAGCATTGTAATTGGAGTTCGACCATTGATCAAAATTGTTTTAACTCAAATTAATTCTATTGCTCATTTATTACTTATTATCTACTACAGACAGAAATGGGTATTCTTTCTAATTATATTAGTTTTTATAGTCTTACCGGGAGAATAATTATGTATTCCTATTATTTTTAAAGAATCAATTATAATTAGTCTACAAAATAATTCCAATGCTTCTACTAACCTAGATAGAGGAATGTGAATCAGGTTACAGTGCCCAACTCTGGGAGCCATTCATGGGAGGATTACCACGACAACGATACATCTGCTACACTAAGGACAAACCAGTAAGAGGCTGATAAATAAGACATTCAATAAATGAATCATTTTAGAGTTCAGTGGTGAACACACTAAAGTGAGAGCTATTAATTTGTAATTCTCATCATGCGTGTGCCACATGTACTGCATAATAAGAGATGCTATATACATGTACATGCTGTTTTCAATAGCCATTTACAAAATATGTTCCAGTACTTACTTATCCAACAACTTACAATGAGTGTAGTGCTTATTCTACTGTGTGGCCTTTCCAATATTCAGTACAACAGCATTGAGGAATAGAAATTTATCTTATGACATGTGCATTTAACCGACGACTCTATGTCTGTGTTAGTGGGATATTTTATGCCAGTGGCTACAGCTGGATAGCTATAAATAAAGCTGAGAATTAATTATACATATTGTTGTCAGGACAACAATAAAGAGTAATTTTGAAGATGGCTTATTTACTTTGGCAGAATTAGGGGTACCAGTTAGTTATATGGATATGTAATAATTAAACTATTGGTTCAAGGAATTATCGCTGACCTGATCGTGAGGGCAGTATCTAGCGATAATTTTGAGAGTTACCATGGTTAACTATTCTTTACCATGGATATTTTCACAATGATATTTTTAGGTTTTTACACCGAGTTATTATACACTGAATTAACCAGCTCACTACCCTCAAATAAGCTAATAGCTATAACAACCAGCCTAGCTTAAGTTCCCATATGAACCGTTACAGCCAACTTTACATGCTGAGGTTACCAACCCCAGTAGGACTACTGCAGTGAAGATATCTGCCTTAGAATAAACCACTTATTACACTCATCTGAAGTGATATAGCAAGAAAAATCACTTTCTATCTGTATTTTTACTCACCTCTGGCTCTGACATAAATTAGCCTGTTCATGAAATATCTCTGGCAAATCACATTTGACTCACGTATTAAGTATTATATCTGTATATTGTTATACGTATAATATAACTATATATTATATATAATTCCTGTTATGGTTTTACTTGTTGTACAGAGAGATGATGATACAGTTTTGGTAAGTATGTATATTTCTAAAGCATTTCATAATCAGAGATATAATCGAGATACAATAAGACAAGGATTCTCTATTATAAAACAAACTGTAGAAGGAGAGGAGCCCCTGAGATTGAAAAATTTAGCTGTAAAGAAGATGGCCAGGTCTAGAGCCCCTAATGCCATTGTGGATATTAGAGTATACCACATCAATGACTGTATATCCATTCCTTTTAATTACACCTCACTTGAATGGTGAGCTTGTGTACCAAAAAATGCTAGTCTAAATTCTATCCATATAAGATTGTGTAAGCCATAATTAGTTCACTATTTTAAACCAAAGGAATTGGTTATCATATTTTATGCAACAATAGTTAAGCACAATTTCTACAAGCTATGATCTACTATATATAGGCATGAATCTAATAAACTATTACTCTGCTCTGATGCTTAAGCTGCAATTGAACAGGATATTTACCCTGGACTGATTGTAATGAATTTTACTGGCTGAATTCTCTGATTGCACTTAGAAGTGTTCCAATCACAGCACGAATGTTTGACAGTCACAAAATAAGTCTATGTAGTTCTTATAATGCATTGTATATAGAGAATTATTTTAAGATCTGGCACGTAGTCTTTTTTATTCTATATAATTTATCAATTAATATATTTATATTACACACAGGAGTGTCAACAATCTTATAATTTGTTTCCTATCTGTGGCCCAAAAAGATCTTTATGGTAAGAGAACTTTATACTTTATACAACGACACATATATTATAACTGATATTTGTGATGTATTTAGTGGAGAGGAAGCAGAAAATGTTCAGGAGAAAATGAGTCTTCATATCATTACATAAACTGAATAGTTTCAAAAACATTTACTTGAAATTGAGTATCTGAATTTAAAAATTAATCCTACCTTTAATTGGGGATTAAATCACAAAAGGAGGTTATTAGTTGATGTGCGATCAACGGTTTGCCAGATAGGCCTGAGTAGTTCAGTTCAGCTCAGTCACACACTCGTGACAGGAGAGGCCGCTCTACTAGCTTGCTGCCACCTGAATAAGTCCTCAGTCTACAGGGTTACACAGGCTCAGGGGGAATTACCTCCTGAGATCAAGCTAGTATAGTAGGCCACCATATTAAAAAATACGTTCTAAATTTTTGTGTTGCTTCCAGTTTATGTGTGTGTGCATAAGTGTGTGTCTATGTATGTATGTATGTGTGGTGGTTTTCTCCCTCTGCCTCCCACCAGCCCCACCAGTCCACCCAGCTGTGATTGGGTACCTGTCATTGTTGGGGTGTAAATTCAAGGCCTTTTCTATTTGATGGTCCAGGAGGGACTTTGGGTGTTTGCTGCAAGGAAGCCTGTCTCCTATGCATTAGATCCAGGAGCTTTGCTTGCATGCTTAATAGAAGTGTCTTTTAGTGCACAGGCAACCTAGCTCCCAGCGGTTGCAATAGAATTGTGTGTGTGTGTGCGTGCTGCTAGCTTTTCTTTGTAACTTGTGATACTGTTTCTATTTGCCAACCTCAGATCTTTGTCATTTTTTATCTACTGTAAAAATTCCTAACAGGCCTACCGTGTCTATTCCCTTGGTATAGATATACAATAAATATGCACTGTGCTGTTGCTTGTGAAAGTCTGAAATATGACATTTATTTATTTGTAATAGTCTGCTCACAAACTTGTTACTCTCAAGATGATAAAGCCGGTTAATTATCAAAATAGTCAACTCTTTCAATGAATATTTCTTGTTAGGATTGGGCATCAGTGTAGTCAAAATGTGTACTACATTGTGTAAAATATTTCAGCTTTTTCACGTAGTTAATTTTATACAAGAAAGATTTATTTTTAGAATGGTTTACTATTACAATACAAATACATGTAACAATAATAGTATTATCAGTTTGTGTGGGATTAGAGTTAAATGAAAACTTAAAATACTGTTTGGATGTGAAAATAACCAAAAACAAACATTTGATTAGTATGTATTCTTTTATTTTATCAAGCCAGTTATCCCCACTCCACTGGGATTAGTTTTTTTGGCAGACAGGTACAATGTCATTTATAGTAGCTACTCTATATAAAACTTAGCCTCCTGGTTATCCTTCACTATTTTTCTGCAATCTCACAAGCTTTTGTGAAGCCTTACATGTATAAGTTCTTAGCTACATAGTTGAGTTAATGAAGAGGGAAAATAATATTAAAAAAAAACACCAAATCTCCACTGTAGATGATAATAATACATGGGAATCATGAGGTTGCAAGGCTACAGTAACCAAAGGGTTAAATTTTCCCCTGTTTAAAATTTTAACAACTTTAATTTCTTAATACAAAATGATGCCTCTGGGCTATCACATAACCTCTCTTTGTAAGGATTTGCTGGTTAGGTTATTACCAGATAAGAGCTAAAGTGCGGGGTCATTTTGGGTAAACAAGGTGTGAGATCCCACTTGCAGTAAACCAGAGCTTCATCTACTTGTATCAATGGACTTCAAAGTGACCATCATTTCAGCATGAATATATTTACTAGCTACCATACTTATTAATCTGTACTAGCCCACCTGGAGGGACAAAGGTGAGGTTGACCTGGTCAGAGTCACCATAAGAGTTAATTCCGATCAACTAACTAGTGATGTGCTTGAGCACAAATGGTGAGCGAGCCTAAAACTACACTATTGTAAAACGACTGGTTTTAACTTCTAATCTTCAAGATAAAAAAGTCTTGAGATTTTAAATTACGTATATACGGTAAACAATGCCATAGTAACAACTCCCAGCAACTGTTAGAATTGAAGAAAAGAAAAAAAACAGTAACAAAAAAAAAACAAGTCATGTTATTTTAACATTTTCTTTGTGATATTCTTTAGTTGCTGTAACGCACAATACTTTCACACAAATGAACATACCTCACAAGACTTACCTTCGTGGTTAGTCTAGTAAACAATGAATTTTCAAGTAAATACTGTTGCATAGGGTTTATAACTATGACTACTAGCATATTAACTAACTCGAATAGAAATGGATCTCCATTAAGTTTTTGAGTTTTTAACTGCACCCGCAAAAGAATTTGAAGCGGTAAAAAATTCAATTTCTATGATGATACTGGTAATGATCGATAAACCACAGGATTCTGTTTAGTGAAGTTTGGGATGGGGTCGAACACCAAGCTAACACAAAAATATGATAGGGCCAAAGTACAAATGACATACGTATGTCCCCGCCCACATATATAAACAAATATCCCCGATTATTCGACACCACTGTATAGTGTCTCGCTCGCTTTGCTCGCTCGCCAACTAAGTTAAGCTCATGGGTACTGTCAATCTGACAGCAGAACTACAAGCTTTGGTGTTTTGCTGGCTTGAGGAAACCCACTGTTTCTTGGGTCTAAGTTACCCCCCTTCCCCCCCCACTCCTATCCTAAATACAGCCTATGTAGCAAAGTGAATAATTAACTTGTCATTTGGCTCTATTTAAAGATATTCTGAATTGAATGAATAAAATATTTAAAACATATAATATAGTATCACATTATTTAAATAGTAAATCAAAGGTGTCTGTTTTCTTTTCTTTTCGATAAGCAATTGTGCAGTTATTGACACTTCTGAAAAAGCAACAACAATTTTTAAATCTTCCAATATTCTCAAATTGATAGACAGTTAGACAGATAGATAGATCATAGTTGCCACCTTTCAGAAAAATAAAACCGGGAAAAGGCCATACCCCAACCATATCCACCATGAATATCATTACGTTTCAATGAATATGATACTTATCGATGAAGTGACTTGTATGTAGCTCTCGTTTAATTAACCCATGAGTGTGCAGGGAAATGCTAAAAAAACAGGAATTTCCCGTCAAAACCGGGAAGGTTGGCAACTATGATTCAATCATCTGTTATGTTAACTGTTGTGTTTACTGCCAATCAAGCATCTCACCAAGTAACTATAATAATTTTTTTTTTATTTTGCAAGCGTTACAGCTTGTTGTACAATTTAATTTTAAAAAATCAGTCAAATACAGAGGACTTGACCCAAAATTGTTATTTTGATGTATCAAATATACATTCTTTGTTGGATATCTGCATCATGAGAGCATTCAATATTTTTCCATATTTGAATGCTACAACACGCCCATATGTTGTTTTGGACAACTGAATTTTTTGAAAGTAAGGTGGTACTATCTCTGAACGTTCACTGTTTTGGAAAAATATCCAATATATAATAAAAAACAATTTCTTACACTTGTTGTATATTATGGGATGCCATTTTACTCTCGCGCTTGCATTTTCACTTATCTTCGATTCGTGAAATACTAACATGTGCTTGTGAAATATCTCCCAATATTGTATGCTGACTCATGAGATAAGTATTACATACAATTATTTTATTTATATTGGGGGTAATTCCAGGAAGGGGGTAGAGACACCATGCTCCCCCCATCCCCATCCCCATCCCCCTCTCCCCTTCCCCTAGTTTTTTTTGGCACCATAAGTAGGCATGGTGCTCATATTTATTTGACTGAAGCACATATCAGGAAAGATCAATTAGAAATTGAAAAACACTTATGATAGAAACAATTTTTTTAACCACACAGGTTTTGTAGCTAAAAAGCTTACTATCCCATTTTGTTTGAAGCAAGTGGAATGTAAAACCCATCTAAAAGATGAAAGTTAAATAGCCACTGTATTATGTTTCCATGAAAGCATTAGATGACATACAAGAGTGTTGTTAGAATTCCAATTCCAGTATCTTTTTGTACCAAGCCTTCCAAATAAAGTGCACTTTGAGTGAACTATAATTGGGACACTGCCTATTTTAATCATCACAATGCTACCTCTACTACCATCACAGCACTGCCTCTATCATCATCACAGCACTGCCTCTATCATCATCACAGCACTGCCTCTGTCATCATCACATCACTGCCTCTATCATCATCACAGCACTGCCTCTATCATCATCACAACACTGCCTCTATCATCATCACAATGCTACCTCTACTACCATCACAGCACTGCCTCTATCATCATCACAGCACTGCCTCTATCATCATCACAGCACTGCCTCTATCATCATCACAGCACTGCCTCTATCATCATCACAGCACTGCCTCTATCATCATCACAATGCTACCTCTATCATCATCACAGCACTACCTCTACTACCATCACAGCACTGCCTCTATCATCATCACAGCACTGCCTCTATCATCATCACAGCACTGCCTCTATCATCATCACAGCACTGCCTCTATCATCATCACAATGCTACCTCTATCATCATCACAGCACTGCCTCTATCATCATCACAGCACTGCCTCTACTACCATCACAGCACTGCCTCTATCATCATCACAATGCTACCTCTATCATCATCACAGCACTACCTCTACTACCATCACAGCACTGCCTCTATCATCATCACAGCACTGCCTCTATCATCATCACAGCACTGCCTCTATCATCATCACAGCACTGCCTCTATCATCATCACAACACTGCCTCTATCATCATCACAATGCTACCTCTACTACCATCACAGCACTGCCTCTATCATCATCACAGCACTGCCTCTATCATCATCACAGCAC
>WLWD01000863.1_pt1 | contig 196680 bp, 111 predicted proteins | sample 6712731 | NCBI WGS metagenome assembly WLWD01 (sample SAMN12718690, study PRJNA576275) | sponge metagenome | isolation source: marine sponge | host: Mycale hentscheli | place: New Zealand: South Island, Marlborough, Capsize Point | collected 2014-11-01
ATCATCTCTAGGAGTGATTTTTTTATTCACCTAAATCGTGCATGAGCAAAAAAGGTTGTAGTAGTAGTAGTAGTCATTCTGTCTGTTCTTCTGGCTGTTCCTCTGTCTGTCTGTTAGTCTCGCTGTTCCTCTGTCTGTCTATTCTGCCTGTCTGTCTATTCTGCCTGTCTGTCTATTTGTCTGTCTGTCTATCACTGTCTCACAATTGATTAATGTATGAACTTACTCGGAACGACAATTTCAGATCTTTATTGTTTTTACTCACGTGATAACGACGTGACAATAGGGGCGTTGCTTAACTGGCAGCAAACATTTCTCAAAAATCAGCCCGAAAAGTAGTACAAGTGAGTGAGTTCATATCAATCGGCAGTTAATTGTCAGTATCTCCAAAATCAGACCGTGACACGGACAAACGCATACAAAACGACTACTGTAACACTACAACTCCATAGGCGTGCGAGCTGAGGGTTAATGAAGGTTAGTATTTTTCCAGCAACCTTCTAATCGCTTCTATCTCAATCGTCGTTAAAATAGCTAGCTAATAGAATCCCTAAAGCCACAACGCTTTTGGATAGACGATTACTCAACTTCATCTGCTGGTGCTTATATATTATAATGAATCTGGTAAGTTGAATACCTTAAGACTATTATTGTCAGTTGTGGGGAATGTTGCTATATAGAATTGATAGATTTAGTCATGTCCACTAACTATAATCTGAGTTATAGAAGAGTTTGAAAATGTATCTGAATTAAAATGAAAGAATGAGAATTATTATGTGTCTGTATAAATAATGTACTGTTATACACATAGCTAAACATTTTCTAGATCTTGCATTAGCTCATTCAGTTAAATTTTCACAAAGTGTTTATCACAAAATCATTACTTAAATAATGTCCTCTTTGTTTGTGATAGATTATTATTGCGGTTTGTGCTGTCCAAATAATTCCTACCTTGTCTCAGAGTAAGTTTTTTTAATGTGCTTATAGAAAGTATGTATTGTATGTATATGTAATTACATACTAAGGTAAAATATTTATAAATAAAGACAATTTCTTCTATTCCTTGATATCTAACAATCATTATTTGCTAAGCAAAGTTTGCCTGAGCAATATACAACCATTTGATTTCTTACCCTGCATTGCATCAATTGTATATTTTCTTATGTATTACAAGAAATATATTGTATTAATTTTTCCTTCTATGTGCTAAAGTGGTTTGTGTTAATTTATTCAAACTCTATCTTACTAAAAGTTAAAAGTATAATAGTCACACATTAAAGTCTCACTGTAGCGTAAAGTAACCAAATGCAGTTAATACATGTTAGCCAAACTTACTAAGAAAATCAATAATATAAATTTCACTGTTTAATAGTTTATCCAGGTTCCTATTCAGTGAATCCTGCTGCTTTATCAGAGAGAGGGTCATCTGCCACTGGACATTGTTCTGATGTGTCAGATTCTGGTAGAGTATGTAATACTCCACGTAGTAGTGTTTTATTTGATGATGTCACTCCCACACTAACTGGACTAGATGGAGACATGTGGGCAACTCAACTACTAACACTCAACACATCTACATCTACTAGTATTACATTTAATTTTAATGAAATAGCAAATTACGTTGGTGTAGGAACTATTGAAGTCGTTATGTTTAGCTGTTCTGTGAGAGGAATAGGAACTAACAGTATTAGCATTCGTAGTAGCGATAACTCGCCTATTGGTACTATTAATAATATTCCTCAATCTTGTGAGTATCTGGTCAGAGCATGTATATCTGATGAATTTACAACTACAGAACCAATATTATCTTTAAGTTTAAATAATGCACTTCAGCGAGTCTACCTAGCTGAAGTTACATTTTATATTAATAGTCGTGCCTGTTCTAATGCTGTCCTCAATGAATCAGTACCAACTACATCAAGTACTCCAATTTCGACTTTAGAAAGTAAGAAGCAATTTATAATATTTTTAATATTGTATAGACGATCAACATAACTTACCACTTTATGAAGAAAATTAGTGACGACATAAATAACCTCACGAATGAAGCAGTGCCTCAAATTCAGTGTGTTTGAGTGGTGGGGGGTTATGGGGGGCACTATGTATCGCATAATTTATTCTTAACTTTAACTGAACAAATGAAAACTGTTTATAAAGCTAGGGACAAATGGATGGATAATTATATGATGAAAAGTTCTCGATTATAATGTAGTCATGTAGTCAATCACTTAGTTTCTTAATTTTGCATTCAATTTTTCCTATAAATTATGTCAGTCACTTCTATGTTGTGTCTTATGTTTGTAAATATGCTTCAAACTAGCATCATGAAAGTGCTCTACTTTTATAAGAATCATCAATTTTTCCCTCTTTATCCAAGAAGTCGAAGATAACTGATTAATACAAACAGTAATAGCACTGATGCTGTGATAAGCAGCTTATTTTATTATTGCAAATAGAACTGAATCCATGGGTCAATCATAATAGCTATTATTAAATTCATTTACAAGGTGAAATAAAGAGCATAATGTGTGCTCACCTTCACTGACCCCCTCTCCGAAGACATAGTTATTGTTGTTGCTTTGTGAATAGTTTTTACATTTTCTCTGTGAGAATCTTTTGTTGAGCTTTAGTTTTGTTATTTTTCTCTGTTTGTGTGTGAGCCTGTACTGTAAACTATTGCTGCATGCAACAACATGGTTAATGTTTGTATTAATTTGACCTGCACACGTGTGTGGCCAACAATAACCCAATACACTAGACCAAAACTATGTACAATATATACCTATCCTACACATATCCTATATAGGATAGAGCCATATGTCAATTAGCTTCACTTTTATATACTCTATGTAGGATACATGTAGGATAGGTACATTTCTTACAGTTTGGTATGTGTAGTACATTTTAATTTTATCCTAGCACTATTATCAGTGATTAATACAGAAGTATTATGCTACACTATTGTATAATATCAAAATGATTTAATTTGTCACTGGTGCTTTGAAGTTGTCAAGACTTATTATGTTATTATGTTATCACAAATGTTACTGTTGGTCTTGTGTAAAGATATACTTACATTTAACACTGATGTCAAGAACACAGAAAAATCAAGTACTACTGGAAATAGTATGACAATTCATACAGCAATGAGAGTATTTTCTACACAGAATATTAAGGAGCCTGAAACGAGTATGTTATCATCTCAATTAGGTGAGTAGCTAACTTGAGTGCCCACCCAATTTTAAAAAAATCTTTTAGCATAATATCATTTGTTGTCAAATATATACAAAGGATAATTTCCTTGGTTATTATTTCTGCTTAATGTGAGGGTTTAATATTTCCGAAAGTGAACACTGCATCTGAACACTTCAAAATGTCCATGTGTAGTTCTGGACAACGAAGTATGACAAAGTATTCTCTTAACGTTTACTGCATTAGAAAGTAATCTTTTAAATATTAATAAATAGCTAGTACTTATTACATGAGTCAGAGTGTGATATGGCGAAATATTTCACTGAGCAGGCTAATTTATTTTCATGAGCCAGAATCTAGTGAAAATTAGCCATATCACTCTGACAAGTGTATTAAGTGGTTTATTTCACACTGATATCTTCACTGTTAAAGTTAGTACTAGAAGAAGGGTAACACACAGCAGTAAAGTTGGTAGTAGGGGCTACCCACGCCCTCAGCTGATATTTTAGCAGCTGTTATAACCCTGTAGAGTGTAGGCTAACTCGCATGTATTTTTTCCTTGCCTTAAAAACTCTTGAAAATACACATCTGGTGAAATACCTTCACATATTGTACACCTAGTCATGCAATAAATAATATATTATTATAATAGCGAATTTTTCTCATTATAATGGCAATTGTTGTTGATTAAAGCTTAACAATATTGGCTGTTAGAATGAGAAAAATGTGCAATTATTACAAATATTTCAGCCGAGAATGACTGAATCATTAATGTATTTATTGTATATAATTTTTATATAATATTTTAGTCATTGTTAGCTGAATGACTATCAAAACTTTAAAACTGATCTTTGACTCATAAGCATGACTGTTGCATTGTATTACATTAGCTTCTCAATCCATTACCTTAGAGAACACATATACAAGGAAAATCTGGGGAGGAGAAGGGAAGGGAAATGGGGCCACTGCTCCCCCTCTTCTCTGAACCAAGTTTATTGATATACAAAGATGCCACTATAACCAATTGAGTTTAAAGAATACCTTTATGCTATTGTTTCTGTATATTTATCAATGTTGTGTAACAACACATTCAAGCTGATTGTTTATCATCAAATATGTGATTTATAGTAATTATAAAATTATTTTTATACAGCTGCTGCTAGTGTGACTTCATTTGTAATAGGAAATATCACAGGAGCTGTAGTATGTATATGTATACTATTATTGTTCAAATACTTGATTAAGAAGAAGCGAGTTCGTTCTCACAAAGTAAATTGTGATAATCCAACTAATCCAGTAGTTTATGATGAAATCAAAGTGGACAAGAAAGATACAGCTTCAAATATTGAGCTACAAGGAAACTCTGCATACGGTCAACTGAACTAGTTGAATTTCCTGTTTCTTGTGTTGTATCTTATAGCTATGTATTGTTATCTATATTCAGTACGAAGTATATTTTGATAATATTATTTTTATTGTTGATAGATTTTAATGTTTTATTAATGTGTAAGTAGAAATCTCCACTTTGTAGGAATATTTTTGAATATTTTGAACCATAATTAAAAAAATATTTTATTCAAACAAAAACAATTTGTTACATAACTGCAACTAATTCATATCCTTTACTTTATAGCTGGTAACTGAACATGAATCATTGAACTGGTAACTATGTAGCTATGTAGCTACTGAACTACTTAGGATGTGGTACTTTCAGAGAATTTTAAGTTCATGAATTTTCGGCTATGGGTGAGCCTTCTAGTGAATTTCCACAACTAAAAAGAAATGAAGTAAAGCCAACTGTATATAGTCAGCTAAAATAAAGGACAAAGACTGTTGTGAATGGGGTGCAGCCCTTGAATGAGGTGTTAACAAAATGAATGAAGTGACAATTTTCGCACAGACTAGTGATTGATTAATAAGCACACTTATATGTAACTCTAAAAATGAAATAACGTAAATAAGTCCTGAGAGTCAGGTAACGTGGGGAAGAAGATAAGGATAAGACAGGGAAAGAGACACAGAATAAAGTTACATTTGTATGTGTATGTTATTTATAGCAAAAAATGTTTGGAAACTCAACCCTGCCACTGATGTTCCTATTGAATTCATTATTATTAATAATGTATTACAATTAATGACATAATAACTTTAAGAAATATCACAAATAATACACTCTTCACTATACAAGTTATGATCTCCATCATAATCTTTTTTCTGATTAATGTATTTTGTTATTGGCTGATTCACAGTCACACAACACACAAAGAGGCTGTTGTGAAAGTGCTTACAGTTCCAGTTACAATGCAAGACATAGGTATACAGTTAGTATCTCAGATGGAAAGTGAAAGAGCTGATAATAGACACTGCTTTCTTAAAATTATCTCTGCACTGAAGTTTTTAGCTCAGCAAGGCATTGCCCTATGAGGCCATGACAGCAAAGAATCAAACTTTACCAGCTTTTGCAGCTCTGGCCCAGGAAGATGATAAACTTAAGCAGTGGCTTCAGAGAAAAAATGACAAGTATTGTTCTGGTGATAATATAAAATGAAATTTTAAAATTTATGGCAAGGCATGTTTTGAATGAAATAACTACCGTACATCAATCTGCTCTTTCTTTTTTTTCCGCTAATGGTAGATGAAACCATAGATGTATCAAACAAGGACCAGTTTTTGAATGCACATGAAGAATTTCTTGGTCTTTATTGTACAGGGTCTACAGAAGCTTCAGTAATTTTTAGTGTCATCAAAGATGTGATGATGAGGATGAATGTAAGTTTTACGAAGCTAACGGGTCAATGTTATGATGGAGCTGCTTCCATGTCTGGCTCCTGATCGGGTGTTGCAACACGTATTGTGCGAGAGGAACCGAAAGCTATATATACCCACTGTTACGGCCATTCTTTAAATCTTGCCTATTCAGATACCATTAAAAATTGTACTTTAATGAGAAATGCATTATATATTGTGCATGAAATCGCAAAGCTTGTTGAGAAATCTCCTAGAAGAGATAGAGTCAATTAAACAACAACTGGATTCTGATGGCCCAGGATACGCATTTAGTCCGACTAGATGGACTGTGTGTGCTAATGCATTACAGAGTATATTAGCTAACTATGAGGCACTTTTGAAGCTGTGAGAAGAATCTCTGGAGCATGTCAAAGAAACTGAAATGAGAGCACGTATAATAGGAGTACAGTCATGTATGAGAACATTTGAGTTTTTTTTTGAGTCCTCTTGGGTGAGTTAATTCTAAGGCATAGTGATAATTTAAGTAAAACTTTACAACACCAAAGCTTTCAGCAGCAGAGGCTCAAACAGTTGTAGTAATGACTGTAATGACATTACAATCTCTTAGAAATGAAGACAACTTCAAGCTTTTTTGGACCTCTGCACTCAAAAAAGGGAATGATTTGTCTGTTAGTGATCCTAAGCTACCAAGAAGAAGAAAAGCTCCTAGAAGACTTGAAGTTGGTGATTCTGAAGGTGCTGCAATTACAGACAAGGAAAGTCATTATAGACTGATATAATATGAGGCATTAGATCACATCATAAACTGCATAAAGACTAGTTTTGAGCAGCCTGGTTATCAAGTTTATTCACATTTAGAGGCACACCTTTTGAAAAACGTTAATAAAGAAGATATTGAATTTGTTTCGAATTTTTATTGTGAAGATAAATGTTGATTTACTGAAGACCGTAAGTATTTTGGCCAGTAAAATACCCACATTGGAAGTAAAGTATAATTTGAATGATTGTATCAGCTACTTTAAGCGAATGTCAGATGAGCAGAGAGAATTGTATGTCAGAAGTAAATACAGTGTTATCACTTATTTTGGTTATGCCAGCAACCAATGCAATTAGTGAAAGGTCGTTCAGTTCATTACGACGAATAAAGAACTACCTAAGATCAACCATGACTCAAGAACGTATGAACAATATTATGATTTTAAATGTACACAAAGAAAGAACAAAAGAACTAGATAGAGTAAAGATAGCAAATGATTTTGTCCAAGGCTCACCACATCGCAAGCAAATTTTGGCACTTTTGTATGAAAACTTTTTTTGGGTTGATATTATGAATTCTAATAGTCTTATATACATTTTATAAAAATTTAATCGCATAATTTATTGCCACCTTCCAGCCTCCCCACTTTCAATGACCTTCCGGAACCACTGCATTGCATTAATAATGCTCACCAAAGTAGCCTCCCCTTTCCACATGAACGTTTATTTACTCGCACATCAATTGCAAATAGTTCACATGACTACCAAATGCATTCCTCATTTACCGTGCTTGCGGTTGTGCCAACTCAACTTGGACATACTATAGTGTGGAATAAACCACTTATTACTCTGGGCAGAGGGATATGTTAGATATCACTCTCAGGCTTTATTTTCATTCACCTCAGGCTCATGAAAATAAATTATAGAAAATAAATTAGCCTGCTCCTTGAAATATTTCACCATATCACACTCAGACTCATATATAATATAAAGTAATTATTACCTGAGTTAGAGTGTGATATTGTGAAATATTTCATGAGCAGGCTAATTTATTTTCAACAGCCAAGCCTGAGAATGAACTATGTAGTGTACCACTTTGAAGAATGTAATAAGTATGTTTATTCTTACCTAGATATCTTCACTACCTAGTTTGTACTAGGACCTTAACTTGCACATACAGAGTTGCCAGTAGGGGTTCCCCAAACCCCCAGACCTTATTTTAGCAGCTGCTCTAACCTGGTTGGGTGGCTACACCTGGAAGGTAGCAGCAAAAACCAGAAAAGTGTTGAACTTGACTGGTTGCCATAGCTACATGGGTGATGAGCTTGCACCATGCATACAGTGTGAAATAACGGCATGAAATATCTTGAGTCATTTCATGGTTCATACCTAAAAATATCATTGTGAAGAATCTAGGAGGAATAATTTCATTTATTTTGAGTAAGTGCATTATACCTAATTTTGTAAGGAACAACCAACATTATACTTATATAATATTACAAAAAAATTGTACCTGATGTATGGTTACAGAGTCCTTGCATAAAAAAATACTATAGAGACCGATTAAAAGGCAGATTGATGTGTAGTAACATACTAGGACTAAAACTGTGTTGTCAAAATCTAAGTAAGCTAGCCTGTCTTGATAATTAACTTGTCTAGCTAAATAGCTGAAAGAGATTCCCCAAGTACCAGGCGAATAATGAAAGTGTGCTAAAAAGAGTGATTTTTTCATGCAGAATATGAACCTGATATCAGTGGTGGGTGATGTTCAAAAAGTAGCATTCTAAGTTGACACCATGTCACACTGATTCATTAGAAAGTTATCTAAATCTCAATCTGTAAAAAGTTAATAATAATAATAGTCTTTTAGAAATAAGCTAATGTGGTGAACTTGTCAAATATAGTATTTGTAGCCTTAGTAACAAAGAGTGAATGTTCTTTAGAGAAAGACAGTATGCAAGATAAACACAACTAGAGACAAGACCAATAATTGTACCCAAAATATAGTAAGGTTGAGCAATAGCTGTTCTAATATAGGACTACACTACAATCGTTCATTTGGTACTATCTAGTCCCATTTACCTTGTGCTTCATTCTCCTTGATCACCAAACTGAAGAAGAGAGTCCCAAGAAATAGAGCTAACATAGTGTTAGTTGTACAGACCTACTGAGGATAACAGCGGCGTACTGTATGCTCAGTTGTCCAGTAGGTGAATGGCTGCGTATTTCTTCACACAGTAGTCAGCGGTGACTAAAATCGATATTAGCTAAAGCCAATTGGCGAATTTTTAGTACCAGTCACTAAATTAACTCCTCCCACCTACTTCTTTAGCAATTGAACCGGTAGCTCCTCCCCCTTATCTAGCCCAATTACATGTATCCCCCTTCGATGGACTCGACATTTTAATGGTCGCGCTAAAAATTGAATAGCCAGCGCTAAAAAATTTAAATAGCCATTTATGAAAACTTTAAGAAGAACTTGTGGGTGTAGAGGGTTATTTTTATTTCACCTTACTCTGTTATTGATAATATTCAAATCTATTTGGCTATCAAAAAAGCTACATTGAACTTCAGCTTGTAGTAGTTTAACCCAAGAAATATATAAAACTCAAAGTAATTAATTTTAAATTTTCCTGCATACTCACAAACATGTACTTATAAAACAGAGACATCATATGAATAGTAGCCTATAGTGGAGAGGGTTTGTAAAGATAAACTAATTAGTGTTGCTTTGTAAAGATAATTCTAAATTATACAATAAAAACAGTCAGAAGGTGGTAGGAGTGTTTGGTATTCCTGAAATTAGTAGACATGAAAATATATCCCAGCAATCAGGCATATCATATGGTATAATCACATTAGCTAATAATTGTATTTATACATTAAGTTTTGAAACTATATTCAAGTCTCATATTTTTTTTATTATTTCAATGGTTTTTACTGCTTTTATTTTGTACGTTATTTTTAGTATTTTTAAGATTAAACAACCGAAAAATTGCAGAATATAATAAAATGTGTCACTAAAATGAACATGCACTACTGATTTTGCTATATCATTAGATTCATCATTTCTGTAGTCCCTACATTTTTTCTTAGTTATCGTCCATTTTCTTGTGCATTCATGCTAGTCTTCCTCTCTGTATAAGAAAATGCTTGATATTTTCTTAATTCAAATTCCCCTGAAATAATGTATAATATGGTAAAGGGTTTATACACTCTATAATATCATGCTATAAACATGCATTATCAATCATTCCTATGACACTGACAATGTAGCATAGGACCAGAATTCAGATACTGCACTCTCAAAATCTGCTACAAAATAAAAAGTACTGCAGGAAAACACACAAATTATAAAGCTTTCTGTGCTTCATTACAATTAAAGTAGTTATTTGTAGTATTATACATACTGCAAGTTAACTGAACAATGAACAAAAAAGTAATTGTTGTTTATTTGCATATATTTATATTGTATAGTTTAATCATTAAACTAAATTAAGTTTTAGTTAATTTGATTTAACAATAATTCTATAATTATTACAGAAGCAATGTCAAAATGCTTTGCATTTGTTGTACATATGCTGTACATATTTTGTTTTCTGTGCAAATAAAAAATGCAGACATTTTTAAATAATATATTGATCAAAATAAATGACTAATATAGCATGTATGATGTTTATGACCCCTCTAAGCTTTGGCATGGTCTATTTGCTAGGACCTGGATAGGTAGCTATCAATACTATACTGTAATGAGACATCAACACAGAAAACAAGAGTGTATACTTTCAATAGTTTACAATGTGTCAACTACGATTTACATATTGGGTTATATATTGTCAGACAATATACAGTATATGTAGAAATGTAAATGTAAACATGTTATTAAATGTTTAACATAAAGTTTATCATAACAAGAATACTGAAACAAGATCATTATATCTTTGTTAGGAAACATGATTCAGTCAAGATTAATGCAGTATAAATATTAACAAAAAAGTATTAGACACTTGACTCTTTTGGGTCATGTTCAGTATAGCTGTTAATCACTCATCAGTGAAGTATAAAAAAATGTGCAATTGTTACTTTGATATCATTTTGTCTGCAAAATAAAAACATAACAGCACGTTCATACTAAATCTTGAATAACAGGTAACAATTTTGGTTCTGTACCAAGTTATATATATATATTATATATATAAATAGGAAATTTTTCTCTTTTTAACAGCCAATTTTTCAGCCGAGAATGACTGAATTATATATAACAATATATAATATTATTCCATGCTAGACATTTTATACAAAAGCTATTTTTAGGCACACAATCACTCACATTATCGCACAGTGTTACCTCAAGCTGTATTTCCAAGCTCATTACCCTCTGTTAGCTAATAGTAATTGCAGCTGGCCTAGCTTACTTGTAATTTGTGTTTGTGAAATATTTGGCCTTATCACATTCTGATTCATGCTATTAGTTATACATATACAAATATTGTTGTAAAAACAAGTTAACTTGATGATAGTTAATAATAGCTGGTAAGAAATCATTAATTGTAATTATTAATTTTTTTTATTAACTTCACGGTTATGATGAATTACAAATAGAAATAGAGCAGTGAGAAATGATATTGATAAGTGATTTAAAGTATAAGATTTTTTAAACTTAATAGAACACAATGAAATAGAATATGATACTTTAACTTGATAACACAAACTTTTAGTACACTGTTATGCTAAATTTTACAAGTTTGGTAAGCATGATAGCTTCCCAAAGTTTTACTTTAGTAAAGTGTGGTGTTTACTCCTCGTACGTAAACAAACTATAACAGCATAGAGTATTATGAGCGACATGACAGTCAGGATTAATAAAAGATATAAAAGTTCAACTGTGAGTACATTTTACTATTTCTATGGTAAAATTTTTATAATATATACATTGAGGTCACAAAATTCCTCCTTCACGACATAAATAATAATTCATTTTCATAGTTATTTAATGTCAATTCTTTTGCTTACATAGCTCTTATTATTTCATTTTTACGAGTTCCATGATTAACATTCCGATGTAAGACAGGTAAGTGGCTAGCAGGGCTTCAATTTCATTATAGACTTAAATATTCTTCTGTAACATATACTAGTGAAGTGAACCTAAAATCCAACATCCATATTAACGATGGAATTCATGACTCCAGATAAGTCCAAGAGCAATGAGTCAAACGTATTTAAAGATTTTGTCCATTTGAATTCTACGAACTTGTATAAAGAAAGGCAACAAGTAAGATTTCCCACCTTTAATAAGTTTCGTATGCATTGTTCACATAATATAGAAAGTTATTTTTTTCATAATAAAGAAAACTAGGTCAGTTAACAATAATTTATATTGACACTGAAGTATACTTATGCTTATGTAATACAACATTTTGTAAAAAAAACTATAATCAAAGCAACGTTTTATGTTCCGGTGGTGGCTTATGTGTATTTACTATATAATTATACTGGTATTTATTATTAAGATCATAATAATATATGAAATCCTGTATTTCCTGTTTCATACACATTCTGTATCATTTCTTGTTCACTGAATTGTGTGTCATTATAGGATTGATTCAAATGATGCACATATGATTAGTTTACACTAATAACAAAATACTATTTACACAGTATACTACCTACATTGGCCAAGTAAGTTGTACATAAAACATCACCACATTGTATATTGTAGCTAGTTGTTACTTGTGACAAAAGTATAATATTATTACAGTATACATATTTAGCTATACTGGAAGTTATTTTTCTAATATATAAACAGCATGATGAGTCTCTAAAACTGATCACGGTGAATATTAATGTAAGGATAAGTATATACAAAAATTTAAAATGTATTTTTCCAAAGATCTGCAATAATTAAAGGATTGCTGTATGTTCATTAAATAAGCAGTCATATTCTTTGATGCAGAAACTAAAAACCATCATATATACTAAAGCTTTGTTTAAGCTGCAACAATTTTTCATTGGTTAAACTAACAATAAAAATTACAATAAATTGTGATTTTTGTCCAAGTATTATAGACTTAACATAAAAAAACATAATATTAATGATAAATAACAACAAAATATGTACGTCAATCATTGTCATGAAGATCTAACTTGGTTCTATTGTACGCTTTCATAAAGTGGAACTGGACTAGATGGTGATGCAATGGAATGATTTTTTTTCTTAACGATGTCATAAGACAGATTAGTTTCACAGGTGAAGTCATCAGTTGGTTGAGTAGAAATGACATTAACTACACCATATGATACATTGTTGTCATACTGAAGACAAATCTAAATATAATTTGAAAGTATTATCACAAAATTATTTATTATATTCTCTCCTTCTAATATCATAAATTTTCAGTTTATTTATATTTAATATAGATATTAAATACGAACAAATTTAAGGTTAAAAAAGCTGAATGTCTGCTCATTAAAATTCACAGATTTTTGGATAACCTATTTAATACAATTTTATACTTCTATTAAATAAAAGAATAATGTATTTTAACATGTTTTCTCAATAATGTACATAAACATTGCTTGCAGAATACCACAAGTATTACAGAACTCTATAATATAAAATGCCAAAATAGTATTTTTATTGACACGTGTAGTTACAATATTTTCTTTTTTTAAATACGTACATCTGCAGCTGTCGGAGCTGGTACCAGTCAGGGTGGAGTTGGTCATGGTTGAGACAGAGTTTTAAGCTGCTCCAATGGCTTCACAAGTACAGCTTCATTCCCCTGCAAGTATAATAGAAGGATGTTATTCGAAATGACTGTCTCAGACTAGTACACTACATACAAGTTATAGCTCAGAGACCGTTTGTGTCCACCTGCTTCGCGGTTTTTGGCGCCAAAGTTAATTGATTGTTTGCGTGGCTCGGTTACGGGCCATCTCCCTCGTTTTAACGGCGTGTCCAACGTCCCCTGGTTTAGTTCACAAATGCGCAAGCGCAACACTCTGACATCACAAATACGTCGTCATTGAGATAAGAGCTTCCGCAAACTTCACAACTTACACCGAAAATACTAACACTCTCACAAAAGCATTTTTATTTCCCTTAATTTTCAAGATAGGGGTTTCAAATTCATATGGATTAAAATACAACTATTTAGGTATTTTATATTAAATTCCCGAGACACTTACTTCAAAATTGCAAAATTACCAGCTTAAAGCATTTGGGGAGTTTAGTTTTTTATAAAAAATGAAATTAAAAATAAGTAAAAAAATAGTATTAAAATATAAAAATTTGGTACAAATCAAATTAATGAGCCATAGATTCAGTCTGCAATATCAGGCTAAAATAATATTATTACTTACCATAAATAGTCACATGTATAGTACTTGGGACTACAGCATGATTTACAGTAATGAAACAGATCAATGCTGTCACTGATGTCTCTGTTGTGTTTATTGTTATTAAAAGAGTATTAGGAACTCCATTCACATAACTTCCAGTAAAACCAGGAATATTAGGCTGCTGATTAAATGCTGGTCTGAAGTTCAGTTCAGTTCCATTGTTCAGAATTATACTCCAGGTATCTTTAGCAATTTCTCCTTCCACATGACATGTTATAATCCTCTGTGTGTTGATAGGAACATAGAGTGGGACATTCGGAGTAATCTCAACTAATAATACAACAACATTTGTAATTTACTAAACTGAACTTAAGAGAGTATCATGATAATACATACTCATTATGTATTATTATTCCCTTATTATGTCCAAGAGTTTAAGTAGCTTTAATAAAATAATATTTTATTGCATCTATACTAACTCTTGGACATAAATATATGTTATGTTTTTGTCGTCATGACATTTATATAGTTGGAAGAAAGTAAAATATAATAGCATTTTGTCATAATGTGTATTAATAGCACATTTTTCCTTTTTCTAACAACCAATATAATTCAATTAAATCTTAATCCGACATTTCAACAGCTTGCAGAAGTCCTCATCACAGGTCAATGAGGTTGACACCTGAAGAGGACTGCGGCAAGAAATCGAGACATGAGATAAATTTTTAATTAAGCCTATTATATTGGCCGTTAGAACAAAGAAAATTCGCTTCTATTATTATTATTTTGCTGAGATGACAACTGCAATAATGTGTTATATATTAATAGGTTATTACGAAATTTAAGAAATATTACACTTCACTCACGTAATTGTTTTGGATATTCAAGCCATATACTTTTATTACAAGCAGTCATACTTTATAGGTATTTAGTTAGACTGTCAGTTACTCATATATTATCTAGATGACCATAAGATATATTATTATAATATGAACAAAATAAATAAAAATTAACCCATAGCACCCACGCTTGGAAAAGTACCTATCTGTTTGTCCATTAAGCTCTGATTTTGGGGATTGACTGACAATTAATCATTGATTTATATATAAGCTTGCTCAGAATGACAATTTAAGTCCTTCTATAGCACTACTTTTTTTTTACTTTGAAAACCATTTCAAAAAAAATATATAAGATGACTTCAAAAACTCCCTATTTTATTTATAAAACTGGGGCATAAAATGTCATTTGTGGATTTCTGGAAAGGACAGGATAACAGACCAGGACCTACAAATGGCGCAACAAAATCTGTGTGGAAGATTGTCTTTATAATAAACTTGTCTAGCTATATGACTGAAAGAGGTTTGTCATGTACCAGGGCAATTGTGAAAGCTTTTGCAAAGCTGCTGGAAAAAGTGATTTTTTTTCATTCAGAATATGAACCTCGAAATCAGCAGTGGGCAATGTTCAAATAGCACTATTCATAACCTTTGTAACAAAGAGTGAATAGAAAGACAGTATGCACGTAAACACAACTAGAGACAAGGTCAATAATTGCTATACCTACTCTATAAGCTTGATAACACTGTTTGGTAATGTTAGTCCCTTTTACCTTGTGCTTCACTCTCCTTGATCACGAAACTGAACAAGAGCGTCAGAAGAAGTAGAACAAACATAGTGTACTGTCCAACTGGAGGGTAACAGCAGTGCTGTAGACTGATCTCTCATATAGACGGGTGGCTGCGTACTTCTTAGACAACGGTGGCTATAATCAGAATTAACTAATAGAACAAAATTGCTCCAATAAGTGGGCGACGATTTTTTTTGGTCACAGTAAGTCTTAAATTATAACTTCCCCCACCTACTTCCTTTGCAGTTGTAGCTACAGCTCCTCCCCCTTAAGTGCATGAATCCTTTCATTAGACTTGACATTAAATAGCTGTTCTAAAGTGGCTAATAATAGCTTACATGGATAAAATGTATAGATAGTGACATTCAGCTTTTGGTAAGAATATTTAGATTACTGCAAGGCCTTGAACAAAATTTCATTACATGGGATAATTCCTGAAATTCATTTGGCCACCTTACATTAGGTAGCAAGAGAGCTCCTATATGAAGGCATTGTACAACTTGAAGTATACTGTCACAACACTATTTCATAGAAGCTAATCAGAACGACTTGAATTCTAAATTTTGGATAAACTTTAGTTAGTGACACTTCGGAATTGGAGGTTTAGCTATGTGTAGTTTGATTAAGCTAGGTTCTAAAATTTCAATATAACCTCAACTCATAAATATAAGCTATATAATTATTATAATTAAGTTAGACAATAATATTTCTTTTTGTGAACTTGTTTACTCAGAGAGTCCTTTATGCCACCAGCCCTAAAGCACTCTAATTAGTTAAGAAACTAGGTGAATTTTTTTTACTGGTATAGCTAGCTAGGTATATCTTTCAAGAAATTGCAGTATTAGTATCCCTCTGAATACAATTTTCAATTTCTATTTTAACCTTGATACCATTTACGATTGGGTGTTTGCTATTATTGAGTTTACTTGGAATTCGCAACCATAAATATGGTTGGAGTACAAAGAAATCAGAAATAGTTATTAGACTTAAAAAACTCATGACTTGATTTGTACATATTTTTTGCATTTGGTTACATGTGGGGGATTGTCAAGCAATAAAAATATAAAAAGTATTAGACACTGCATAAAACAAGTACACTGTAATGTTTCCTTTGAATGTAATAATACAATGTGTCACTAAAATGACTATAATATTATTCCATGCTATACATCTTTAAAATGCTATTTTTAGTTTATCACATTCTGATTCATGCAATTAGTTTTACATATACAACTACTGTTGTAAAAACAAGTTAACTCGATGATAGTTAATAATAGTCGGTCTATAGTAAGAAGTCGTTAATTGTAATCATTAATTATTTTATTTACTTCACGGTTATGATGAATTACAGATAGAAATAGAACAGTGAGAAATGATAATGATAAGTGATTAAAATTATAAGGTTTTTTTTAACTTTATAGAACACAATGAAATAGAATAATTATGATACTTTAACTTGATAATACAAAATTTTAGTACACTGTTATGCTAAATTTTACAATTTTGATAAACATGATAGCTTCCCAAAGTTTTACTTTAGTAAAGTGTGGTGCTTACTCCTTGTACGTTAACGAAGTAGCATAGTGTACTATGAGTGACATGACAGTCACGATTAATAATAGATATAAAAGTTCAATAATGCGTACATTTAACTATTTCTATAGTGACAATTTAATTATAAATACATTAAGGTCACAAAATTCTTCCTTCATGACATAAATAATAATTCATTTCATAGTTATTTACTTCTGTGAAGTGAACCTAAAATTTGGTTTGTATATAGAAAGCCAACAAGTAAGATTTCCCTTCTCTAATAAGTTTTGTATACATTGTTCACATCATATTGAAAGTTTTCTTCTTGAATAAAGAATGCTTGGTCAGTTAACAATAATTAATATAGACACTGAAGTATACTTATGCTTGTGTAATACAACATTTTGTTAAAATACTATAATCAAAGCAACTTTTTATGTTCTGGTGGTGTCTCATGTCCATTCACTATATTATTATATTGATTTTTAATTATTAAGATCATGTATTACCTCCTGTATTTCCTGTTACTGTATCATTTCTTACACACATATGATTAGTTTACACCAATAGCAAAATACTATTTACAGTTTACTATCCACATTGTCCCTTAGTAATGAGTTCAGCCAAGTAGGTCATACCAAAAACATCATCACATCGTATATGTAGCTAGTTGTTACTTGTGACAAAAGTATAATATTACAGTAGATATTTAGCTATATTGAAAGATATTTTTCTATTATATAAACAGCATGATGAGTCTCCAAAACAGATCACTGGAGAATATTCATGTAAGGATAAGTATATACAAAAATTTAAATTGTATTTTCCAAGATCTACAATAATTAAAGGATTGCTGGTTCAATAAATAAGCAGTCACACTCTTTGTTATTATCATAAAAAGAAGATGCAGAAACTCAACAACATCATATATACTTAAGCTTAGTTTAAGCTGCAACAAATTTCATTGGTTAAACTAACAATAGTAATCACAATAAATTGTAATTTTTGTCCAAGTATTATAAACTTACCATAAAAAACATAATATTAATGATAAATTAACACAAAATATGTAAGTGAATCATTGTCATGAACATCTAACTTAGTTCTATTGCATGTATTCATAAAGTGGAACAGGACTAGACTGTGATACAGTGGACTGATCTTTCTTCTCCACAATGTCATATGACAGATTAGTCTCACAGGTGAAGTCATCAGTTGGTGGAGTAGATATGGCATTAACTACACCATATGATACATTGTTGTCATACTGAAGAGAAATCTAAATATAATGTGAAAGCATATCACAAAATTATTTATTCTCTCCTTCTGTAATGTATTTTAAGATGTTTTCTCAATAATGTACATAAGCAATGCTTGTAGAAGACCACAATTATTATAGAACTCTATAAGATCAAATGCAAAAATTGTATTTTATTGACACGTGTAGCTAAAATATTTATCTTTTTTTACATACGTACATCTGCAGCTTTTGTTTTCCTTGCATCAGATCTTCATACAAGTAAAGTCTAATAAATTATTGACATGTGACATTTTTGGATACTTACTTTCTTCTTGATCTACATGGAAACTTATCTATTGACAACACAATCATTCATGTAATTATCCTTGCCATATCATTGTATCTTACCATTTCTGATTACAAGTACAAAAGTGACAAAAGCCACTAATATTACTATTATCATCAAAACGGGTACTAATACTCCAACTGTTACAGATGTAATCAATATGTTATTATCAATTGTTGCTAAACTGAAAGTTGTAGTTTTGGCACCTACGTAAACACATTGATCATATGAATAATAGTTACCACAATAATGTTTTTGTCTTCTTAACCTGTTACTGATGAACATAAAAAAATGAAGTGAACATACAAATTGAAAATTTGCTATTATTTTCATATTACGGGAATTTATCTCTAACCTGTTGAACTAGAGCATAAGGAAATTGGATTGACTTCAAATTGCACGACAGAAGTTCTATTTTCTCCATTAATATCAGCAATTGTGGTCAGATTATATAGTGTTTTCAGTTTAATATCCACAGAATCAGAGCTATTTCCTATTATGGTATCATTACCATCAGTGGCTCGTGATAATGTATGAATACAGTTGTTATAAGAGCATCCAATGATATATTTACATGTTAAATAATAGTCTTCTGCATTCATTGAAGGGCAAACATTGAGACCTATTGCACCTATATTTATAATAGAATGAATATTGACTTCTTCTAAATTATATTTTATAACTTACAAAGTAAATATGGTTCAGAGTATCCCAGTCCTAGACTGTTGTTAGATTTGATTGTTAAGTTATATACTAATTGTTCTTCTAAGCCAGTAATACTGACAGTGGACAATGGGCTAGCCATTGTCAGTGGCATAAATGTTCCTTCCATATGATTTCGAAGCATAGCAACATACATCGTTTGTTTATTGTGACACTCCTGCGGTGTCTGTATAATATTGGATAATAACTTAGGTTAATTACAATAGTCAACTAATACTAACCTGTACTGTCAGATTTAATGAGTAGGAGTCACCCACTCTAAATAATGAATATTCAATATCATTTGTAGAAGGTATGTAAGGTAGAGTCTTGTTTACACATGAAGGTGGACTTTGTCCTACTATATTAGTAGCTGTGATACACATGGTAAAGGGATCACATGACCTTACTCCTTCCAGTGTGAAGTTATAGGAGTCAGTATCAGTCACATACTCAGTGATGTCTTTCAATTGACTTGGTCTCAAGAATGTGAGAGTAATAGTTAAATGAACAGATACTGTAGGAATGATTCTATAATCCCATGAAGTCATCAATGAATGACCATTCAAAGATATGCTCAATTCACTGGGAGGATCTGGGATGCCTGCAATTAGTTTAATATAAAGAAATTATGTCATTGCATTCTTCCAGGACTTCGTGTGTCTCAGCATTAAGGCATGACTGCTTGAGAATTTGTTTATAATAATACAAAAAAATAATTATTCCTATTACTAAATCTAAATTATTTGACCATTATTGTTTATATGGCATACATTGTTTAGGATACCGTTTAAGAAACAATTCAATACATATTATGAAGATTTAATAGTTGGAAAATATTATAAAAAACAAATGAAACATCCATAACAAGAGTATTAAATAATAATGTTAAGTATGTATGGATACGAAACATTAACTATTGCTGATTAGTAAACGCCTAAAACTAGAACAAACAATATCAATAATACTAAACACTAAAAGTAAAAAATGACTCGTTATTTCTAATAAATACATTCATGACATATGACTAAACCTTAGCCTACATTGATTCACAACTCAAGGATAGGGTGATTGCATAATAGAGAATATATGTATAATCATAACAAAGGTAAGTTGGTTTGTAATGCTTTAAATAGTTTAACAAAAGAAATTTATATAATGACAGGCAATCTTCTCTTAAACTATACAAAATGTTCTCAAACATGTGCATATGAAACTCGGACATATCATATAGAAGTTTGCAAAGGTAAAATAAAAAATATTATTATAATGACATTTCAATTAATAAGAAAGTCAGGCATTATTAGTGTTTCCTTAAAAGATGAATTCTAAATTATACTATAACTGGCGCACTAAGAGTGCTAACCTTCAGCATTAGATAAATAAAAGACACTAATTATCAAAAAAATTCCCTATTGTTGAACAGCCAAGTTCTTAAATATTTTTACCTTATAACAGTAATAGTTTTGTTCTATTTTTGAATATAAGTTTAATATATAATAAAATATATACAGAATATAAATTTAAACTTGTCTAGTTAGGGCATTTTAGACTGGCCTGCTTACATCTCTGGGATTCTTCAGACATTTTCAATTGCTTTTTTATGAGCATAAACATTTCGAACCAGCTCGTATGCACACCTGGGACAGATCCATAATTTTATGTATATATTGTGTGAATGTACATGTATTGTTCAACATTTGTGTTCATATTTCTATGCCTAGTAAGAAACCACAAAGTCATTATTGTGACCAACACATAATTATATTGAAACAATGTGACCAGTATATGTTCCACTGCAATATTAGCTATAGGTAGGTGCATGCTTAGATATATCTGTGTAGCTATATATCCTGTACTATTTCCTTCCACTTTCGCTATCTGAAAAATTGTCACAGACAAAATCTACCGCCTCAGTTGCAAAAAAGTTTCACCATTTTTTGAACTAATGCTATTTTAGCCCGACTATCTCAGTTACATAGTTATTATTTCTATTCTATTACTGTATGTAATATAACCACATATTAGTCGAGATCTGGATGCTCCAGCGAAGCTTCAACATTTTAATTTAGAGTAAAAATATTTTTTCCTGCATTATGTTATCCTTGAGCACCTATAGGTGCTTTTGCTGGTGATGGGTTAACAATCATTTTAACAGCTTCTTAATTATAGTAGCTATTAACACTATCAAAACTAAAGTGTTGTTACTACTTGTGGGCACACCCACATGAAGAAGGAAGAAAAGAACATATGTGTGTGTGTGCGTGAACATTAATTGCTTATGCTGTAGCATGGGAACAGCAGTTGATTGTGCAGTCATGTGTGGTCATGATTTGTTTGTGTCAGTTGTGTTAATAGATGTAGGAATGTTGTATGCATGTGTGCATGTCTGTAGCAGAGCAGGAACTTTGCATCTTTTCGTGCAAGTATTGGGTGGAGTTTGGAGTTCTATTAAAAACCCTGGCTCCACTTGTCATACCAGTCTTGGTTCATGTCACTCAGTTCGTTGTGTGTGCATTTTTCTCTAATTAAAGTAATTTAATCTACCTTATGACCTAGCCTGAGGATTGGTCAATGGTTCGCCGTGGGTAGCTAGAGAGGACTATGATTCTGGTGTGGACATACACATGTCATTTTGTACTTTGACTATCATGTATTTCTGTGTTAGCTCTGTGTTCGACCCTGTCCCAAACTGCACTGAACAGAATCCTCAGGTTTAATGATCATTACCCATATCATCCTAGAAATAAAATTGTTTACCGCTTTGAATTCTTTTGCTGGTGCAGTTAAAACTCAAAAACTTACAGGAGTTCAATTTCTATACGAGTTAGTGGCGGTGGTCAGGTAATATCCTATATGTCACAGTTAAGCCCTATGCAACAATATTTACTTGAAATCCACTAGACTAACTATGAAAGTAAGTCTTGTGTAGGTATGTTCAGTTGTGTAAAAGTATTAAAGTATTGTGCATTACAACTCAACTACTATTTAGCTAAAGAATACCAGCAGAGACAATGTATAAATAATGTGATTTTTTTTTGCTTTTTTTTCAGTTGTGGGAGTGGTTACTATAGCATTGAATCCCCTTTACCGTATATACATAATTAAAAGAATTTGACTTTTTTTTTTAGTAGCTTGAGTGTTAGAAGTTAAAATCAAATGATTAACAATAGTGTTGCTTTAGGCTCGCTCGCTTTTTGTGCTCAAGCACACCACTAGTATTATCACTTAGCATATAAAGTCACATTTTTTGAAATAGGACAAGATTCACAATGCTATTATAATGTTTTCTATGTACATAATTATTATTACTCACCATAAATAGTCACATTTATAGTACCTGGAACTAATTCAAGACCCACAGAAATAAAGCAACTCAATCCTGTCACTGATGTCGCTGTTGTGTTTACTGTTATTAATAATGTATTAAGTGTTCCATTCACATAACTTCCAGTAATACCAGGAACACTAGACTCTTCATTAAATAATGGTCTGAAGCTCAGTTTAGTTCCATTCTTCAGAATTATGCCCCATCTATCTATAGCTCCTTCCACATGACATGTGATATTCTTCTGTGTGTTGACAGGAACATAGAGTGGGCCAATTGGCATAATTTCAACTACAATTAACAAAACATTGTAATTAACAAAATTGAGTTTAAGAAGGCATCATAATTATTTCTATTCATTCTTCTATGTTCTTATTTCTTAATTATGTCCAAGAGTTTAAGTAGCAGTAATAAATAAAGATATGTTTTAGTCCATAGGACATTGATTTAATAAAGTTGAAAGAAAGTGAAATATGATAGCATTAGTTATAATGTGTTTAATAGCAAATTTTTCCAGTTCTAATGGTCATTATATCAATTTAATTCAATCTTAATCCAATGCTTCTACTTCTTTGCTAAAGTCCTCTTCATGGGTCAATAAGGTCGATCCCTGAAGAGTACTTTGGCAAGAAGTCGCATCATCAGGTCAAATTTTTATTAAACATAATATTATAATGGCAGTTAGAACTGAGAAATTTGCTATTATCATAATTATTTCAGCCGAGATGACAGAATCATAACGTGTATTATAAAAAAAAAGTTATTTAATTTATGAAACAGTATAAGAAATGTATACCACTTTAATCGCGTAAAGATTTGAACACTAAAGCCACTACTTAAAATAAAGGACAGCTGCATTGATCATTCTTAACACATACATAAAAATTTATTTTGAGCCAATTGAACTGTGTTCAAAGTTTTATAAACTATACATAAAGAGCTGGACTTTATTTTTGCAGCTTATAAAATGCTCATCATTGTCGAAAATAGTAAATAATTCTGATTACTGAGAGGCTATAGATAGCTTACACTTGTAGTGGTCTTCATTGATCCGCACTAACGAAATTTTGAAGTTTAAGGTAAGCATCATGGCTTTAAAGTAGTCACATACAGTTATTTGATGGTTCAGTCGTGAAAGTTGTTGGCTCTTATCTCACGAGAAGTTAGTGCTGACTTCAAGGGTAGATGCTGTGAAAACCCCATAGCAACCATATATCACTAAATAGACCCAGAGTTTGGGATGCCCCTCATTTTTTGATTGAGAAAATTGAATAATATTTAGGCCCTCTACTAATACTTTAAAAAAAAAAATTTTCTCAAAAAATTCCACTTTTTCCATCAATAAAAAAAATAGAAATAATATTGTTTGATGTATTGTATACCAATATTATATTAGTTCTACAATAAAATATGTTGTTTGTTGTGTTTGGTGCTGATTGTGATCATGTAGGAGACATCTATGAGTGTCCACAAGGAACATATGCCATCGGACATCAAGCTCCACTACAAAACAATTTCATGTACACAAAAACACAAACAACAAAGATATTTGTAATACAAACAACAAATTATTCATGATCCTATATAATTGCAACTTTATGATGTATTGCATGCGGTTTCATACAGGATTTTTGTTTGGGGTGGGGGGGTGGGGCTCCGAGTGTACTTCGCCACACCCATTTTTTGGAACCTACACTACTTTGATGCACATCTTTGCATAAGAGTCTATACTTCACACTGATGATCAGTGTTCGGTCCTATGCACTAAATGGCTCAGTTATGATAGGAACATAATGGGATACAATATCAGACTAAAAATAAATGCTTCCAAAATGTTCATTTCTATTCAACTCCCAAAATTCTAGGGGGGAACCCAGGGCTAGCCTCCCACTGTATGAACCCCTGGTATGTATACTCCACACTGTACATGAGAGAAACAATCGTTGTATTGAGAAAGTGTAATTTGAAAATGAAAAGCAGTACAAGCACACACGTGGAATTCAACTTACCCGGCATGGATGGTGTCACAGACGGAACGATCCCTCCCAGGTTAGGATCCGGAACCTCCATACAATACCAAAAAAACACAGACAACAATGATATTTGTAACATAACAGTTGGCCTCGCTGAATTGCCCCCCCCCCCTCCCCCATCATTACTTTTCACTGACATTCTTGTACCAAACCACCCCCCCCCCCAGCCTTAGCTGGACACCCAAATATAAGTAAGTTGAAATGAAATTCAACTTACCCGGCATGGATGATGTCACAGACCGAAAAAGACCCCCGAGTTCGTAATAAGCAGCATTACCTAAGACTGTACGTAATAGGGAGGCCCCCAGTTGAACTGGCGATTTTATAAAAAATGGAGAAGACAGTAAGTCAAACTGCAAAGTCTTGGTCGGCAAAGAAGTGGTTGTTTCAATGTGTTATGGAAGGCTACTGAGCTCAAGCAATTTTTTGCTGCTTCTAAAAAGCTCTGGATACGACTGGATCCATAAATGAAGCTGCTGTGAAGAAGGTAACTTTTTTTATAATTCGACAGAAACCGATGTTTTTTTTTTGCCGAGGAAGAAATAAACGCAACTGCTGTGAGGTACTGTCGAAGCCTATAATATGACACCAGTCAAGCCCTGGGTTCTCAATGTTAACCAACACTGGTGATATTTTCTTACATTTTCATATAGAGACCAGACCATACAAAAGAACAGGCTAAACTTACAAATAACATCTAGACTGCATGTACTAATCTGCACACATTATATACTATTTAAATATAAATTTATTTATTCATGCTGAGTATTTGCTATTGATACTTAATGATTTTAAGAAGCAGCCAACCACATGTATATTATTACAAAAAAAATGTGTACCTGATGTATGATTATTTCTCTGAGTCATTGCCAAAAAATACTATAGAGATAAAATCAATGGCATAGTAACGGACCAGGGCATACAACTGTCATGTCAAAATCTGAGAAGTTTACACTATGTCAGATTTAAAATATCAAGCTCACTATCTTAATCTTGGAATAGTTAATGAGTACTATAGTTTATTTAGAAAAATCTCTAACTGAAAATAATATTTTGCATTTACCTTGTCAAATACATTATTCATAACCTTTGCAACAAAGAGTGAATGTTCTTAAAGTTCAAGACAGCGTAAGGTAAACACAAACTAGAAACAAGATCAATAATTGTTATTCCTACTTTACAAGGTTGAGTAAAACTGTTATAGTAGAATAACACTAACTAAAATTCCTTGTTTACCTTGTGCTTCACTCTCCTTCATCACAAAACTGAAGAAGAGAGTCAGAAGAAGTTGAACAAACATACTGTACAAGCCAACTGGGAATAACAGCAGCGCTGCAGACTGAGCTCTCCAGTAGACGGTAGGGCGACGACTTTCTTTACATACACTAGTCAACGGTGGCTAAACTACAAGTTAACTAGAACAAAAATGTCGGACAAGTGAGCGACGATTTTTTAAATCCCAGTAAGTTTTAATTTAACTTTCCCCACCTCCTTCCTCTGCAGTTGTAGCTATAGCTCCTCCCCCTTAGCTAAGTGCATGTAGTCTTTCATTAGACCTGTATCTAATAGCTAATCTAAAGTCAGAGGTTCATTGTTGATCAGAAACTTTAGATCATAAATAAATACTCACTACATGGAGAATTCCAGTTGGAGTTGGGGGAGTTGGGGGGGGGGGTCTTGGGGCCCTCTGAACTTTCGGCCAAATTAAGTATTATAATAATGCTATATTGATAATAATTATTTTGTTCACATTAGCCAAGTTAATTGTCTGAACAACATGTCAAGAAGATTTGATTACTTAACAAAAACTATTCCTTAAGTACTCAGGGGGTAGGTAGAGAGCACCCACATGACGGTATTTTACGAACATGAAGGAGTATTGTTGGAATAACTATTTCAAAAGCCAGTAGAATGAAATCTACTCTAAACTTTTTATACATTTTAGTTAGTGACACTTGCTTCTTAGTATCAGGCCATCAGAATCAGAGGTTCAGCTATGTGTAGTTTGACTTTTTATCAAGTGCAACTAGTGAGGCTCCTAATAAAAAGGGAAGTATTTCAGCAGGTGATATTCTATCCATCACTAAAATACTAAAAGGACATTATTGGTATGAGGTGCATAAATAAGAGTGTAGGTGATGAATAGTATCCAATAGTGTGAGGAACTGAATGAGTGTTAATTAGTCCGATTAGTGCCGGATTCGTTTGTCAGGTCAATTACTGGATCCTAATTGTTCTAGCACTCTCCTCTTCCAGTAATAGTTTTCTAACTTTAGCACCATCTCAGTCTATCTGATGTTTGTGTGTAGGCATGCACAGCAATGCTGTTCTTGCCATTTGATCTTCAATGCTTGCCTGTGCTCTGCCAATCCTTCTTGAGGTTTCTTCCTGTTTCACTGGTGAACACTTGTCTACAGTCCTGACGACATGTCACCTCTAGACTACTCCTGTCTTCTTCACTTGTGTTACTAGTGCTTTACATTCACTAATTTTGGTCTTTGATATAAATGATAGATACAAGTTGTCATCACTAGCTGTGGGGGCTCACTCGCAATCCGTGGATCGGCAAGGCCCAACACCTGGAGACAGCAATAGTACGCTGCCACCAGAGAGTTAATCTAGGGATCGTAAGCCGCAGCCAGACCCTATCCAAAGAATTGGTACACTCGCACAAAGGGGTTAGCTGGTTTGAATGTAATTGAACTCTGCCAAAATACAACACATGGCAATGCATATATACCGGGAGCTGACTCCTCCCAATGACATAAAACTCAACCAATAAGATCCATGCACATAAAATGTTCTAAAGAGCATGACTGTTAAATGTTCTAATCATGCATGACTACTACTCTAGGCATGCGTGAATGAAATGTTAATGTTCTGCAGTGTTCTGCAATATCCTCCTCTTCTCTCTCAACTCTTCATGTGGGCCCTTCGTATGCCCACACTAGCAACACATAAATCATCTTTAAAGTTCTGAGGCCAATGGAAATAAGGACCACCACCGAGAAAGACGCGCATGTCATGGATGACATAAGGTCGATCCATTAATTGCAGTGAAATTGAGGGAGAAATAACAGTGTTGGGGTATGGGGCCAGATGCAAGGTGTTGAATTGAATGCTCATCAGAGCTGGCCATTCCTTAAAATCACCTTCCTAGCTTGGAAGACATGCTCCGGCTTAACATGGGTGGCCAAGAAAGTATGATCATACAAATACAATGAAACAAGCAGGTATAATGCAGAGAAGTGACTACAATGCATAATAAAATTCTGCCAATTGCTATAAATTGTGTCTCACAAGTTTGTGGCAACCTGGGAGTGCTTACTCCCAGGGGAGATAATAAAAGTTGATGGTGGACCACGTGGAAGTGCTGTGGTTGATGGGTCGGCAGATAGCTGGCTGACGGTTGGAATAGAGCACCAGATATCTTCAGTGGTTTTCCAAACCCTGGGCGTGAACTTAACTGTAAACAGGCAAGGAGTCTAAATGTCTGGTAAAGTTTTAACTAACATATTATGTTATAATGGTGAAACTAATATCAAAATAGTATAATGCAACCACCTCAGGAGTGTATATGGTGGTATCTTGTGTTAATTGACTATATCATCATACCAGTTTTTGATTGTTGTGATTACTCATACTCCAGCTTTTATTTCCTTTTTCAACACTTCTTGTAACAGTACTTTACAATTGTGATTTTTCATCAACCAAAGTTCAATACTTCTTTTCCATTGTAAGATCATTGTTATGTCTTTGGTTCCCTTAGCTACACCTTTATTATCACTGAAATATTCCTAAAGTAAAAGTAAATGTAAACTAATAAATATCATTTATACAACCATCTGAATAATCCTAAGAATAAGACACGGCTGCATTAAAAACATAATTGTGTTTACAGTCAGCATAACTATTGGCTACATATTATGTCCTACCTTAATCATGTTTATAACTCACAATTTTGTGCATTATAATTAAAATGTACTAAACGGAAAACAGCTTCACTCCATTGACTCTTCATTAAAACATTGTTTTTTTTTACATGACAACAAAATTAACTAAGCACTTTTATTTCTGTTCCTTAATATCAATTGTTTGTTATATAGTTTGTTACCCCAATAGATTGTATCTTAGTTCTATGGATAGTTGTAGTAGTACTTTTACAAAAGTTCATTGCAGTCCCAGATTTACACAGTTAAATTAATACAGGGCTTACCCACTCTCGGTGTTGATGTTGGCAGCATCACATCATTATACAGCAAACTAGTGTGTGCTTGTTTGCTATGATTCATTTGAATATTTTTATACATACTTGGCTGTGCTTTTGTGTGTTGTATAACTTCTCCTTCAAAATGTCGAGTTTATGAGATCTAAAGATTATTGAGCATGTGTTATGACATACAAACCAAGATTGCATTTAGTTTTATATATTTCGATAAGACATGATAACCACAACTCCCAAGAAGATTGACTACAATAACCCACTTGTGTTACTATTCCAACGCCTGGCTATCACATGCTCTTATGGAATAATACATAATTATTAATTTGTGATACAAATTATGAAAGTGTGCTACATAAGATTAAAGCAACATAATTATGTAATTGTAAGCAAAAGAATGAGTTGTAATCTAAAATGGTGACTGGAAAATAGGAGGATTATAAATGCTAATGTGTAGTACGTGCAGGGAGTGTGTATAAGCAGCAGACTACATCAGCTTGGGCCTAATAAAGTTGAGATTAAAATATAGCTAACTTTACATAACTCTTATTCTTTGCTCTACAATACTCACTACAAAGAGATATTGGAAAATAATTTTGAAAACTTTTAGCTGATTCCATCCTAGCACCAACTTCCCACTTCATTTTCCTACACTACTAGAGGTGCTAACTTATTATTCTAATCTCTTTAATATTATTGTAAGAAATGTGTCCATAAGTACTAGATGATTAAGCCTTGTAAACATTGAGAAATCATCTGCAGACATGCTGAAACATTTTTAGTCTGGATTATAATAAAATATGATGTTCATCACCATAACCAAATCCAATAATGTTATGTGGAAATCTTAAACCAGTTCCAAAAAGCTGTTACAAATATTCTTATTTAAATTTGATATCATTTAGCATGAGAAATCAAAATAATAACAGTACAGTCTTACTAAATATTGAATAACTAAGTTTTTTTGTTTCAATTATGCAGGTACAAACTATATTATTTTAAGCCACGCTAGATATCTTCACAATGCTATCCTTAGGTACATGACCAGTGAGATAACTAACATTGTCGTATGGTGTTATCTCATGTCTGTATGCAAGCTCATTACCCTAATAGTTATAGCAACTGGACTGGCTTACCAGCTTTCAGTGTTTTTACAGCTACCATACTCTAGTGGAGCCTATCCAACCAGGTTAGAGCATCTTCTATAATATTAGCTTGGAGTATGGGGAGCTCCTAGAGAGTTTTAAGGCCAACTTTACACCAAGAGTTACCAACAAAATACTTTAGTGAAGGTATCTAGCATGGAATAAACCTCTTATTACACTGTTCAGAGTGATATGGCATGATATTTCACACTCAGGCTTTATTTTCACTCGCCTCAAGCTCATAATAATAATATATTAGCCTGCTCATGAAATATTTTGCCATATCACACTCTGACTCATGTAAGAAGTACTATATTATATTATTATATATTATGCGATTGTTATACAAAATGCTTGAACTTTTTTATTGCAAATGAAAGTGGGTATACAATGTATTAGCATTTAGTGTGGATTATTCATTTATTAACTAATTTCTGATGAAATTGAGAAATATAACAAATGCTGTAAACAGTGATAAAATTTTAAAAGAAGTGGTTTAAACAGTATTATTATATTTTATTGCAAATTCATTATGCACAATGAGTGTAGTTTTTATTTAGCTAGCTAGTTCTTTGAGAAATGTTTAAAATATTTGAGATTTTAACATTTTTTAATATGCACAGGATATCACATTAAAACAATTATATTGTTGAGAAAATGTGAAATAATAATTGTTTTTTTCATAATCCAATAATAAATACTTAAAAAGCAAATTGTTACAAGTGTTGTAATGCATATGTCAGCCATTGAAGTATAAACAATCTCTATCTTCCTATCTATCTATCTTAGTCACCACGACACACGAAGTAATTTAAAACATAAATTAAAAAATTGTATTAGATATTGTGATTGTTCATATACAATAATTAAGTTATGTTATTTATAGCAAAAAATGTTTGGAAACTCAACCCTGCCACTGATGTTCCTATTGAATTCATTATTATTAATAATGTATTACAATTAATGACATAATAACTTTAAGAAATATCACAAATAATACACTCTTCACTATACAAGTTATGATCTCCATCATAATCTTTTTTCTGATTAATGTATTTTGTTATTGGCTGATTCACAGTCACTTTTGTGACCAATAAAATAATTACCATGTAAACATCTACACTGTTGCTATTTTTAACAATTATAGTTATATACTTGACATTACACAAAAAAGTTATGATATTAACAATGAAATAAATCAGTATTAAAGCAATATCAGCAATAATGCTGAATTACTGAATGATAAGTGATCAACAGTCTTGTATTTATGAGATTGCATTGATATTTTGTGATATAATACATAATTCATTGTCATGATTAATTGTTTTATTAATTGCACCGTAATGATGAATTAGATATAGAAATAGAATAAAATTTTTAATAATTGAGAAATTATTATAATAAGTGGTTGAAAATATAAGTGTTATTGAAACCTTATCAAGCACAATGAAATAGAATGATACTTCCTGACAACACAATCTATAAGAGCACTGTTGTGCAAAATTTTACAAGTTTTGTAAACAAGATAACTTCCCAAAGTTTTACTTGAGTGTGGTGTTTACTCTTCATATGGAAATGAACCACAATACATTAAATTGAGTGACATGACAGTAACGATTAATGATAGACAAAGTTTAAATATGGGTACATTGATATAGTGAAAATTTAATTGTAAATAAGTTGAGGTCACAAAATTCACCTTATATGGCATACTAGTTTTCATAGTTATTTCATGACAGTTCGTTTTATTATATTGCTCTTCATATTTCATTTTTGAGAGTTGCATGATTGACCTTCCGATTATAGACATGCAGATGGCTTCAATTTCATTATAGACTTAATCATTCTTATGTAATATAAATTAGTAAAGAGAACCTAAAATCCCCAAATTTATACCAACATCAAGGCTAATAACACTGGGATTTATGACCCCTGAACTACACAAGAGCAATGAGTCGCATATGTTTTAAGATCTTGTCCAAATGGTGTTTGAATGCTACCAACATGTTTATCTAAGTTGGTTTATGTAATAAACAACAACAACTGTATATGTGAGTTTTCCCTTCTCTAGAATGTTTTGTAGCTATGCACTGTTCACATCATATTGAAAGTTTACTTCTCTTCTTGATTAAAGAATGATTGGTTGGTCAGTTAACAATAATTATAGACACAGAAGTATACTTATGCTTATGTAATACAACGCAGGAAAAACAAACCACTATAAAATGTTTAGTGTTACTGTGGTACCTTGTGCCAATTCACGGTATCATCCTACTGGTATTTAATTATTGAGATCAAGTATAATTACATCCTGTATTGATACACTTTCTGAATCATTCCCTATCCAATGAGTTGTGTACCATTACAGGATTGATTCAGATGTTTTACATTTGTTTACACCAATAGTAAAATACTATTTAAACAGTATACTATCTCCATTATCTGTTGGTATTCTGTTCATCCAAGTAGACTATAAAAAAAAACAACACTTAACTAAATTTTATATGGAAGCTAATTGTAACTTCTGACAAAAGTATAATATTACAGTACAAATTTAGCTATATAGAAAGCATTTTTTTTGGTAATGTATAAACAACTTCATGAGTTTTCAAAACTGATCACTGGAGAATACTCATGTAAGGATGAGTATGTACAAAAATTTTAATTGTATTTTTCAAAGCTATTTTATAGGTAAGTGATTGCTGTATGTTTGTTAAATAAGTGTCACATACTTAGCCATTATCATAAATATATATATAAGAAGATGCAAAAAATAAACTACATCATACAATTTAAAGCTTAGTTAAATTCACATGAACTAAACTAACAATTATATAACAAATTGTGATTTTTGATAAAGTACAACACCAAATTTTAATGATAAATTAGCACGAAAAATGTAAGTGAATCATTGTCATGAGATCTAACTTTGTTCTATTGCACACTTTCATAAAGTGGAACAGGACTAGACTGTGCTACAGTAGAATATTTTTTCTTCACAATGTCATATGACAGATTAGTCTCACAGTTGAAGTCACTAGTTGGTGGAGTAGATATGACATTAACCACACCATATGATACATTGTTGTCATACTGAAGACAAATCTAAATAAAATGTGAGAGCATATAACAATTAATATAATATTATTGTCTCTCCTTCTAATATTATATGCGAGTTAATTAATTTTCAGTTCATTTATATTCAATAAAGATATTTTTGACGAATAAATTAAAGGTTAAAAAAGCTGAAAACAGCTCATTAAAATTACAGATTTTTCAATTTATATTTCTATTAAATAAAAGAATAATGTATTTTAACATGTTTTCTCAATAGTGTACATAAACATTGCTTGTAGAATATCACAAATATTATAGAACTCTATAAGATCAAATGCAAAAATTGTTTTGTATTGACACATGTAGATAAAATATTTCTTTTTTTACATACGTACATCTGCAGCTTTTGTTTTCCTTGCATCAGATCTTCATACAAGTAAAGTTTAATAAATTATTGACATGTGAAATTTTTGGATACTTACTTTCTTCTTGATCTACATGGAAACTTATCTATTGACAACACAATCATTCATGTAATAATCCTTGCCATATCATTGTATCTTACCATTTCTGATTAGAAGTACAATTGTGACCAAAGTCACTAATATCACTACTAGTGATGTGCTTGAGCACAAATGGCGAGCGAGCCTAAAGACTATACTATTTTTATATGAATAATTTTGACTTCCAACACTGAAGCTACTGAAAATAAGGTCAAGTTTTTAAATTAGGCATACACTGTAAAGGGATTTCAGTACCATAGTAACAACTCGCTGCAACTGTTTGAATTGAAGGAAAACAACAACAACAAAACAATACACGCTATTTAAACGTTTTCTTTGTGATATTCTTTAGCTAAATAGTGGCTGTAAAGCACAATGCTTTGACACAACTGGACACACCTATACAAGACTTACCTTCGGGGTTAGTCTAGTGGACAATGCATTTTCAAGTAAATACTGTTGCGTACGGCTTATAACCATGCCAAAGAGCGCATTGACTTACCACTGCCACTAACTCGAATAGAAATGGAAGTCCCGTAAGTTTTCACGTTTTAATAGCACCCGTAAAAGAATTCAAAACAGTAAACAATTCAATTTCTAGGGTGATACGGGTACTGATCGATAAACGGAGGATTCTGTTTAGTGAAGTTTGGGACGGGGTCGACCACCGAACTTACACAAAAACGCGAGGGTCAAAGTACAAAAATGCCTTACGTACGTCCAAACATATATATAAACAAATAAACATCCCCGATTTTCAATTGTGTTACCCCTGTAAGTGTCTCGCTCGCTACGCTCGCTCGCCAATTATCATCAAAAGGGGTACCAATACTCCAACTGTTACAGATGTAATCAATATGTTATTACTAGTGATGTGCTTGAGCACAAATGGCGAGCGAGCCTAAAGACTATACTATTTTTATATGGATTATTTTGACTTCTAACACTGAAGCTACTGATAAGGTCCAGTTTTTAAATTTAGCATACAGGGTGAAGGGATTTCAGTGCCATAGTAAAAACTCTCTGCAACTGCTTGGAAGGAAAACAACAACAACAAAACAATACACGTTATTTAAAAGTTTTCTTTGTGATATTCTTTAGCTAAGTAGTGGTTGTAACACACAATGCTTTGACACAACTGGACATGCACCTACACCGACTTACCTTAGCGGTAGTCTAGTGGACAATGTATTTTCAAGTAAATACTGTTGCGCACGGCTTATAACCATGACAAAGAGCGCATTGACTTACCACCGCCACTAAGGATTCTGAGAGCTCGTTAATTGAAAAATACTGGAACTGTGAACGCTTTACCTAACTTACGTAATTAGAAGCGCGGGCGAAAACAGAGGTCTCACGTACCCCATAAACAGATAAATAAATAAATATAGCGAAATCTCGATTGCGTTACCCCTGAGAGTGTCTCGCTCGCTTCGCTCGCTCGACAATTATCAATTGTTGCTAAACTGAAAGTTGTTTCGGCACCTACATAAAAACATTGATCATAGAACTAGTGGTGCGCTCGAATAGCGCAAATGGCGAGCGAGCTGGCCTAGCTGAAAATAAAATGAAATAATGCCACTTAGAGAAAATGCAATTTAAAATGAGTACACTGTATGATAATTTTAGGGGGGGAAATGATTGTTTCGCTCTTTTTTTAGCTCATCAGCATACCATAACCATACATACACATACAAAGTTACCAACCATTTCAAAGTTTTGTATAAACCAGATAGACAATCTGTCAGTTGATACTGTACACTATTCCAAGAATGTATTGCATATGTGTTATTTACTTTTGTTTAAAAGTTGGTAATTTTGGATGTGACATAAGATAGATATGGACAATCATCTGTACTCATCTTCGACAGATGATTGCCCCCCTCCGAATATTTCAGAGGGGACCATAGTAGTCACATTTTCAAATGCACTGATATTTACTTTGGGTCCTTTTTAGAAAATTTTAATGAATGTAATTATTATTATTTGTGAAAATGTTTAATAATATATTTTGTGATACAAAAAAATGCTTCAGGACTGTTAAAAAAGTAGAACTTGAAATTTTGTGCTAGTCATATGAAATTTATGTTCATGATAAAACCATTTATTTCCTCCTTCATATTTAAAGAAGAAAGTTAATACTAAAAGTTAAAGCAAATAAGGTGTACTTGTCAGCAGCTTGCTGCAGTTAAAAATCTTTCTTTAAGGTGTAAACTTGAAGCACTCGAGTATAAGAATTTGACTATAAAAATATTCAAAATTTATAAGACTTGAGTTCAATACTTGACATTGAAATTTTTAAGAACTTGAGTATAAATTTGATGAGCATAAAATATGACGTTTAGTTGAATATAGTTGATGAAAAATAACTTAGGACCTCCAGCTTAAAATACCCAGTTATTTATACTGGCACACAAGCTAGGTTCTAAATGGACAAATAATTTGAGGACTGTTTGGATGGCAAACTGTACCGAAATGTGTGGACATAGACGACACTTTGTGATTACTGGGACTCCCTGCCACCCAGTTAGTGAGCTCAGGAAACACCGGAAATCCCAGCAAAAAATGCATTCCTGGAGGTCGTCTTTGCAGAGGCACACAAAGAGCTCAGGGCTCCACATTATTACAGCCCACACATTGTGAAATCAGTACATGAGTCCAAGAATGCTAATTTTGGTGTCTCCTAATAAAGTCAACTCAAACTACTACCATAAAGACAATTCCCGCTTTACAGCAAGAAAGACAACAATTACAAAGCCTGTGCGCTATGCATTTGATGTGACCACTATTAAATTTTGCCAAATTTAACCAATTACTGCACTGAATTGACCACATCATAGTGGTTAACAGCATGGTGCACATACATAGCCATTTGATGTGTATCTGTATGACTGAAATTAAATGTACCATGCACCATACCTGGGATATATAGATTCCAACCACTCACGGTATCATAACTGTATATTGGGGTATCCAGAAGGTGTGCCAATGCCATGACTTCAACCTCCGATCCCCATGCCCTGTTTTGATTCATCCTGGTTGCTGCAATATACTGCTCAATTCCCAGCTCCCATTCTGCATCTGTATAAACTGAGCCAACAAGGTGCACTTCTCCAAGATTTTGAATCTGTCTCAGAAGAGGAGCAATCTGATGTGGCCATATCGCATCCCCAATTGTTCTCATGTGCTGTACGATAGCACCTCGTATAGCTAAGTGCTGCTCTTCCGATCCTGTAAGAATCAAAGAAAAAGATCGAAATAGGCAATTTCCATCGCCAACTATCCTCTTGAAATTGGTCGGACGTGTTAATGGGACATTAGAACCACCAGGAGTGACTCCATTTGGTCCACAGTACTGCAATCCAAGCCTTTCACATTGTGCACGCTGCCACTCTTCATTGACAGGGTTATAGTGGAATTGGTGAGTATGGGTGTCAACGCTAGTGACAACAACATCATCAGTGAGACTCTTTTTTCTTTCGACCGGAAGAGGTGGTTCATTAGCGATAACATTTTTGCAGTCTCCATTACAGCAGGCATCATGTGCTTCCCCTGATGATGGAATTGGAATATGGGGCACATTTGTTGCTGTTTCTGCTTCTTCTGCCTCCTCGCTAATTCTGTGATCTGTGCACGACTCAGACTTGACTGACAGTGTTGTTTGTGAGCCTAAACTATTGCTGAGTTTCTCTAATCTGAGGTCTTCATTGATTCTTTCCTTATGACGTCTGCTGCTGGCTAGATGTGCTACACGTTGAAAAGCAAACGGAGGATTGAAAAGCAGATCTTTTACATGCCGTACACGTGAGCATGCCACAAAAGTCAGTCCAGCCGAGAATTCTTTTTTCCCCACATCAATGACAACTTTGTTTAATGTCATACCTTGGGACTTGTGAATTGTAACTGCCCAGGCCAATTTTAGGGGAAGCTGGAGTCTCGAGCATGGGTAGGTAGAGGACAACCATGTGCGGCGTAGTGGAACTATTGGAACAGTGCCATCTGCCAGAGTAGGACCAGTGTAGAAATCAAACTTTACTGTCACTGCTACTGGTAAACTTGGTGGTGATTGATCTGCACCATCGTAGCAAATTGACACAACTGTACCAAGTGCTCCATTAACCAGTCCAACTTGAACCCACAGATTAGCAGTCAGCATTACACGTGCCTTGCATGCTAAAAAAATAACTGGTTCCAATCCACCAGCATCACTTGCAGGAATTCTGCTAGCTCTAGGACCAGAATGGATGGCTTCAATTCTTGCTACTGGCTGAGAATTTGTTCGCAATTTTTCAACATTGTACTCAGCCACTGCTGCAGCAGTTGGAAAAAGATGTAGAGCTTCCTGAAATGTGCTGGCATTTCCTACTGCAGCTGGAGTCTGTTTCATCAGAACTTTCCAGTCATCCAAAGTAATTTCACCATTTCTGAGACGCATGAGTAACTCTTTAAAGTCTAGGCTTTCTTGCCTGAGTACTTGTTTCAAAACAATACCACAATCAAAGAGACGATAATTAGCACTGCCAAGGTCAGACAGTTCAGATTTTGTTGCTGTAGTGTACAGTGGCAAGTCCATCACTGGTGGTAGTTGACCCCAGTCTCCAGTCAGTAGACAGGAACATCCACCCAGTACCTCATGAGATCTAGATTTTTTTCATTAAAAAAACAACATGAAACACAGTTGAGTTACGAGTAACGATAAACAGATACCTTTGAGGGAATGCCTGGCGAAGTCTTCTGTCTACCTGACCAAATAGTTTTCGGCCAACCATTGACATTTCATCAATTATCAAGTACCTAACGCCACAAAGTGATCCTTGAAGAGCACTGAGACGCTGTCCCTCCAAGTCCTTAAAGTCTCCTGTGACAGGAATGCTGAGAAGCGAATGAAGCGTATAGCCATCTACATTGTAAGCTGCCACTCCAGTTGGAGCTGTCACACGAAGGCAATCGCCCAACAATTTCTTCAAGCACTTTATCAAATATGACTTTCCAGTTCCTGCTGTGCCAGAGATGATCATCCTTAGAGGTGACCCACACAGTTTGCCATGGTAGTGATTGAATACTATTTGGTAAGCTTCACTCTGCTTTCCTTTCAAATTTTGTGCTTCAGCCTCAGTTTCATATGCAGAGTAGACAAAATGCTGTTTGTGCTGTGCAATAAAGGAAGGCATTTCCTGCAAGTTGTCATACTTTTTTCCAGCAGCAGACCAGTCGACTTCACAAGTAGAAGCAACTTGCTCAAATTCTGTGTGATGATAACAGAGCTGCATCCAATCCAATACAGTGTTCTTGTTTTGATCATCATTGTCATCGTTATCACATGCCTGCAAAAAGAATACATATAAATGAATAAAAAATGAATTGTTTGACAATATAAATAATAGTCACCTCTTCATCAACAGTCTGTTGATCTTCTGCCTGTGCCATTTCTAGCCTGTGAATATCATCAGCAAGAGACTTTGGCACATTACCAGACTGAAGAAAAGTAGCATAAGCAGCTGCATATGTGTCACATCCTCCAAGTAGCTCATCCAGTTGAACAAAAGGCTTGTGAAGCATGAGTTTCTGCTTTGAATATTGCTCATATTGTGGTCCTTGTGGATCTGGTGAGCAATAAGGACGTGGTATCACTATTACATCTTTGTTCCTTGGCACCAGTGCACTGCCAATTTTCTTGGGGATTCTGTACTTCTGAACAAATTTCAGCAGGGATACTTCTCTAAACTCTGGGACATCAGGACGAGCACAATAGTGGTCCAGTTGGGAGTCCACAGTCACAGATTTGTCTTCTTCAAATGTTTCGGTCACCTGTCGAGAACCATCAAGACTAAGAACAACGAAATCTCGAGAAGCTCTAAACAAGGGCAGCATCAAAAGAAGATGACATGTCTCCTGTGCAGAAAAATCTCTCTCTCCAATAGTGCTTGTTAATAGCTTTTGCACTACTTTGAGTGGTGTGGCATCCTCTTTGATGCTTTTCATGATTGTACTGTATACTTCTTGCAGACCTTTTGAACGAGGCTCAGATTTGGTAGCATATTTTGCCACATACTTGATGACTTTGTTTCTGGACACAATGTACTGCATATCAACATTGGCTCTCCAAGCTGACAATTGTACTGGGTTGTAGGCATTCAACAAATTGTCATTTCTGGAAGTCAGCACTACAGGTTCACCTTCTTGTGTGGTGATAGTAGTCACTTGCTGTAATGGTTTGGGGTAGCCGAACCTGCACTCCTGCTTGCCTCTCTTACGCTTCAAGCAATATGATGTTGAGCATCTTGTGTGCCGTTGGCAAGTAGCAACTAAATCAACCAGGTCCATTTCCAAGTTATTTATGCCTTGGTATTGTTGGTTGCACACATGCGGTTTAATCTTAGGTAAGGGAATAGAATTGATTATGTTGTTCCCATCAGCAGGAATTCCTGGGTTCATTGTACTAACCAGGCCATCAACATATGCAGTAATCCTCTCAGCAGCATCCAACAATTCAGCACTGTCATCAGATGACAATAGTTTCTCAATGTCTGGTGCATTGTGCAGCCAAGCTACACCATGTACATGAGGAGATCCCCTGTGCTGCCACTCGAATCTGAACCAGTAATCTGTGGCTCCAAGAACATCCACATAAAATGTTTTCATGAACTTGCTAATTCGTTCATAGAAGAACCAATCAGCAATGGCCGGGTTGTTATTGACTGCAGAGCTGCGGCTGGAACTTTCATCTGGATTTTCAGCAATCAAACGAGCCAGCTCAGGCCACTGATTGTCAGCGGCACTATGAGTGAAAAATACAGTGGGCATACCGAGACAGTCAATCATGGAAATGAGCCTACTTCGCTGCTTGAACCAAAATTGCTTAGTTCCACGTAAGCTGGTGGCATAATGTAGTACTCGCTTGCTGAGCTCTTTCCCTCCACTACTGATCATTTCCTTCAAGTCTTCCAAAGACAGACGTGCATCTTTTGGGTGTTGATTTATGTAAATATTACCAGTTTGGAGAGCACGCCATCTCATTTCGGTGTTGAGAGCAAAATATCGAAAACGAGGATGTTTGGCAAACCTGCCATCTTCATAACGCATCAAATGCTTGAAGTAATTCCCCACCGTTACAGTACGCTGTCTTGGAGCCAAAAAATCACCATTACCAGTGGGAAACAATGTAGGGAAGGCACAGGAGATGTATCCTTCGGTGACAAACTCGTTTATTGGAGTGTCCCCTCGAGACGGCCATGGAATTATATTGTCTGGATGCGGTTTTTGCCGCTCATTTATGGACTTCTTGACAGTCTCTTCTTCTGTGCCCTTTTGCACAGTAATTGGAACAAAGGATCCCAATTCTTGATAACTTTCATCATTTTCCTCTTGTTGCTGGCTTTTGTCTTCAATTTTGATGGATGCATCTTCAATAGTGGTAATATTGGAAAGATTTCCATCAATAGGGAGCTGCTTAACTTCTTCCATATCAATTGTCACATCACGATAATACTTGTTGTGCTGTTTTAGCCACAGGAGAGCGTGTAGGACAACTGAGCGTCTCACTCTAAAGTCCTTGTGAGTATTATCTGAGCCATGTTTCCTCACGATCAACACATCAAGATTTTTTGTGTTTCTTGGAAGGCTGGACGCAAAAGAAGTGACATCCTGTGGCAGGTTGATTACATGGCCTTTGTATCCATACTGACCATGGGGTAGTCGATAGATGGACATTAGTGGCATAACAGTCGAGATCAACATTTCCTCTGCTTGTGACAACCCCTTAATTTTGAATATAAATATAAACATATAAACATTATTTTATGGTACTCAGTTATATATCAATAGATCAATATAACATATATATTTAATAATTATGCTTCACAGCTTATTAGAATGCTTTTATTGCTTTAATGTAATTTAAATTTACTCAGATACAGTTACATGGATGGAATAACTATAAAATGTGTATAATGTGAGGATGCATTTATATTATGCAATGTTTATTATTAAAGTGATTTCAACGGGTTTTAGTTCTGTAATACAATAGAAAATTCCAATTTATGTCACAAACCTGTAATTCATTGGGCACTGCTCCAGGATTCATATTGTTTTCAGAGGAATAAAGTTTTGGGTTTGCTTTGTCTCGATAACATCGTATACATGTAGTTGACAGTGATGCCATTTTAGTGCCAGGAAATTTTTCTGAGCATACAATACATATTGTTGACTCGATTGAAGACATTCCGTGATGAAATTTGTCCATCTTCTCTTTCACAACTTTATCTTTAAGAATGGCTTGATGAATTAGAGGAGCAGTTTCATTATTATGTAAATGTTCAGCATTGACAACTTTTAATACTGCATCTTGAGCAAATTGTCGTTTATAGACACTCATGTTTTGAAGTCTAGCAGATTTTTGTTTTGGAGTTTCATTGGCCAAAGCATTTTCTTTAAAAGCACATTGACGCTTCAGTCGAACAGCTCGTTCATCTGATGTTTCTTTAGCCATTTTATTTTCCTGCAAATTGTTCTGATGTTTCAGTCGAGCAGCCCGTTCATCTGATGTTTCTTTAGCCAGTTTTTTCCCCTGCAAATTGTTCTGATGTTTCAGTCGAGCAGCCCGTTCATCTGATGTTTCTTTAGCCAGTTTTTTTTCCTGCAAATTGTTCTGATGTTTCAGTCGAGCAGCCCGTTCATCTGATGTTTCTTTAGCCAGTTTTTTTTCCTGAAGAGTGCTTTGATACTTTAGTCTAGCAGCTTTTTCTTCTGGTGTTTCCTTGGCTAAGCGTTCATCTTTAAGAACACTCAGGCGTTCCAGCCGAGCAGCTCTGTCATCTCCGGTTTCATTGGCTAAATGTTCTTTTTGCAAAATCCTCATATTTTGTAGCCTAGCAGATCGATTCTCTTGGCTCTCAACTGCTAGTCTATGTTTTTGCTGAATTCTCATTTCATTTAATCTAGCAGCTCTTCTATCAAGGGACTCTTGTGCTAGTTTGCTCCTCTTATGCTCTAATCTAACTTCTTTGTGCTCTTGGGATTCATTTGTTTCATCAATTTTTCTATTTTTTAGTCTTTGCCCAGTTTCTAGAGGACTTTCTGCTTTGCGTTTAGCCCTGCCCTTTTCATTTCTTTTTTTAAGGCGGGCTTGCCTTTCTTGTTCGGTTTCAGCCCTCCTCAGTTCTTGTGCCCTCTGGTTTCTTTTGTCAAGGCGAGCCCGTTTTTCATTCGCACTTTCCTTTTTCAGGTTGGGATTATCGAGCTCCATTAGTTATAAAGCACAAAACCTTGACAAGTAAAAGAAAATAAGAATAAAATAAATGAAACAGCCACACAAATTATAGAACTTAGCCTTAGTTCGCCTAATCCACACCGCAATTGCTGTAGGAATCTCGTATCCATGTAGCAATAACGCGGGTGCTCAGTTTACTTGGTTTTTATACAACTCGGAAAAATCGCTGCGCAGTACGTGCAAGAGTAAAAGGCGGGAGAAATGTTCTCGGCGCGACTACCATCGGCTTTGTGTAGTTTGCGCATGATCAGTAGCTAACTTAGCGGTTAGATTTGTCACCGGCTTTAAAATGGAACCAGAGCCTATGGCAGAACAAGTGAGTAGATTATTTAGGAGAAGAATCGTATCAGTTGTGATATAATTGTGTTAGAATGGAAGAGAAGACTGAGCCCCCAGTGGCTCAGGAAATAAAAAAAGTTTTAAATAATAAAGTGAGTAGATAGCTATATAGTATTAAAATTCTCATAATTTACTTCATTTTAATACAGAAAAAAAGAAGAAGAAGAAAAAGAAATAGGTAAGTCATTATGGTTTAACCTGTAGCTGTTATGATATGATGCACTTTTTTTTGTAGACAGCAATACCACCATCAGAAGAGCAAATACATTATAGTATTTAAATAACTTATTTATCTTAACTGTCCATATTAACTTATATATCTTAACTCCATATTAACCACTTAAAATATATATTTTAACCAATTATAAACATATAATATATGCTTTTAAATGTGTAATCTTTGTATTATCATGAAGAGTTATGTTATGGCTATCTAGCTAGCTCAAAACTCAGAAGTTTGTGGTTATGGGCATAGCGCCCTCCATGGTTTTAAAAGTGGCCACACCTTGAACAAGTCTACAATGGTTATCTTCAATATAGGACCAAATGTAAATTTGCCATTTCAATGCTATCAGTTAGAAAATGGACTGAATAAGTACACAAGACGTAACTGTGTAGGCAAAATATCAGATAGGTCAGAGACTAAAACCTAACCTGTCAATAAAGGTAAAGATTTTTCATCAGCTACGCAGTCCTTGTAACACACAGCACCTTCACATACACTTGTTCACTTGATGTACCAACACAAAAATTACTTCCTTCAGTGATTTGACATTAGTAGTATTGTAAGCACAATACTTTCACACAACTGAACATACCTAGGCAAGACTTACCTTCGTGGTTAGTCTAGTGGACAATGAATTTTAAAATAAATGCTGTTGAGTAGGGCTTATAACTGTGACTAATAGCGTATTAACTTACCACCGCCACTAACTCGAATAGAAATGGAGCTCCAGTAAGTTTTTGCACAGGCAAAACAATTCAAAGCGGTATACAATTCAATTTCTATGGTGATACGGGTAATGGTCGCTACACCAGAGGATTCTGTTTAGTGAGTTTGGGACGGGGTCGAACGCGGAGCGAACACAAAAATACGGAGGGTCAAAGTACAAATTGACATACATACGTCCATACATATATACAAATAAATAAATAAATAAACATCCCCGATTTTCGATTGTGTTACCCCTGTAAGTGTCTCGCTCGCTACGCTCGCTCGCCAATAATAGTTACCACAAAAATGTTTTTGTCTTCCTAACCTGTTACTGATGAACATAAAAAAATGAAGTGAACATAGAATTTTTGTATTGAAATCACATCATCTCGATTGATATCAGTGACAGTGAGGTTATATTGTGTATTTACGTCAATATTCGCTAACTCATAATTTTTTCCTATTATAGTACCATTGGTAGTACCAAAGGTTGATGATAATTCATAGGAACATCCACTATAATTACATCCTATGATATAGTCGCATGATATGCTATAATTTCCACTCATTGTAGGGCAAATAGTAACTCCTTTAATGTCATTAGTACCTAATAATAAGACAATATCCACATATAATGGATGTATGCTCAGCAAATGTTGATAAACTTACAGAATTGCTGAGATTCAGAGAATGCTATTCCTAAGCTGTTGTTAGATACAATAGTTAAGTTGTAAATTAAGCTTACATTTAAACCAGAAAAAAATGCTGTCACCACTGAGTTAGACAGAACAACTTCTGATGACAATGTAGGCTGAGTTGCATTTTGAGCTTGAAGCAAAGCATACAACATATTATTACCATCTAGTGAACAATTTGCCGTCTAAACATTTAACAAAGTAATTAAAACCAGCTACTATTGTATAATATTGTATATAAATACCTGTATAGTCAGATTTAATGAGTAGGAGTCCCCCACTCTAAATAATGAATATTCAATATCATTTGTAGAAGGTATGTAAGGCAGAGTCTTGTTTACACATGAAGGTGGACTTTGTCCTACTATATTAGTAGCTGTGATACACATGGTAAAGGGATCACATGACCTCACTCTTTCCAGTGTGAAGTTATAGGAGTCAGTATCAGTCACATACTCAGTGATGTCTTTCAATTGACTTGGACTCAAGAATGTGAGAGTAATAGTGAAATTAACAGATACTGTAGGAATGATTCTATAATACCATGATGTCATCAATGAATAATTATCCAGTAATATACCCAATTTCTTTGGAGGATCTGGGATGCCTATTCAAAATATACACAATTAAGATACTTTTATTCTAAATAAAAAATTTAGGATTATTTAAAAGAATCTTTCAGCCTGGCTAACTTCGAGTTACTGTTTGCTAATTCATAAGTTGTGTACATATTATAGTTTATGGAGCTATGTTTCAGTATAGGGAGTTTAATGTTGGCTAATTTAACATATATTTTTGGTTTATCATGGTTATTCAAAATGGAGTGAAGTGCTGTATTTATGCAATTGTTTTAGCGTTGTTGATGTTCATAAATTCTTGTGAAGCATTTGGTATTGTAGTGCTTCAATGCTGCCGTGAAACACAAATTACATATAACCAAAGAAACACCAAGGCATTGCAGCAATATCTGCTACAATTTGGTTCACCACAACTATCTCACAATTTGACAACATCGTTTGTAGATTAAATGCATAGTATTTCTAATCTATTGAAAATTTTTATTCTACCCAAATAACTACAAGATCAAAGCAGTCACACGCCCATACCAAAGTATTCTCTGTATTGAACAAAAACACACTCACTTCCGGGATGTTAACCTGACAACTATTTAAAGGTGTACCATAAAATTAGGCATGCAGATTGAAGTTCATTCCCATTTTATGCTCTTCTCATTTGCAATTTTACATATCTCTACATTATTTAAGAGTATTTTCAACGGATTATAAGACATACAGTTTCATATCCTTCCTTTCTTAATATTTAAATGAATTTTTATATAGACAATTTTAGGTCACATTACATTTTTGTATTATACCAGATATTGCTGTTTTTATCTGAAATTAATATAAATTATTGGCTTGAATTTGTTTAATCCTGACTCAGTCCACTTTGTTCACTTGCCAATGGTGCACAACTATTATTATCTTAAGACTTTTTTTGTCTTGGTAACTGTACTATAACAATTTCTTGGTTTAAATGACATGTAATTAGTACTACTATAGGCAAAAAGTGTTGATGATGCTATTATAGCCTACTTAGGGGACAAACAGAAGGTGGTTGAAGACCAAGGACAAAATCAATAAATCATGGACTAGGAGAAGGATTTCAAGCTGGCGTAATTGAGGACTAGCCAGCCAACATTGGTACATTGACAGCATCACTGGGCATAACTACTCCCACCACCAAACTTTTTTTAATACCATTTCACATTGAGTTGTTATGATCACTTTTTCAAACAATAACTTCTAGTTTTCATCATTTCAAAATCAAATCTTGAAGTGCTCAAAAAGTCAACTTACCATATTATATCATTACACACACCCTAGGTTCAAGTAATTTGCTACTACCACCAGATAATTGAGCACCAACACAAGTAACTGATGTAATACTGGTATTTGAAGTGTTTAGAGTCAGCATAGATAATCCAAACTGTTCAACTGCAGTCACTCCTGGCAATGGAGAATTGGTGGGTGTTACACTTTCTGTAGTATTAAGATCTATAAATTGTATATTCCAGCCAATGAATGTGGTACCATCTCCTAGTGTACAGTTTATAGTTGTTGATTCACCCACTGCTATGATAATAGGACCACTGGGATGCAGAGTAACTGCAAGTTAAATTCAAAATAATTAATAAATGATGATTGATAAACAATATTTAGGTTTTAATGTATTTACAGACCTCATTCCCTCAATTAAATGCTTGAAAACAGTGAATTTCATAATGACTTAATTGTATATACAGTCATGAATATGCTTGCCTGCTCTAGTATAGCAGAATATTAATTAGTTTAAATTTGAGAGGAAGTGGGTGGAGACATTAGTCAGAGTCAATGCAATTTAACATGCTTTAGAGTGATAGGTCTAAAGTTCACTGAGTCACTGGACAGACTCAGCAGCTGCCAGTGAATAGCATGCAGCCACCACATACTGATTAAATGATGGAAAAATGAACTATCTGTTTGGTCAAGTGTTTGTACATTCACCCTTTACAAATATCAATAATAATGGGTAAGCTCATGGGAATAGAGGTAGGGTTTAGAGAATAATAGGAGAAACTAAGCAGCATCAAATAATAGAACAATAGGTAAAAACATTAGTACAATTGGGCAAGGCTACTTAATAATTCTAATATCAATAATTTACCCATAAATCAGTGGCAGAATTTTTGTTATAAGCAGCATGAGCATTTGCTCTCTACTTTGTTCAGTGGAAGAAACAATAAGTTTTAGCAAATCTATATGTCTAATAAGGAAACAACATCCAGATGCTCAGTATTAAGCTGAATATGCTCCAAGCACTTTTCAATTACTGTTAGCAAATGTTTACTTAATTGATGTCACTCCTACCGCATTAATAGCTATATAGTAGTACAGGGGTCACAGCTAATAGCCTAGCTACCTACACTAGAGACTACCTTGAGAGTAAACTCCGTCCAAGATGTTCAAGGTCACAGAAAAAAGAATCCAAAACACAGACATACTTTTTACAACCTGCAAGTCCACGTTTGAGGCGAGTTGTCAGCACCCAATTTAATTAGATCGTACAAAAAAAAAGATAGCGGGATACTCATAAATTAAAAAAGGGGGAGGGGGAGTAGAGCTCTGAATGCACCCGGTGTCACAGGACCACAGCTCCCCACGACAATTCCTCCCCCGGAAGTGAGGCCCTAAGGACGGGGAGTCCCACCCGGAGTAACTGTCCTAGGACAAGAGCTCCGCCCCTAGGGTAAGGGCTCCCCATCATGCTCTCTCTGACTACAGTCGTCCCGCAGTTCTTATCAAAAAACTCATTTCATTGGTTAATCAAATCATGTGACCAATTATAGCGCCGCGCGTGACCAATTATAGCGCCGCGCGTGACCAATTATAGCGCCGCGCAAGGGCTAGGGCTAGGGCTAGGGGACCAATCAGAAGAATTCTTTGATAAGAACTGCGGGATGGCTCCTCTCTGAAGCGCTCTGAGCTCCACCTATGCCCTGCCCACTACGGTGCATCTTGGAGCGCTAGCTACACGCATAGTTGCCAACTATCCCGGTTTTTGCCGGGATTATCCCAGTTTTTTTAGCCTTTCCCGGATCCCACCCGGTTTACTTGCAATAGGATTTCCCGAATTCTTACATAAGCCCACATAACTTTTTCCAGGAATTGTTACATAAGTTAGCCACACACCTGACCACCACCACAACAGAGAGCTGCACAGTCATGCACAGTCAGCAAGTCTGGATAGAGTTACAGTAACCGATTATCGGTCAAATACTCGAAATCGAGTACCCGTTATTAGGTCCACGTAACGCCAAAATACTCTATTGCGCGTACAACAAAGGGGGTTAATAACTATTAGCCAACAGCTACACACAATAGTCTGCAAGTTAGTCTGCTTGATATCAGTGGTTTGTGTAGTGGTATCGCTATCTGTACAGCATATCTACAAGGGTGGTTACTAAAAAACATTTTTCATATAAACTTGGTTGAAAACACTGAAATAAAGAATAAAATATTATTGTATGAAATAATAGCACAACAGCAAAAGTTCATCATTTGGTACAGGTGAGTGAATCAAGAATGGCTGAAGTCTTCTCAAGGAGGTTAGTGATTATTTAGTGATATTCAGGATATCCAGAGTTGGAACACAAGTAGCTATAAATAGCCAGGCTATTTTTGGTAGACTGTTGGAAGTCAGTGGTGTTCTCAAGCGAAAAATAGACCTGGAAAGTATCAAATAGAACAAAGAAATGACACAGAACTTCACTTATTACTCCTTTCTGATCAAGATTATTAGCTAAATTCAGTTGTTTCTGTTGTTTACTTCCGCTTGTCAAAATATAGTGTATGTATGTCTATGGTCAACCCACCTCTATCAGTTGCTTCGTGTGTACATTCCTGTTTGACTCACAACCATTACTGACATCTCTGTAGGTGTCTTTCACGGTTACCGTAGCTAGCTTTCTGAACCTAAGCAACGCGAAGTAGCGTGCCGAAGCTTCGCAACGACTGCGCAGATTTTCTCATGATGGTTAACTAGTGGTGCGCTCGAATAGCGCAAATGGCGAGCGAGCTGGCCTAGCTGAAAATAAAATGAAATAATGCCACTTAGAGAAAATGCAATTTTAAATGAGTACACTGTATGATAATTTTAGGGGGGGAAATGATTGTTTCGCTCTTTTTTGAGCTCATCAGCATACCATAACCATACATACACATACAAAGTTACCAACCATTTCAAAGTTTTGTGTAAACCAGATAGACAATCTGTCAGTTGATACTGTACACTATTCCAAGAATGTATTGCATATGTGTTATTTACTATAGTTTAAAAGTTGGTAATTTTGGATGTGACATATGATAGATATGGACAATCATCTGTACTCATCTTCGACAGATAATTGCCCCCCTCCGAATATTTCAGAGGGGACCATAGTAGTCACATTTTCAAATGCACTGATATTAACTTTGGGTCCTTTTTAGAAAATTTTAATGAATGTAATTATTATTATTTGTGAAAATGTTTAATAATATATTTTGTGATACAAAAAAATGCTTCAGGACTGTTAAAAAAGTAGAATTTGAAATTTTGTGCTAGTCATATGAAATTTATGTTCATGATAAAACTATTTATTTCCTCCTTCATATTTAAAGAAGAAAGTTAATACTAAAAGTTAAAGCAAATAAGGTGTACTTGTCAGCAGCTTGCTGCAGTTAAAAATCTTTCTTTAAGGTGTAAACTTGAAGCACTCAAGTATAAGAATTTGACTATAAAAATATTCAAAATTTATAAGACTTGAGTTCAATACTTGACATTGAAATTTTTAAGAACTTGAGTATAAATTTGATGAGCATAAAATATGACGTTTAGTTGAATATAGTTGATGAAAAATAACTTAGGACCTCCAGCTTAAATACCCAGTTATTTATACTGGCACACAAGCTAGGTTCTAAATGGACAAATAATTTGAGGACTATTTGGATGGCAAACTGTACCGAAATGTGTGGACATAGACGACACTTTGTGATTACTGGGACTCCCTGCCACCCAGTTAGTGAGCTCAGGAAACACCGGAAATCCCAGCAAAAAATGCATTCCTGGAGGTCGTCTTTGCAGAGGCACACAAAGAGCTCAGGGCTCCACATTATTACAGCCCACACATTGTGAAATCAGTACATGAGTCCAAGAATGCTAATTTTGGTGTCTCCTAATAAAGTCAACTCAAACTACTACCATAAAGACAATTCCCGCTTTACAGCAAGAAAGACAACAATTACAAAGCCTGTGCGCTATGCATTTGATGTGACCACTATTAAATTTTGCCAAATTTAACCAATTACTGCACTGAATTGACCACATCATAGTGGTTAACAGCATGGTGCACATACATAGCCATTTGATGTGTATCTGTATGACTGAAATTAAATGTACCATGCACCATACCTGGGATATATAGATTCCAACCACTCACGGTATCATAACTGTATATTGGGGTATCCAGAAGGTGTGCCAATGCCATGACTTCAACCTCCGATCCCCATGCCCTGTTTTGATTCATCCTGGTTGCTGCAATATACTGCTCAATTCCCAGCTCCCATTCTGCATCTGTATAAACTGAGCCAACAAGGTGCACTTCTCCAAGATTTTGAATCTGTCTCAGAAGAGGAGCAATCTGATGTGGCCATATCGCATCCCCAATTGTTCTCATGTGCTGTACGATAGCACCTCGTATAGCTAAGTGCTGCTCTTCCGATCCTGTAAGAATCAAAGAAAAAGATCAAAATAGGCAATTTCCATCGCCAACTATCCTCTTGAAATTGGTCGGACGTGTTAATGGGACATTAGAACCACCAGGAGTGACTCCATTTGGTCCACAGTACTGCAATCCAAGCCTTTCACATTGTGCATGCTGCCACTCTTCATTGACAGGGTTATAGTGGAATTGGTGAGTATGGGTGTCAACGCTAGTGACAACAACATCATCAGTGAGACTCTTTTTTCTTTCGACCGGAAGAGGTGGTTCATTAGCGATAACATTTTTGCAGTCTCCATTACAGCAGGCATCATGTGCTTCCCCTGATGATGGAATTGGAATATGGGGCACATTTGTTGCTGTTTCTGCTTCTTCTGCCTCCTCGCTAATTCTGTGATCTGTGCACGACTCAGACTTGACTGACAGTGTTGTTTGTGAGCCTAAACTATTGCTGAGTTTCTCTAATCTGAGGTCTTCATTGAGTCTTTCCTTATGACGTCTGCTGCTGGCTAGATGTGCTACACGTTGAAAAGCGAACGGAGGATTGAAAAGCAGATCTTTTACATGCCGCACACGTGAGCATGCCACAAAAGTCAGTCCAGCCGAGAATTCTTTTTTCCCCACATCAATGACAACTTTGTCTAATGTCATACCTTGGGACTTGTGAATTGTAACTGCCCAGGCCAATTTTAGGGGAAGCTGGAGTCTCGAGCATGGGTAGGTAGAGGACAACCATGTGCGGCGTAGTGGAACTATTGGAACAGTGCCATCTGCCAGAGTAGGACCAGTGTAGAAATCAAACTTTACTGTCACTGCTACTGGTAAACTTGGTGGTGATTGATCTGCACCATCGTAGCAAATTGACACAACTGTACCAAGTGCTCCATTAACCAGTCCAACTTGAACCCACAGATTAGCAGTCAGCATTACACGTGCCTTGCATGCTAAAAAAATAACTGGTTCCAATCCACCAGCATCACTTGCAGGAATTCTGCTAGCTCTAGGACCAGAATGGATGGCTTCAATTCTTGCTACTGGCTGAGAATTTGTTCGCAATTTTTCAACATTGTACTCAGCCACTGCTGCAGCAGTTGGAAAAAGATGTAGAGCTTCCTGAAATGTGCTGGCATTTCCTACTGCAGCTGGAGTCTGTTTCATCAGAACTTTCCAGTCATCCAAAGTAATTTCACCATTTCTGAGACGCATGAGTAACTCTTTAAAGTCTAGGCTTTCTTGCCTGAGTACTTGTTTCAAAACAATACCACAATCAAAGAGACGATAATTAGCACTGCCAAGGTCAGACAGTTCAGATTTTGTTGCTGTAGTGTACAGTGGCAAGTCCATCACTGGTGGTAGTTGACCCCAGTCTCCAGTCAGTAGACAGGAACATCCACCCAGTACCTCATGAGATCTAGATTTTTTTCATTAAAAAAACAACATGAAACACAGTTGAGTTACGAGTAACAATAAACAGATACCTTTGAGGGAATGCCTGGCGAAGTCTTCTGTCTACCTGACCAAATAGTTTTCGGCCAACCATTGACATTTCATCAATTATCAAGTACCTAACGCCACAAAGTGATCCTTGAAGAGCACTGAGACGCTGTCCCTCCAAGTCCTTAAAGTCTCCAGTGACAGGAATGCTGAGAAGCGAATGAAGCGTATAGCCATCTACATTGTAAGCTGCCACTCCAGTTGGAGCTGTCACACGAAGGCAATCGCCCAACAATTTCTTCAAGCACTTTATCAAATATGACTTTCCAGTTCCTGCTGTGCCAGAGATGATCATCCTTAGAGGTGACCCACACAGTTTGCCATGGTAGTGATTGAATACTATTTGGTAAGCTTCACTCTGCTTTCCTTTCAAATTTTGTGCTTCAGCCTCAGTTTCATATGCAGAGTAGACAAAATGCTGTTTGTGCTGTGCAATAAAGGAAGGCATTTCCTGCAAGTTGTCATACTTTTTTCCAGCAGCAGACCAGTCGACTTCACAAGTAGAAGCAACTTGCTCAAATTCTGTGTGATGATAGCAGAGCTGCATCCAATCCAATACAGTGTCCTTGTTTTGATCATCATTGTCATCGTTATCACATGCCTGCAAAAAGAATACATAAAAAAGAATAAAAAATGAATTGTTTGAAAATATAAATAATAGTCACCTCTTCATCAACAGTCTGTTGATCTTCTGCCTGTGCCATTTCTAGCCTATGAATATCATCAGCAAGAGATTTTGGCACATTACCAGACTGAAGAAAAGTAGCATAAGCAGCTGCATATGTGTCACATCCTCCAAGTAGCTCATCCAGTTGAACAAAAGGCTTGTGAAGCATGAGTTTCTGCTTTGAATATTGCTCATATTGTGGTCCTTGTGGATCTGGTGAGCAATAAGGACGTGGTATCACTATTACATCTTTGTTCCTTGGCACCAGTGCACTGCCAATTTTCTTGGGGATTCTGTACTTCTAAACAAATTTCAGCAGGGACACTTCTCTAAACTCTGGGACATCAGGACGAGCACAATAATGGTCCAGTTGGGAGTCCACAGTCACAGATTTGTCTTCTTCAAATGTTTCGGTCACCTGTCGAGAACCATCAAGACTAAGAACAACGAAATCTCGAGAAGCTCTAAACAAGGGCAGCATCAAAAGAAGATGACATGTCTCCTGTGCAGAAAAATCTCTCTCTCCAATAGTGCTTGTTAATAGCTTTTGCACTACTTTGAGTGGTGTGGCATCCTCTTTGATGCTTTTCATGATTGTACTGTATACTTCTTGCAGACCTTTTGAACGAGGCTCAGATTTGGTAGCATATTTTGCCAAATACTTGATGACTTTGTTTCTGGACACAATGTACTACATATCAACATTGGCTCTCCAAGCTGACAATTGTACTGGGTTGTAGGCATTCAACAAATGTGACCGGTTTTGGGAAAATCGGCCTAAACGCGGCAAACAATTTTTTTCAGTATCCCCGGGTAAAGCCTTATGGGTCGATTTTTTTCGAAAAATTTTTTATGGCAGAAATGGATAGACACCAGTTAGCTCTAGCTTATGACGCAGTTGTAATCTCTGGCGTGCTCTAGAACTCACACTAGGAGGCTAGAAACACTAGCCGGTTGGACTCGTGTACGGAGAGTTGCTAAGAAATTATTGGCGGGCTTTTCACTAACAGCCGGGAAAAAACTGTAGCTAACTAATTCACTTACTATTCTACATAATTCACGTACTCACGCAATTCTCGTCATCATAGTTTCTTAAGGTGCCCTGAATTAAGCCTTTTAGACTTCTTTCAATCCGCCTGTAACCGGTTTATTCCATAGTGTCCCGGAGACACGCAGTAATAGTATACGGACACAAGGCACGCCCCCTTACCTTAGCAACGCCTTTACCCGGCGTTTTTCGAAATCAGCAATAATAAGTTTAGCAAAAATACTGCAGTGTTGTAGTGCGTAGGGCGAAGACGGCTTGTGCTACAGTTTCCAAATTAGGAGGACGGCATCCCAAGGCCCCGTGCAGCCTACTGGTACAATAAATTAGAAAACTTTAGATGCCGCGTTTAGGCCGATTTTCCTAAAACCGGTCACAAATTGTCATTTCTGGAAGTCAGCACTACAGGTTCACCTTCTTGTGTGGTGATAGTAGTCACTTGCTGTAATGGTTTGGGGTAGCCGAACCTACACTCCTGCTTGCCTCTCTTACGCTTCAAGCAATATGATGTTGAGCATCTTGTGTGCCGTTGGCAAGTAGCAACTAAATCAACCAGGTCCATTTCCAAGTTATTTATGCCTTGGTATTGTTGGTTGCACACATGCGGTTTAATCTTAGGTAAGGGAATAGAATTGATTATGTTGTTCCCATCAGCAGGAATTCCTGGGTTCATTGTACTAACCAGGCCATCAACATATGCAGTAATCCTCTCAGCAGCATCCAACAATTCAGCACTGTCATCAGATGACAATAGTTTCTCAATGTCTGGTGCATTGTGCAGCCAAGCTACACCATGTACATGAGGAGATCCCCTGTGCTGCCACTCAAATCTGAACCAGTAATCTGTGGCTCCAAGAACATCCACATAAAATGTTTTCATGAACTTGCTAATTCGTTCATAGAAGAACCAATCAGCAATGGCCGGGTTGTTATTGACTGCAGAGCTGCGGCTGGAACTTTCATCTGGATTTTCAGCAATCAAACGAGCCAGCTCAGGCCACTGATTGTCAGCGGCACTATGAGTGAAAAATACAGTGGGCATACCAAGACAGTCAATCATGGAAATGAGCCTACTTCGCTGCTTGAACCAAAATTGCTTAGTTCCACGTAAGCTGGTGGCATAATGTAGTACTCGCTTGCTGAGCTCTTTCCCTTCACTACTGATCATTTCCTTCAAGTCTTCCAAAGACAGACGTGCATCTTTTGGGTGTTGATTTATGTAGATCTTACCAGTTTGGAGGGCACGCCATCTCATTTCGGTGTTGAGAGCAAAATATCGAAAACAAGGATGTTTGGCAAACCTGCCATCTTCATAACGCATCAGATGCTTGAAATAATTTCCCACCGTTACAGTACGCTGTCTTGGAGCCAAAAAATCACCATTACCAGTGGGAAACAATGTAGGGAAGGCACAGGAGATGTATCCTTCGGTGACAAACTCGTTTATTGGAGTGTCCCCTCAAGACGGCCATGGAATTATATTGTCTGGATGTGGTTTTTGTCGCTCATTTATGGACTTCTTGACAGTCTCTTCTTCTGTGCCCTTTTGCACAGTAATTGGAACAAAGGATCCCAATTCTTGATAACTTTCATCATTTTCCTCTTGTTGCTGGCTTTTGTCTTCAATTTTGATGGATGCATCTTCAATAGTGGTGATATTGGAAAGATTTCCATCAATAGGGAGCTGCTTAACTTCTTCCATATCAATTGTCACATCACGATAATACTTGTTGTGCTGTTTTAGCCACAGCAGAGCGTGTAGGACAACTGAGCATCTCACTCTAAAGTCCTTGTGAGTATTATCTGAGCCATGTTTCCTCATGATCAACACATCAAGATTTTTTGTGTTTCTTGGAAGGCTGGACGCAAAAGAAGTGACATCCTGTGGCAGGTTAATTACATGGCCTTTGTATCCATACTGACCATGGGGTAGTCGATAGATGGACATTAGTGGCATAACAGTCGAGATCAACATTTCCTCTGCTTGTGACAACCCCTTAATTTTGAATATAAATATAAACATATAAACGTTATTTTATGGTACTCAGTTATATATCAATAGATAAATATATATATATATATTATTCATTTGATACAGGAGAATATCACGAGTCTGTTGGCTTAGTATTTACACGAGTGCCGCAGGCACGAGCGTAAATACCGCCAATCAGACGAGTGATATTCTCGGGTATCCAATGGATAATAAATTTATTAGGTACTGCTCATGCGCAAATACCTTGGTAACAAGAAATTTACCTAGGGGGACGTAATAACCCAACGTAATAACTATGAACACAGGTGATATGGAAAAATATTGCCCTAAGCCACATCCTGTTTAGTTTAATGCATTTTCTATGTGGCAACAGTTATCAGGCTCTGTTCAGTACCTAATAATAAATATATATTATTCATTTGATACAGGAGAATATCACGAGTCTGTTGGCTTAGTATTTACGCGAGTGCCGCAGGCACGAGCCTAAATACCGCCAATCAGACGAGTGATATTCTCGGGTATCCAATGGATAATAAATTTATTAGGTACTGCTCGTGGCAATACCTTGGTAACAAGAAATTTACCTAGGGGGACGTAATAACCCAACGTAATAACTATGAACACAGGTGATATGGAAAAATATTGCCCTAAGCCACATCCTGTTTAGTTTAATGCATTTTCTATGTGGCAACAGTTATCAGGCTCTGTTCAGTACCTAATAAATATTTAATAATTATGCTTCACAGCTTATTAGAATGCTTTTATTGCTTTATATGTAATTTAAATTTACTCAGATACAGTTACATGGATGGAATAACTGTAAGTGTATAATGTGAGGATGTATTTATATTATGCAATGTTTATTATTAAAGTGATTTCAACGGGTTAGTTCTGTAATACAATAGAAAATTCAAATTAATGTCACAAACCTGTAATTCATTGGGCACTGCTCCAGGATTCATATTGTTTTCAGAGGAATAAAGTTTTGGGTTTGCTTTGTCTCGATAACATCGTATACATGTAGTTGAGAGTGATGCCATTTTAGTGCCAGGAAATTTTTCTGAGCATACAATACATATTGTTGACTCGATTGAAATCATTTCGTGATGAAATTTGTCCATCTTCTCTTTCACAGCTTTATCTTTAAGAATGGCTAGATGAATTAGAGGAGCAGTTTCATTATTATGTAAATGTTCAGCATTGACAACTTTTAATACTGCATCTTGAGCAAATTGTCGTTTATAGACACTCATGTTTTGAAGTCTAGCAGATTTTTGTTCTGGAGTTTCATTGGCCAAAGCATTTTCTTTATAAGCACATTGACGCTTCAATCGAACAGCTCGTTCATCTGATGTTTCTTTAGCCCTTTTTTTTCCTGCCAATTGTTCTGATGTTTCAGTCGAGCAGCCCGTTAATCTGATGTTTCTTTAGCCAGTTTTTTTTTCCTGCAAATTGTTCTGATGTTTCAGTTGAGCAGCCCGTTCATCTGATGTTTCTTTAGCCATTTTTTTTCCTGCCAATTGTTCTGATGTTTCAGTCGAGCAGCCCGTTCATCTGATGTTTCTTTAGCCAGTTTTTTTTTCCTGCAAATTGTTCTGATGTTTCAGTTGAGCAGCCCGTTCATCTGATGTTTCTTTAGCCAGTTATTTTTCCTGCAATTGTTCTGATGTTTCAGTCGAGCAGCCCATTTGTGTACAGTTTCGTTTGCTATTTTTTCTTCCTGAAGAGTGCTTTGATGCTTTAGTCTAGCAGCTTTCTCTTCTTGTGTTTCCTTGGCTAAGCGTTCATCTTGAAGAACACTCAGGTGTTCCAGCCGAGCAGATCGATTCTGTTGGCTCTCAATTGCTAGTCTATGTTTTTGCTGAATTCTCATTTCATTTAATCTAGCAGCTCTTCTATCAAGGAACTCTTGTGCTAGTTTGCTCCTCTTGTGCTCTAATCTAACTTTTTTGTGCACTTCGAATTCATTTGTTTCATCAATTTTTCTTTTTTTTTGTCTTTGCTCAGTTTCTAGAGGACTTTCTGCTTTGCGTTTAGCCCTGTCCTTTTCATTTCTTTTTTTAAGGCGGGCTTGCCTTTCTTGTTCAGTTTCAGCCCTCCTCAGTTCTTGTGCCCTCTGGTTTCTTTTGTCAAGGCGAGCCCGTTTTTCATTCGCACTTTCCTTTTTCAGGTTGGGATTATCGAGCTCCATTAGTTATAAAGCACAAAACCTTGACAAGTAAAAGAAAATAAGAATAAAATAAATGAAACAGCCACACAAATTATAGAACTTAGCCTTAGTTCGCCTAATCCACACCGCAATTGCTGTAGGAATCTCGTATCCAGGTAGCAATAACGCGGGTGCTCAGTTTACTTGGTTTTTATACAACTCGGAAAAATCGCTGCGCAGTACGTGCAAGACTAAAAGGCGGTAGAAATGTTCTCGGCGCGACTACCATCGTTTTTGTGTAGTTTGCGCATGATCAGTAGCTACTTAGCGGTTAGATTTGTCACCGGCTTTAAAATGGAACCCGAACCTATGGCAGAACAAGTGAGTAGATTTATTTAGGAGAAGAATTGTATCAGTGTGATATAATTGTGTTAGAATGGAAGACAGACCGAAGGGAAGACTGAGCCGCCACCAGTGGCTCAGCAAATAAAACAAGTATTAAACAATAAAGTGAGTAGATATATAGTATTAAAATTCTCATAATTTACTTCATTTTAATACAGAAAAAAAGAAGAAGAAGAAAAAGAAATAGGTAAGTCATTATGGTTTAACCTGTAGCTGTTATGATATGATGCACTTTTTTTTGTAGACAGCAATACAACAAATCCAAATACATTATAGTATTTAAATAACTTCACTTAGCTATAAATATATATTTAAATGACTTATCTATCTTAACCAATTATATTTAAATAACTTATCCATCTTAACCAATATATTTTAACCATTTATAAATATATATAATATATGCTTTAAAATATGTAATATTTGTATTATCATGAAGAGTTATGTGATGGCTATCTAGCTAGCTCAAAACTCAGAAGTTTGTGGTTATGGGCATAGCACCCTCCATGGTTTTAAAAGTGGCAACACCTTGAACAAGTCTACAATTGTTATCTTCAATATAGGACCAAATGTAAATTTGCCATTTGAATGCTATCAGTTAGAAAATGGACTCAATAAGTACACAAGACCTAAATGTGTAGGCAAAAAATCAGATAGGCCAGAGACAAAAACCTAACCTGTCAATAAAGGTAAAGATTTTTCATCAGCTAAGCAGTCCTTGTAACACACAGCACCTTCACATACACTTGTTCACTTGATGTACCAACACAAAAATTACTTCCTTCAGTGATTTGACATTAGTAGTATTGTAAGCACAATACTTTCACACAACTGAACATACCTAGGCAAGACTTACCTTCGTGGTCTAGTGGACAATGAATTTTAAAATAAATGCTGTTGAGTAGGGCTTATAATTGTGGCAAATAGCGTATTAACTTACCACCGCCACTAACTCGAATAGAAATGGAGTTCCAGTAAGTTTTTGCACCCGCAAAACAATTCAAAGCGGTAAACAAATCAATTTCTAAGGTGATACGGGTAATGGTCGCTAAACCGGAGGATTCTGTTTAGTGAAGTTTGGGCCGGGATCGAACGCAGAGCGAACACAAAAATACGGAGGGTCAAAGTACAAAATGACATACGTACGTCCATATATATATACTAGTGGTGTGCTTGAGCACAAATGGCGAGCGAGCCTGATAGTTAGGTAACATAAAATGTTACTATGTTTTAGCTTACTTCATGCAAACACTATAATAGCAGTTATGACATTTGATTTCAGCAAACAAATAAAAATCACTCTCTTACATTATTAATGGTAACTTTTGTAGTATCAAACATCAACCATTCTGATAATCTCAATCACCAGTAACTCTTGAACAAGCTCTCAGCTACGATAAAAAATAAACCAGTGTTATTATTTGCCAACAAATGTGACCGTCTACGGGAAAATCGGGCACAACGCGGCACGCGTAAACGTCGCAAAAAGATCGATTTAGTTCTTAAAATTGTATTAAATAAGCCTAATGAAGGGAACGGTTAGGCGATATATAGCGGGAATGGCTAAGGCTACGGCGATAAAACTTGGAGAGCTTAATATCTGCTTGCCAAGGAGTCTGTAAGTGCAAAAAAAATATTTTTCGTCGGGGCCGCGTTGTGCCCGATTTTCCTGTAGACGGTCACAAATATGGAATTACTACTTACATCATTCTTGAGTATTGATAACTTCTGTAGTATCAAATTGAAGTTACTTTGACCATCTGAATTACCTTGAATTCTTGACAATAAGCTCTCACCTACAAAAACAAAAGACAATCAATTTTAGCACACAAATTACAAAATTACTTTCTTACCTCACTTTCTTGAGATGTGGTAACTTTTGTAGTACCAAATTTGAGCCAATCTGACTATTTGAATTTACCAGTCACTGTTGACTAGCTCTTAGCTACAAAAAAGAAAGGCCAGAGTTAATTTTGCATATTTAGCTAACAAATATGGAATTGCGTACTTATCTCAGCTTCCCTCGAGAAGTAGTAGCTTCCATAGCATTAATACTACGGCATTCTGACTACCAACGGCATAGTTGCCAACCATCCCGATTCTGGCAGGCAATCCCGACATTCTAGCTCCAGTCCCGCTCCTGTCCCGACACCACCGACCAGAGAGGGTCCGAGGCCAGGAAATGAAGGCTAAACTGTAACAGTACAGCTCGAGACTTAGTTTAGCTAGCTATGGCCCGAGTAGGGTCAAAGTACAGTTATTTTTAGTCATAACGCAAGAAAGCAACTCGCCAATCACTTCACAAAGACTAAAAACAAGTTCACATAACAAATCATCAGTTCACAAAACAAATCATCAGTTCACAATCAATCACCATGTACCACCGAATCTTTTCGATGTGCATTTGGACGTGGCAAAAGGGGCGCGGTTTAATTTAAAAAGGTGGCAACTATGCAACGGCTCATGACAACCAACAACCGGCACTCCGTATCCCCCATAAAACGGCGAAGTTTTGAAAATAAGTCTGGAAAAGGGTCTTCAATGCCATAGTAACCTGTCGAATCAACTTTTTGTGTCTTGAAAACAAGCGTTTTAGCTGGAATTTTCTCATACTTTGGAGCTTAAGTATAAAGTAAGGTTTGCTTAATGCTGTAGTTTCAGAATAAACTGGAGTCAAGCCTAAATAGCCGTGTTTTTAGGAGAAAAAAGTTCCCCGCGCGCGCGTTTAAAGAGCATACGTACCATCCATACATACATACATAATATATATAACATATACCCGATTTTGCATTATCCACCCCTAATAGTATCTCGCTCGCTTCGCTCGCTCGCTCGATAATAAACTAGTGGTGTGCTTGAGCACAAATGGCGAGCGAGCCTGATAGTTAGGTAACATAAAAAGTCACTATGTTTTAGTTTACTTCATGCAAACACTATAATAGCAGTTATATGTCATTTTATTTCAGCAAACAAATGCACAATCACTCTCTTACCTGATTAATGGTAAATAGTAGTAGTAGCTTCTTTAGCATTAATACTACGGCATTCTGACTACCAATGGCTCTTGACAACCAACAATCTGCACTCCGTGTCCCCCCGAAAACGGCGAAGTTTTGAAATTAAGTTTGGAAAAGGGTCTTCAATGCCATAGTAACCGGTCGAATCTACTTTTTGTTTCTTGAAAAGCAAGCGTTTTCGCAGGAATTTTCTAACACTTCGGAGCATAAATATAAAGTAAGGCTTGCTTAATGCTGTAGTTTAAGAATAAACTGGGGTCAAGCCTAAAAAGCCGTGTTTTTTGGAGAAAAAAGTTTCACGCGCGCGCGTTTAAAGTGCATACGTACCATCCATATTTACATACATATATATAACATATAACCGATTTTGCATTATCCACCCCTAATACTGTCTCGCTCGCTACGCTCGCTCGCCAATTAGTGGGCGTGGCCTATCCCGATTTTTCATTTTAGAAAGTTGGCAACTATGTACACGAGTATGGCTTCGTGTCAGGAATACTCTGACATTTTACTATATAGAAGTGAAAACAAGTGTAGGGACAGCCTCAGCAAGAATCAGAAACGGAACATAAGAGACAAATCTTCTCGCTACACAGTAAGAAGTACACTAATCTGAGCTTCCCGCTTGAAATTGTTTTGGTTATGTTGTCAAATCCTCTGAAATTAGCCATCATACATAAAACAATTAAAACTTGGCCACTTTTTCTGTATAATTCATGTAGATTGAACTTTAATTTCAATAGCATCGAAACAATTCTGCAGTGATATTTCTCATCTAGACTTGTTTTCAAATGATTTATAAAGAATGAGTTAGTGACAAGTGTTGTCAAAATGTCTTTAGAATCATGTGAAACTATCCAGGAGTGGATAAAGCATTTCTAGTAATTAATAAGTTATAAGTGTTGTCAAATTAGAGACTATCATTGTCAAATTAGCTATTTATTAAAATGGTGATTTTATGTCAAACCAATCACATCATAGATTTTTCTAATTCTTAGTAGTATATTTACAATGTGAATGTCCAGAATTGAATTACAGAGTCTAATCTTTAATGATTTTAAATTCATGAAAAGAAATAATTGGGAGTTGTCATAATATAACTTCCTACTTAAACTATGTTTATCTGTCTGTACATAACACTCCTATCTGCTAATAATTATGTATAGCTAAATGAATTAGTCCTAAATCTTGTACCACTGTTTAATATTCGCCTTTTTTTATATGAAATGCTTTGAAGCAATTAGATAGTGAATCTGTTTATCAAAATTTTAATACAAAAATGTATGAACACTTTTCATTTCACTTACATTACGTACTTAACACGTGCACAGTATGAATATCTTTTCTAAATTATATAACTAAAACTTTAATGATTCTATATACTTTTGTTGGCAAAGAATCTGTGCCTTTATGTTTCTAAGAGTCATGAGTCTGGCACTCAACACTTGCGAAGAGTAGTAGTTGATTCCAAAGAAAAGAAAAGGATTCTGCAAATGTGGCATGGTGGTATGGGTGGTATGCATTTTGGGAGAGATAAAACATGTAAGTTGCATTTGTGATTGAATAGATGCTCTGGGAAAGCATACATGCAAAGAGGTTCAGCTAAGTACATTCCTCATTTACCATGCTTGCAGCTGACTCAACTCAAATCGACAAAGTGTATATATATAATATATATATTATATTTGTACCATGGTACATTCAAACCATCCAATCAGATTACTCGATTCGCAGTGAATATATTTCATACCCACCTCTTTGGAGGTGAATAAGTAAACTGTCCAATAAAAAATTGTTTTAGTGCATTTTGTATTGCCTAGAGCCATAGTACAAGTCTATCACACCCCTCCTTTCGGTCAGTAATGGATTTGCACTATTTTCGAGCCTTTGGTCTATGATTGTGTAAATCCTAACTTGACCTCCATGTCATGGTGTATCCTATACGTATATAATGGGGATAAAGGGGAGTAATAGATAAGGACCATGTAAGAATACTTTAAAGATATGTAATGGGGATAAAGGGGAGTAATAGATAAGGACCATGTAAGAATACTTTAAAGATTAGGGAAACTGAATTTTAGGATTTACAACTGGGATGACTCACTCACTCACTCACTACAATGCAATGTTGGAATCACCCCTAGCTTTTATTCGTAGATTGCAGAAGAATTTTACTGGAAGGGGATGCATGATGATGTCAAGGAGTTATGTAAACATTGTGATAAGTGTCAACATACTAATAATGTGCTTCAGAAACCATGATTCGAATTACATCCAATACCTGTCTCTAAAGTATGGGACAGAGTAGGGATTGATTTAGTGGGACCACTTCCAGAGACAAAATGTGGAAATAAATATATAGTCACACTTAGTGATTATTTTTCCAAGTGGCCAGAGGCTGCACTCCTGAAGTCTAAATGTGCTGAAGGTGTGGCAGACTTCTTATTCGATGTTTTCTGTAGACATGGCTGGCCTAAAATTATACAATCTGATCAGGGTAGAGAATTTATTAATGCTGTAAACAGTTACCTCTTTAAGTCTACAAATATACAGCATTGTATATCTAGTGCATATCACCCACAAACAAATGGATTAGATGAGAGATTTAACCAAACTCTTCTAAATACTCTGAAAAAAGTGGTGGGTTCAAATGAAAAGGAATGGGATACACATATACCAGCTGCATTGTATGCTTACAGAATCTCTAAGCATGCATCCACTAAATTTACTCCTTTTTTCTGGTTTATAATCGTGAAGCACGAAAAGCTGTCTCATTTGAGATGGAGAAAGAAGAATGTGGAGAGAATGGCAGTTCAAAAATATTGAGTGACACTGAAGAGGCTGAGAATATAGATGCGATTATATCAAATTTAGTTAAAGTACGTGATTTTTGTCACAGTAAAGCTAAAGATAACATCTCAGTGGCACAGGAGAAGCAGAAGAAGCAATATGATGCAAAGCATAATTCATTTAAGGTATATATAACAGTTTTGTATTGTATAAGTATTAATTTTTATGTAGGTATATCCTGATGGAAGTTGTGTTTTGTTAAAAATATGAAGCATGCACATAGAATGGGGGGCAAACTGGACACCACATGGAAGGGTCCTTATATTGTATACAAAAATATGGGTAAAGGAAAATACCAGCTAAAATAAAAAACAGGAAAATTTTTGAAGAAGTTGTTCAATGGAGTACTCCTGAAAGAATACTATTCACCTTGTAGTATTCAGGAACAACCACAGCATAACTCAAATAGTTTACCTTCACAGGTGTCAGTACTATCTACAGTGGTACCTTCACAGGTCTCAATGCTACCTTCAGCAATACCTTCACAAGTGTCAGCGCTACCTTCAGTGGTTCCTTCCCAGGTCTCAATGCTAGCTTCAGTGGTACCTTCACAAGTGTCAGCGCTACCTTCAGTGGTAACTTCACAGGTCTCAATGCTACCTTCAGTGGTAACTTCACAATTATACCAGCTAAAATTAAAAAAAATAAAAATTTTGAAGAAGTCATTCAATGGAGTATTCCTGAAAGAATACTATTCACCTTGTAGTATTCAGGAACAACCACAGCAAAACTCAAATAGTTTACCTTCACAAGTGTCAGCGCTACCTTCAGTGGTACCTTCACATGTGTCAGCGCTACCGTCAGTGATTCCTTCACAAGTGTCAGTGGTACCTTCAGTGGTACCTTCAGTGGTTCCTTCACAAGTGTCAGCGCTACCTTCAGCAGTACCTTCACAGGTCTCAATGCTAATTTCAGCGGTTCCTTCACAAGTGTCAGCGCTACCTTCAGTGGTACGTTCACAGGTGTCAGCGCTACCTTCAGTGGTTCCTTCACAAGTGTCAGTGGTACCTTCAATGGTTCCTTCACAAGTGTCAACGCTACCTTCAGCAGTACCATCACAGGTCTCAATGCTAGCTTCAGCAGTACCTTCACAGGTCTCAATGCTAGCTTCAGTGGTACCTTTATTGTCAACAAATGTTGAACAAGTTTATACATCAACGAAGTCACTTTTACCTCATTCTATGAGTTTGACAAAATCACCAGTGACAATGTCATATCCTTCATTTACCAATATTGTTTCTGTAGTTTCATCAGATGCACAAGTAAAAGTCGTATGTTTCTTCACAGTCGAATTTATTGAGTACTCAAACTAAGAGAAGCTGTAAATGCAAGACATGATGTGGGAGTCACAAATGTTCTAGCAAAAAGGCAGGCTATGTGTGTGGTCATTACTGCCATCCAGGTAGAGAATGTGTCAACATCACAAAATTACGAAGCATTGCTGTTGTTTCAGATCTCACGGACCAGACGAACCCTTCATTCACAGCTGACAGCACTAGGATAGTAGTTGAAGGTATTTCACTCACTATGGAAGACAAAATGATACTGGCATCGAACAAATGGCTCAGTGATAGTCATGTTAGTGCAGCTCAGTTTCTTTTGAAGAAACAGCATCCAAATATATATCTGGCTTTGAACCTCCTACTTTGCAATACATGAGAACATGCATATGCATTGGATGTATTGCTACCAGAAGTAAGATATTGAACTGCCAACATTAGCCATTGAATTATTCCAGCTATTAAAATGTTAAATTTAGATGATGGTTCGTGTGAAGGCGAAAATTGAAAACTGTACTATTGAAGATGCTATTAACAATAATATGACAGCTTAAATTAATAGTGTTGTTATTAAAGTAGCGAGTAAGCATTCAATATTTTTTATTTGTTTACTTTATTACATTTATATAGCTAGCTATATAATACATTGATCAGTTTAGTTGTGCTAAATTATTATTTAACTTGCACTCTATTTTCTGTAACTACCTACTCTGTGCTTTTCTGGAGGTCTGAGGCAAACTGCACAGGAAATAGTTTTGTTGTGAAGAATGTTGGGCTGAGTACTTATTACTTAGGTGCATAGCATTAGTAGCATGATACTACCATTGCCTTATTATTTTTGAAAACCTTAATGATGTGTCTTACCATTTTAAAGATAATCTTGCAAGTTGCCATGAAAATGTTATGTGAGGACTGCATAGATAGCTACTGAAAAGGAAGCTAGGGCTAATAAGTAGGACTTAACTTCTTTTTTTTTCATCCAATTTCTTCCCAATGGCTTGCTAATTCCTGTACATTGTGCCAATCTGTTGCTTATTCTATAGTTACAAGCTAAGTGTAAGGTCGATGATACTTGACTTGGATATAATCTCGCTTATAATTGTTGTGAATGGTCAATGTATGCAGTGATGATGTTATGATGTTTTTATTATCATCATTTTTTGTTTTGTATGACCTGCACATATTTCTCAACAAAAAAATTAACTTTGAGCGTGAACAGGAAGAAGACGATGTTTACATTACATAGCATTAGCATGCAATTCACAGAGTTCTTTTCTAAGGTGTTATTATGCAGGGGAAATTTTATATTAACCCTCATCACTGGCTGTGTAATTTAATAACCACCAAATTAAAAAAATACAACAACAACAACAACAAACGAACAAAAAATAACAGGGCAGGTAAAAACAGGGCACATGTTAGTTGGGTTAAGTTATAATGACAGAAAAATTTCCTATTATTATACTTTGTTGTTGTTTTTTTGTTTGTTATTGTTTTTTTTCCAGAAAAAACTAGTGATTTTTTTTTCTTCTGTAGCTATGATCATAAGCTTTTATTGTAACGCCCCCTATTGTCACACTGTATGTTTGCCTTATACTATATTCTCAGTGAGTGCTAGGTGTTACACTACTGTTGAGGCATGTATCTCTTGTACTTTAGCTTTTCTCAGGAGACAGCATCGATATCTATCATTTCATTGCACGAGTTACTTATCGACTTGCGCGAGCTACATATCAACATAGATTATATTCACAGTGGTACTAGCATAATTTTTTTTTGGTATTTGTAATCACTAGCTAGTGTGAAGTAATACTGAGAGTTAGACTTCTACACATCATGTGTGTGTTCACTTTTAGATTTATACTCATCATGTGTGTGTGTTTGCACAATGTGTTTACGTGTCTTATGTATCACGTGGAGTATGGGTTTTAAATCTGTTTATATGTAGTAAGGTATTTTGTATACTTTCACACATGCTATGTTTATTGGCATGCAGAATATTTACTTTGAATATTTAGGTATGAAACACTTTCAGGAATATGGCTGTTGGCTTGCAGAGACTGTGGTGAAACTTTAACTTTTAGTATTAGCTATTTCAAACAATTAAATCAATTTTTGTTTACAGTCTTGATATAATGCATTCTATATAATGACAACAATAATAATTAATGAAATCATAATTGTCTCTGAATTTCGTAATAATCCATGATATAAGCACCGTTAACAGAAACCTGCCTATATTTTGATTTGAAAATAAGCTGAATAGCTATACTCTATCCTATTCTAAACCTTATAACAAGCTTATACTGTGTTAGCTTACAACGAACTTATTGCAATTGGCTATCACATTATATGTCATTACTTGAATTAATAATTATATTGGAGCAGAACTGAAGTAGCTATTTGCAGAGGTTTGCTTTGGGGGCATTGTCGTCCTAGGATGGAACCTCCCCACTGGAACTTGTGCACTAGGATGAACACTCCTCAGTTAGGACATTAACTCCCCACCCTGCTTGACTCAAACTTGGGCAAACTTACAGTTTTTATTTACCTTAGAAGTATGGTAGATTCATTGCTTTACTCATGGTCGATTAGCTTGAGTTTGATGAACTTTTTAGTACCAATTTATTTCATTAATTTTGAACTCCATTCTCACGAGGCGAAAACTCCAGACTACAATACTTTATGATTTTTTGAAGAATAAAGTCTATTTATCACTTGCATCTATAATTGTATTGGAGCATAACTAAAGTAGCTAGCTAGCTATTTGCAGAGGTTTGCTGTGAAACTTGCTGACTCACACCCACATACAAACTAAACATCATGATGGATCAGCAGTATGAGTCCATATCCACCTCATAGTTAGTTACTTGGTCCAACTTTCTTCATGGTTCATTCTAAAAGTTAAAATTTCCAGTCATTTTAAGTGAAAAAAATCTTAACTTTATAGGTAAATGTCTACCAGCCATAGCTATAGCAAAAATAATTCATAGCTATAAAAAAAAAAAATTAGCTATTTGTTATAAAATTGAAACTTAATAATCAGAATGTCTTTTTTCCAAACTATTCTAACCACTTAGTCAGCTATTACTTTAATAAAATAATAGCTAGCAGTGACTTCTTGTGGATACCTATAATAGTTTTAGTACAAACTAGCTAACATAATCATTAACTAACTAAAACCCAACTCTTGTACTAAAATGGAATACCAAATTTTTAGGCTATATTTTTATAAAACAGTTTAGCAAACCAATCATGCTTTAATACTGGAATGATTCTTGAGGCCAACTGTATTATGTATTTTTCTATACTTATTCTCAAACTTGTAGTGTACTATTACTCAAGCATTTTTTGTTAATTATTCAGAATGGCTATAGCCAATTCTCATTGGCTGCATAGTGTTTTTTTTTTTATTATTCTAAAATAGCTATTATTTTTGTCAATTTCTGGAAATAGATAGCTAGAAGTTATTCAATATCTTGATTTCAGTACTATAGTTCATGGTGAAGTGGACTTCACTGAGTTCATGTTATATTGAACTCCAAGTCTAGTGGCAATTAGACTACGAATAATCAATAATTTAAGCCTTTTTTTTTATACATTGACAATTATTTGGTAACAGCTAGATAGGTGTAGCTATATATCTCGTCTGCTTCAGTGTAAATGTCCTATAAGAATTTCATTATCTTGAGTAAGTGGCTCACTTGAAGTAGTTAGCTATAAGAATTATAGTCAGGAGTTATGTCTCGTGAGAATGTTGGATTGGAGCTTGCGCTATTTTGAATTGATTGAACAAGTAAAAAAGAAAAAAAAAAGAAATACATTGACATAAAAATTCATCAAACTAGAATTAGCTAATCTAACTATCTAGTAGCAAGACATGAATCTACTAGCTATATCTCTAAGGTGAATAAATAGTAACTTTGTCACGTTTGAGTTTAAGCAGGGTGGGGAGTTAACGTCCTAACCGGGGAGTATCCATCCTAGTACGCAGGTTCCGGTGAGGAGGCGCAGTCCTAGGACGACAAGGTAGGGTCTCATTTACTGACCGGACCGGACCCGATTACTGACCGACTTACCTTGCGTAGTTAGAGCGTTACGCTGATGTTTGCGATACGGTTTTATAGGTATTATGTGATTTCCATGGCAGCAATGATTAATCACACTCCATAATGATGCTGTCACAAGAAGCAGGTAAGGAAAAGACCTCTCTACAAGGACTACACTTGGGGGCTATCCTAAATTTTCTATGTGGTAAATTATTATGCTGGTTGTTGAGGAGAGTTAGTGTGGTATATTTCACTTCTTCCCTATCATTTATGTCCTTTGCCATGCTTAATCATCACATAGTTCTCATGATAGTGTGTGCAATAAATAATTAATCTTGAGTGTAACTGGAATTGCCTTTGACAGATGCTTTTATTGGTTTAGAGTCCATACTGAGAGTGGTTGGTAGTCTTTGTCAAGTTTGTCATCACAATGCAATGAACATCAAGCAACAACCTAATGCTTCTGAGTAAAAAAATAAAAGGATGCACTGTTCTAGGGTAATACAACTCCAAGAAAATAATTAGCAATAGCTATGTTTTAATATAATCTTTGAGAGTGAATAAATTGGTTAACTCAGAATCACTATTTGATAGTTGACATTCTATAGTCTGGCCTATCTTTCAGTGTCTAAGATCTGTATGGTGGCCATATAGTAACTCTAGGTTTAACCCAATCAATGCATTTGCACAGATCCTCTAATATTGTAACCTATTGGAGTTATCTTATTGCAGTAACTAAACAAAATTCACTTATTGAAAAGTTACAAACAATAAGCATACCCCACAGTAGTGTCATTTTAGTTAACTAAAACTTAAACCAAAGACCTGTAGAAGACAGCCAATCCCATTGAAACAATACCTACTGGTAGAATGAATAAACTAAAACTAAGCAACTTTAATTTTAACTTAATCTCCTTGAGTCATGCAATTATTAATTAGAGATATAAATTGCCATTTAATCAAACATCTATATCTGCATAGTAATTTGTTTATGCTTACACAATGAAGCTTTCAAGTGCTCCTTTATATTTCTGTAAAGGTCATTTGTATCATATCATCTGTGATCATTCTGAACATTTGTGCACTGCAGTGAAGTAAGAAGATGAAAATGTTGGGGTGGGGGGGGGGGCAATGTTAAGATCGTATTGTTAGGTGATTTGTTTCCCCCCACCCACCTGAAACTTAGTCTGGCACAGCCAGACGCGGAGAAAGGGTCTGGGGACAATCATGTACCTTGGCTGTTCAGGAATATGGTAGTGGTTGTCTAATTTACCGTTATGGCGCCCACGGTTTGCTGGATGAGCTGACATGAGTACAACCACAACTGCTGAAGTGTAAACAATTTATACTACTGATTATGAGGAGCTGTTGTTTGTTTGTTGTTGTTTTTTGTTCATGTAGTGTCTAGCATTACAGTAAAATCATTAATATTATTGTAGAATTTAAGGCCAAATATTTCAAAGTATTGTAGCAATAAAAAAGTCAATCATTAATAATAGAGTTTACGGCTTGAGAGGAAGAAGCAGTACTATTGTAAGGTACAGTCTTTGGAAGAGAACTATCCACTGCATTGATTACTACATCATAATGATTTCTGTTCACATGACATATTTCTACATGATCCAAATCATTAGAGTGGTATGAAAATCAGTTGAAAAAATTAAATATACTTCGCCCAATAATATTTGCGATTACTTCTCTCCATAGCAACAGACACAGGAATGAAAAAATAGAGAGCCGGTGCAAATACTTCTGCATGTGTCCCCCAAACATAATTATTTCTTGTCAATGTGACCTTCATAGATAATGGATGACATATGCTCGAAAAAGGCTACAGTTGAGGCCTATAAACTCCACCAGCAGTTTACGTATATCAAGATGAAATATAAGAGAAGCTTCGAAACAAACAATTTCCATCCCCAAGTATAGAACGCCTTGTACATGAATGCTGTTGTAAAAAATAATCTAAATTAATGCATCCATTACCTCCAAGAAAATAACTACTTTGGGCAGATTCCTAAGTCATATCACAATTATACATTATAATATTATTTGAAGATTGTTCTGATAGAATGTTACCAGTATAGTTTCAGTAGCAGTAGGTGGAATGTAATGAGATGATTTCAGAATTTTGGCTGTAGCAGTCTTCAAAAGTGTTTTCTGTACACAATATGGTGTCAGAATAGCTAATATGGCTTATCATTGAGAAGCCATATTATCTATTCTGCACATCATCAGACATGCCAACTTACTTGTTCAGGTGGTATCTGCTATGTACAATACTTGAGTCAGAGTACATTAATAAGAGAACTACTCTACGAGCACTTTAAATATTTTCAAAATATTTTTATTAATCATTTCTAATACGATTTCAATAGATTTTACTCGCTACACGCGTGCTACATGGAGCATTCAATAATCAAATGATCTGCTTGCCACATTGTGTGAAGACATGGTTAATTAACATGTTAGAATTCCTTTAGAACTATTCATTATTAAAGGCAATTAGAGAATGCACGTAATATCATTGTCAATTCTCAGTTGCTTCATTTGCTCTTGTCTATTTTGAATTAAAAAAGATCAGGTTTTGCATTTAGAATATACTGCATTTCAAACTTGTCTCACAATTATATTCATTCAGTGCAGCAATTATGTACATAAAGGGTGCGTGGTTAACCACATGGCTCAGCTACCTCACTATACATAGTTGGATTGTGCAGAAAACAACAACAAAAGAACAAGCATCACAGGCATAACTAGCATGAGGACTGTATAGCCACAGGAACCAATGCACTCAATAACTTGTAAACACTCACGGAAATATTGGGGCTGTTACAAAGAGTAATTTAGTGGAAATAAAATTTGTAGATGTTTTACTATATTTTTTAACTATCTAGTATACTGTTGACGTGTTAGAGATTTAATTATAGGTAATCTAAGCAATTTAGATCTTAAACGACTGTTTTTATTGTTGATGTTGCCATCTTCATTTTCTGCTATTACTATTCCTTTAGAAGTTACCACTTATGTACAGAGAACTAATATCTCGTCTTATCTTTTTGTTTGAATACTAGAAAGATAAACCTGGAATAAAGGTATGCATTCATATAAATATGATTTTTAGGGTGTATTTACATTAGTCAAAAATCAGGTTTTTAATTTAAAATTCATCAGACTTAAAGCAATGCTTAAATGATATGAAACATATCATTATAAGTAATGATATGCTTGCTCAATATTTGCTATTTGTTGTCCTAAATAGTTATCTTTTAGTTTGATTTACCATCTAGAATTGTCAGCTTGTTAATTTAGCTAATGATGCAGGAGGATATGTTATCTTGATCAAGTTATCAGATTTCAAATATGTGCTATGAAAACTGAAAAAAAGGTATCTATGAATTAGAAATGCCACCTATTGAATTAAGAAATTCTGTACTTGCACCAGTTACCATTACTGGACTACATGTGTGTATGGGTGTGTGTTTGCGCATGTGTGCATGCATGCTGCGTGCGTGCGTGTGCATGCATGCGTGCGTGTAAATATAGCCAAAGAATCAATTATTCTTTCAAAGTATTACCTATTCCCCTCTTTCCCCTCTCTCTTTTCCTTCCTTCTATTCTCCTTCCTTCTATTCTCGATACTTTATTCCCACTCACCTCCAACTCCCCCACCTCCTCCCCCATATTATTATTATTGTTATTATTATTATTATTATTATTACAGTAGACCCTCAATTATCCGAACACCTCAGGGCCGAGGATTGTTCGATATTTGAAATGTTCGGATTTCGAAATAGTCATTTGAATGGAGTCTTAATATCTTATCTATTTAATGCACAGCAAAATTTCCAATGAATATCATTATAATTTCCCAAAATGGTGTTCGGATTAGCGAGAGTTCGGATAAACGGGGTTCGGATAACTGAGGGTCTACTGATTTTATTATTATTGTTTATTATTATTATTATCTATTATTTATTATTGTTATTATTATTAATTATTCTTGTATTATTATTCTTATATTCTTATTATTATTATTATTCTTCTTATTATTCTTATTATTATTATTATTATTCTATTATGTGTATGTCAACTGTGCATGGATATTGGACAATATGACCCTGGAACACTCTTCCTTGTGGCTGTTTATACAAGTTTGCACTGCTTGGGATATGTACTTGATCAGACTTATGTCTGTTTTAAATTTTTAAACCTCTGTGATCCTGGCTGTCTGTCTCCAAATTGTCCACAGGTTTCAAACATGTTTAAAAAAAAAACAAGTTAAACTTACTTGTAGTGGTATTTACTAGTCTCTCATTGGAGAATGTTGGCTGTTAGCCACAGAATTACATATAATGACATTCGATGTGTTCCAAAAGTATTTTATTGTGTATTGATAGTAGTACGCCAGGCAGGTATTTTATTCCATGAACAAGAAGCAATATTATGTTATTTGCTCAATTTCATGTAATATAGCTAATATGTATATAATATTAAACTAATCTAGGTTTGCAACAGTTTGGACTATGGGGGTCCTTCATCAGTGAGTTTATTAAACATTAAAGACATCACATATAGCCTTGAGGTTGGAAAGGTTGGAATTAAAAAACAAACAAACAAAAGAAAATATGTTCAAATCCAAAATTATTAATTTACTATTTTGTATTCTATGTGAGATAAAAATATTATTATTCATGGACTAATGAATTGACTTTTCTTGTGATAATCATTATCTCATTCTTTGATATCCTGTAGGTTTAAGAGAACATTCAATATTTTTATCATGCTCATTCTTAAATACTTCATAGATTAGTTATATAGCTTTATAAAAGTGATGTTAGTATGAGTAATAGCACAGGCAACCGTGGTATTTGGGATAAATAGCATGAGTAACCAATTGAAATAGCATAAGGCGAAGCCTCGTGCTATTTATTGCTTTATCCCTAATACTGCGGTTAGCCATGCTATCACTCGCCAATAGTATACCTCTATCCTTACAAACAAACTTTTCAGCAAAACTACAGTGTTACTAAGGGGTTAATCACCCCATGCTTGTGCACTTACCCATATTATTTCACTTTGATAAGTGTACTGTTTCAACTCCAACAGTGCTATTTCACACTCGGGCTATTTCAATCGAATGGCAATTTTACCCATACGTTTTTGAATGGGCACTTTATGTGGTATATTATTATTTAAGTACTCTCTAGGCATAACACTAATCTTTTGCAAGGCAATGATATGAAAAAGTGCTACAAAAAATTGTTCATATGAAGTACTTAATCAGCTACATATAATGCAAGTACAACTGTGGTTGACCACTGACCACATAGCTGAGCTAGCTCAGCCAGTTGCAGCTGGCTGTATTTACAACCTGAAACTAAGGCAGTTTTTACCATGTCAGTAGAAATAACAACTAATTCCTAAACTTTAAAATGTGTGCCATAGTATTTTTTTAAATTTCATTTGTCAAAAATGTTGATGGGGGCCGCCTTGTGCTAGATTTTCCTGTAAATGGTCATAAAAAAATAGTTAGGCACTTCCACCAGGGACACTACTATACTTAGGCTCTACCAGGGCTGTGGTATCCTGAGTGTAGTGAGGGTGCTACCAAAGGCACCTGAGGCTTCAGACTGTCTGGCTCCATACAAATACAGGTATGGATTAGTCCTACATAGCTACCTACAGTTGGTCAGCCTGGTTGGCTCCTCCATCTAGAAAGCTGTTAACTACAATTATGAAGTCAATTAGCATATTGTACTGATAAGTGCATGCAAGGGATTCTAAGGAGGTGACAAAATTAAGTAATAGATAGTATCAATGACCCCAGATTAGCACATTTATATACAAGGACCAGGTCAGGACATATTGTTATATTATTGTTATTGTTGTTGTTAATAATAATAACAATAATAATAATAATAATATTATAATAATAATAATAATAATAATAAATAATAATAATATTATTATCATCGTTATTATTATTATTGTAGTTGTTAGTATTATTTTATTGTTATTATTGTTGTTAATACTGTACAAATTCGTTTTTAACTACTACGTTAATACTTATAAATAAACACAATAATCTTATTTTTAACTTGTCTTAGTATGAAGTTTAATTATTATTGTTGTTATTATTATTATTATTATTATTATTATCATCATCATTACTGCTGTTGTTATTGTTATAAATTATAATATCCATATCATCATCATCATGATCATCATTATCATCTCATTCATATCAGTATTTCTTAAAGGGAATGAATGCTTGTGGTTGCTGGTGGTTATACGACTGTCTGTGGGCTAGATGACCCACTTGTCTACTGGTATATAAGGTGTGAGTCTGGTTAGCACTATGGCAAAGCCAATGATGAGTGTCAACAATGATTTATCACTCTCCAAAGTTATGAAGCTATTAAATGAGGCAAATAAGGAAGACACTTGTCATGTGCCACCTGCAATGCCCAAATCTGGAAAGGTGCATGTGTACGAACCATTAAATGATTACTCCAAAAGTAAGTCAAATTTGCCATTAACTTGTCTTCTGTGTAAAAGAAGGTGGAAATTAATGTAGGATATTATTAGTCTAGTTACAGAAAGTTTGCAAGAATTATGAGAGATCATGTGTATAAAAAAAAGTCATTTTTTCTTTTGTTTTCACATTCCCAACTCAGGATAATTTAGAGCAAACATTTTTGCTTGCAGTTAAGACCCTGATAAATTGTTTCAAATGCACATTCTATTACTTTTGTGACACAGATGACTGGAAATGTGATCAGTATCGTTAGTGCCATTATGGAAGGAAAAAATTGAAAGTTTTTCCACCCATTACCAAGTCATACTATGTATTGATTCGACCGGATGGCCAAAATGATAACAGATTTAAGAGATTTGCTTACATGACAAACTCCTCTAACAGAGTTGTTATTCATTACAAAGGAGACGATTCTGCACTCTGTGATATTGATCCGCATGTACGAACTTGCCCTTCAGTTTTAAGAAAATTGGAAGAAAAAGAAGCACCACCATCTGTGGTGTATAAGAAAGAAATCAGCAAGTCTGTATTATCCATAGATAATCAATGTGTTATGCTTCCACGTAATTGTAAGCAAGTAAAAAATTTACAGTCACGATCTCGGCAAAAACTAAGGCTAACACATGATGCTCTATATAATTTGCATGAATTGGCTTATGACATGAGAAATTTTATCTTAAAAATTATCACCTTTCCTGATGTCATTGTGATTTGTGGCTTTCAGGAACTAATGAAAGAAGTCAACAAATTGCTTCAGCTTGGTTCAACAGGACAGCTTCTGTCATATGACACCACATTTAAGCTTGGTGATTTTTATGTATCAACATTATCTTTTCAGAAATCTCTTATTTAAATCATCTCCTGTCATGCCAGCACTAATCATGTTACATGAGAGAAAGTTGAGCAGTACTCACAGTGAGATGGCAAGGTTTGTGGCAAGTGAACTTCCTTGTTTAGCCAATGGAAAGAATAAAATCCCCTTGGTTACCGATGATGAAAAGGGATTTGAAATTTTTGACAATTTTTTGCCAAAAATTCATCATCTTCTTTGCTGGAATCATTTACTGAAGAATGTTAAAAGATGGTTAAAAAGTCATGGGGCCTCTACAGCAGAAATTCAGTCCTATATTGACAACTTGCGCACTTTGTTTCATCAAGAAACTGAAGAAAAATATAATTATCATTTAAAGGAGTTGAGAAAAAAGTGGAGTCAACCTTTTCTTCAGTATTTTATGACCGAAAATTCACAAAAAGGTAACCTTTTATGTACCAATATTAGAAATTAAGTTAATAGCTATAATATTGTGTGCATAGGTCCCACAGAATATTGGTCGGTGGAATTTAGAAGTTTATGGAGTATATAATCCACTAAGTGGCATTACTACTAACCGGTCAGAAGGTTTTAATTCCATACTAAAGAGACTTCAAGGATGGAAAGAGATTCCAGTAGACTCTGCAGTGCTTTCACTTTACCATTTGCAAGTATATTATTGGAATGAGTGGCAAAGAGGACTGGCTGGTATAAATTTCACTAACTCTTGATTATAGGTTTAGGTGAGTACAAGTTAACAGAACAATTTTCAAGTCTTCGCATACAACCTGATGAGGTCAATTTGATATCCACTGCTTCTTTGGAGGATATCATTGACAGTCTGAAAAATGGAATTTCGATTTCTAGTGTGGCAGATGTAACAAATTCACAGACAAGGTCAATATTATGTAGCTATAAAATTAAGTCTCATGGCTCAATCATATTCTAATAAAATGCTGTGTTTTGTGTAACTCAAAAGTACAGCAATAAAATTACTATGGCATAAGGGTGGCCAGATTTTTTTTTTTTTTACAAAATTCTAAAAGTAATCTCTTGCTTAGGGAAAAGAATCGTTCTCAAATGGCTGCACACCATACTCATCAAACCAGTGATAAAAATTCACAAATAATGAGGACAAGGTAAGTGTTTATAGTAATTCATCCTTTAATATATTACAGACTTTAACTAGTGCATATGCCAATTAAAAGTGCTTTCAGATAAATTGCTGATTTTTGTCCATCTAGATTGCTGATCCACAATGGCTGTGTTTCTCATGACCCAAAGTTAGGAACATTTAAAGTTTTGGGCTCTAATGGTAAACCTCATGTAGTCAGACTTTTTCCATCTGAGGATTGTTCCTGCCCTTCTACGAGTACTTGCTACCATCAGATTGCTGTAAAGTTAAGTTTGGGGATTAACATTGCAGAAGAAAGGAAAGCCATTAATTTGACCCAGTTGCGATGGAATACACGTGCTAAGGGCCAGAAAAGATCAGGTCGGAAAAGACCTAGACAAGGTTTGAATAAATAATAAAAATCAATGTAGCTTTAGTTTAAAGTAAAGTGTAATAATTGTCCGGGAGACTGCGATGTTGTAGCTGCACCAGATTCAATTTCTAGTTCACTCAGTGATAATTTAACACAAGTTTGTTATGGATGTCTGCAATTATTATTGTTATTATATTGATGATATTAATAATGATTTATTAACTTATTGATGAAGAGATAGCTTCTGATCCTCTTGTTAATATCCGTGTACAACAAACGAGTAATTTAAAGAAGGTATTCTTAACTGCTATTTCTTGACTGAGTGTAATTATAGTTAATTCCATTGCAGGAAGTTTTAGACAGGAGTGCAGTGAGAAAACCTTGTGAGGAAAACATTACTTGCACTAAAGGTAAGTCCTCACTATTAATCAACATGATAGTGCTGTTTGTTCATTTGTTGTTTTGTCACAGACAAACTGTGTAGACAATGTGCAGGATGCTTGAATGATAACTGTGGAGCTTGCGTGTAAGGACATGAAGAAATTTGGTGGACCAGGTAAATTGAAACAGAAGTGTATCCAAAGAAAGTGTATTAGTCAGCTACAGAAACCACCTGAACAAGTAAGTTGGCATGGCTGATGATGTGCAGAATAGATAATATGGCTTCTCAATGATAAGCCATATTAGCTATTCTGACACCATATTGTGTACAGAAAACACTTTTGAAGACTGCTACAGCCAATCGTCTCATTACATTCCACCTACTGCTACTGATAATATACTGGTAACATTCTATCAGAACAATCTTCAATATAATGTATATTGTGATATTTTGTGACTTAGGAATCTGCCCAAAGTAGTTATTTTCTTGGAGGTAATGGATGCATCAATTTAGATGATTTTTTACAACAGCATTCACGTGCAAGGCATTCTATACTTGGTGATGGAAATTGTTTGTTTCAAAGCTTCTCTTATATTCTATTTAAAACAGAGACAAATCATCTTGATATACGTAAACTGCTGGTGGAGTTTATAGGCCTCAACTGTAGCCTTTTTTGATCATATTGCCATCCATTATCTGTGAAAGATCACATTGACAAGATGAAAAATAATTATGTTTGGGGGACACATGCAGAAGTATTTGCACTGGCTCTCTATTTTTCCATTCCTGTGTTTGTTGCAATGGAGAGAAGTAATCGCGAATATTATTGGGCGAAGTATGGCATGTCACAAACTCCAAGTGTAATTTTTCCAACTGATTTTCATGCCACTCTACCTAATGATTTAGGTCATGTTGTAATATGTCATGTGAACAGAAATCATTATGATGTAGTAATCAATGCAGTGGATAGTTCTCTTCCAAAGACTGTACCTTACAATGGTACTGCTTCTTCCTCTGCTGTGAACTCTATTATAATTGATTGATTTTTTTTATTGCTACAATACTTTGAAATATTTGGCTTTGAATTCTACAATAATTTTAATGATTTTACTGTAATGCTAGACACTACATGAAAAAAAAAACGCTCCTCATAATCAGTGGTATAAATTGTTTACACTTCAGCGGCTACCTAACTTGATCTAGGGTTTGGAATTCAAATATCAAACAATAATTTTAACCTAAGTTTTACAATAAGTACATAATAGCTATATATACACATTTCAGAAAATCGTGAGAGGTTGATCCAGAATGGTTGCCGAAACTGACCACACCCTTTTCATTGGTAGTGATATTTCTCTTGAGCAGCTAAAGCTACCAATTTCATTACAATGCAGTGGAGTAGGAAGTGGGGTGCCACTGGCCCCTCCGATAATTCTGAAGGGGGACCTGCCAACCAATATTTCCCCCTGCTCATATTAAATTAGACAATTTACACCCATGACAAGTAATCTTTATAGTTAAATTAGATATGATGCACAATGAAAGGTTGTATAGTGTGAAAGTTAGCAATTACTATATCAGCTACTAATAGTTATGCTAGTTTAGATACATCACCTCTTCATTTTAAGCAGCCTGTACAAAGTTTGGCTCAAAAGAAACCTTAGTGCAGCTGTCTTCTTTTTTTCCCCTTCCAATTTGAAAGCACACTGCTTGAAGAGTGATGTTTTACTAAATTTGTAGATTATAAGTTTGCAACACTGTTTATAGTAAACTATCAGTATAATTCTGGTTTACCATGCTAGTGTTCCAGGTTAAGATTGTCAGTACACCATCAGTATAGTAAACTGACAATGATTAAGCAGTGGGTGACTCCAAGCTGAATGCATAAGTACATTTTGGCCTCAGCAGCAACATCTTAATATAGTATACTTTGCACATTAAAACTGACAATCTAAATAACTGCTTAAATTCACAGCAAGCGGTGAGACTAGAGAGTGTTTAACATCACCTAAGCTAACATGTTTAAGTTATAACAGCTTTCAATAAATTATTTCCTCTCAACAGCATTGTTTGTACAGGGTATGGTTTCAGAACCACGGTTGAGAGTGTCACATTAACATTTTTTTTTATTTCAGGAGAAGTTTTCATTTCCATAAAATTGGTGAAAGTTTTGTAGCAAATGTAACCATGAAGATCATAATAATTTCAGAGGTGCAAAACAAGTTGTTGTTTGCTGTTGTTGTTTGTTGTTGTTGTTTTTTTTGGGGGGGGGGGGGAACAAATCACCTAACAATGGCAATTTATATCTCCAATTAATAATTGCGTGATTCAAGGAGATTAAGTTAAAAAAAAAATTCCTTATTTTTAGTTTATTCATTCTACCAGTAGGTATTGTTTCAATGGGATTGGCCGTCTTCTACAGGTCTTTAGTTTAAGTTTTAGTTAACTAAAACGACGCTACTGTGGGGTATGCTTATTGTTAAATTTTTTTTAACAAAGTGGATTATTATTTAGTTACTCAATAAGCTAACTCCAATAGTTTACAATATTAAGGATCTGTGCAAATGATTGATTGGGTTTAACCTAGAGAGTTACTATGGCCACCGTACAGATCTTAGACACTGAAAAATAGGCCAGACTATTGAAAGTCAACTATCAAATAGTGATTCTGAGTTAATTCAGAACTCAGAAGCATTAGGCTGCTTGATGTGCATTGTATTGTGATGACAAACTTGACAAGACCAACCCTCTCAGATGGACTCTAAACTTATAAAAGCATAAATAATTTACCACAGTCATAGAAAATTTATAGGATAGCCCCCAAGTGTGGTCCGTTTCTTCCTTACCTGCTTCTTGTGACAGCATCAATATGAGTGTGATTAATCATTGCTGCCATAGGACTCACATTTACCTTTAAACATCAGTGTAACGCAACGCAAGATAAGGCGGTCAGTAATCGGGTCCGGTCCGGTCCGGTCAGTAAATGAGACCCTACCGGACGACAACGCCCCCGGAGCTCCCGTCCGGGCGGAGGCCGCGTCCTGTGACACCGGTTCAGGTACTTTTCCCCTTATTCAGTAAGGGAAAATAGTGGCACTCTCGCCGCTTAGTTTGAAGGGGCCAAATTGGCACCCATACAAACGCGCATGCACAGAGAAACCAAGACTTTGAGCTGGAAACCATAGCAACTGTTAACTAAAAACGATTGCCATTTCTACATAATGCCCCACCATAGCGGCTCATTTTCTTTTTCTAAATAATACCTGCCTAATAGTCGTTGCTAGTCATTGGTTTGCGCTTCTAGGGTCCAGCCAGAAGGGTACAGGAGTCTTCCGATAGGCACTAGAGATGATTGAAACAACAAGTCTATTGGAGGAGTCCACCACCTGGAAGCTTCAGTCATTGACCAATGTTGGGCCAGTTGTGGATAGGAAATGGTATGTATGTTATAGTCAATACAATATTATTCCATGTACAGTACCAAAAATAAATTCAAATCAGGAAATGAAACTATTTTCTGACCTTCAACAGTTCTTTAAAATAATTGGGTGGAACTAACAAAATCAGATGGTGTACAATTAAACCCAGAGGTGTAGGAAGTAGTGGTGGGCGATACCGAGTAGTTGGTATCGATACTTCGATACTTCCAGAGGAAAGTGTCTGGTATCGATACCAGAGAACAGACTTCGATACCAAATATTACTATTAGCCCTGCCCAGACAGAATATCGACCTTTACCGACATCTCATTGTGGCCAACATTAACACTTAGTAAAGGTGGTTAATTTAATGTGGTTAATTTAATGTGGTTAATTTAATGTGGTTAATTTAATGTGGTTAATCTCTAGCGGTTCCTTCCAGAGCTGAATAGAAATAAATAATCAAAATAGCGAACTTTTTCATCCGTAGTAGTTGCGTTGCTTACATGTAATACTCTTCCAAATCATTTTTTTGACAATTCATCTAAATTCAAAAGAATAATTTAATTAATTAGTACGCATGCGTGGTATCGATATAGGTATCGATACCGCCGATACCAGGTTCGAAAGTACTTGGTATCGATATCGAAAACATAAATCCGGTATCGCCACCACTAGTAGGAAGCCAAATCAGATTGATGCAGCCACTTAACCACACCCACTTAACCACACCCTCTTGTCAGTGACTGAGACAGTTTTGAAGTTTAATGAACCAAGTCAAATTAATAACTTTTTAATATAATTATATAGACTATATTGTATAGCTAACATACCCACTTGGACATAAAAGCAAACAACCATTTAAAATTAGAACTTACAAATGCCTGGTCTAACTTTAGCAGTCTTTGCTTTTGTTTTCTATAAAAAAAAATTAAGCGTATTTAGCAACAAAAAAAAACTACGTCTGCAGACTTCTTATAGTGCTAAATGGCCACTTCTCAAAATCAAACCAACGACCTCTGAACTACGTTTGTTTTTCCAAAAGATAGCTCGAAAAAATAAAGGAGGACAAGGCAGGATCGGAGTTTCGGGAATATCTTCCAAAATGGTCGGTATTGGTTGTTTACTCCCCGCAGAAGACATTGCCACAACGACCACTAGAGTCATTATGAGCCTTGTCCCTTTTTATCAAAATAGTGGTGTGGCCGCACCCATTCTGACGTCCCTGAAACCCAAAGTTGGGACAAAAGTGGGTACAACTCCATACCTGCAAGATTGCTGAATATCCCATTTGCTGTTGTTTAGCTAACGTGTAGAAAAAATTTACGGTTAACTGTTTATGTCTGGAAGTGGTAAGTCATACTGCTGTTCACCATGGCCGAACAGTCTGATAAGGTCAAGGGTCAACATGCTCATTCTATTTAACTGAGCACCACAAAAAGATATATAAATATTATATGGAACATTATATAGGAAGAAAATTCCATCACTGAAATATGGTTCTATCATGAGAGCGATGCTGTAATTGGAATGGGTACAGTAATCATACCTACTTTTGAAATTCTCACTGTCGAGCTCTCTATCAATAAATAAAAAGATACCTGGTGGCACATGCTCACCGTTAAGTTTGCTGGCTGTCTGTCCAAGCTGTCATGCAGGATTTACACAATAAGCATGCGCCACTAATTATCTTGCTGTTTATGTATGTGTGTATGTGAAGATTTTGACTTTAATAGTCTTTGTAGTCAGAATGTTGGGTCAAGTTATTGAATATACTAATGATGTGCTCAGCACAAATGGCAAGCGAGCTGGTCTGGCTGAAATGAATGCTAGATTCTCATATTCATTTGTTAGTTAACTGATGTTGTTGTTTTTGTTTAGATTATTAATTTGTGCTATTCTTTAGCAACATGCCACACTTTTATACACACATACATATTTGTTCACTGGGTATACCAGCACAAGACTTACATTGTATTCTCTTCGCGACTTGACAAAAGATTTTCCAGGGGTAAGCAATCAAGATTCCTAGGGTGATATGGGTAAGAATTGCTAAACCAAAGGATTTTATTTAAGCTAACCACCTTTCCAGCTCCATTCAAAATGCTCTATTGTACCAGAGCTCTAGTAGTTATAGCATTACATTGTATTCTCTGAGTGACTGGACTACTTGGCAGTGAATTTTCAAGAACAAATCTGTTACATAAGACACATAGCTGTGGCAAACGGTGCATGAACAAAGATATTTTACCACCACCACTAAAAAAATTAACTCTGCTAAGTTTGTAAATCTAACTGCGAACGTCTCTGGGGTAGGTAGCTGTAAAACCCAAAAAGTGTTGAACTTGACCGGTTGCTATAACTTCAAGGGTAATGTGCTCGGCAATACAGGTGAAATAAACTAAAATATCATTGTGAAGATATGTAGGGTGGAACAAACACACACACACACACACACACACACACACACACACTCAGCAATACAGGTGAAATAAACCTAAAAATATCATTGTGAAGATATGTAGGGTGGAACAAACACACACACACACACACACACACACCCACACACACACACACGGCAATACAGGTGAAATAAACCTAAAAATATCATTGTGAAGATATGTAGGGTGGAACAAACACACACACACACACACACACACTAGAAGTTTCATTGATTGTATACCAAATCACCTGGAATTTACCATGATTTTTCAATTAGCACAAGAAAAACTAAAACAGCATCGTGAAACATTTAGAGGGACGGCTTTGGTGAGACAGTTTGTTAGTGATTAGAAGTAATAAAGAAAAAGAGTACAGTGTAGAAAACCCAGAGTAAGGGTTGGGATCTTTTATGAATAGTGTGCTACTGGATGAGCTTCAGGATCTCGCGACATTTTTGGAATAGTATATTGTATGTAGAAACAATATTTGGAACCTAGTATTTGGACACAAAATACTAGGTTCCAAATATTGCACACCATTAGCATAGCTTTAGTTGAACTAGGGTTTCATGTAAGGTTTTATTATTTGGTCAGGCTTGAAGAATAATTCACAAGATTATGCTTTAATGTTACTGCAATTGTCATTATGCTATCATCCCTCAGCGTGCATGACCGTGAGGGTTATATAGTAGTCGTCCTGTCTGTCTGTCACACTCTGATTTTGGAAATTACTGACAATTAATCATTGATTTAGGTGTGAACTTACTCAGAACGACTATTTAAACCTCTCATTGTGACACTTTTTTTTAAATTTCAAGCTGATTTTTGAGAAAATGTGAAGCTTTCAGCTCCATGTAGCTACATAGGTACTAACTTTTGTGGGTAATGCTCCCTATCATTGTGTCACGTGAGCAATTAATTTATTATGGCCAGCAGTAGCTTACTTTATTCTGCTTGGAAGCTCGCAAAGTTGTCTCTTATGAAGATGGCATTTACATGTACCGTTTTCATTGCTCGAGCTATATTGATGCTTGATTAATAGTCAATAAAATTATTCTTTTGGTCTGAGATTATTTTTTGTAACACCTAGCTATTTTAAGTAGCGCTGAGAGTTCGCACCTTTGGTGCTTTATTTTAAATGGCTATTCTTTGGGAAGGAGACTTTGCATGGGGTAAGATTGAGTGAACTTTGTAAAAAGATGTTTGATACCCCGTAAGTGTATTTCCAGCATGTTAATGGCTTTTACATATTTGACTTTTTTTTTTTCCTTTGTTTATTGTGTTTGTGTTTGTTTGTTTGATTCTGTTTTGGCATGCAATGATGGCTATCAATTCAAATTACTGTTTACTGATGGTGAATGTCTATCACTTATCATGAATTTTTTACAGGTTCATGGTTGTTTAAAAAAATCTGTTTATTTACTCAACCAATTTTAACTTTTTTTTCCTGAAATTGTGGTAACTGTACGACCATAATGTTATTGTTGTAGCCATTTATAATTCAATGCAATTCTCCATACATGAACTCTGTGGCCTTGTTTACCACTTTCTGAACTCCTTCTGAAGGTCTAAGTATTAAGGGAGAGTCCCCGGCATGCCCTTTGACCTCTAGCTCCTTGTTTTCAAATTCAAAAAAGTAGCTGTGCAAAGAGAATAGCTCACTATTCTTTATTTTTATGAGTAGTATACATAGTAGAATCAGTCTACTCTATTACTGCAGTGTGTGTGTGTGTGTACCACCACAGTATGTGTTGATTGAAGATGACCCCTCAGTAGTATCTAGCAGTACTCCAACACAGTACGCTGTGATATCATGCAGTTGAATTCAGCTGCATCAATGATAAACAAAACTCTCCTTTTTCCTCTCTTTATATCCCTTTTTTTTTTTGTTATGATTTTTTTCCCCTTTTGTTATGGTGCTCATAACTTTTTATTACTTACATGACATTGTGCCTTATTCTTTTTTTGTTTGTTTTTTTTTTTTTTTTTTTTTTTTTTTTTTTTTTTTTTTTTTTTTTTTTTTTTTTTTTTTTTACACAAACTCTACGTTTAAATGAATGACTTCGGATTTTTCAGGAGTGTGAAATACAGTTTTTATCATTTTTAATTTAGTTTTTGTGGGTTTTTTTGTTTTTGTTTTTTTGTATGTTTCTTTTATTTATTTATTTTTTGGTGCATCCGGTTCCAGTACTTTACTAAACTGCTAACTTTATGCCAAGAGATTTCTTTTAGTAGAAATACTTAGAGCGACTGCATCAGAAGCCATAACAACTGTTAAATAGTATCTTTCTAAATATACGCCACCTAATGGCTCATTATGCGTAATTCTAATTAGTACCAGCTTATCTCATTGTTCGGTTTTGCTTCCAGCATTAACACTGACAAATGAACTGAATGAGAGAACTGAAATATTGAACTGCTAAAATTAACTTATAGGAAAAAATTAACTTGTAAAAATCAATGGGTAAACAAAAAGCTGACAACCAAATGAACGAGTAAGTATGAAGTAAAAATGCGCCATGTCAATGACTTTTACAGAGTTGAACAACTGCATTTGTTAAAGTTGAAAGCTTTTCTGAACTTTGAAAGCTCCACCCACTCTGTCGTTGTGAAGTAGTAGATAAATAAATAAATACATAATGACATCAATAATAATAATAAAATTGTCAAACAAAACAAATAAATTAAATAAATAAATACTAAGTATTAGGTGGTGATTGCTCCCAGGACAGGGCCACAGTTTACTCGCTGCACAGCCACTGAGAGATGCTGGAAAAGATAGTCTCTAGCCCGTGGGTCTCACTCACTACGAAAGAAAAGAAAACAAAAAATAAAACTAACTTATTCCAGTGTAATCTATTTACAATATTTATTGTGTTAATGATTTACCAGTTTTTTTTGTTTTTGGTTTTATGTTTGTATTTGCAGCTAGATTTTTATTTTCATATTTTATTTTTGTAAAAAAATTTATCCCCAGAAACTTGAGAGACCAGCACATTATGTGGAAGTATACAGAAGTAAACAGGACTTGGATAAAGAGTGTAGATGTGACAGGAGCCAGAGGTCCGATGGCGACGGAGAACACATCAAGCATTGTCTTAACCCAAACTTCAATAGATCATCAGAACTTATTTATTGTATTTTTTATGCCAAGTAAACAACTTCAAATTACATTCATTGTTTCGGGGTTGGTTCAGTTGCGACTTGTCAAGTCTTGTTAGCTACCACAGACCCAACAGAACTCTCTACACTTTTCTTTTTCAATAATAATACTTTGAATGCACACCACAGTTATATAGCTACAGGAATGAGGGTGATAGTGGAATACAACAATGTTCAAGATAAGTGGGGACTGTCAAACATACACTCAACACACACAACACAGCAGAGGGAGAGCTCAACTCTTGTGAGGGTGAAGCTGAACATTCATGAAACCCCAGGTTATACACAAGAATTATACATTTGGAGTGTAAAAGTCACTTGGATATACACTGTTGTACATTAGATAGAGTTCCTGAGTATACCATTGTCTATATCTTTAGTTATTCCTACTATGTATGTATGGTTTCATTCATGATCCAGACGACTCCATGGAGCTCTCCAGAATGAGAGGGAGCTTAGGCCTATTATTCCTATAGTTTTACTGCGAGTCTACTGACTGCACATTGCAGAGAAGTGATTGTGAGAAACATGCTCATAGCTCCTAAAGTTTTCTAGCCTGTGGTAGCTTGACTCCAGTTGTATCTTGAAAGTGACATAGGAATCTGAACAAAGGGTTGGAATAACCAAACTGCTGAGGTGCTTGTGTTCATACAGTTGTTTACCTCAGAAGGCAAGGTGGTATTTTATTAGCTAGTACATAGTTATGAATGTATTAGTCAAATTAAAAAATTATCATCATCATAATAGTATACAATGATAATAATAATAACAACAACACAATGTGAATAAAATAATTAATAAAACTTTCAGTTGATAAAACATGGTATTACTGATGAGGTAAGTCCTGCATGTAAACTAGTATTCACTGGGTCCCAGTCCCTGTGCATAAAAAATGTGAATAGTGATGATATCATAATGGTGAGGCTAAGTGTATTAGTAGCTGATTGGACTGGAAAAATCTTAACTTAGTGTTGAACACATTTACACACATTGGTTTTAAAAATAGCTATTGATTGCCACACACAAAATGTTCAGATGGACTACGTGCATGAGCTTTTACAGCTGAATTGGTGTACAATGCTAATCACTTCCTCTTAGTTTTGCTAATCTGGGAGGTTATAATATTTTGAGTTGTATATAATAATAGTGGATCTGTAATGCCACAAGGAAGTGATGAAAAGGGATCGTGTCAGTATGTGGAATCTATTCATTGCAGCTCATGAGAATGCCTATGGTGGAACTCTGTACTCAAAATGCCTATATTGGTTCCGAACATTTATCATTCAAAGCAATGCTTGTCTTTTTTTGTGGTCAGTTTAGATGTTTTGTTTTTGCTTGATGCATGGAAAGCATTTTATTTACGTTTGTCATTACACTAAATATATCGCACTAGTGTAATGCACACAATGTAGCTACTCCTATATAATGATCCATAGCTACAGCTCCACATGGCACATGTACATTGGTATATTCTAGATAAAGTTCCAGAAGTATAGCTACCATCTGCATATCATTAGTTGGTGCACAGCTACATATTATTATGTCTCACACATCCACATGCGGTGCCACACAGCCAGCTCCTGTTGGAAGTTGTATTGGTGTCCAGGCAGGTTGTATCCAAGACATGTAAACAACCAGACCACTAAGGCACAGGAGTCATTCCATGACTGAAGGCTAGGTAGCTAGCTACAACCATAGGCTAAGTGATGATGCGTAATAGCACATGTCATGTATCTCAGAGTAAAGACTGAGTAGAAACATTGAAATTGTTCATTCATAATTGTCACAAAAACTTGAATAAAATATAAATCAGTTCTGACAAGTTTAGTAAATGACAATGCTTGATGTGCTGTCTTTCACCCAATCTCTGGATTCTGTTGGACGTACACTCTTCATCAAAGTCCTTTACTTCTCTTATTCTGCTACATAATGTGCCGGCCTCTCAAATTTATGTTAGATGAAAGAAAAAATAATAAATAAAACTATCATTCTAATTCTGTGAAAACAAGAGTTTGATAGCAAACAAAGAAACTTAAGTATCACAATTGTGGGGATGGGTTAAGCTATCCACACCCAAGTTAGTAGTACTGCCACCAGGATCCTTAGTTACCTACACTGTACTGCACACTGCTCACAAGCTATAACTAGACCCTCAGACAGAGTAAGTCACACTGCAGGTTTGCTTAATGTACATCAGGTTTAATTGGATTTGAATGAAACCATGGGTGGCTCATTTTTATACATTCGCCTCCCACGGGTGAAACACAATTAGAAAATATGCAATGAGTGTGTGTGACACGCCCGGTCATACTCAGATTAAAAGTGCACAAAAGTGGAACACTGACATAGATACACACATACAAACGAACATCAGGAGAATATGTCTGTTTATTGTTATTTTAGGTGTGGTTGCTAGGAGATGGTCCCACAACAATCATTACACCAACAACTTTAATTCTGATAAATCCTATCAGCCAAATCACATAAAAGATAGTATAAAATGAAGGAAAAATAAAAAATAAGGAAATCAACAAAGAAATATTGCAGCCATTCTGCATTGTGCTAACCCATGTCTTGACAGTTATTAGCTTTAAAATAAATGATGTCATTATTACTATTATTATTATTGGCGAGCGAGCATAGCGAGTGAGACATTCACAGGGGTAACACAATTGAAAATATGGGATGTTTGTTTATATATAATTATATATGTTTGGGCGTACGTATGTCATTTTTGTACTTTGACCCTGGCATTTTTGTGTTAGTTTGGTGGTCGACCCCGCCCCAAACTGCACTAAATGGAATTCTCTGGTTTATCGATCATTACCCGTATCATCCTAGAAATTCAATGTTCTGCGGGTGCAGTTAAAACTTAAATGCGCTATTTGTTATAGTAATAAGCCCTACGTAACAGTATGAAAATTATTTTGCCTTAGACTAACCACAAAGGTAGCTAAGTCTTGTGTAGGTATGTCCAGTGGTGTGAAAGTGTTGTGCATTAGAGCTACTACCTAACTAAAGAACTTAACAAAGAAAACATTAGAATAACGTGATTTGTTTCATTTTTTTTTATTCAAACAGTTGTGTTGAGTGGTTGCTATGGCATTGAAACCCCCTTCACTGCATACATGTCTCGACTATTTTTTTAGTAGCTTGAGTGTTAGAAGTTAAAATCAATCATTTAACAATAGTGTAGTTTTAGGCTTGCTTGCCATTTGTGCTCAGGCACATCACTAGTTATTATTATTATTGGCAAGTGAGCAAAGCAAGTGAAACATTTTTATAGGCAATGGAATGGAGATTTTACGATATTTATTTATATTTTTGCTTATTTATTATAGTATGTGCAACTCCAATTTTCACCTGTACCTCTACTTGCATAAGTTAGGTAAAGCTCTGCATGGGGGATATCTAGGATATACATGTACTAGTAGTTATTTCTGCACTTGAATTTTACTTCAAAGAGTGTATAGTGACTACGAGACCCACTGTATGGCTGCACTACTATTCTAGCGCTATACATGCGAGTACATATGGACCATTTCAACTTATACAGCTTAACAAAGCATAGTGGACTATAGGCAAGAGCAGCTGAAAAAATATTAATTGTGGTACATTTAAATGGCAAGTGCACTTTGACTTCAGTGTGCCACTAAATTTCAGAGGTGAGAACTGATAAATTATGCCAAGAGGTGTATCTCAAAGTTTAGCCTTGGTTAAGGGTGCTGGCACACTCTTTGAGCGCGAAAAAACCCGCCAAATAGGCCACGGTTGCTAGGGCGTGTTAAACTTACTTCTGCTTTTACCCGAATTATTTTATTTATGCAGGCCAGCAAGTACTGCTAGGAGAAAGCACCTACCAAGAATGAAGACTGGAAGTCGATCGCATCTCAAGAAATACCCCCATCACCATTTTGGACTTCCTGGCAGTACTGCACGGCTACCGCCGTAGTTTAGAAGCCGATTTTTTGTATATCATTTTCTTACGCTTGCGTGCATGCCATAACGTTGAGTTTTTGTTGAATTTTATTTTACTTTTCTATTTACTCACCTTACCACGTGAACTATTGTCGATTATTTCCGTGAAATTCCGTATATTAAAAATATCTCAACGTTATAGGGTCAACCCCTTGTGGCCCTAAACTCTGGCAAAATTTGAACCATAGCAGTTAGTCCATTCCCGAGCAGTACGCAAGAGAAGATTCTAGATCCATTACTTTAGAGCGCGAGAATTTTTTATTGTAAGTTGACTCCGCCCCACCCTATCAGTACCCGCGTAGTGGTGAGTGAGGCACAGCTGCATTTCATGGGCGCTAATTTGTTACAGAGCGTAACAAATTAGTGGTAGATAACGCGCTACTATTCAGCTGGAGTGTGCTACTAAAGGCGCCCAGGCGTTGCTATGTGCGAGCACCCTTAAATAAGCTGATTTTTTTTTTAATCAACCATGAACCAGTGAAAAAATTTATGAAGAGCAACAGACATTTACCATAAGTAAGCATTAATTTGAATTGACAGCAACCACTGAGCACCAAAACAAAACAAAACCAAAAAAAAAAAAAAAAAATCAAATCAAACGTTACAGTTAAAAAGCATGCATGAAATACACTTACAGTATACAGAATATCATTATCTTTAATGTTCACTCTATCATGAGGGTTTGGATTATGAATCCAGGGTTTCACAGAGTGGAAGGGTGGGGGGAAGGGGAGAATCAGGATACCCTTCCCCCTTCCTCCAAGCATCAATTTCTTTTCAAGAAATAACCAACTTAATTACTCAAACAATCTAATAACACAAATAGTGACAGTAGCAGGAAAATTACAACATGATTTTTTTTATCATTCTGCTTGAATTTGACAAATAATTCCACAATTCTCTTGGTTATGACCGTTTTAGCCTATTTCGTAATCTAGGTCTTGAAAAAAGCTGTCACTATAGTACACAGCAAATAATAGCTATGATGTAGCTAGTTTAAATATCTAAAAATGATTCCAAAGAGCACAGAACTTTCCAGTTCTTGTAAAACCTCTTGGAGCACTAAAACTTTCCAGAGATTTTGATTACATAATCTTATTATGTCCTTTAAAATATGGGGGAAAAAAGCCCACTCAAGCTGTACTATAAGATGTGCACTATTTGAAATTAAGTATAAGCATTGGATTTGTGCTTATGAGTCTCATTTTCTGACTTTGTAAATATAGCTATATAATTAACAAATAACTTCAGGATACCCCAATAGACCACACCCCTCACTTACAATTGTAGGACTCAGGACTCCTAGTCTACAAAACTTCCCGTCATCTGCTGGAATATTAGTAGCTGGAAGAATTCCAGGGATCAAAACTGGCAGAGAACTATGAGATGCTGCATACTGGTCTGGAATGGAACAAAGGTACATACATACACTCACAATGGTGTCTTAAAAGTACACGTACCTCTACATTTAGGACATGATTGTAAAGTATTAGTTCCAAATGGCACATGTATTACTGTATACTAAATCAGATATTAAAAGATTTACCATATATATTTATATGGACCTATATATTCATATGTAAAGAATTAATTCCCATCAATTAAAATTTAATTGGTTCATATTTTAAATTCGGTGACTCTATTGTCGCTAAAGATCTGAAGCCACAACTAGATTATACTTGTAGGAATATAATCATTTGAAAGACCCATATGACCTATTGTTGTTGGCAGCCACAGGGGCTGAAAAGGAGAAAGGTACCCTGAGGGGAGTAATAGCAAAGAAGGTGTTCTCTGGTGGAAATAAGGGTGGTACAAGGGAAGGATCTCCAAGGTACATTTAAAAAAAAATAAATAAATAATAATAATAATAATAATAATAATAAATTAATAATAATAATAAATTAATAATAATAATAAATTAATAATAATAATAAATTAATAATAATAATAATAATAACAATAAAAATAATAAATAAATTAATAAATAAATAAATAAAATAAGGAAGCTCAAGAGTTGAAGGAGATCATTAAGTGGTTAGTCTCACAGGGAGGGAGAAAAAAAAAAAAAAAAAAAGAGGGGGAGGGGTAGCAGGGTAGAATAAGGGGTGGGTCAAGTAGGAGTGAGGCTAACCAGTAAGACATGCCATAGGGAGCATGTGGGTCCATAGTAAAGATATGGACAAAGTGTGGCCAAATGGTATGGTGTCTACCAGAGCATTATGAGAGTGAGACTGGAGGCTAGATGGAGCCATGGGGATCACAGTGGTTTGCTCGCGGAAGTAGCACTGGGGGGAGGGGCCAAAAAAGTGAGGTTCTGGGACAAAAGGGAGCGAACCGGGCGAGAGAGGCCTAGAGGTTTGCTCAGAAGGTGTCCAAGGAAAGTACCAAAGGGTCATCACCAGGGGGATGACAAATGAGTGAGGGCACCCAGGAGGGCCGTGGTAGAAGCCTGGAAAGCAGGTGAGAACGGCAGGGTGTCGGGGAAGCACTGGGAATCAGTGTGGAAGCACATATGAGGGCCGTAAGAGATGCCTGAAAAGCAGGCGGGGGGCGGCTGGGTGCTCGGAAGACACTATAGAGTAGTGCATAAAAAATGGGAAGGCCCATATGGGGGCCAGGAATGGTGCCGTCAGGCCAGAGGGGCCTTGCAATAAAACGGCAGTTAAGGCCAGGTGGAGGCCGTGGTGGAATAAAGATGGGCAAAAAAAAAAAAAAAAAAAAAAGAGAGAGTGAGAGAGAGAGAGGAAAGAGTAAGAGAAAAGTTGCTATATTAGTAGGCTGGGTTGAACCTAGCCTGCACAATATGCCCCAAGATCAGAGCCACCACGGGTAACACCTGGAATGTTAATGATGATATGACACAAGGGTGAAGGGTCAGTGGTATGATCCATGTCACAATGATTTGTGTCTGTAGATGAAGTAGCCTCTCTGGCAGAGCAGGCAAGAGAAGGCGGGGCAGTGTCGGCACCCAATATAGAAGGCGATGAGCCAGGTCCTCTGCTTTGGAAGCTGTTGGACAGAGTGAAAGGCTCTCAAAAAGGGGATAAGGAGGACGGTCCAGGGCACGATGTGGTGCACCTGGTGGAGAACCTGCCACCATTGCCAAGGAAGCTGGTGGACCTTATCCGAAGGGGCAGCTTTGTGGAGTTCGCCACATTCCCAATGCTAGAGGATGGCCCCAGTGAGGGGGAATGGAAAAGTAGCCTCGGAGAGCTCGATAGCTCCGGCCAGTCCTCTGCCGGGAGGAAAAAGGTGGTGAAGGAGGTGCCAGATGCTGGCTGGTGGGGCACCTGCTTCACGTTATACCAGATGGCTTGGGCGACGAGCAAGCCCGAGATGTGGGGGCCTCTGTCGGCCTACAGAGAGATCGTCGCCAGACTGGCTCGATCTTATCAATGGGGACAAGTGGCCAAATATGACCGGGCATTCCGGAAGTTGGCCGCCGGAAAAAGCCAGGAGATATGGCTAAAGGAGGAGGCGTCTCTGGTGAGACAGTATTTGAACGGCCATGAGAGCCGGCAAGTGGCAGGGGTTGGTGGTCCATCCCAGAGAAGGCCTGAACCAAGGAAAAAAGGGGCCTGTTTCAAGTACAACAAACAATACGGCAACTGTGCCTATGGAGCGCAGTGCAAGTTCGGGCACGTATGCTCGGGTTGTGGAGGGGAGCACCCGGCATATCAGTGCGGAAAAATGACTGAGAAAAAATGAAGCAGAGAAGTGTGGACTCTGTCAGTCACAATTGTGTTGCGTCAGTCATCTTGAATTGTATTGTTATATATTGTGTGCTCTTTCAAGAATTAAAGAGAAAAAGGAAAAGACATGAGAAACAAGGGGGGTGCCTAAAGGCACCGAATGGGTAGATACAGGGTAGTTAAGGTCAGGCTGGAGAAGGCACACATAGGAAACAGGGGAGGGGCAGGGTGCACACACTCGCGCAGAAAAAGGGAAGGTGTTGGTGTGGTACAAAGGGCAAGAGCTAACAAGTGTGTGTTATGCTATTGCAGGGTACCGGTTCACCGAACAGCTCTTGGAGCTGGAGAGAGTATCTGAAAGCCCCAGCAGCAGGGTGCTGCCTGGGGCGGAAGAAGTAGTGACTCCGCTAAAGTGGCAGTCGTGGCAACACGAACTGCAGGATCACCCTGACAAAGAGTGGGTGGGGTATCTGGTCAGGGGCCTGAAGGATGGTTTCAGAATAGGCCACAACCAGACCAAAGTGTCAATGAAACAGAGGAGGGGCATGATATTTGAGGCCTCTCAGCATGGTGACATCATTGATGACTACCTCGAGAATGAGGAGTCTGAGAGAAGAATATGGAGGCTGAGCCAAAACCCACAAGAAGGTGAGGTGCAGTGCTCTCCTTTTGGAGTTATACCAAAGAAGGGGAAGCCTGGCAAGTGGAGGCTAATCGTTAACTTATCGGCACCCGAAGGGGGGAGCACCAATGATGGGATAACCAAAGAGCTGGCCAGTGTGGCCTACACTTCAGTGGAGGAAGTGGTGGAGAGAGTTCTGTTGCTCGGACAGCGAGCATTGATAGCCAAGGCCGATGTTAAGGCGGCATATAGAAATGTCCCAGTGCACCCGAGAGATAGATGGCTACTAGGGATGAAGTGGAGGGAGGAGACGTATGTGGATGGCACATTGCCATTTGGTCTCAGATCAGCTCCATTGATATTTACAGCTCTGGGAGATGCCGTGGAATGGATCGCCATGAGGAAGGGTGCCTCATGGTTGAGACACTATATTGACGACTTCGTCATGGTAGGAAGGGCGGGCACCAATGAGTGCGCCGAGGCAGTGAGAGCCCTCAAGGAGACGTGCCAAGAACTGGGCATGCCCTTGGATGAAAACAAAGAGGAGGGACCCAGCGAAGTGCTGACGTTCCTGGGCATGGAGATTGACTCCATTAATATGGAAGTAAGACTTCCCCAGAACAAGCTGGGGGAGCTAAGGTCCACCCTCAAGAAATGGAGGGGTATGAAAAGCTGTAGGCGGAGGGATCTAGAGTCCATAGTGGGATCCCTCAATCACGCCTGCAAGGCAGTCAGACCAGGACGGGCCTTCAAGAGAAGGCTGCAAGATCTGCTGGTGACAGTCAATAGGGACGGAAGAAGAGTCCGGCTGAACCAAGAGGCCAGAGCAGATATCGAGTGGTGGTATCAGTTCGGCCTCGAGTGGAATGGCACGTCATTCATGAGATCGGTGGCGGTGCCAGCAGACCCCCAGGAAGAGATGCTATCTGACGCATCTGGAGGATGGGGGTGCGGTGCAGCCTGGAATGGAAGATGGTTCCAGTTGGACTGGAACAAGGCGAGTGGAGCCAGAGATTGGAACATAATGCCCAAAGAGCTACTCCCGATAGTGGTAGCAGCGGCAGTGTGGGGCAAGCGCTGGAAAGGGAAAGTGGTGAAGGCCAGATGCGATAATATGGCGGTAGTGGCAACAATCAGTTCAGGATCTTGCAAGGAGAGAAAGGCCATGCACCTCATGAGATGCCTGGCGTTTATAGAGGCCTCAGTACCTCTGACAATTGTGGCAGAACACATAAAGGGAACGGAGAATGTGGTGGCAGATGCTTTGTCAAGGGACAGGCTTGAGTTGGCTTGTTCTCTTATGCAGGGCCCGACAGAGGAGGCAGAGGAGATCCCGGAGGATCTGATAGAGCTCCTCACAAAGGAGAGTCGCTCTTGGTCTGAGCAGGAGTGGAGCAGGCTGCGGAGCATCTGTTCCGACAGGGCCTAGCAGCCTCCACGGAGAAAAGGTACAAAGCCGTGTGGGAGAGATACACGGCGTGGTGTGAAGGCCTGCAGGAGGTGCCACTGCCAGTCACCGAGGAAAAGGCCATAGGGTATGTGGTGACACTGGCATGCGATGGAGTGCACCAGGGCACAATCAAGCAGCACCTAGCAGGTCTGAGACAGGCTCAGATAAGGGAGGGCTGGCCAGCACCAGCCTGGAAAGACATGGCCAAATTGGCACAAATCAGGAAGGGAGTCTCCAGAGTCGAGGCCGTGGAGGGCAAACAAACCCTTCAGAGGCACCCAGTGAAGTGGGCACACATGAGAGCCCTAAAAGAGTCATGGAGTCTTGATGGAGACAAAGGCGTCATGCTGTGGGCAGCAGCATGCATGTGCTTTTTTGGGTGCCTGAGGGCTGGGGAAGCCCTGGCTCCAGATGATGGAAAGTTTGACGAGAATGCCCATCTGGAATGGGAGGACGTCGAACTGGAGAACACAAAGTCCCCAAAGTGGATCCGAGTAAGGATCAAGGAGTCGAAAACGGATCGACTGAGAAAGGGGGGCGTGGTGACCCTGGGAAGGACGGATCAGGTGATATGTCCCATGAAAGCTGTCCTGAAGCATATGGCTGTCAGGAAGGCAGGGAAAGGCCCCTTCTTCAAAACAGAAGGGGCGGCAGGTCTGACTCGAAAATTCTTCGTGTCAGAAGTGAAGAAAGCCTTGGCAAGACAAGGGATAGCAGGAGATGGCATATCCGGGCACAGCTTCCGGATTGGGGCAGCCACGACAGCTGCACAGAATGGGGCCACTCCGGAGGAGTTGAAAGCCCTGGGGAGATGGAGGAGCAGGGAATACCAAGGCTATGTGAGAACTGCCGACGGAGGTCAGGCAGCTGCAGCCGAGCTCCTGACAAAAGCTGTGAAGACAGAAAAGAAAGAACGGCCCAGCAAGACTGGGACAGTGGAGTGATATATGTATTTATACATTCATGTCTTATGATATCTTATGAAATGGCAATTCTGATGTTATATGGGGTCGGGTGTGCCTGATAGTTGAAAAAGAGTGGGGTAGAGATGTGTACCCTAGGAGTGTGTGCGTCGGAGCAGTCGAGCTCTCCGAGTGGCCTGTGTTGGGGCGGTTGGTGGGACAAAAACTGCGACGCAGCAAGCGAGCCCGGCGCATGCGTGGGGACAAGCCCCAGGCGCACGCGCCGGGCCCTTGATACCCAACCAGGCCTCTGCGGAGGCGTGGCCGTGCAAAAGGCTAAGCACGGCCGCGCGCGCGACTGAGAACCTCCGGCACACACGCGTTAAGAGATAAGACAAAAGTATAACCTACAAAGAGTGATAAGCAATCTATAGCTGAATTTCAAGAAGACACCGAGACTCACCGAAGGTACAGTCTCGTAGCCACCCGTACCGGAAGTAATAGAAACGCGTACAATTCCTTTCAAAAGGTCACCTCATTAAAATGATGCTTGCGCGTGGGCGTTCAATATATATATTTTTAGTTTGCAAGGAAGCTATACACGTGTTTGTCTTAATACTGGTGGTGCTGCTCAGTCAAGCTAACAGGCATAGTTTGAGGAAAAATCCAGACCATTTTAGCATCAGAACACCTTTTAATATGGCAAGTTATATATTTCTTATTAATTCGGGACATAGCAATCTGCAACCAAATTAGACTAAAATAATTAGTGATATGTCATAGTGATTCATGTATTTATGATATACTAAATTATTGTAACTGCAAAACAAAGAAAAAAATTTTTTTAAGTGATATTGAATGTATTATGATAATACTTTGTATGTATAATCAAAGAGTTCAGTGCTAAGGAGAAGAGGTCCAAAGACAACAATCCATCCAGGCAGAAAATGTGGTCCTCGCCAGTTATGCTGCAAATCTGCTTCTTATTACATAAAGCTGTCCACTTGGGCTGAACTTTCAACAAAGTTCCGGGCCATGGAGAAAACAATCACAGTTGACAGCTATATTTGTTATGCATGTGAAAAAGACAGAAAGAAAATTTAATTCAGGTGACTATGTACCAGGCTGGACATTACAGAACAAAGAAAACATAACACTGATGATGGGAAGCTAGTTCCACTGTGCTAGGTTCATTATAAACAAGTGCATCGCACAATCAACCCTCAGTATACATGTAGTGCACAATCAACTCTCAAGTATACATGTAGTGCTAACATAAAGGGGTCATACAGGCACTGCCCTAACACTGTTGCCATTAAATATCATTTTTGTCAAGTCTGTGATATGGATTTGTACATCACTGAAAATGATAAAATATGCACAAGTTGTTATAATAGTCACCTCGAAATAATTGCTTGCCCCTTTTAAACATTATTCCAGACTCAATCCCAGAATATGCAGTCGTGGAATGAGATTATAAATTGCCCTTGTTTCTTGTCGAGGACTTTACTTTGCGACTTAAATTATTAATTTTTTTTATTCATTGTCTTTTTATTTAACACCCTTTGAGTTATAAATGTGCAAGTGTTTATCTGTTCATCATATGTGTTGTACTTTTCAACAGCTTGTAACCAATAGGCATATTAGCAGTAGTTCCAATAGAATCAGGAAGTCCAACAGGAAACACAAACAACTCGGGACATTGCAATCTGCAAGCAATTACTCCCTTTTAAGCCATATCATCACTAAACATACTATAATAGCTATCTCTGAAATTAATATTGTAACTGCAAAACATACTTACCTTTAGTTATGATCAGTTATAATTTTACTTCCTTCTTTGCTGAAACCAATACCTGTGATAAAATACCAGTAAAACTTTCTATCTTTCTGGAGTAGAACAAAAAATTAGCGCTATATACTTTTTAAAGTGTCTTGTGATCTCTTTAGACACAAGAGAACACAACCTACTAGTGATAGAGCAGAGCTACGCCCCAGTCAAACTCCATTTCCTCGTCTTTGCACTACGACCCGAACCATGAATTACGTCACCGGTTTTTCGCAAAAGGAAACCGGGAATTACGCGAGTTGGCTACAAGACTGGGTAACGGCAGGTACTAGAGGAGCGTACCGAGGTTACCGGCGGAATAATGAGTAGGTGGGGTAGGCGCCTGCGCACAAGGTGTAGGCGGTTTGGTAAATTGGCGCGCATGTCGGGCAGTGCACCAACAAGATAGGAGGGCCCACAGCGCCACGTGGCAGTCAGTAAAAATAAGAAAAATGGAAGAAGCCAGGCCTAAGGACAAAAAGAGTGGTAAAAGCCTGGCCAAGGCGGCTGGGGAGGCCAGCAGCCGAGAGAAATTCCCACCCACCTCTACCCAAATATAAAGTAAGGTGAAAAGGGGGAAGATTATAAAGTTCCGGTATCCCGGGATACCGTGACTGGTTCCCAGGCGGGCGGAGTTGGGACAAAAACTGCGACGCAGCAAGCGAGCCCGGCGCATGCGTGGGGACAAGCCCCAGGCGCACGCGCCGGGCCCTTGATACCCAACCAGGCCTCTGCGGAGGCGTGGCCGTGCAAAAGGCTAAGCACGGCCGCGCGCGCGACTGAGAACCTCCGGCACACACGCGTTAAGAGATAAGACAAAAGTATAACCTACAAAGAGTGATAAGCAATCTATAGCTGAATTACAAGAAGACACCGAGACTCACCGAAGGTAACCAAAGATGAGCCACAGGCAGGTATTATTTCACCGGCTTCACAAACCTTGCCGTACCACAAGTGGTACAAAAATTGAACACCCTGTACCACAGATGGCCCTGGAAGGTTTCTCATTAGAATAAATAAGTGGGCGGCATCTATAGAAATGGCGCGCGCGTCAGATATTCAAAAGCCACGCTCAATTCTTGCTTGGTGTCCGGGAGCTTCTTTGGAAATGCTCTCCCTATCTGACTCTGAAGATTCTGGCTCTGGAGAACTATGTTCTACAGCCATTCGTAAATTTTCTGATGAGCAAAGGTGTTATTTGGAGAAGCTGTATCAAAATGGAATGACAGGCTGGGGGAAGGATCATGCTGCTGAGGTCGAACTTGCTGTAGCTGGTACTGGACTTTCTCTGTCACAGATCAAGGTATGCCTCAGAGTAAATGCTAATTATAAAAAACTCCTGATATCCTGTGTACTATTTTCTTGCCATTCCCTTACAATAGTTACTTACTGGAGTAGTCGCATAGTTGATTGTGTATACTGAAAGTCTCCTTTAGCAGCTTGGGTACAATTCTTATATACACGGTCACCTCTTATATAGCGATTCCCCCAGTCAATACCAGCCAATAATATGATAAATCATGCTAGTACATTCAGAGAAAAATAAAGAATTTGAACTTACATTACTGAGGCTACAATATTAATTCTAATTTCTGGCTCCTATAGGGTTCAAACAGAGTACATTACATGGTTTATTCCCCTTCAAGTTACTGGATTCAGATACCTATACAATAAACTGATACTCAATGGTAGTCATTCCAGTGGCAGTATTTTGTAAAACGAAAATACCAGTGCTTTAAAAAAAAAACAATTTGCACCAGTTACTTCAGTGGAGACTGGTATGACCAACTAGCCCAATGGGCTACTATGAAGGTAAACCTTAAGACATAACAAAAAGCAATGTAAACAAGGTGGAATGAAAAATTAAAATGAAAAGGGGACAGGTTAAGGTGGTTGAGGGAAAAGGTGTGTGTGGAAATTTTCTTATGCTCTAGATATTATAGGAAGTTTTGTGTTAGAGCAACATAATAAACAAGAAATAGGAATGTTGTATTAGATACTGGTAGCTGAAAACTCCCAGCAGATGACATGCATAAACGTCTTGTATTGTCCTTCTGAGGAAGTTCATATCTAAATCAACGGTTAATTATCAATAATCTCCAAATCAGAGCATGACAGACAAACGAACAGGCAGGATGACTACTATAACCCTCTCGCGCATGTGTGCTGAGAGTTAATAATGATTTTTAACTTGGCTGGTTGATAATTAAAAAACATCTCCTGTAAGTCCATATGACATCATTAGAATTTGGTTGCAAACTATGTTATTTCTTTTTTCTATGGTGTCTGCCCATGTTAGAGAAAGTTGGTTATATAATTGGTTAAGTTTGAAACAATTTGCATGCTATTATACTGGCCAGTTTTGTGGTATTGGTCAAAATGCACAATTGTACGTCTCCAGTGCTCACAAGTAAACTCAATTTTGCTGGAACCAACTATGACCTGTATATGCATGATTGAGCTGTTTCTGTTTGTTTATTTTCTTTCTGCTATGCTTTTTGAAGTTTGATAGGGGGATAGGATGGTCTTTCAACTTTCAGAAATGGCTACTGTGTCACACTCAAATTTGTGCTACTCTATGAATGTAGAGTTTCTGCATAATTTGCGTTAGACATACAGTGTTCAATATATTGATTGTTTATAATAAAAAAAAGTTTACATTTTTTATAGAATTGGATTAGAAGAAGAAATAGAATGCAGAAAGGCAGTGCAAAAGGAAGATTAAATGTTGTGCCTAACAAATCGCTAACCAAGTGGCAAAAATATGTTAAGAACTTTGCTGAAAGTGAAGGTATGTTAAATTTGTTTTGCATTTATTATGAGCGCTTCATAATAATTACTACAGATAGATAATACACCCTAATTTTTTGCTGGTTTCATGCTATTCTTGATGTATTTTGATGGTGTTTGTGCACACTGAGGGTTTGGATCTCAGATTGATTATAGTTTTGATGGCATGTGCCTACTCTATCTCCCGTAAGCATTTCGGGCAAAATGAGCTCCACCTAACAGTTAAGGGGAGAGGAACTCTAAATAAATAGTAATGAGCTGCTGGTTTTGTTTTGTTTTGTTTTTTTGTTTTTGGTGTGTGTGTGTGTGTGTGTCATAAGAAACTAATCACACATAAGCATAGGAGAATAATTGAGAAGAAATTTTGCCCAGAATGTGATATGGTTATTAGATGTAGCATAGAGAAAGAATTTGGGCTTCAAGTGGTCCTGAAAGAACTGAAATGTTCTGCCACCTTCACTGGAATTTTTTTTGAGAGGTTTTGATGTGATTTGGCTGATAGTAATTCTTATATAAAAGTGATGGTTGTGATTAGGTGGAAGCTTACTACATGAGTACAGATAGTGTGGTTTAAAAATACTTTTATTGTATTTATACTATTTACGTATAGAAGGAAAGATTTGCAAATCATTTGGTGCTAGTCACTTTAATAAAGAGGCCAGCAAGAACTATCAGCAACTCTCAGACATGGAACGTGCGATGTTGGAACAAGATAATCCTTTAGACACAGTGCACAGATTAACAGGAGAGCAAGGAAAATTATGACTCATATTCAAAATGAAGTATGTTATAATTTACCAAGTTATTACATGTATGTAGTGGTATGTGAACAAGAGAAGCATAGGCTTTTCTAAATCATAAATGGGAACCTTTTTAGGCTGTCTAATAGTGCGCAATATATATATATAATACTGTGTATGTAAGTTACCCTGTTATGTGTAGTTTCTATGAATTTAGGTATAGTGGTAAACTTTGGTAATATTCCTGTACGTAGTAGTCAGGTGCTATTAGAATAGGCTAATGTGCTGTAATATCACTTGTTATACATGGTACGTAAGCATCCTTGCAGTACTGGCACTGTGCTAATAGAAGCCAACACTGTCCGATTCTGGTATCCATTATTGGCGAGCAATGTGTTACAGGGGTAACACAATTGAAAATCGGGGATGTTTGTTTGTTTATATGTTTGGACGTACGTATGTCATTTTGTACTTTGACCCTCTCGTATTTTGTGTTCGTTGGATGTTCGATCCCGTCCCTAACTTCACTAAACAGAACCCTTTGTTGATCGATTATTACCTGTATCACCCTAGAAATTATATAAACATACAAATATCTCCTATTCTCAAGTTGTTATCCCTGTATAGTGTCAAGCTCGCTTCACTCACTCTCCAATAATAGTTAAACCATGAATTCGAGAATTATTGCTACATCTGATCCCGAGGGCAAAGCCCAAGGAAGAGGGTGGTTATCTGGTGATAATTCCAAGAGTTGCCAGGGTTTAATTAATTTATATTGTAGTCATATCATTTCGAACAGTGTAACAGACCAAATGAGAGTGTAAAAGACCAAATAAAAAGAGGGGGTATTGTTGTTTTGAGGGGGGAAAATTGTTGTTTTGAGGAAATATGTCCAGTTGTGCAGCGAGGAGGGTCCTCCAAAATAAAGACAGGACTTTTATACAGGAATTTTTTCTTGGGGGGGGGGGGGGGGGGGGGGGGGAGTAATGCTATTATGACAGCTAATTTTAAATTGTGTACTGTTACACTTCAGAGATGTCAAGCTAAGTAGTCTTGAGGGGCTAATCACCCAGTTGGTTGTGTTAGTTGATCTCATAAGTCAGTGACTCAGAGTAAGAATGATGGCGGAAGTGACACTGAGACAGCTCAGCCTAGCTGATTATCAAACAAAAAAAAATAGAAGAATTGTGCTTTGATTTATATTTTAATAATAAAATAATTTTGCTCTGAGTTACCATTTATAATTGTAATTTAAAAAAATTCAGATTCTTAGGAGGGGAGACTTCTTCTGGGGGGGGGGGGGATTCCAGCCCCCACCCCCTCTACAGGCAATTACGGAGGGCAATAACACAGGGAAATAGCATTTATATTACGTATAATAATATGGTAAAAAGGTTTCAATGCCATAGTAACCACTTGCCGCAACTGTTTGAATTTAAAAAGAAAACAAAAAAAACAACAAGTCACATTAGTTAAAAGTAGCTTAAGTAGTAGTCGTAATGCACAATACGTACTTTCACACAACTGGACATACCTACACAAGACTTCCTTCATGGTTGTCTAGTAGACAATGAATTTCAAGTAAATATTGTTACGCAAGGCTTATAACTATGACAAATAGTAGTCTGGCGCAGCCAGTCCCTTTACCTGGCCACTACCGGAGAAAGGGTCTGGGGACAATCATGCACGTTGGCTGTTCTATAGCCAAGATTTTGGGCTGTGGTTAGTTAACATTTTTTTGTCGTTTCCTTGAAATGAGTGGGCATCTTACCACAAGTGTACATAACGGAGCCCACGTTCCCGAACTATCAAAGTATTGCTTACGCAAATGCTCTGTGGTTGTACTCAGGTCAGCTTGTCCAGTAAACCGTGGGCGCCGTAACAGTAATTAGACAACCACTACCACATTCCTCTAGAACAGCCAAGGTGCATGATTGTCCCCAGACCCTTTCTAGCGTAGCGGTTAGGTAAAGGGTCTGGCTGCGCCAGACTAGACAAATAGCACATTAAGTTACCACCGCCACTAACTCTAATAGAAATGGAACTCGGCAAGTTTTAAGAATTTGAAACGGTAAACAATTCAATTTCTAGGATGATATGAGTAATGATCGATAACCAGAGGATTCTGTTTAGTGAAGATTGACAGGGTCACCCACCAAACAAACAAAAATGCCAGGGTCATAGTACAAAAATGACATACGTACGTACATCCTAACATATATAAATAAATAGCCCTGAATATTAATTGTGTTTCCCCTGATAGCGTCTTGCTCACTCGCCAATAAAAATATATGTATGTGACTGTTCACAGGAAAATTGAGCTCTATACGGCACCAAACAATTAGATGTTCCTCAGCAGCCAGGCATTGAGCTCTCCAAAATAATAGCTACAAAAAAAATTCAAAAACTTAGGAACTCAGAGTAATGTGTAATATTAATTGTGCTAATATGTATTACATAATTATAGATGCTGAATAGCACTCACCTTGCCTTGCACAATATAACCTTAAGTACATTACATCTTTATTTACACTTGCTGTTACAGTTTTCTGAACTGGAGGGTCTTGGATACAAAGGTTTTGCAGTTGCCATTTGTGGAAGTAAGAGCCAGATTCTTGGCATACCATCTGTGTTATCATTGTCTCCAAAAATTATTGAATATTTTTATAGCATCATTACCTATGGTAAGTAAATTTACACTTTATGAAGCCATACAGAGCCCTTTACATGAATGTTTCAATTACTATGATAATAGTACGGCGCATAAGTTTCCCATTAAAAAATATGGGAAAAATCGCTGTTCAATTGAAATACCTCAGTAACTAAGTGGAAACTAAGTGAAATACTTCGGTAGCTAAGTGAAATAGTACGGGTAAGTGCGCATGCGTAGAGCGTTAACCTTGGAAACGTACAGTTCGAGTAGTTTCTAGTAGGGGACAATGTGCAAACGACTTTTTAAAAAGCTGGCCTACTATTAGCTATTGATAGCACGGATAACCTGTGCTATTAGGGATCAATAGCACTCGTAAAGCAATTTGAAATAACACTCGGCTTCGCCTCGTGCTATTTCAATCGTTACTCATGCAATTAATCCCGAATAGCACGGTTACCCGTGCTATTACTCGTACATATCAGCATTAAGATTTTATTAAATGAAAGTTCATGGCCAATGTTGTTATTGTTGTTGTTGTTGTTGTTGTTGTTGTTGTTTTTGTTTTTACATGGAAATATTCTGTCATAGAAGCTTGTGAAAAAAATTAAGAATAGAATTGTTGATTTAGCTATGTATCAAAAGTAATGTATGACTAGATTTCTTGAATAAGATTAAAGCTTGTCATTGTTGATTTAAGTATTAGTCTTATGTGAGGTCTGACTCAGCAGCTGACAAAGACCACAAATTACAAAGGGATTAGCTCGCTCATGTGCACTGATAGTTGGGTAGGATACCTGACCAATATCTCTTTTCTGGACTATCTTGTGTGTAATATTTGTTGAATTCACACCCACACTAAGTAATGAAATTAGGACTAATGAATTGCATATCATCATGCAGGGAAGATCAGGTAGCATTTTAATTTTATTGGTGTATTGTATTGTCAACTGTTATTTTAGGTTCTACTCCCCTGATTGAAAAATCAAATTCCCCAGCACTTCACATCAACATCTAAGTACTTCGCTTCCAAGCACTTCACTTCCAAGTACTTCACTTCGCTTCCAAGCACTTCACTTCCAAGCACTTCACTTCCGAACTTTTCACGTCCAAGCACTTTTTGTCCAAGCACTTTACGTCCAAGCACTTCACTTCCCAGCACTTCACTTCCAACTTTTCACGCCAAGCACTTCCAAGCACTTTACATCCAAGCACTTCACATCCAAGCACTTCACTTCCAAGCACTTCACTTCCCAGCACTTCACTTCCCAGCACTTCACTTCCAAGCACTTCACTTCCAAGCACTTCACTTCCAAGCACTTCACTTCCGAACTGTTCACGTCCAAGCACTTTTTGTCCAAGCACTTTACGTCCAAGCACTTCACTTCCCAGCACTTCACTTCCAAGCACTTCACTTCCAAGCACTTCACTTCCAAGCACTTCACTTCCAAGCACTTCACTTCCAAGCACTTCACTTCCAAACTGTTCACGTTCAAACACTTTACGTCCAAGCACTTCGCTTCCAAGCACTTCACTTCCAAACTGTTCACGTTCAAACACTTTACGTCCAAGCACTTCACTTTCAAGCACTTCACTTCCAAACTGTTCACGTTCAAGCACTTTACATCCAAGCGCTTCACTTCCCAGCACTTCACTTCCAAGCACTTCACTTCCCAGCACTTCACTTCCCAGCACTTCACTTCCAAGCACTTCACTTCCGAACACTTCACTTCCGAACACGTCACTTCCAAGCACTTCACTTCCGAACTGTTCACATTCAAGCACTTTTTGTCCAAGCACTTTACTTCCAAGAACTTCACTTCCAAGCACTTCACTTCCGAACACTTCACTTCCAAGCACTTCACTTCCGAACTGTTCACGTTCAAGCACTTTACGTCCAAGCACTTCACGTCCAAGCACTTCACTTCCAAGCACTTCACTTCCAAGCACTTCACTTCCAAGAACTTCACTTCCAAGCACTTCACTTCCAAGCACTTCACATCCCAGCACCAATACTTTTTCCGTTAGCCAGGATCCTGCAATTTGGATTTCCAAACTTACTCTGTGCATATCAGATAAGTTAGAAATACTTAATAATATGTGGTTGTCTGACAGTGTTATTCATGTGGCACAATTAATACTGTCACAGCAATTTTCTATACAAGGATTACAGAGTCCTCAGTGTGGCTGCAATTTGACATTCAAGGTTGTGCCTCTCAACAGGAAATACATACAAATTTTACATGTGAATGGAAACCATTGGATAGTGGTCTCCAACTGTATGGCAAGCCACCCACCCGAGAAGGATAGAGTACTTGTTTACGACAGTTTACTGCCCAGTAAAATAAGTTACAAGACTAAAGAAATGGTCTGTTCGTTTACTCGACCAGTGTCAAAAACTTATAAATTTGACATGATGAATATAGCAAGGCAGCCTAATTCATTTGACTGTGGAGTGATTGCTATTGCTAATGCTACTGAGATAGCATTTGGATATAGTCCATTACAATGCATTTGGGATGCTTCACTAATGCGGAGTCACTTGGTGAAATGTTTGGAGAAAGGTAAAATGACAAGATTCCCTATGCTCCGTGAACGTCGGCTTGGATTTGGCAGAGCCATTAAGGCATTTGTAGAAGAAGAAATACACTGTATTTGTAGAATGCCAGACAACAAAGAAGAGACTATGATACGATGCAGTATGTGTCACATGTGGTGTCACTCTTCTTGCATGAACATTGAAGATGTTGCGGTGTACAGTGATAAAAAGTGGATTTGTGTCAGATGTGAAGTTAATTAGTTGTAGTTATTATTATTATTAACACCTTATGCCTCTGGCTGTTATTATTTATTCCTGTGGATTGTTGTATTATTTATGCCTCATGATCACCATAGATTCTTGCACAATAACAGTTAAAGACATGTTTTTGAAGATGAAATATGGTTAGCCTAATTAAGCATACATCAACAAGGCCCAAAGTAGGATTATTATAAAGCGGGTGAGTAAGTGGCCACACACACAGATTACATATATTAAACAGCAAGCTAGCATACTCACTTAGTACATACTCTTCTAGCTATCAATTCACATACAATATGATGAAGAGTTATGTGTTTGTCCAGTCTCAGTAACTTTTGCTTATTACCTCATTTAGTGAGTTAGGTCATATTATATTTCACCGACAGTCTCTCTTACTGTTCTTTACAAATTCTAAAATATTGACGCCTATGATTCATTCTAAGCACAGCTGCATTATTGACAGTGCTAACAGGCTAGATCATAAATTGCCCATTAATTTATACTTATAGTCCATTGTGATCAATGAAAAGGCAGTCAAAACATTCAGTAAAAAGAGAGCAAGTGAACATATACCACAAATTACATTAGTCCCGAGTTGTACAATGGTATATGAATATTATTATTTTACAAAAGTTACTGCAACCCCCTGAACTCCCCTCCCCCTGCATGCACCTTTTATTTATGAGATAACACTATGTTTATAAAGTGAGTTTGCTACTTACTAGTCACATTTCTAAAGGTAACATTGTGAATATATCTAGCAGGGAATAAATATATAATACTAACTGCTCTGAAACCAAAGCAAATACAATGACACACTTAGCTCATCTTAGTCACAATGTTGTTGTTTTTTATTGCAATGAGTAAGAGTAGCTATATTGCTTTCATTAAATTAACTGAAATAACAAGAACTGATAAAAGTATTTATACAAATGACAAAACAACACATATGCACTAACTAATGTATCTAAAGAAATACAGTATTCATGATCTCACTATAAGGTTTAAGATAGCATGATCATTCCTTATAATCATAATTACGGGTTATGTCAACTCACTCCTAACCATTGTTTCAATCTCACTCCAAATTAAATTATCAATAACTAGCTGTAAATTTGTAATAATATCCTCATAAAATATTGGACAATGGTTAATATGGACAAAAAAAAAAAAAAAAAAAGAGAAGTAAAAATGCTAAAAAAAATTGTCTGTTAAATCGTCTTCTGAGTCAAATTCAGTAGTAGCATCACTTTCATCTTCACTAACATCAACTATCACACTTTCTATATCCTCTGAGTGTTGAGCTGACGTCACTGTTGATGGAAGTTCCACGAACTGTGTAAAAGCCGCTGTAGCCCTGTGGTAATGGTTTTCTGAGCTCTGCCTCTTGGACTGCAAAAGACTTTTTAAACCGCTGGTGTATTGGTCTCCACTTAAACCGGAATTCAGTTCATCAATTTTTTTCGTCACAACTGTCACTTGGTTAAACCAATACTGAACAGTAGATTCCATTTCCAATTTTAATAGTGCCTTTTCCTCTTCACAGCGCTTCATAAGAAGAAATGTTTGAATAATTTCTTCTTTAGTTTTCCATGGAATACTAGAAGAGGGCAGAGTTGGTGAATTGGATGTCCAAAACTCGGACTTCAGAGATAACACATCTTCTAAAGCCACAGGACTGTCAGCAAGTTCGTTAACAGCCAAATTGTATTGTTCCAGCAGTCTCCTCACAACTCTGGTTTCCTTAGTGATGCTAGATCCCAATTTTTTAGCTATTTTCTGCCCATCTGTAACCACAACAATTTTATAAACAAAAAAGTACATGAAGCAATAGATACAATACATGACAAAAGTAGACAGGGAAAAGGAAATCAGTTTGACAACTTCACTACTATACATGGACACATCAGTCCTCTCTCACAATATTCATACATGGTCCTCTCTCACAATATTCACTAAACTCTACCTGCATACTTTGCCTTCATTCGTAAGAGATAGTGGCGTCTCACAACAGAACTCCATAAACTAGCTCGAACATTCATTCTCTTTTCTCTCAGCAATTGCAACTTGGTTTCTACATATTGCTCATCAGTTGGTCTCCATCTACTCGACACATCATTTTTCTTTTCAATTTCCGAGAGTTTAATGTCTAAACTGCATCACACAATTATATCACATAATGTCTGCAACTACTGTTTTCTGGTGAGGGAAGGAATGTTATTAGCTAACATTGACAGTTGCAGCCTCTTGGAAGCAATACTTTCATCAGTTCTCCCAATATCTTCCCTATAAATTACAATTAATACAAACAAATGACTGCATTCCTTTCTTAATGAACCTTTAACTATTACTTTGCAATATAGTATGCCTGAAGAGTGAGCAAATAAATGTGTTTCCAACTTGTCAGTACTACAACAGAAAAAAATATTATGACGTAAATATTGACTGCTAATCTATTGTTACCGTAATAATGTCAATAGGCTTGTGTTCATGTTGTGTTCACATGTGTATGTTTATGTGTGCGTGTATCCATATATGTGTATTCACTGTGAGTGTTCATGTGTGCATGTGTTCATATGTTATGTGTTCATATGTGTGTGTGTTCATGTGTGCATGTGATTTCACGTGTGCATGGGTGCATATGCTGTTGGTCTACAATCGTGTGACCATGTAGTGTCAGTTTAGGGTTGTGTTTGGGTCAGTGGGGGGGTGGTGACTGCTTTCCAGTGGGTTGTTCTGTCAGGAGTGCCGGTGTTGCATAGTGGGAACAGAAGGGTGCAGGATGTGCCGTGTGGTTTCAATAGATGTAAAGTGTAGGCATGTGTGGTGGTGGTGGGGCTATGGTGGCATAGTGTTCATATGTGTGTTCATATGTAGTGGAGTGTGCATGGTTGATTCGGGTTCTAGATCAAAAGGGGTCTATTGTGTGTCAGGGTGGGGCCGTGGGGTGTGGCATGGGAATATGTCAATGTGTTCATAGTGGGTTTGCATATTTGTGTGTTCATGGCAGGTGTTCAGATATGTGTGGGCAGAGGGTGTGGGTGCATGTGTCATGTGGTTTCAGATGGGGTGTTCATATGTGTGGGTGTTGCAGGGTTCAATGTGTGCATTTGTTCATGTTTCCATATTTGGGGGGGGGGGGGGGGGGGGGAGTGTGTTCATATGTGTGTGTGTTCATGTGTGCATGTGTTCATATGCGTGTGTTCATGTGTGCATGTGTTCATATGTGTGTGTTCATGTGTGCATGTGTTCATGTGTATGTGTTCATGTGTGCATGTGTGCATGTGTTCATGTGTTCATATGTGTGTGTTCATATGTGTGTGTGTTCATGTGTGCATGTGTTCATATGTGTGTTCATATGTGTGTGTGTTCATGTGTGCATGTGTTCATATGTGTGTTCATATGTGTGTGTTCATGTGTTCATGTGTGCATGTGTTCATGTGTTCATATGTGTGTGTTCATATGTGTGTGTGTTCATGTGTGCATGTGTTCATATGCGTGTGTTCATGTGTGCATGTGTTCATATGTGTGTGTTCATGTGTGCATGTGTTCATGTGTCATGTGTTCATTGGGCAAGCGAAGCGAGACTCTCACTAACGAGTCTCAAATATATATATATACATATGGCAAAGTTCAAAGGTGGCAATGCGTGTCCACCCCCGGAGGCTACTAAAAACGTAAATGGGAGTAAGAAATTTAGGAGAAAAAGACTTCGAAAAAATGCTAGGAAAAAAGAAAAGAAAAAAAAGGCAAGAGATACGGAGACAGAAAAGGACAGATGTTCAGTTAGGTCTTACAAACTTAGCGAAGTTCATTTCTATTCTATTATCCTACTAGATGTGCTTGAGCACAAATGGCGAGCGAGCATAAAGCTACACTATTGTTATAATTTTAAGTTTTAACACTCAAGCTACTAAAAATAAGATGGAGTTTTTTAATTACGTTTATATGGTAAAGGTATTTCAACACCATAACCACTCGCCGCAACTGTTAATAATAAATAAGGGTAATGATTGATAACCAGAGGATTCTGTTCAGTGAAGTTTGGGACGGGATAGACCACCGAACTAACACAAAAATATCCCTGATTTTCAATTTTGTTACCCCTGATAGTGTTTCGCTTGTTTCGCTCGCTCGCCAATTAGTAGCAGTAGTAAGTTACCTTGGTTAATGCACTGTTGTCGTAGCTATAAGCCTTGAGAGTAACAGATTTGTTCTCACTTGAAAATCCATTTTCCAAGAGAATACAATAGGATGCTTAACTAGAGCTCTGGTATAATAGAGCACTTTCAACAGAGTAGGTTTGGCTGTTAGTCTTAATCCTTTGGTTTAGCAATCCTTACCCGTCTAGGAAATTCCATTGCTTACCCTAGAAAATCAATTTGCTAAGAGAATACGATGTTAGTCTTGTGCTGGTATGCGTGTACAAGTGTTGTGTGTTGCTTAAGAATAGCACAATAAATTAAACAAACTTACAAAGAAATATTATAACTCGCCAGCATTCAAATTTGAATTGCAGTCAGACCAGCTCGCTCGCCATTTGTGCTGTAGCACATGACTAGTATATGTGTGTTCACATGTGTTCATATATGTGTGTGTGTTCGTGTGTGTGTGTTCGTGTGTGTGTGCTCACGTGTTAATATCTGTGTGTGTTTCATGTGGGGTGTGGGTGTTTTAAGTGGGCGTGTGCGTTCATGTGGGATAACCCTTTCACTTTTGTATGGAAATAAAGGTAACAAGCAGCTTGCAGTCAACATTCTGACGGTTGTAATAGTGTAATGTGGAATATGCCGATTACCATACACCATGCATAGCTGAATGATACAAACAGTTGGAATATTCTGCATGTAATTAGTTAGTATCATTCAAATTCTTTGGACTCACTATGCTGTTGATTCACATCATGTGTTAAGGTGCTATTTAATACTTCCATCCATTCCTTTACAACATCATCTGTTACAGGCACTAGATGAGAAAAAAATTCAGTGAAGGCAGAAACAATATTAGGAAGTACACATACCTGGTAAGGAACTACATAACGATTGAAAAGTCTGTTTGGCTATGACAAGCATTTGAATAGCTTTATTCATACGGCTGCTCAGTAAGGATGCTATAAAAATACATACTCAATAACAATTATATTTCTTAATCAATACGTACGAAGTTTATGCTTTGATCCATGACCATAAAAGAGTAAGGCATGAGTAAGGATGTCAATTCGGTGTGATGGATGCATCTCCTTAGTCATTCGAGAGAACGGTCTCAAATATGACCACAACCTTTCCATCACTTCACCATCTGATAAACCGATTCCCTTACAATTGCCAGGACCATAAATAGCCTACATTAAGTAAAGTCCTCAGTTACATGTATCTACTCTTACAACAATTGTATAATACACCTGGCAAGATGCATTATGGCCAAATGCATGAAATGAAGGAAGGGAAAACTTGTAACGTTCTAATAAATGCTTCCCACTTGTAGATCCTATCCTTTCAGATGCTGCACCAAGGTGCAAGCAATATCATACATTACATACGCTTGCACGTCAGAAGGAATACGACTGGCCAGCTCTTCCAGTGTCCAGACAACATAAGACAATCTACTAATAAATAATTAATAAACCAAGAATACACAGTAATACACTCACCGCTCTCCATGTTTTAAATTTATAAAAAACAAGGGAAATTCATGTCTGCAAGCACATCCAAAAATAGCAGTTTCATCCAGTTTAAAGTAACGTCTACTAGATCGTAACGAGTCACCAGCCAAAAAACTGTTGCAAACCTAAATAAAGCAACCATAACCACAACAACAACAGACAGGTTTATTACATTTTGATCCAAATCACTCTGAAAGTTGAAAGAGAAGAGTTGAAATTTGTGATAATTACACTGTGAGACACAAGGCAAACCATTAACTCTTAATGTCCCACGCTATACAAAATCGGTCAAACTTTTACCACAATTTTTTTTTCAGTGAAGCGCTCGTATTTATGAATCCTAGCCTCTGCATTAGGTAAAGATCACAATGAGAAAAAGCTAGAAATAGTCAGAATACACCTAAATAGAACAGAAAAATTTTCCCGATTTTTTTCTTATCTAGCTACACGACCGCTGTGGAGGCAAGCATGAACGCTGAAGAAGTACTTAATATTTTAGAAAAGGACGACGAAGGGAGTTGTGATTCGTTTAGTTCTGAACATTTAGTATTATTGGAGACAGCTGGGAATGTATCTGCAGAAGAAGACCATTGTTCTGGAGAATCACAAGCACATTTTGAGGTCAGACTCTAGCTAAATGCTAAGTTGATAGTAAGCTACAACATTATGGTGTATCATACTATGCAGGTGCAACCCCCTGATCCTAGTACAAGCTACACCAGGACCTATACAATAGCTGATATCCACGACATGCTTGATTCTTCTTGCAGTGAAACTAGAGTTTCAGATGAATCATCTAGTAGTGATTCCGACTCAGACTATAATTTGAGTAATCCAGAGGCGGAAGTTGGTGAGGGCCTGGATTTATCGTCTGGTGAACATGAAGAAGCTCCTTCGTCCATTGGTGAGATCGATACAAGATATGGGTTTAGAATGGACGTTGAAACCTATGGTGGTAGTTTAGAACATGAGTCTTCTGATTTTGGTAGTGGTACAGATGATAGTAACAAATACAGTGATGGTGATATTCATAGCAGTAATGAAGTTAGCAGTGGTGACAATGATAGTAGTGAAGAATCAGACTATACAATGCCAGCTCCAGTAGGTAGGAAAAAAATACGGAATAGTGAAACAGGAAAAGAATTGAAACGAGGGAGAGGGCGAGGTAAGGGACGTGGAAGAGGGCGAGGTAAGGGACGTGGAAGAGGGCGAGGTAAGGGACGTGGGCGAGCACGAGGACATGGAGGAGCACGGGGACAAGGACAAGCACGGGGACAAGGACGGGCACGGGGACAAGGAGTTGGAAGAAAGAAAAAAAAACTTTCTACATGCAAATTGTCTGATACTGATTCTAAGGTCCCAAAAACCCATACTTTCAATCCTGCACGTGAGGTTGGACCTCACCTTCCATCAAATATTGATATAACATCACCTATAGATATTTTCAAATTATATTTTGATGAAAATATTGTTCAAGTTATAATATCTGCTACTAATGAATATGCAGAAAAAATGAAAGATGTCAAGAAATCAATGTATCGAAACTTCCAAGAAATGACAGCAGACAATTTTTTTGCTGTAGTAGGGATTTTTATTCATATGGGATATCGTAAAATTCCTCGGTATCGACTCATGTGGAGCCTTACCAGCCTTTGTTTTGATCCTATCATTTCCAAGGTTATGAGTAGAAACAAATTCCAAAGTTTTCTGTCATTTTTACATATAGTTAGTTCAGATATTGAGAAAGAACTGCAATCTAAAGGTGATAAGTTGTGCAAAGTTCGAGTGCTAAATGATCACCTTCAAAAATGTTGCCTAGAGTTATACCAACCACATCGTGAAATTAGTGTAGATGAGCGCATGGTTCGCTCAAAAGCACGTTTTTCCTATCGCCAGTATATCCGCAACAAACCCACTAAGTGGGGGTTCAAGTTGTGGTGCCTCTGCGATTCACACAATGGATATACATGTTCTTTCTCTGTTTATCGTGGAAAGAATGGCGAGATACGGAGTCCTAATGGTTTGAGCTATGATGTGGTGCAGAGTTTGATAAAGCCATTTTTATTACAAGGATACTCATTATACATTGATAACTTTTATACCAGCCCTGTACTTGTTTTAGATCTGTATAAGGAATGTATTCATGTTACTGGCACATTAGATTGTAGCCGTATAGGAGTACCTTCAGAAATAAAAGAACTAAAAAAATATTATTCCCGAAAAAATGTTCTTCGGGGGGATGGTGCATATATTAGAGATGACGTCTGTGTGTATGCAGTTTGGAGGGATACCAAATGTGTGGTGGTACTCTCTAATGAGCATGCAGGTCACTCCGAGACCAAGGTTACAAGAAATATAAAGGATAAACGTGGTGCAACAACAAAGCAAGATGTCCCAATTCCAGCAACAGTATTTAGTTACAACCGCTACATGGGAGGGGTGGATCGATCGGACCAATTAATAAAAAATTATAATGTTCTCCGCCAAACCAAAAAGTATTGGAAAACTTTATTTTTACATTACATTGATATAGCAGTTGTAAATTCCTACATTTTATACAAACATTTGCACTCAGATTCTCGACAAAGGATGAGTCATTACATTTTTAGAGAAACATTAGTGAGGCAGTTATGTAAAATTGAAGTATCCATTTGTCAGACAGTGGCTGGAAGAAAATCTGACCCAACAATAGAACACAGGTCTGAAAGAATGCCAACTGGTAAAGACTGCGTGTATTGTCGAATTCAGTATGGTGTACGTAGGCGTACATCACGAATGTGCAGCAAGTGCGAAGCTCCACTCTGTTTACTTGCCCGTAATTGTTTCAAAAAGTTTCACCAAATTAATTTTACTGAAAAAAGAAATCAATGGCTACTGTCCAAACGTGTGTCTTCACCATCATCTGAACTTCCAGGAAGACCAATGGGCACAACTGTCCCTAAAGGTAGAGGAAGAAGAAAGCGTAAGAACTGGTAAAGGGTTTCCGTTTTTTCCTATTTTTCACAGGAAATTTCGATATTTCAACTATTATTTCAATTTCTGACTTTCAAATACCTCTTTATTTAATTCTGTATCACTTCATATTTCATAAAATTCAACTGTAAAACTACGAAAAAAATATTTAAAAAAAATTAACAAAAATTTCAACAATATATATTTTTTTTTGCGGGATACAACATGTGGTAAGTCATTCTGAAATCTTCTGGGTGTGGAGATATCTTTGTTGCTTACCTAGAAAAAATATTAGAAAAAATAGTTTAGTACAATGCAAGTTACAGTCACTTAAATGAGTATAGTCAAATAACCTTGAAAGTAAATTGGGACACCAAGAGTTAAACAGTGGAGGAGCGAAATGTGTCCATAATTTCATCGATAAACAACTAATCATGTCATCAGACCACAAAATACTGATAAGCTATAGCATTGGCATTTATTGGAAAAATTGGGCAAAATTATTAGAAGTACTGTGGAGCCCTGGTGAGCACTGGACTTGCATGCTACAGCACTTTTTGCTAAGACGTACTGTAACAAACAGTGATACAGTAGGAATTGTTATAAATCTTGCAATTTAATAGACGTGACAATAGGCGCAACTAGCCGAAATTGGTAAAGAGCATCAAATTCACAGATAATATTCAGGATTGTATACTGTACAGCAAGTGAACTCGAGTTAGGTAGGTAGAGTTGGGGTCAAATACTCCTAAAATATTTAATTGCAATTGCAATGCTCTCTCTTCAAATACAATTGCAAATACAAATACTTGGATTTCAAAAGTGTATTTAATTTGGAAATACGACAGTGTTATATTTTGGTAGTACATCACATACAATATCTGGTATCACACACACACACACACACACACACACACACACACACACAAGTAAATGCAAACACACACACACACACACAGGCACAGTGGCCTCCCATGAAACCCACACAGTATTGATACTTGACGACAGGTATATTCAATTAAACCCCCTCTAAACACTAACTTTAGGTTTCTTCTGACGGGGCATCTTGTATGATGCAACAAATTCATCTACAGATGACTGGTTTCCAAAATATATGTGTCCATGTAATGCATCTCGGTGACTTTTACCAGCAGCTATCTTTCTAGGCAGTCCAAATACAGCATCCAATGAAAGAAACCAACTACCAGACTCCTAAAAACAAATGACATATGGCATATACACAACAAATATAACAACTAATATCAACAACCAGAGTACTGTAAATGTGAACCCGTAGGTATTAGGTCTGAACAACAAATACTTTTAATTGATCTACTATTCCAAGAGTGTAGTTTCAGCTAGCTATGAAGTGTGCAAGTATACAAAAAGCTATAAAAAGCGAGTTGGGCACCATTAATAATGTGAGTTCAAATAGGGAGAGGAAAAGAACCCAGAACCTCAGTATATCCAACTCGAGAACCCAAGTACATCCCCCATCACCCTATGCATAGCCCCAACCCCCAATTTAATAGCAATGTCTGTGAAAAGCAGAAAGTTACACGTTGCTGCCTTGTTGTGTATGATTGTATATTATGTGCAACATGGCAAAAGGGATGGGAGTCCCTGTCCCACCCTTTAACTCTTCTCCCATCCTTATCACTCACTGCTATTCGATTATGAGAATGAAGTCATAAACTAACCTTAGGGCATGCTGGGCATACATTGCCTTCATCTAGCTCTTGGCATACAAAAGTCAGGTGGCGTAACTCCACCTTCATCCAACGATATTCCTCAAAAGACTCAATCAAAGAAGAATAAAGGCCTTTCCTCTAATAAATAATATTGTGATCTTAGTATAGCAAGTCATGTGTAACTGTTAAATCTAACCTTAGCTGCTACATGATGACACTTAAAACGCAATGCTTTACAGAAGTCATTCAATGAGACCTGAGCTTCTAATAACAGTGCCTCAATCCAATCTAAAAGCTCGAAAGTGAATGCCAAGTGAGGTCGTTGAGGTGCTTATGGCCACAGTCGTGCTTTTACTAAAGTGGAAACCAGAGGCTCACAAGCACAAGTTGCCAGTCGTACGTCATATTCTTCCCCTATATGCACATTTAACCATAATAGTTATAATAAATAAAATAAATAAAAAATAGAAGAGCACTAAGAGTGCAAACCCTCAGCGTTAGTTAAAAATGCACTAATTATGAATATAAATTTTAACTTGTCTAGCTAGAGCATTTTAAATTGGCCTGCTTGCATCTCTGGAATCCTTCAGGCGTTTCAAAGGCTTTTTTATGGGCACAAACGTTTAGAACCAACACTTATACACACCTGGGACTGATACATACTCTTTCTAAAGCTATTTAACGAGCTTGATACTCAGCAATATGGTTATTAAGACTTTCTGACAACTTCACGGATTTCCCTGGCTTTAGTATTAACCTTGTCTTGGTAGAAAAAAAGTCATAAAACCATTTCGACTTCTGACATGCAAGCTACACAAACTTTTAGGTCACATTTTTTGGAGAGCAGGCATACTTACAGTTGATGAAAGAAGTGCACCTTCAGCAGCAGAGACTGCCCAACACCTGACAAAAGAAGCTGAGCACTGGAACTGCAGAACACAAGCAATAAATCTGAACCCGGCGGGTAAAATTTGTATGTTCACATAAGCGCGCATGATTCTAAATGGCAGCTAAAAGATTGAATGGGTATGGCTGTATAGCAGCACTCACCGTAGTCTACCTTTTCTCAAAAACTAAGCTGAAATTTAAAAAAAAGTGGAAAATTAAAGAGACATATCGTCATCAAGTCGGAGTTCCTTCTCTCAAGGCATAAAAGTCCGCCATCTTCGAAATCCGCTGTTGACAGAGTGAAATAAATGACTGACTGAATGAATGACATTGACCCTCACGAGATGTTACCCATGCAGTATATCAATAGCATATTCTACACTTCTGTATTTTACTGCATGGATTTTACATGTACAAACATGATACATGCTAGATCTAGTGCCATTGGGTTTGCAGAGCTGCATAACAAATTTAATTGGGGAAAAACTATTTAAAAATTCTGTATGGGTAATGAGAGTCAAATTCAAATGCACATGCAGTAAAAACATGTAAATGTACTGAGGTTTGCACTAAAGTGTTTCTAGGGAGGAAAGCTATTACACAGTTAGAATGTTACACTAAAATTTCTGGGGGGGGTGGGGGGGGGGAGGGGAGGGGAGGGGAGGAATGTACCCTTTTGCTCCCTTAAAAGCAACCCTCACTTGATTTTTTAACTTACCATCTTCAGCAATGCAGCAAATAGGTACCCATTTAACTGGTGAACATTTGTGATTTAGAACATCTATACTTCTAGTCACCTTAAAGGGCCTAAAAGTTCCATTCTAAAATATAAGAGAAGACTTGATGTTATTCAATTATCTCAACATGGCATATATAGTGTATAAAAAAGCTCATATTACATTGACCTAACTCGATTCATTTTTATTCAGCTTTCCAGAACTATTGTGTGACAGTTGAATCTCACTTATCTGAATGTTTCCCTTCAATATTACATTAGTCAGTTGTTTGCCCAATTATATGCTAAGTAAATACTTTGGCTTATAGACTAGTAATGTGCTTCATCACAAAAGTGAGTGACCCATTGTGTACAAGTAATTAAAACAGCAAGGTAGCTAAAGAAATCTACATAATATTCAGTTTTCTGAAGTTAAAATTCCAACTCCTGTTCACCTAGTTTAGGAAGGCATCATTCAATTCATTTATTCCTAAAAGTAGCCTCAAGTAGCTAGCTACATAGCCATTGATTATGTGATTAACTAACAACTATGGAGTTACAACCATAATTTTCCCCGAGTAGTGGTTGCTTCTGTAGGAAATGCATTTTGACTATCTAAATGGCCAGTAATTCTCCACAAAAAGCATTCCAGCTATGAAAATATGGTGGAGTTTTAAATTACAAAGGCAACCGCTATAACAACCATTTGCTGCAAATGTTTGACTTGAAAACAACAACAACAACAACAAAAATAAGCATTTCAAAGGAATTACAGCACATTTTTTTAGCCTAGCCCTAAATTAAGACTTGCCTACTGGTACAGTAACCAAAAAAGCAGTGTAAAGACAGCTAATATATGTATTTGTACTAAATGTTTACTTTGTGCTATTCTTTAGCAAAGTAGTAGCTGTAACATTTTCACATACGCTTGTTAACTGGACATACCAACACTTTCGTGGATTTTCAAGAAAGCTGTTTGTGCAAGGCGTATAACAATGAATTAACCAAGATAACTTAGCTACACCACCACTAATTCAAATTTAAAAATGAACTTGGGTAGATTTGTAAAAACCGGTAAAGATAGATAAACCAAAGGATTCTGTTTAGTGGAGTATGGGAGGGAATTGACCTCCAAGCAAACACAAAAATGCAAGGGTCAGAGTACAAAATGACATACCTATGTCCAAACCTATACATGAACAAACAAATATCCCTGGTTCTCAATTGTATTACCATGATAGTTTCTCGCTCACTCACCACTCATTAACTCTATAAACCATACAGCTTTAACATGTGAGTCACTTACCTCCCATATTTCTCCCGTATGAAATAGATTGGTAGCCAAATGCGCTGCCTCATAACAATGATTGCAAAAATATGCTCTTGGACCACACTGCAGGCATCGACACAATGCTGAGTTATTGCAACTGATACAAAGCTGAGCCTCTGGCAATGCTTCAGATTCAACGACAATTTTCAGCAAAGTTGATCTTGCCTTCCTCCACGATTCTGCTGAATTTTTTTTTGATCGAGCTCATACAATGAGGAAGAAGGAACACTCTCCCTTGTATCTTTATTTGTCCCTCCGCTAGTAAGCACATCGGTGTGGCATTCACACAGCTCTGTAGCTTGACAGTTAACATCCAAAGCTAGGCCATCGCCAGATGCAGATACATTAGCTTTACCCTCCAAACCACACAGCCTAGGCAAGATATGATGGCTAACTTTTCCAGAAGTAGACCTCCGGGTGACTCTAAAAGGCGGCAGCTTTAACTTCATTCTGGTAGCCGTGACTATCTAAATACAGATCACCGCTCCTAAAGCGTTGAAGATCGCGCGTGCCATAGGGCTTCTGGGTTTCCGAAAAGCCTACCTTTAGTGGTACAGGGTTTCCGGATTTTATACCACTTGAGGTAGCGTAAGGTTTGTGAAACGGGTGATTATTTAGAATTACCTGGTGGGGCATTATGTAGAAATGGCAATAGTTTTAACAGTTGCTATGGTTTCTAGCTCAAAGTCTTGGTTTCTCTGTGCATGCGCGTTTGTACCGGGTGCCAATTTGGCCCCTTAAAACTAAGCGGCGAGTGCCACTAATTTCCCTTACTGAATAAGGGGAAAAGTACCTGAACCGGGTGGCAGCTTCACTTTAGCTGGCCTCAATCTTGTTTTATTTTGAACAACCTTCCGAAGTACTTCGAACTTGCGGAGATTCCTAACAGTTCAGTTGGATGTTCATTTGGGATTCCTGGCCAGTTTCCCACCAGTTTCAGAAGTCCCAACCGTTGTTCACATTATATTTGTAGTTATATGGTAGCTATAAAATATATACGTAAGTGCATTATATTATATGACAACTATACTACGCGATTGAACCTGTCGGACAATGTGGCGACTCTTTGCTCTCCCTATCTTTGTGATAGTACAGTGCCAAGGTATGTTACTCTAGCTAATTTAATCAACCTATCAGGTTTCATCTTTGTGGTTAATTATATATTAAGTAGTAGAACTGATTACTGTGAAATAAAGCTTTACAGCTATATTCCATATAGATACATACAATGAATCTCTCTAAGTATTTGTAATTTATTATCACGAAAAGCAAAACTCCTTCAGAATGTCGTATTTACTACAGTATGGGAGCCTTGAAATCCACCACACCCTTTGCAAACAATTTGAATATTGAATTTGTATGTAGTTCTAACATCATTCCCTTAAAAAGTTTGGAAGGCTTTATTAAATATTTCATCTGGAATTGAGCAGTAAAGTTTTTTGAGAATTTTTACATATATAATTTGTTATATATACTATATAGTACTTATTACATGAGTCAGGAGTGTGATATGGCGAAATATTTCATGAGCAGGCTAATTTATTTTCATGAGCCAGAGGTGAGTGAAAATAAAGCCTAGGAGTAAAATATCTTGCCATATCACTCTGCCTAGTGTAGCAAGTGGTTAATTCTACTCTAGACACCTTCACTACTGTAGTTTACTAGGACCTTAACTCAGGAAGACAGCTGTAAAAACCAGGGAAAAGTGTTGAACTTGACTAGTTACTGTAAATACTAGGATAATGAGCTTGCCAATACAGCCATGAGATAACATTATGTGATAATGTGAGTTATCTCATGGGTCACTACCTAAAGATAACATTGTGAAGACATCAAGTGTGGAATAAATTATATTATACATAATATTATGAGGATATAATATGTGTGACTCCATCTTCACTTGGGGTTAGCTACTACACAAGCTCTTCATTATCATTCTTATTTCTGTACTATTGTTCTGTAAATATTAATGGTTACGATTATTCAATGGTAATATTGTGATCAGTGAATATAAACAAATGAAATAATTAACAATATGAATTATGTTTGAATAATAATACAAATTTTAAACAAGGACAATATTGTCATCCTTGTGAACTACAGCACAATTGTCATAGATAGACACCATGGGGATGTTTCAATACTCTCAAAAAGCTTGCAATTTTGGGCCACCATGGTCTTCTGAGGTTGTTAAATTGCAATTAGTTCACATGACTAAATTGCTTCCGGTTTTTTACTAAGTGCATTCCTCGTTTTACCATGCTTGCAGTCGTGCCAATTCAACTTGGACATACTATATAAGATGATGGTATTAAAACTCGTATCAGTTAGGTCTACAGTGATGTAGTGAGTGGTATTAGTGTTGTAGCAAGTTAAGATTTGTATAAAAGTGCATATCACTTAGAATTTGTAAAACAAAATAATTTGTTTTTGTTCAATACTGAGAAAATAATGATAGCCATTTTACTTTCATTCTGCTGTGATTTATGTGCAAATGAAGCGTAAATATATTAAAAGTGGTGTTGTAAATTATAATCAACTTACAGTGTCAGTGGAGTACGAAGATAAAAAATATTGGGAGAGTCGATGTTTAGAGCAAATTGTTAGGGTGTATTTGTCCCCATATCAAGGTCATGGAAATGAGAAACCCTCTTGACATTAAAAAATTGTTGATATGACTCCTCTCAAGCATAGTATTAATAAGTACCCTGTACAAATGTGGTAGAGAGAAAAACAGATTGAAATCTGTTATAGCATGAATTTGTTAGCTATGGTTTAATTGCTTGATGAATTCAGGCCGTAGTTTAGACTGTATGTACAAAGTATACTGCATCAAAATGTTGCTACTGAGGTCAAAGTGTATCCGTGTACATATTTAGTTTGGAGAAATTATTTTTTTATCGGTAGGAATAAAATTACCCAGAGAAGACTATATGCTGCACTAAGTTTTCTTTTGGTCTCTAGTAAGCCAAGATTTGTAGAGGCTGCCAATACAATGATGATATATCCAAAATAGCATATTAGCTGTTTTAGCACTTGCTTGTTTTCATATACAGATCTGTAATTTAACAATAAAGATCACTCGTCATAAATGTAGAGCGTCTAGTGTAGTATGAGCATGGGTAAATATTGGGGGGCCCAGGCCCCCGTTGAAAAATATTGGAGGGCTCATGGCTCCTCTGCACCCCCCCCCTTCATTTCTTACTCCACTGCTGCACTGAGTGTTATTAATTAAATAGAGCAATTGTGACATTGGTATCTACAAAATACACAGTTATTATAAAACATGCAATTGTAATATAACTCTGAATATTTATGATGGTAATATTTTTTTTTGTTTTAATGTTGTTAATGGCAAATTTTGACTGCTTCAGTTGCCATATTTCCAAAGGAATATTTAGTCCTTCCTATGAATACTGAATCAAGGATATTCTGTAATGCTATCAATGGATGTATTCTATGGACATGGAATATATCAGGATTTGACCAGCCATTTGTTAAAGATACAGATGGCATAGTAACTGATGGGATAATCGTTATGTTTTTTACCATGGATAGGACTTCTTCTGTTCTCTTACTAAATACTTCACAAATAGCCATTGATTTTATAACAATAGAATGTGTTGGTTTTAATACTAATTCTAGTGAAGTAATTAATGAATTTCTAAATGTGACTATATATGGTAAGTTCTTATACTAGATAACTATTGAAATAAAAATAAGCTGTAATGTGATATACAATTAAAAAAGTATAATAGTAGCTAGGAACATGTAAAATTGCAAATGAGGAGAGCATAAAATGGGAAAGAACTTCATAACATTACAATCTGGCTGAATTTTATAGTACGCCTTTAAATTGTTCTCTGGTTACCATCCCGGATTTGAGCACATGTTTTTGAACATCAATAATGCTAAAACAATGGCATAAATGTAGCACTTAACCCCATTTTGAATAACCATGACAAACAAAAACAAATATGTTAAAATCACTAATATTAAACTCCCTATACCGAAGCATAACTCCATAAACTATAATATGCAACTTATGGATTAACAAACAGCAACTCGAAGCTAGCCAGGCTGAAAAATAGACTAAACTTTTTATTTAGAATAACAGTTTCTTAATTGTGTTTATTTTGAATAGGTATTCCAGATCCTCCAAATATAGGGGATATATTTCTGAATGGTCATTCATTGCTGACATCATGGGATTATAGCATCATTCCTACAGTATCTGTTAATTTCACCATTACTCTCACATTCTTGAGTCCAAGTCTATTGAAAGACATCACTGAGTATGTGACTGATACTGACTCCTATAACTTCACACTGGAAGGAGTGAGGTCATGTGATCCCTTTACCATGTGTATCACAGCTACTAATATTGTAGGACAAAGTCCAGCTTCATGTGTAATCAAGACTTTACCTTACATACCTTCTTCAAATGATATTGAATATTCATCTAGGGCAATTAATATTGATTCTAATTTTTTATGCTCTACAGGTAAATCCAATTCACTGATATTTAATACTCTAAGTATGGCATGCTGATTGTAAATGCAGAAAGAGATTCTAATAATGAAGAACCACCTATTACAGCAAGTAAAAACAATGTAACTGTGATAGTTGTGAGTGTAGTAATAGTTATTATTTCTATTGGAGTGTTGATATCTGTTATCCTACTAATTATTTGCCTTCGCCACAATGGTAAGCCGAATGATTTTATATATACCTATTGGTGTGACTTAATTATATTTTTTTCAGGTTACTGTGTCAGTCGATTAAACGTATTGCAGAAGTGAGTATTAGTTCAATCAAAGTGTATTATATTATATCGTGAATATTTCTTTTCACAGGTCAGAGCTGAAAAGAGGAAATGATATTGCAGTTGAGATTAATGTTGTAAGATAGTAAATCTCCAGTACATAATATTAGAGTTCTGTATCTGAAACCTGAGTCTGTACTAAAATGTATCCAAACAGACTACATCATGAATTATTATTTCGAATTTTTCGAGATAAAATGAACTTCCATGTGTGACAATAATATTTCATATTCAAATCTACTCCATTTTTTATAATTAAAGTATATTACAAATTTAATAATTTCTAGCATGCAATTTCACTGTAAAACATTAAGGTTAAAAAAGAGAAAAAGCACAAACCAGGATAATTTTTTTTGAAGTAAGCCTTTACTATTTGAGATTATCATAATCTAAATAATTCCTCACTGCCTTATGACTAAATCATATCGTCAAAGTCATGACATTATTCAGTTCAACTTTCCAATTATTAGGTTTAGAAATTAATCTTATTACGAAGTGCTGTCTAATATAGGGTAATAACAGAACTGAAACCGTCCTCAAATTAAGAAACAGAGGTCATGTAGACACAACGGAAAAGACAGACCTATCTGAGGAAGCTGTAACAGATGTTATGTATGATGTTCTAAATACTACAAAACATAAGAAATCACTGGAAAATGCAAAGGAAGAAAATTATTCAGAAATTGGAAAAGTAAGTTAGTATTGGTTATTTAGAGTTAGTTTAAAACACAACATTTATTTCTTTTATTTGTACTATTATAAATTCTAGTTACCTAAAAGCTGTAGTATGGAAAATGAACAAGTATTGTAGAAATACAATTGTAAAAAAAATAAAATGAATATTATACAAATTGTATAATTGATAAAAGGCAATTAAAATTATTTAATTATAGTCAAATATTGAGCTAGAATTATCTACATCAATCTAAGTTTCTGTCACATTCATAGCTATAAATGTCTGAAGTCATAAGCACTTACTCCTGTCTTTCTGGCATGTGCTCATTGTATTCTTGTCACTGTAATATTAAGGCATGTCTAAATGCTGATACAACATTTAATCACTAGAATTATAGTATAATTATGTTATGTCTACCTTCATACAAGAGGCTACTACGGTTACGTTTAAGGTATTGTTTTTCCAGTCACAGTGCTTTCAAGATACTGATGCATCTTTTGATATAATCACAGAATGTAATATCACAATAAATATAATTTCTTGTATGAAAACTGTTTTCATAGATCTTTTAATGATTGTATTGCCAAAACTTGAGTCATGAGTACTTCTTCTCTATTAGATGCCCATATATCATGTGCTGGAACAAGAGAAACCTGCAAGTACTACAACTCAGCAGTCCACAGCAACCAGACAATTTCCTGCTTATGAAGACATTCCAGTCGATGAAGACGCTCCACCTATTCCTGAGTTCAACCCTGGTAGTGATAATGCTCCTGCAGTTGAGAGTCCAACTACAACAAACTCTTCTCCAGTAGATGTCATGTACGCTGAGGTAGGAACCAGATCCGCTGCAAAAACATGACATATGCATATGTAGGCTTGTAGTTTGTGGTACGGCCATGTGATTTTTTTCAACCCATTAATTTATATAGCACCTTGTGAATTAAATCACTTACATTTGATTATATCCTCAACATTCAATTAATGTATACACAGACATCACAGCATCAACACAGATCACAGCATAAATCATCATTAGCATATCCAGAACATTTTGCTTGTTCCCTAATTGGAATTCCTATTACATATTATTTTGTCATGGATATTATTAACATGTTGTTGTAGTGTTTTGACAATACATCATGACAAGTCTATTTTTAAATAGTATGCCAATGTAGCTGGCACGTGGTGTTTAATATGCTGAGGTAGCCAGAGTTTAATATCATTAATAATATCATAAGAGTAGTCCGCAGTAAGTAAGTGATTATGAGTGTGTTTGCTTGTATAACTTGTTATTGGTTCACTACACATTCTGTTATTTGTTGTAGCAGATCATCTTTAGTGTGAACATGGTAATGTGGTTAGAACAATTTTTTAGCATACTTAATTATTACCTGCAGACTCAATGACAATGGTATAATTGCGCACAAGTCATACAAGCAAAAAGGGTCAGTTAGGAGCTAATTGTGCAGCTTAATAGGAATCAGCTGAGCCAAGACTATAAAGGCAATTTGTTAAGTTGATTAATAGGTAGGAAATGCCTTTGGTGAAATGAGGAAGAGCAAAGTAATGCATTGACTAAGCATAGTCATCTCTATGTATGCAATATAATGGAGAATTCAACATTTGTAGTTTCCCTACACATGTAATAGGTGATGTAATTACCTATATATTCACTGATTATTTCCTTTAAATTGGGCTGTTTTGAAACAGAAATGGCTTGTCCCATAAATGTATACATGTATATACTTGAATAAACAGTTTTGTCCCAAGGACTTCATGGTATACACAAACTCTGTACAGTGTTATAAATAGCAAGAGATGTTTACTCAGCATTCACAACTGTTATGGTAGGTGGTCACATACTCTATATAGCGTGACAACTTGTGTCAAGTCTTGTATGTCAATATTAGCTGCATAGCAACTGGAGTTTGATTTGTCCCCATCTCCTTCCCCCCCCCCCCCTATTAGTAACTGGCATTCCCAATACCTGACTAAACACTACCAATTGATTGTGTTTTAATATGTCTTTTTTTTCCTACTAGATACCAATATATCACGTGCTAGAGCAAGAGAAAGCTCCACCCACGGCCACACAGCAGTCCACAGCAACCAGACAATTTCCTGCTCATGAAGACATTCCAGTCGATGAAGACGCTCCACCTATTCCTGAGTTCAGCCCTGGTAGTGATAATGCTCCTGCAGTTGAGAATCCAACTACCACAAACTCTTCTCCAGTAGATGTCATGTACGCTGAGGTAGGAACCAGATCTGCTGCAAAAACATAACATATGCATATTTAGGCTTGTAGTTTGTGGTACGGCCATGTGATTTTTTCAGCCCATTAACAAAATTTTATTTTATAGCACTTTGTGAATTAAATCACTTACATTTGATTATGTCCTCAATATTCAACTAATATAATACACAAACATCACAGCATCAACACAAATATCACAGCATAAATTAAGTATTGTTGAGTTTGCTATGGCAATGTCAACACATTTGCTATGGAATAGGTTTCATCCTATAAATTAGTACCAAAATAATACAGCACCAAAAGTGCAACCCTCAGCACTTCTATACACTAGCTAGATATTACAAATCATTTCTCAGACAGAAAGAATAATAATTTGGCTGTTCCTAATCAGCTATCAATATCTCAATCATTGAGAATGGTAAATATAAATTGTTCATTCATAAGAGAAGCAGCTAAACATGAGAGACACTCACCCGTCTATAATTTCAGTGCAAAAGTTCAATTGCACGATGGGGGGGGGGGGGGGGGGGGGGGGAAGAGGGGGTATAGTGCACAAAGCTGACAGGTTCTCGTTATCTCAACGATGCACTAAATTCATAAAAGTAGCACATAAAATATCTTAAATCTTCTGAGTAAGTTCATACCTAATTCAGTGGTTAATGGTCTTGTAATCTCCTATCAAAGCGTGACAGATAGAGAAACAGATAGACAGGACAACTACTATAACACTCACACATACGTGCTGAGGGGGTACGTCAGAATTCACACATCACAACACATAATCTAAACAGCATAGTGATGTTAGTTTCACACTGCAGCTCTGTCGAGTAAACGAAATCTTGTGTGTGTGAAAAGTTTGTGTGTGCATTTTTTATTTATTCTACCAATAATGCCTCACATGGTATTGGATCCATTAGCAAAAGGTGGCGTGACCAGGTTTATGCAAGGCGGCTCTAGGAATGTGTTTGTTGTCACCCGCCATGTAAGTAGTGTGGTAATTGCCAAGCTATTGAAGTGAACTTTAGCACATTAATGAAAGTAGCATTACATGCACTTCATTTCAAGCCATAAAAAGATATTATTACCCCTCAAGATATCTTTAGTAAACAATACCTAATGGACTATAAACATGTTTTATGTTGTAAACTACATCTAATACTTCAAGCCAGTGGCAGCTCTCTCCCTCCCTTTCTCCCTGAGGGGACTCAGGGGGCTGGAGCCCACCCCCCATAATTGTTTGGTACTATTTAAAATGTGATAGCTATCTCATTAGCACCCCCAGCAAATCTATGAGAATTAGCCTGTACCCAGCGTGTTCCTAGCTCGAATCATGCTGGCATGGCTCAGTGCCATTAGTGCGCCGGCATCCTGGCTCTGCCAGGTGCGCATGACTCTCTATTATAGCGGCAACAAGAGAATTTGCACTTGTGTATGTGTGTTAGCATGCATGTTTGGTCCACAATAGAAACTATACTTCCCTCCTGTTTCTTACATTGCCAGAGACATACAGCGCCACTGGGTCTGATTCATTAATGATGTTTCCTCCTACTTTCTTAGCAACTGTAAATATATTGGGATAGTGTCCATTCCTCAATGGATGGCACAACTGGAATGTCAATAGTGAGATTTTGTAGATTGAAACAAACAATAAACAATGACTCAGCACAACTGAAAGATAATGGATGCTAGACTGAATCATGAGATGATGGATGCTAGACTGGATCATGAGATGATGGATGCTAGACTGAATCATGAGATGATGGATGCTAGACTGAACCATGAGATGATGGATGCTAGACTGAATCATGAGATGATGGATGCTAGACTGAACCATGAGATGATGGATGCTAGACTGAATCATGAGATGATGGATGCTAGACTGAATCATGAGATGATGGATGCTAGACTGAACCATGAGATGATGGATGCTAGACTGAATCATGAGATGATGGATGCTAGACTGAATCATGAGATGATGGATGCTAGACTGAATCATGAGATGATGGATGCTAGCAGACACAGTACTGCAATGTCTTAGACATACATGTACATGTGTGCTTCACAAAGAACACTTAAACTTAATGCTGGAAAAGCTAATGAATGTGGGTGGATACTCCACACATATCTATTATCAAACTGCACATATCAATTATAGACCAGCTCCTGTAAAGTTAATTAAATATTGACATAACTGAGTTCTGAGTATATACTTGATGGATAGCAGTCTTACCCAAGAAATGTTAATGCAGCAAAAGCGAGTGGTAGCCACTCCCTTTTGAATGTATATCAGGGGCATAGGAACCAGTCAGGCCAGTCAGGTCGTGGCCTGACCAATTTTACTAATCTCAAAGTTGGAATGTATCGTCAATGAGGAGGTCAGGAACTCATTCTAGCGAACAGAAGTAGTTGTTTCCTTTTGTTATTGGCCTTTAAGTCAGGTATAAGCAGAAGTCTTGGTATGGAATTTATTAGTGCCATAGAACTGATCAAGATACAACAATTTTTTTTTTTAAATGTAGATTTCACACGCATGAGTAAAGTACGTAATGCCTTATTACTTTTCCAGAATGCTAGAGCATGCTCAGGAAAGTAGAGATTATATCCATTTATAAGACCAGTGGGAGTCTTCCGTGGTGTGGGGGGTTATAGGACTAGCCTACACAATGGAGCGCCATAAATAAACTGATACTTGAACAAACACGTTGTATGGCCTGACCAATCAAATATAGCTTCCTACCCCTCTGTATATAGTAAATAAGTGGCTGTAACCCCAACAGTTGGGATTTCAGGTGCCATCAACACTTACAGTAAATGCCTAATACTCTACCAGTGGATGGGTTGACTGGGTGGGTGGGAGGGAGGGACTGGTGGGTGGCAGAGAAAACCACAGTTGGAAAGTCTGTCAGAGTGAGGCTTGAACTCTGTGACCTACAGTACACTCTGGGCCCAAACACAACCACTGTGCTACACCAACACACACTCAACCAGTGGTGGGGGAGAGGTGTAAAAGTTACAAGGGGGGAGGGGGGGAATCGGTTGGTTACAGGGCCGGCGGAAGTGGTCCGGCAAGTCAGGCAAATGCCGGACCAATAATTTCTGTACGCGATGTGGTAAAGATCGTCAGCTCTACTAGCCTATATAGCTCTGACTTCACCGCAGTTGCTCGTAGGATAGTAACAACAGTATGGCTTCCTCACAATCTTTGGCTTCTTCTTCCTCACAATGTCTTGCTTCAAGTCAGCCGGTTAGTGATTCCCCTCATCAACCAAGAAATATATCTTATCCTAAGACTCCATTTGGCAAGTCTAAAGTGACATTTAGGTCGTTCAATCCAGCTTGGTATGACAAGTGGCAATGGTTGCACTGGGATGTGGCTTCTGAGAAAGTGTTTTGTTTTACCTGCATGGTAGCTTATAAGCAGAAGAAATTGATAGCACCTAAGGGTGATGGGGCATTTATTCAAAAAGGGTTTCAAAACTGGAAAGATGCTACTGTTGCCTTTAGAAACCATGAATGTAGTGGTACTCATAAAGATGCTGTTCACCAGATGGTAACCATTTTCTCCACTAACAAAGATATTGTTGTTTGTCTTTCTTCTGCTATGGCTGAAGAGAGAAAGAAGAATCAAGCATGCTTTCTGAAGATTTTAAGTTCAATCCACTTCTTGGCTCGGCAAGGGCTTGCACTGAGAGGTGATGGGTGTGGGGAAATTGAGGAAAATTTCACTCAACTGTTAAAGCTCCGGGCCAGTGACGAATCTAGTGTTCATTTAAATGCATGGTTGAAGCGAAAGAGCGACAAATATACCAGTCATGATATTCAAAATGAAATGTTAGGAGTAATGGCTTTAAATCTGTTGAGAAATATAGCTGATAATGTGCGTACATCAAAATTCACCATTATGATTGATGAGACCACTGATGTTAGTACCACTGAGCAAGTTGTTATTGTTTTACGTTGGGTCGGTTCTGATTTGGATGTGCATGAAGATTTTATAGGGTTGCATTCCACTGATTCAATAGCTTCTAATTCTCTTGTTAGTATCATCAGAGATGTTCTTCTTAGGCTAAACCTAAACATAGAAAATTGTCGGGGGCAATGCTATGATGGAGCAGCAAACATGAGGGGTTGTAGGAATGGGGTAGCAAAGCAAATTGCAGATATGGAGCCGCGCGCCATATTTTTGCATTGCTACAGACATGCCCTGAATTTAGCTTGTCAAGACACTATTCGTAGTATTAAAGTAATAAGAGATGCTCTTGACACAACATTTGAATTATCAAAATTATTGAAATACTCTTCAAAGCGGAAGTCTTCCTATATAAAGCTTAAGGGTGAGCTTGCTCCCACTGAATCTGGTTTTCGCACTCTCTGCCCCACAAGATGGACAGTGAGAGCTGACTCATTAGCTAGTGTTCGTAAAAATTATTCTGTTTTGCAGAGCAGTTTAGACAAATTTTCTGAAATGGCAGCTAGAGATATGGAAATGTCTGCCAAAGTAAATGGTGTAGGTGCTCAGTTCGAAAAGTTTGACTTTGTCTATGGTGTAATGCTTGGAGAATTAGTACTGCGGTTAGCGGACAACCTTAGCAATACTCTTCAACAAAAGACATTGTCTGCTGCTGAGGGTAACAGAGCAGCAATGCTCACTTGTGATACTCTCGTTGCACTTCGCTGTGACAATGAATTTCACAAATTTTGGGATAGTGTTATGCTTAAAGTACATGAAGTTGACATTAATGAGCCTGTTCTTCCTCGAAAACGTAGGACTCCAGCAAGGTTTGAGGAAGTACATAGTGATCCTCATTATCCCATGTCTGTCATTGATCTTTACCGACCTATATACTTTGAGGCCATAGACACTATAATTGGTTGTATCAAGGATAGATTCGATCAACCTGGCTTTAAGGTATACAACAATTTAGAAAAATTAATCATTAATGCTTGTACTGGCATTGATTTTGAAGCAGAATTTGATGCTGTTACTGAAGTCTTTAATGGAGACTTCGATGTACTAAATTTTCGTACTCAGCTTCATATAATGAGGGATAAATTTAGTGCAGAAGTTAGCAAAGGTTCAAATGTCACCTTGAAAGATATCAAGAACTTTATCATTAGTCTTGGTGAAGCTAAATCCCTTGTTTCTGAGGTGTCGAAGTTAGTTAAACTTATACTTGTGCTTCCCGCTACCAATGCTACCAGTGAAAGGTCTTTTTCAGCCCCCAGGAGAGTGAAGAGATATCTTCGAGGAACCATGAAGCAAAGTCGGCTTAACCATTTGATGCTCCTTCATGTCCACAAGGATCTTAGTGATGGCCTTGATATCATTTCATGTGCCAATGAATTTGTTTCAGTAAATGAACACAGGTTCAACATTTTTGGAAATTTTACTGAATAAAACTATGCTATGTAATTATACTGCAATATCTGTTATAATTTTTATTCTTCTATTTTGATCAGGTTATGTCTATTCATATAAACTGTAATATTATTATTGGAAGCATTGTGAAACTACATGTAAGTGTAAGAAAATGAAACATTTATCCACACGTTTTGCCTGACCAATCCAATTTTCCTTCCGCCGGGCCTGGGTAATGTTTGTATGTTTATATTGGTGTAAGTATTATGTGGTGGGTCAATTTGCAGTGTATATATGTAGTTGCAAATACACTACAGGATGGCCATGTATGTAATTGACACAAAGCCATAGAATAGACTGCAGTCAGTTATGATAAGAACATAAGGGAGACCTCCAGTGCTAACATCTTGTGGACATGTGTTTCCATTCATATAGTCAGTTCCGAGCTACTGAATGTATTGACAACATCTGTCACTTGTTGAAACACAATTAATACATGCTCAACACCTTGGGGAAGATATACTGAAGTACAGAATCGACTATTGAGACAACTTGTATCATCTACTTCTGAATCAGCAAAGAACAAAAAAACAACAACAACAAAGTGAGCTAAATTTTGTACAGGTATAAAAATATCAAAAATGTGATTTGGAGCCATATGATACATGATAGTGTGTGATGTGAATCTCATGTCCTGTTGTTTGTTGTTGCACAACTTCCACTGATGTTGTGTTAGCTGGCAAACAATGTAGAATAAATGTTATGACATCTGCCATGTCAGCATGTTAGGAATAAACTAAACTAATACACTGAAACTGAAAAACTTACTTACCCACAACTACAACCAAGTATGATAACATCTATTTTGCTACATTTCCTATCTTCAATCTTCTATAGCTCATTGCACCATTAATAGCATGAGGGGGGGGGGGGGCAGAGTGAAACCACACTGTGGTTATGAGATAAACTTGTGGTGACCTCAGTGTCAGTCCATCACTGACTCAGTACATTACATCAGCAAACTTTCTTCAAGTTGTTTCATCATAATACATATAAGGGACTTTACACTGTGCACAGAAGACTCCCTTTACCAGTCCAATAAATCCAATACAATTATTAGGTTAAAATAATATTTTTGTGACAGAATTTAAAATGTAATATTTTTAGCTAGCGTTGATGTGCTCATGGAGTAGTTTTTATGTTTTTTATACATGGTTCGTGAATCTCGGTCTTTAGTATGGGTGAATTCTAGAATCCAGTGAAATTCATTCTCTGCTCTCTCGTTATAAGGGGACTTTATAGTGCTCAATAGAAACTATACTCTCTAAAGGTACATACCTTGAAAAACACAATAGTGAGCATTTGTGCTCAGATGGTCACTGTCAATTCAGTTGCTTTCACTGCTCAGAACAGGAAGGGAACACACACAAGAAACACTTACAGCGCTTCACTATATACGCGTGACTGTGCTGTGGATTAGAAATACACTTCATCTACCGCCTCTGTGAACCCAAGATAGAACTTGTTGATTAATTAAAATTGTCTGAACTGTAGTAAATTTTTGATATGTGTCCGGAACTCGGAAGTTCAGCAGTCTCAGAAGCTCCTAATATACAATTTTCAATAGGAAATCCATCTGTAGTTTTGTGTTTGTCCGCTGTATCGTGGTTGTCCGCTTTTTGGAAGGTCCGTTGAACGAGATCCGACTGTAATTAATGCTGATCAACAGACCCTTGTGTACATTTTACATCTGTTTTTTGACTATGCAAATATTTATAACTGTCGTGGTATTTAAAAAAACAACAACTTATTCTGTGGTTTTGGGTACAGAATAATTGAAAGTATTTACTACTTTGTGTTGCTCTCAATGTAGTAAGTCTTTGTGATGACCACTTACCGTTCAAAAGCTGACTTGCTCATGTGTATGTGTGTGTGTGTGTGACATGCTCGTGTGTGTGCGCGCATGTGTTGTGTGTATCCACATGCATGTGTGTGTGGTGTATTATGTGTGTGGGTGTAGCTAGCCAGACTTTACCAATCGCTAAAGCGGGAAAAGGGTGAACCTAGGGCAAGTTATGCTTGCACAATGTACTCAGTGTGCATAATATAAGTGTGATATTTTAGCGACCCCTTGCTCTAACTTCCCGAATGAAATTCAGTTATTCACGTACTTTTAACCTCCACCAAATAAATATAATAATAGATCATAAATGACTGAGATAGGGAATCCAGCTTTTTTAATTAACAGGAATAGAAGATGATAATAATAGTGACAGCCCATTTGTTTTATCCTTCACCGAAGTTTAAGTTCAAAGAAGCAATAGGAAAATGTAAGCTCATACTTGGAGCATCATGACCACACAATAGAAGCCAGAGAGAAAGGACCAACCATAAACAGTATTGAAAACTAAAAATTTTCATGGTTAAAACAGACTATTTGATGTGATTTTTTTTGTTCAGAAAAGCCAGTATACTATGATCTATTATTATTATTTTTTTCACTCAATTCATATAATCTAATATACTTTGTACAATCAAATATTAGATAAACCAGTCAAAAAGTGATGGCTTCCGAGAAGGGACAGTTTCTCAACAATGGACAAAACTGGTGTTCCCATTTTGTCCTTTATTCGGAAGTTCGATAATTCCTAAATGACTTTTTTAAACGCCATTCACAGGAAAGTTAAATTTTGTGTATTTTATAACAAAATATAGAGTAGCTAACAAAAAACAGTTCTAACTGCCCAAGTATAAAAGAACAAATTGAGAAAATAATCAATATCATAAATTGATTTCTACTATTGGCTATTGCTTAACACCCTTTAGTTATAATCGGTATGTTATAAAAATTGGGTTCAATGGGAATTTGTGTTTAATGAATAATATCATTGAACATTTCAGGTAAATTGTATATCGGGGACTGAATTATATTTTCAAGATTTTTAAAGTGTAATTCAGATACTGCCACACATACACAGTATTTTGCTGACTCATCGCTTTTGGGTATCGGCTATTATGTTTTGTGCAAGAAAGTGCAGGTACAAGTTCAGTACAGGTGATTGTTGACTAACTGTACATAAGCAAGCAGTTTGAATTGAGATCATCATGCTGGCAGACAGTTGTTTACACCACTATAGTTGATTTTTTAAAAAAATGAAAAAAAATGATATTTAAATTTGAAAAACTTAACTTTGAGGGCTGTTGACAACTTAGTAGGCTACTGCTATTTTCTTCTTCCTGCTCCTTTTTAGAGTCAAATGGAGCCAGCTTCCTGATCTTGCAGCACACCATGAGTGAAGTGCCACACCATGAGTGAAGTGCCACACCTTACCAGGTTGACCAAACTTAAACATTGGAACGTTCTGACAGCTTCAGAATTATTATGTCTGTCCAGTGACTACAAATATATTATTTTAGTCTGAGGTTAGAAAGTATCATGACCTGTTTCCTAGCAGTGCCAATCTAGAGAGTGCCAATTTCAAGATGTGATATGATCATACATATAGGGGGAAAGAGTAACTCCTAAACAATTGTAATTAGCTAATAATGACATTAAATGCGTTTTTGCAATTTAGTTTTTGTTCTTCAAAACTATGCACATCGTAATTTCAATTCATAGTTATGGATGTACAGGTGACAATTGGGTTAACATCTTGGTTATCGTTAAAAAAGGAGACTATATAATAAACAATTATTGTTGTCTCTTCAATAGTTAAGAGTATGACAGTATGGAACATTCCTGAGGTTGAGCATGGTTCTTGTCTTCTCTACAGTATCTGTGGTAATATTGAGTTTATATTTAAAGGATTTCTTTAGTATTAATATTAATTAGGAGACATTATAACTACAAAAAACAGTACAACTATATGCAGCAGAGCAAGTCATTTGCATAATGTAGACAATGATAATTGTAGCTAATAATATCTTTTGATGAGTTGGTAATACGTATGGCAGAACATAGCTTGGAGGGAAGACAATATTATTTTTAAATTTTAAACTCACAGACCTAGCACATTTTGGCTTGTTAATTAAAGGCAGTGTACACACTTCCCAAATAATAATGATCTGCAGGTTGGATTTAATATACAATTCTACAAATTGCATCACAAGCATGCTTATAGTGAATCTGCTGAAAATGCAAACAAGGGTGTGGCAAAGCAAATGTAAAAATTGTATTGGTGTGTACTGCTCCAGATACCAACTTAGTGTTGTTTTGGTTACCTGAAGCTAAATTAAAATCTTACTATGGGTAGATGAAAATATACTAGTACACCAGTATATCCCACATGGTTACTAATAATGTTGCTAGTTTGTCTTGCAAATTCATTGAATGCCTTTCACCAGTTCAGCCAACATCTATAAGTCCTTCCACACACGATTCCATCATTGAGATGGTAAGGTACCGTTTTATCTGGTGATGTACTGTTTCATCTCAGTGATGTATGTCGTGTAAATCAAAGAACTATGCTTAGGCTTGCATTAGTGCACCATTCTGTGCAAAAATGGTGATGACTATACTACATTGAAAATCAGCCCAAGAGTATGGATATGATTGTGACAGTGATATGCAGTGTATACATATCTAATAATCCACAAAACATTACATTACAACTTCAATATATATATATAATTCAACACTCATCAAAAGCATAGTATTTTTAAATGAAATAACGTATTTAAAAAAATTAATTTCAATTACGAGCCATTGCACAAAACAGTTACTATTTTAAATGCAATTTGACCGCAATAAATGTACATTAAGAAAATAATACACATTGGTTTTGAAGACAAGTAAACATATTTTAATAATAATATTATGCAAAGTTCATACACTTTCTCCAAGAATTTCCGAAGAGATTACATATGGACCCTGATTATTTCTAGATGTTATTCAATAAACTGTTTATCCTAATTGAGAGAATTTTGATGCAGCAATGAACTGCAGTTGTATAAAAGCACTCTGATATAATAAAGGACTCTCAATTATCTCATTTTCAAAATGACATTCTGTAGAACATGCTCTGCTCTGAAAGCTGAGGGTTTACTGAACATTATGGCTATTATCATTCAAAGTAACTCTTATCTCAGTCATAACTGAGGTACCAATATTTTACCAAACCTGCACCTTCCTTATCAACAAGCTAAACCAAGCAGGCTGATAAAAATGTATTAACAGATCTTGAACGTAAAAGACTCGTGCTTCACCACTAATGGCAAGCAAACTGGAGTAGTTGTATAATTACATTAAGCATGTTAATAGTTCCTGAAGCAGAGTCTTATCAGCAGCACATTAAAGTATTTATCTTCTATTGAAGGCAAGTTGAAGTGCAGTGCATACAAACATACATACATGCAAATTCTCTTTCAACCACTAGGGATTAAGCACACCTGGTAGAGCCAGGATACCAGTGCACTAAGGAGCCACAGTGATCCATGCAAGCAAAGCTCCTGGAGCCGGGCTAGGAACTCACACGAGAACAGGTCTTTCCTTACAGCAAGTGGTGTGAGCAACTGAAGTCCCACCTGGACAACTGCTGTTTCATGAGTAAAAGTCCTTGAATTTGCACCTCAGTATATGCCAAGTACCCTATCACAGCTGGGTGGACTGATGTGGCTGGTGGGAGGCAGATATAAAACCAGATGTAAAACCATATTTATCTTATAAGGGAAAAATTGATTAAGATTAAAAAAATAGTGTGGTAATACGCATATTCCTAAGGAAAAAATTTAATCCAATGAAAATAAAATATAAAAATATTTACATTGTATTATAGTTTCTTTCATTCAAAAAAAGAAAAGAAAATGTTTTACTTCTGTGCATAGTGAAAATTTTGTGGTTAATTAACTCTATTAGAACTTATTTTTTTAATTGTTGTATATACATTATAATACAATACTTATTGAATGATTCAGATGTGGGTAGATATTTCACGAGCATGTGTAAATGTTTTCAAGAGCCGAATTGAGTACATACACGAGCATGAGAGTGAATATTCCCATAATATACAATGAGCATAATCAAATTGCTCATTATACATAGGATATTTTTTCCAACACAGTAAATGTTCTAAGGTATCTCTTCCATATAGCATTTGGCGAAGGAAGGGGGCCTCCGGGGGCTGGAGAGCCCCCCACAATTTTGGGGCAAGGATTTCAACATGAATACTTTAAAACTGAAAAAAAAAAACCCTGTCCTTCGAGCCTCCCTGCCCAAACATCTTTCTACACCATTATAACATATAATTATATAATACTGAACTTACATCATTGATAGAGTTGTATTTCACTTTGAGCTACTGCCAATTAAATTGTACAATAAAGCATATTGTACAAGGGCATAAGCAAAAATGTATTTTGGGAGTTTTGAATCAGGGCAATCATCATAAAATAGATTATAATTATGGAATGAGAGAATCGCTGCATGTGTTGCATTATAATAATATTATTATAGATATAATAAACACTCCATTTAATAGGTCTAGCATTTGAGGCAGCTTGAGCAACCCCTGTCTACACTCATGCAGAACTACTCCATAATAAGTTACTATAAATTCTTACCTTCTAAAAAATTGTTCAGTCTATCCCTTTTACATAGTAGCCTATTCATCACATTGATTCTGACAAAGACAGTAGTCTAGTCCTAAATTTCTTTGTCTGAATATGAAGCAGTCATAATAACTTTGTTTTCGTTTCCACTGGACAATCTTCAGTGCATATATCCAAATTTATGATTTCGATTCCCAATAGTCTTATTCCATCAATCCTCCAATTATATACATAAGTATGCATTAAAACATACCATTAAAGTCTAGTTCACATTAGATGAAATTTTTTTTCGTATTTCCTTGAAATTAAACCATACATAACCAGTATATGTTTGACTAATTCATGAAGAGATAAAAATTTTGACTGACTATTTTTGTGTCTGACATAATCATAAAGTCTCTAGATATTAACTTCGATGTTGGTTAGGATACTTTTATACATTTATTCTTTCAGTGTATGAACATCGAACCTGCAGCAAGGATTTAAATAATATATAAAAACTCAATTTGAGTGCCACTATCTTCAACTTAAAATTGCCAAAATAAAACAAGTACAATTTTTACAAATATGGAATTATGGGTATCAATATGAAGTGAAACGATGACAATTATAGAGACAACTTGGATATCGCTGGTAATTCAAATTAATCCCAAACCAGTGAGCTATGCCACACTTTAAATGACGCCCAAAATATTTACTATTGAGCAAAACAATTAATGAAATGTAAAAAGAAATAAAAAAATGGAATACAACATAGCCAAGTTAAAAACAACAACAACAAGCTACTTTCCCAGGATAGTGCTTTTCCTGTTATTTATATAATGGCTACATTAATGATACAATGATGGTGCTCGATTACTGATGGTATACCTTCCACGAATAATGCCATCCCTTTCACTTTAAATAGCGACTACACGGTCACTGTTGCTTGACTAACCTTTCAAGTTTGCCAACAAACTTAGCATTCAAACGTGTTCCTGGCCAGTAACACCCACATTAGACGCCTTAGAGAGGAGAGGGTAGAGCGAGTTGTCCAGGTAAAAATAATATGCCGCGAAGGTTAGTTTTCTGTGGGAATTCGCAGCGGTCCGAGCAAAAGGCAGAAGCTTGCTGCCATCATCAGAAAAGAGGGCGGTTTTTTAGGTCAAGTGGCCGGGCGGGAAATGGGAGTCACCAGTCATATTTCAGACCTCTGAATATAGTTTAATTGCAAGCGGTAACGTCCCTGAAGGCTTTCACGTGACATAGTGAGTGGATACTATATTATATATTTTTCCTTTTTCTGCCTCCTCCACTACTCTTATTTTCTGCACCTTATGCATTTTTTTCACGATTAATTCTATTTATATTTCTTATTCCAGAATGTTGTTTTTCACAGTTCTACAATGTGTGAACCTAAGCCACAAAATTTGTATATAATATGTTAATATATTTGTAGTTAGAGTACAACTTATTGCATATAGTACTCTATTGAGTAAAAGCTACTGCAACTCATCATGTGACTGAGATATTAACTAGCTACTGTGTAACAAAAAAAATATTTTTTATTCTATCAAATTACACTGATTAATTAGCAAAATCTTGAGAGAGTTCATTTTTGGAATATTCTCTAAGGTGGAGCTAGACACTCCATGGCTATTAATTAGCAAAATCTCGAGCGAGTTCATTTTTGGAATATTCTCTTAGGTGGAGCTAGACACGTCATGGCTATCATTTCACAACAATCTCTTTTCCTCTGATATTAAACACATAGTGGACTGACCAACAAAATTCTGTTAATTGCTAATGTTGTTAGTTAACTTCACTTTATCCCTGATAATAACAAAGTAACATTATAGCTATTAATAAGCAATAACAGAATATTATGTAGAGTGAAAAAGGAGCCTAAATTAAGCAACTAAGAATACAAGAATTGTCGCTATTGCAAGATGAATTCATTGACTGATTTAGTTACCTTCTAGTGTTCATCCTCCATCAGTCCATCCAGTTGGGTAGCTAGTCTATCAAATGACACTAGCCTCCCCCCACCCCCCTCTATCTTCCCCCAACCAATCTTAACCCTGACACACACATGCGCACATACATACACACATGCGCACATACACACATACATGTGCTCACTCACACACATGCGTACACACACACACACACACACATATATAGTATGTATTTGTTATTTTGGAGGCACCGGTTCCTGTGAACTTGTAAATAACAAACTGAAAGTTGTCAATGAGTTAACCCCAAAGTCTAGTACGAGATCAATCAGCTCCTACCAAGAACTTTTCTGACTTAATCAGTCATCATAATGTGGCGGCTTAGAAACACTCTTATCAAATGGGATTGCCCTTTACTTGAAAAATGAATTGATCTAATACAGCAATAAATTGTTGTTAATTAGATTATTTGTATTTTGTTATTCTAAAATTCTTCAAAATAGTCGTCAACAACTATGAGAGTACACAAAACTGATGTCCTCCTATCCCAAGTGATAAGTCACGCACCATTGTCACTATAAAATCTTATCAGCTCTCTCCCTCCCTTTTTCCCTGAGGGGGCTCTGGGGGCAAAAGCACACCCCCATAATTTTTTGGTACTATTTAAAATGTGATATCTCATTAGCACCCCCAGCAAATCGATGAGAAATAGCCTGTACCCAGCGTGTTCCTAGCTCGAATCATGCTGGCATGGCTCAGTGCCGTTAGTGCGCCGGCATCCTGGCTCTGCCAAGTGCGCATGACCCTCCATTATAGTGGCAACAAGAGAATTTGCACTTGTGTATGTGTGTTTGCATGCATGTTTGGTCGACAATAGAAACTATACTTCCGTCCTGTTTCCTACATGCCAGAGACATACAGCGCCACTGGGTCTGATGACAGATGTAGAATAAATGTTATGACATCTGCCATGTCAGCAAAAATAAACTAATCCCCAGAGTAGCTATCTGAAACTGAAACTGAAAAACTTACTCACCTACAACCAAGTATGACAACATCTATTTTGCTACATTTCCTATCTTCAATCTTCTATATGTAGCTCATTGCACCATTAATAACATGACCAGGGGGGGGGGGGGGCAAGAGTGGAAACCACACCGTGGTTATGAGATAAACTTGTGGTGACCTTGTGTCAGTCCATCACTGACTCATCAGCAAACTTCCTTCAAGTTGGGTCCTCATATTTCATAAAAAAAGGGACTTAACACTGTGCACAGACTGCCTTTACCAGTCCAATAAATCCAATACAATTATTAAGTTAAAATAATATTTTGTGACCGAGTTTTAAAATGTAATATATTTAGCTAACGTTAGGATGTGCTCATGGGGTAGATTTTATGTTTTTTATGAATCTCGGTCTTTAGTATGGGTGAATTCATCTAGAATCCAGTGAAATTCATTCTCTGCTCTCTCGTTTAAGGGGACTTTAAGTGTTCAATAGAAACTATACTCTCTAAAGGTACATTCCGTGAAAGTGAGCATTTGTGCTCTGTCAATTCAGTTGCTTTCACTGCTACGAACAGGCAGGGAACACACACAATAAACCATAGAAAACAGCAAAAGAAAGCTGCATGGTTAATTGTAGTTTATACACTTACAGCACTTCATTATATACACCCACACACATAATACACCACGCACACATGCATGTGGATACACACAACACATGAGCACACACACACGAGCATGTCATATCACACATACACACACACGAGCAAGTCAGCTTTTGAACAGTAAGTGGTCATCACAAAGACTGATTACATTGAGAGCAACACAAAAGTAGCTCAGAAACTTCCTATTCTTTTATCATAAAACAGGGGCTCAAAATGTCATGTATGGATTTCTTGAAATGACATGATAACAGACCAGGGCCTACAATTGTCGCTTCAAAATCTGAGGAAGATTGTCTTGAGAATAAACTTGTCTATTATGGCTGAAAGAGGTTTGCCATGTACCAGGGTAATGGTCAAAAATTTTACCTGCTGGGTAATAGCAAAGCTGCTGGAAACAGTGATTTTTTTCATGCAGAATATGAACCTAGAAATCAGTATTGGGTGATGTTCCAAGTACTATTCATAACCTTTGTAACAAAGAGTGAATATCAAGATAATATTATGCAGGTAAACACAACTAGAGACAAGATCATATACCTATTTTGTATAAGCTTGAATATCTCTGTTCTAATGGGACAACACTAAAATTGCTTGTTTGGTACCAGTTAATTAGTCCCCTTTACCTTGTGCTTCACTCTCCTTGATCACGAAACTGAACAAGAACGTCAGAAGAAGTACAGAAACATAGTAGCTATACCGCCCAACTGAGTGTAACAGCAGCGCTGTAGACTAATCTCTCCAGTCGACGGTAGGCTGCGCACTTCTTAGTCAACGGCGGCTAAAATCATAAATAGCTAGAACAAAACTTGCCCAAAAAGTAGTCTCGCGTAGCCAGACCCTTTACCAATCGCTACGCGGGAAAAGGGTCTGGTAAACTGACATTGAGCAGTTTGTTCAGTTCCCCTCGCTAATTGGGGAGACCGCAAACAATAGGTGACGTAATATCCTGTGAAGTAAGACTGCTAAAACTTTTGCGCGTATAGTATTTCTGTGCACAACAACTCTCCAACAGCTTGTCAAAACTCTTCCTTTAGGTGATGCCATTAGTTTAAGCAGTGACTTGGCCTAGCTTTTTTAAGATATCTGGAGTTGGAAATTTCGCTTAGTTGTTGCTTTGTGCACAGGCCATTGTATATGCCATTGTATATGCCATGGTACCTTAGGTTTGTCTTGCTTAAAGGTGAATAATGCTAGCCAAGAATCAGTATCAAAGTGCCATTAATTTTTAACCGGCAGCATTTCCCAGCATTGCTTTGCACAAGTAACATTTCTTCATGGCAATACAGAACGAACTCTGCCTATGATCTGTACAATTCACGCGCCTGAAAATATTTAACGATTTACACCCACACTAATTGAACCACAGTTAACCACTTGCTGACTAAGCAAGAACAAACTGCTCTATGTCAGTTTACCAGACCCTTTTCCCGCGCAGCGATTGGTAAAGGGTCTGGCTACGCGAGACTACCCAAAAAGTGGGCGAAGATTTTTTTTTGGTCACGGTCTGTAACGCAATATCCGGTCCCGTGCAATAATTGCTCCGGCCGGATCTGTTATAGGCGTCATAAGTGATCCGCCCACGCCATATCTTATCCACCCTCGTGGCGGAAATATCCTAGTAGCTTGGAAGAAATTATGGAGGACGAAAGTGACAAAAGATCTGAGAAGAAGGAGGTTGATCTAGTTGAGGCTGTTCAACGGTACTTGTCTGATGGTTCCTATCCTACTCTATCAAGTTTGAATTTAAAAAGGGCTATTCGGAACAAGGCCAAGAAATTTAAATTGAGAAGGGGAGAACTGTATTATATGAATGTAAAAAGAGGAAGAGGTAGTGGAAAGGTAAGTATGTGTCAGGGATTTTCCGCAAAAGTTCGTGAAGATAAAGTGGTCTTGCTAAGCCAGATGAAAAAGCTTAATTTTCATAAATTCATGGATGCAAAAGTAAGTGTAATGAGTGTAAATGAACCCACTGAAAGCTTCAGGGACTCACAATAAACATTTTTACACTTCAATGCTGGGGGGGACAGCGATGATAAATCCGGAACTGTCCCGGACGTTTCAGGACGGTTGGCAACTATGTATCAGCAGTGCAGCTCATCCACACTAATAAGACTTTCAAAAGTGTATGGTACATTAGGCAAATATAAATTTATTTTTTTTAGCCTAATCTTTTGACTGGCTACACATATTAATTGAGATGCATGAGTTTGAATTGATGTTGTCGTTCTTATAGTTATTACTACTAGGTACGCTCGAACAGCACCATTGTGGCAAGCGAGCTACCTGGCAGTTACACCCTACAAGCCATTACTACCTTTGTGATAGCAATACTAATTTTTTACTACAATTCTCTGCTCTCCTGTCTCATTCCTTATTATTTTAGCTTGTGGTGGTAGCATCTACTCCAGTTCAATTATGAAAATAGTTATCGTTTAGCAATACCCTTGCGCATGCGAGCTGCGTTTTCCTGACCTGACGTATGTTCTTGTCTTGAAATTCTTATTGTTTCAAATTTTGGGAATTATAATTATAAATATGAGTGCTGTGTGTGACGTGACTAAGCAAAGGGCTTGGCTAAAGAGTATTTGATATTCTTTATTGAATTGTGTAATGATGACTCCAAACTTTCTCTTTTTTGAATTCCTGGATATTCATGATTGCAATAGACGCAGTGTTAGTTATGATGTTATAATTGTAGGACCCTGTGGAAGTAAAATATATCCGTAGCAGAGATGAGCAACAAACGATTACAAAGTCCTGTCATGTGGATCCCACATCAGGACATTTGGGGATAAAGAAAACTTTATCAAGAATTACGGAGAGATTTATGTGGCCAGGGGTGACCAAAGATGTAGAAATGTTGGTGAGTACTTAAAATAGTTTTGTTCATGACAACAATTGATTATATTGTGCATAGATAAGAAATTGCGATACTTGTCAAAGATGTAACCGGAAAATGACAGTAGATGCTCCAGAGCTTCACCCTATACCAGTACATTCTCCATGGTATCATCTTGGGATTGATTTCGTGGGACCAGTTACACAGTCTACCAATGGTAATCGTTACATACTCACCATTAGTGATTACTTTACCAAGTGGGTAGAAGCTGTGGCATTACCGTCCAAACATGCATCTGGTATTGCTAATAGTTTGTTTAAGGTGAGTTATTTACTTAACAGCTACTTTGTATGTTTTGGTATTTATTATGTACCAGGGCCTAATTTACTAAAATGCATTACAGTTAACGAAATGTGGCTCAGGCAATATTTTTGCTTATAACCTGTGCTCTTAATTTGGGGTATTACGTTCACCCCCACCCACTTTAAATTAAGAAGATGTTTAATCTGTATAGTATTTCATGAAAGTGATCTAACAATTATCTTTAACAAATATGCGTATATTTACCATGAAATATTATCACTTGTGAAATCCAAGCAACAGAAGAACCTTTGTAATACTTTAGGCTATTAAAATATAATTTATTTTTGCAAATGTATGTGACAGATTTTCATGAGAATGGGGATTCCTCGGGTCATAACAACTGATCAAGGATCTGAGTTTCGTAATCAACTCAACACTGAATTAAACCTGGTCTTGGGTATAAAACACCACTTAACAACGGCTTACCATCCTCAGGTAATATTGATCATTAGCTTTAATTATAATATAATATAATGTTGTACGATAATTAATATAGGCCAACGGGTTGGATGAACGCTTTAATCAGACACTGCAATGTATGCTTGTCAAATTTTCCCAAAGTAAGAAGGAAGATTGGGATCTATTTTTAGACACTAGCGTATTTGCATACAACACATCCCGCCATGATTCTACCATCTATACACCATTTGAGTTGATGTTTGGACGTCGGTGCTATTTGCCCATAGATGTTAATACAAGAAATTGCAATCTTGAGGATTTTTTGAAAGAATACCAGAAAGAAGACAGAGTCAAAAATATTGACCGTTTAACAAAAATTCGCAGTGTTACTCTGGAGAAAGCAAAAATTAATATAAAAAAGGCTCAGGAAAAGCAAAAGTATCATTATGACTTGAAACATGCAACGTCAAATGTTTATAAAATTGGAGCTAAAGTATTACTAAAAGATTTATTGAGAAAGAAAAGAAAAGGTGGTAAACTAGATACTAAATGGTTGGGCCCATTTGTCATTAGAAAAAATTTGGGGAAAGTATTGTATTACATATGTGACGACAGAAACATGAAGTCATGTTGGAAAAGAGTTCATGGTACTCACTTGAAATTATATCACTCAATGGCTTCAGACTATGATCTTTTTTCTGTGCTGTTAACAGCCAATAAATACATACTGAAGGCCCTTGATCGAGCACAGTGAGGGTGCTATACTTAGAGCCCAATGGACACTAAATATGATGCAGTGGCTAACTAATGTAGAACATAGCAACTGTTCCTAACAACATAATTAGAGGGACTCTAGATATAGTAGCCCAGCCATGAAGGCAGGGGCACTACATAGAGAACCCTTTCCCCTAAAGAGCCTAAGGGATTTAAAGTCCTTCTGTAACAATACAAAAACTACAAAAACAATGTTCTAAATGCAATTACCACCTTAAGAGCAAACTATATTGTAATAAAAGTTAGATTCTCAGGAGGTGATTAAATCATAACTAAAAATATTTATCTTAGTTTTTATAATTAACTAGGTCACCGTGACAATGTCAATGGTTAACATGTCAGCTTTTGAAAGGTTTGGGTTATCTTAATAATTGGCTACAAGATAAAAAAAAGAAGTTACCCACTGTGTACCAATCCTGAATAATAATCACCTCAAAAAAATAAATTTTGGCGAAATCATAAACATTATAGGCCACTTATTTCAAAATGATACCTAACAGGTATGCTGTTGGTGGTTGTTGTTTTTTTCAACAGTCATTGAAAATTAAACTAATGAGCTTCAATAGCAGCACATTGAATCACATTTGAATCTGAGTGTAATCTTTATCAAATCTTTAATATTGCTTTTAATTTAAGTTCCACAGTCAGATCAATGTATCTATGATTATCTTATTGTAGACAGTTAGTTAGTAGTCAGTAGTATGGTTATAAGTGGGATAATAATTTATTGTACACTTTTGTGCACAGTATTGATTGTAACAATTCACATGTTGTTCCTAACAGTAAATGTGATAAGTCTGTGAGTTTGATCATGTTAGATCTGGTCATTTGGGGGCTTGCAAGGTTTGTCAGATGATTCGGAAGTGTTTTATGTAGCCGAATATTAGTTTATAATATGTAGATAAAATATGTGAAGTCTAGTGAAATCTGTCAGAAGTCTAACAGGCATGTAAGGGGTTCTTGTACACAATAAACTCAAGTTATGACCCATATTATCAATCCTTTCAATGCCATTGTCACTGTGACAAGGACCAGGATAGAGAAGTATTACGCACTCTAATATGACAATGAAATAACTCTACTCATAGGGTAAATATATACTTATAGCCGAAGTCACTAATCATTGAGATGCACTGTTCCTACTTTTACCATTTTATAGATTATATTTGTCTTACACAAAAACTGCATGTAAAGCATCATTGTCAACAATGATACTCAACTACTGAATATGTGATCAACAGTCATATATAAATTTGGATTACATTGACAAAATAGCTGCTACATTATTAATTACAATAAGCTAAATGATAACATCAGTGGTTGGGTTAACATATTTTTTTTTATATCTCACTGCCATAGATCAATATGACCCAGTTGCTATGATGTCATTTGCATAATTAAAACTTCCTAAATATCAAATGCTGTGGAACTGAAAACTTAAATCTGTTAGTCTAAATATTTTACTGAACAATTCATGAGAGAAGAATTACCTCATCATGATTAGTTTTGGTGAGACTTCTGATTGTTATCTGGGACACTTGTTCCTCTTATGGCATGGTCAGTGTTTTGCTGTTTATCATGCATCAGTCACGTATATGTCATGCCCCACCCCTTCATTCATCGTTGTTGTATCACTCTCGTAGACTCACATGTATTAGGGGGAGTGTTTTCTTACTTGTAGCTGTCTATCATATTCCTATACTTACTTACTAGAGCTGAGATCAGTTCCAATAAGGTGTTACATACAATATTGTTATTTCGTATCATTAAAAATGAGAAATCAAATGAACAACAGCATCTTACTAAATCTTGAATTTTGGTTTCAGTTAGGTATGTACAAAATATATTATTATATTATGTTATTGTCAAAATTCTTTAACTTTATGGTTGAAAATGAAAGTAGGTTTAGTGTAATATCATTAAGAGTCATGATTCATTTTATTAACTCACTCATTTGTGATAAAAATGATAAATATAAAAAATGCTTTAAATAGTGAGATGAGATTAAAATAAGTGTTTAAAAGTGTTTCTTGCAATTTATAAACAATAACATAGAATATGATACTTTAACTTGATAAAAACTTTTAGCGCACTGTTATGCTAAGTTTTACAAGTTTTGTAAACATGATAAATTCCCGAAGTTTTGGTTAAGTGTTTACTCCTCATACATAAAGGAATCAGCATACATTCTGATAATATGGAAAACAGAATTACTATGAGTTGCTATGGCAAATATTTGTTTATATTGAATCTACTAATTCGTGACATACTCAATAATTTATTTTCATTGTTATTCAGTGACAATCTATTTGATTATAGAGCTCTTATTATATTATATGTTTGTATGAGTTATGTGATTGGCATTCAGATGTTAGACTGCAGGTGGCTAACAGGATTTAATTCCCTAAATATAACCAATATATTTTGCTTTAAGACATATCTATAAATTATCACTGCCTGAAAAGTGTCCATTGACAACCATAACAAAATCATAAATTAGTGTATAATGTGTTGATAATTAGTTTGTTAACCTTTTTATATTTATCATTTTTATCACAAATGAGTGAGTTAATAAAATGAATCATGACTCTTAATGATATTACACTAAACCTACTTTCATTTTCAACCATAAAGTTAAAGAATTTTGAAGTCTATACTGTAATTGAAGAGTTCACTAATCCTTAGTGAACTCTTCAATTACAGTATAGACTAAAACATTTTATGCAATACAAGTGAAGTGAGCCTATAATCCCGTATTTTATTACAACACCAAGGTTTGTTATGGGTATGAAATATAAATGTAAGTATATAATACCACAAAAAATTCTCAATATTTGAGACTTGGATTTAAAGGTGACTAACAGGATTTAATTCCCTAAATATAACCAATATATTTTGCTTTAAGACATATCTATAAATTATCACTGCCTGAAAAGTGTCCATTGACAACCATAACAAAATCATAAATTAGTGTATAATGTGTTGATAATTAGTTTGTTAACCTCCACAGCTTTGCAAATTATTTGTTAACTCTAATTATCAAGACAGTTTACGGATTTCGTTATGGTTGCAAATGGACTCTTTTCACCCTGTATATTTTTTCAGATCTTTTAAATATAAAATTTATTCACTTGTTTATTCATGTTAGTTGACATGTAATCCTATGTAAGTTCTATAACTTGTGTGCAATAAAGAGAGCTATACAGAAATAAACACCATAGTGTTTGAAATTTTCTAGCATGTTTATCAAAGTTAGTTATTATTAAAAAGAAGCCAAACTATATATGTTTGTTTTCCCTGCTCTGAAACACTTTCTGTGCACTGTTCACATTGTATTGTAAGTCTTTTCCTTGTATAAAGAATGCTTTGTCAGTAAAACAAAGTGAACATTAAGTATTATTACATTTACTTAACACACCATAGTTATGGTTAAAAAAATTCAAAATAGAGTATAATAACTCAATACTTTCAATATTATTTAAGCAAGTTAGTGCAAATGCCAATATGTTGAAGTATGTTACAAATTTATTTCTCTTGACGGGATCATGCGTCTTCCTATTATAATGAATTCAATATAGTTCCAATCAAAGTAATATCTTGATATTACAATGTGTCTATGCTGTTCACTATTACCTAAACATTCTTGAGTCTGATACCGACAAATACAACAATATTCTTATAACACTATGCAAGCTGTATAACTAATTTTTTAACATACTTGAACACACAATCATTGTAGAGTAGTTGATACAGACCGTTTAGAAACTGCTCACCTAGCTTATCAGCTCCCTCTTATTACTCTCTGCATTATATTTCTACAACTTCCTGCAGTACTCTCAATTTACATAAGTTACAGCAAATAACATATTTTGCAATATATATATTTTTTTAAATCGTTTGTGTTTATTAGAACAGAAATCCTGAAAATGAACCCTTCACTTTATTCAAGAATCCAGAATTTAAACACAGATATAGCGTTTTAATCCAGTACTTTTCTTAGTTTATGCTTACACAGCATGAATGTACATAACTGAAAATGATATATAAAAGGCCAACTACTGTTTGTGTACTTAGGTATTTTTAGCATAGTACAAACTATTTAAAAAACTGAGGTTTTATGAGAACTTTTTGAATGAGAAACTAATTTACGATCTAGTTAAACTCTTATTTTTTATTGTGTCTGAAATAAGCGAAGAGTTCAGTTAAAATAAATGAGGCCGCAGATTGAATAGCATTGAATTATTGCAACATCAATTTTGTAAGGAAAAACACTAGCTACAGTTCAGTTTACATCATTATAATTATTATCTGTACAGTAAAGAATCAGAATAGTAATGTGTTCTTTCATATAGGTTGTACAAATAACTTCACTACACATTATATGGTAGCCATTTGTTACTTCTGACAGAAATATTACAGTATGTATTGCACTCATTCGAGTTTATGAAAAAAAATTCTAGTGTATGAACAGTTTGAAGAGTCTGTATAGCAAATCATTGGAGTATACTCATGATTAATTAAACTAAAAATAATAAAATTAAAAATAAATTGTGATTTTGTTCCCACGCTATAAACTTACTGTAAAAATGCCAAAATTAAAGATAAATTAACATAAAAAAGCAAGTGAGAAACTTAAATAAAAGATCGACCATAGTTATATTGCACACTTTCATAAAGTGGAACAGGACCAGATTGTGATACAGTGGAATGATCTCTTTTCTTCACAGTGTCATATGACAGATTAGTCTCACAGGTGAAGTCTTCAGTTGGTGGAGTAGACATGACATTAACTATACCATTATGATACATTATTGTCATACTGAAGAGAAACCTAAATATAAGAGATATGAGAATATAATGTAAAAGCACACCACGGATTATTTTTATTATAATTCTCCCCTAATTTTATATGTAGGTTAATTATTTTTCAGTTCATTTATTACACATTAGCTATAGATATTATTACGAATAAGGCAAAAAATTAATTAGCTGATCAGCTCATTAAATTTCACTTTTTTAATGAAACGACATTGAGGTGATTATAATAATATACTTTCGTTTTTATTTAAGTACAATGTAATTTGAAGTAATTACTCTCAAAGCATAAAATTGGAGTTATTTTATGATTATTTCTAAGGCTAATATTAAAGTTAGATAGTATCAATCAACCTTTCACTACGTACAAAGTAGGTATTCTAGTTACCAAATACAATAAAATGTTTCATTAAAGTAGCCAATGCTTGTATAATATTACAGATAACATAGAATACTATTAGAACATTATTATGCTAAAATTGAATTTTTATTGAACCATGTAGCTATAATTTATTTTTACATAACTTGTATAATAATTTTTGATATGTATATACAACTATAAGGCAAAGTTTTTAGCTCAGTATTTGAATTTGGAACTTGGGTTTATTATGTTATTGTTCAACTATAAAACTTGAAGTCAATTACTATAAAACATCTTTTATTAATTCACATTTAATTTTTATGCTCATTTCTATTACTTTTTGTCAAATTATTTCGATCTTAACTACATTACACTTCTACATTGCTACCACATTATTTTAAGCCACTAGACCAATATTCCATATTGAAAGTCACTGCTTGGAACAACTTATGATTAGCTTAACTTCTCCAGTTCTAAATAACTGCTTTATAATTACAAAATGTTTGCAGTAAAATTATATTATTTAATAATAGTTTTAGTACCAATTTCAAAACAGTGCTGATTGCTTAAGAACAGTATAAAACCTCATTGCACAGTAACTGAGCTTGTAATAAAAAACAAAACAACAATACAGTTTCAAACGCTAAGTTATTGGCAATACTTACTCCACCAAGCTCCGAATAATTTGCATCTGCCAGTTTGGTTTGTGGTGTCTTGTGATTTGTGTCATTCAAACACAAAACCTGATCATATGTTTCATAAATTTTGAATGAATAACCAATATAGCATTTCTTTATTTTCTACTGTCTGCTTTTTGAAACCAGGTGTATTAAAAATTCTCTATCATTTCTTTCTCACTTGTACATCTACTGCTATTGTTAACTTACATTAATTTCTACCGTTAGTCCTCTGTTTACTCGAGATCTTTGAAATGAAACACAATAATCATATTTTTAACATTTAAATTAACTCAACTGACTTCTGAAACTTTTGTAATGTACAACCTCCACCACAACAGTCTATAATATGCACCATGTATAAATATTTACTGTATTGAATTGACTTACTATAGTGACAAAGGCAGCAGATTAATAAGACAGTAAATATTGAAACTCCAATGGCCACCACGAGTGCTATAACACTTGCAACTATTACTATTACTACACTGCCAGAATCTGTTGTAGTAATTATTGTATAGTCACTAGGGTTTGCTGTAAACAAATTGAAAATTTGCTATTATTATCATATTACGGGAAATTTATCTCTAACCTGTTGTACTAGAGCATAAGAAAATTGGATTGACTTCAAATTGGACAACAGAAGTTCTATTATTTCCATTGACATCAGCAATTGTGGTTAGATTATATAGTGTTATCAATTCAATATCCACAGAATCAGAGCTATTTCCTATTATGGTATTATTACCATCAGTGGCTCGTGATAATGTATGCATACAGTTGTTATAGGAGCATCCAATGATATATTCACATGTTAAATTATATTCTTCTGCATTCATTGAAGGACAAACATTGAGACCTATTGCACCTATATTCATAATAGAATGAGTATTGACTTCTTCTGAACTCTATTATAACTTACAAAGTAAATATAGTTGAGAGTATCCCAGTCCTAGACTGTTGTTTGATTTGATTGTTAAGTTATATACTAATTGTTCTTCTAAGCCAGTAATACTGACAGTGGACAATGGGCTAGCCATTGTCAGTGGCATAAATGTTCCTTCAATATAATTTTGAAGCATAGCAACATACATCGTTTGTTTATTGTGACACTCCTGCGGTATCTATATAATATTGGATAATAACATAGGTTAATTACAATAATTCAACTAATACTAACCAGTACTTTCAGATTTAATGAGTAGGAGTCCTCCACTCTCATTAATGAATACTCAATATCATTTGTAGAAGGTATATAAGGCAGAGCCTTGTTTACACATGAAGGAAGACTTTGTCCCACCATATTAGTAGCTGTGATACACATGGTAAAGGGATCACATGACCTCACTCCTTCCAGTGTGAAGTTATAGGAGTCAGTATCAGTCACATACTCAGTGATGTCTTTCAATTGACTTGGACTCAAGAATGTGAGAGTAATAGTGAAATTAACAGACACTGTAGGAATGACTCTATAATCCCATGATGTTATCAATAAATTGCCATTCAAAGATATGCCCAAATCACTGGGAGGATCTGGGATGCCTGTTAGAAGTAGAACAAAATGATCTTAATGGCTATAAGAATTATATTGAAGAATTATGTATCACAGATGAAGGACAAACTTTCAGTACTTCAACTTGAATAATTTTTTGTATGTATATATATAACTAGGCAAATATTTTAGCTCATCTTTGAATTTATTGACATTTGGGTTTAATTTATTGGTTCAGCTATAGAAACTTTGTCAATTACTTTAAAAAAATTTATAATTCACATTTAATTTTTACGCTCACTTCTTTTAATTATTGTCTAATCTTTTTAATCTTAACTACATCACAGCTATCTGTTACAACAACCACACTATGTTAAACCACTAGACCAATATTCCATATTGAAAATAATTGCAGCAACTTATGGTTAACTTGATTTCTTCAGTTCTTAATAACTATGCTAAATAATTACAAAAGGTCTTCAGTCAATTCATATCATTTAATGATAGCTTTAGTACACATATTTCAATAGATTGCTGATTGCTTTTAGAGAATCATAAATATAGTTTAGTGGATTGTGAAACTGTATAACTATTATTCTGTTTGTGTGACTGCATTAAATTATAGAAAGGAATTCTGGGACTATCTAATTGTTAATGTTTGTACATTAGTTACTTATTACGAGTTAAGTTTACATTTCATAAAATGAGCTCATAAATTATTCCAATAAAAACTTAGTGGAAGAAACCAAAGTAAAAGTATCTGGTCTGATTCAGATGAAATGAGCTATAAATACATTCTTCATTTTTATTTACAATGGTACTACTAGAGCTAAAATGTTGCGCTTATTATTTGACTCCACACTCGGTAATTTTCTGTAGTAAAAAAGAAACCTTTCTATAAAATGTATCACACTTCGCAATAATAACAATTTAGTGATAATGTCTTCAAAACACAGAAATATAATGTTCCCTTATTGAGTGTTTCTAACCAGTAGTTTTGTGTACCATTATTAATGATATCCATGTCCACCACACACAGAAGGGGAATGCTTGCACCTATAAAAGGGTCACACATAGCTACCAAATAATAAAATCAATTGACTTCATTACTACTGTAGAGATACAGCTCTAAAATGTCTTAATAAAATTGGCTAGTTTTCTTCCTGGTTTGGCACTCATTGCTTTTTTTTTTGGCTAATTAATACTAATTAATAATTAATACTTTTTTCTTTCCTTTGACCTATTTGGCTTCTCATTTTTTAATTATTTTGCTTCTTATCTTTAGTTCCTTTTAAACTACTGAAGACATCAGAGTAATTAAGTTGAAATTGGATACCATATCATATCAAGTGTATAATAACTAACTCTTAAGGTAATTGCTCTATGCTTTGTTAAATTTGAATTGTTAAGAATTTATACAAGAGTCCCGTTATTTACTTATAACTTCTATTATCCCTTAGCCTCTGCACTATTCTTAAACTCCCATTCTATTACAGTTATAGGCATTCTGCCTTCATTTAAAGCAATCATACAAACAGTCCTTTACTACATTAAAATGATCTTGTTTTGAGGCCCAAATATCAGAGTTATTAGTAGACATTTCCAAGCTGAGCAGCCTACTGTTTCAAATCTCAAAGTTGTCTACTATTGTAAGCTGAATTTGCTTCAAATTCCTATTTATTTTACTATTAAATACATATAATATAGTCATTTTGTATTTTAATGTGATAATTTTGCTCATTTTAAGCAAAACGTAATTTACAGCTTACCATAAATTGTCAATTTAATAGTTCTTCTAAACGCTGTACTGTTAAATAAATTTGAACATCTCAATCCTGTCACTAATGTCTCCGTGGTGTTTACAGTTATTAATAGTGTGTTAAATACTCCATCCATAAATCTTCCAGTAATGCCAGATATAGTAGACTCTTCAATAAGTGGGTTGATCTGTTGTTCACTTCCATTAGTCAGAAATATAGTCCAAGTACCTATAGTAGTACTACCTTCCACTTGACATGTGATATTCCTCTGTGTATTGATGGGAATATAGAGTGGGCCAGTTGGAGAAATATCAACTAATATTTACAAATAAATAATAAGTGAGAGTGTGCTCAAATATTCATTACAATATATTAAAATATGCTCAAGTTTTATATCTGCTGCAAAAATGGTGCAGTAACAGCCATAAGAGTTGAAAGAAAAAGAAAAAATTCAAGAAACAAGAGAGAAGGCATCACCATTTGTGCTTAAGCACATCACTAAAACTGGTTCATTGAGTATTTGGCCACTAATAATTCATGCAAGTAACCAATGATGAATTACCTGACAGGTCAAGAGTGAAAGTTACAGAACATCCTACATTTTGTTCAAAATCTGAATTAGAAGCGCTTAATCACAAGTACTGTTTGAGTTAATAGCTATTAGTATATAGTACAATAGATTACATATTATACAGAGCAATAACTACCACTATGCTCTTACCATTTATTCTATTCACTTTAATTTCGGTCACAAATAGATACAATACTTCAAAACAAAAGTCTTACTATAGGATTGTTCAATAAGGTTGGCTCTATATGTGTACCAATTTTTAAAACCACACCCAATTCAATTCTTTCTTTAGTTTTTTGGCCATTAGTGTACTTAGGGCCACAATTTTATGTAATCCAGCTTATTACCCTGGAATTCAGAATAAGTAGCAGGATGTGGTTAAATCACTTAAACCTTGTAGCCTAACAATCAACTGCTCACTGAGCCAAGGCCAACACTAGTCTCGCAAAGCCAGATCCTTTACCAATGGCTATGCGGGAAAAGGGTCTGTAAACTGGCACTGAGCAGTTTATTCTTGCTTAGTCAGCAAGTAGTTAACTATGCTTGAATTATAGTGTGTGTGCAAATTGTTAATTATTTTTAGGCACGTGAATTGCTCAGATTAGTAGGCAGCATGAATAAGCCAAAATACTAAAGTATTAGTATTTTGGCTTATTCATGCTTGAAAGCCTATCAGACCTTATCAAGACTTTATTATTATGTATTTGTATTCTTTTAATAATCCATTGTATGTGAACTTATGATCGTTACATCAGGATTTTCTCTATTCATATTCAATTAACAATTTAATAATGATGTAAATTGTAATAAATATAAATAGGAGTATTTTCAATAATCCAAACTTTTCACTAATTTGGCAGTTGTGGAAGATCGGAACATTGTCTTTTTCATAGCTTTATTGACTGTGATACTACTTCAGCTTTTTAAAGGATAGGTGTAAAGAAAGCATGGAACAGCTTTGCAGATGTACCAACTACAGTTAATGTGATCTTTCTAAAACACATTTACACATATTAATATTGCATCGATAATACTTAGAATTTTGGAAAGGTATAGTGTAATAGTCTATCATAGTATGTTTCAAAAGTAGTAACAGTGAAAGTGTGGATGAAGTAAGATTGGGCTTGTTTGTTACAACAACAAAACAATAAACAACATCCCACCAACAGCTGAAGCACTATTACAACATAAAAACAGCAGCCTATCAAATTAGTATATGGACTAGCAGCCAATATTCATACCTCGAGTCAGAATCCTGAGGTGGACTTGGAATGAATAAGTCAAGAAAAAGGTTCCTGTATGAATCACTCAAACAATCACTAGCAAATAGTCAGGAGTTAATAAAAAATGTAGCTGCATTGTCTATACCTACGTATCTTCATCATAAGCTCTAAAGCGTGCACATTTATTTAGTTCAGCTGCTTTCACTCAAAATGTTTTTGTGTTCAGCTCAGTGCTTTTGGCATTCTTGGTATGTTATTTATTCTTCAATTCTATCATGCTTCTTGGGGGCAGACCTAATTTGTAAAAGGGGGGGCTCTTCTTAAGAAAGACTGAAACTTTCCTAAGTACATTTAAATTAACTCATATTTATTTCAAATTGTGGTGGCCTCAGCCCCTCCACTTTGTTACCTCTTTATAATAGTTACAAGCTACAGGTCCAAAAGAGAAAAAAATATTTCTTAACATTATTTTTTCTGAAATATGTACAGTTGACAAGTGATAAAACTAAAAAGTAGCTGTCAACATTCTAGTATGAGTTATACTATGGATGCCTCTAGTCAATTCGCCCCCGCCCCACCCCACCCCACCTCTTATCAACTTGCTCCTACCCTCTGATATTAATTTTTAACTGCAGTGTGGTGCTAAACACTAAGTGTGGGCTTTCAGTAAACTATTATAGAGAGAGAAACTATAAAAGAGGCTCTCGTAGTGTTACTCTTAACTTTCTACTGAGGTGTATATAGCTCTAAATTCTCTCTTCTTAACATTATCTATTGTAAGGATAAAAAAATCATATACTTGGGCTAGCAGCTAGCTCACCATTGTTGTGCTGAAGTGCATCAGTAGTTGGATTTAACCAGCTATCATTTGGCAACCATATGAAGCTATGGATATTGAAACTTAACAAAAATATATCACATGATTAGGAGTCAAACGTCAAGTACATGTATAATGTAATGCCGGAATACTAAATGGCTAGGGTCAAAGGTCAAATATAACAGTAATGTCAGCAGTTTGTGTGAAATATGTTACACAGATGGCAAACATAGATCTTATTTCTTTTTTTGAAAGGATGTAGGGCCATTTGTTTGGTAATAATAGGATAAACAATAAAAAATAATTTGATGCAAATATTGACTGCAATAATTATTAATTTCAGGGTGTTCCCCTAATTGGATTTCTTGGGACTTTTAGTATTTTTAACATGGAAAACTGGTGAGAAACCTTTTCTTGCAATTAGTTTCGGGTCCAATCTTAAAATGACTGGACTAAAAAAGCCAAAATATCATAGTGAAGATATCTAGGGTGTAATAAATCCATTTATTTTGAGTAAGTTCATTATACCTAATTTTGTAAGGAACAGCCCACATATACTTATACATTACAAAATAGTTGTACCTTATGTATGGTTACAGAGTCCTTGCCAAAAAAAATACTATAGAGACAGATTAAAAGGCAGATTGATGTGCAGTAACAGACTATGGCTAAAACTGTCATGTCAAAATCTAAATAAGCTAGCTTGTCTTGATAATTAACTTGTCTAGCTAAATAGCTGAAAGAGATTCCCCAAGTACCAGGCCAATAATGAAATATTTTGCCTGGGTAATAGCAAAGCGTGCTAAAAAGAGTGATTTTTTCATGCAGAATATGAACCTGATATCTGTGGTGGGTGATGTTCTAAAAGTAGCATTCTAAGTTGACACCATGTCACACTGATTCATTAGAAAGTTATCAAACTTAATACCCCACAATCATGAAAAAGTTAATAATACAGTCTTTTAGAAATAAGCTAATGTGGTGAACTTGTCAAATATAGTATTCATAGCCTTAGTAACAAAGAGTGAATGTTCTTCAGAGAAAGACAATATGCAAGATAAACACAACTAGAGACGCAAGACCGATAATTGTACCGATAGGTTGAGTAATAACCGAGTAATAACCGTTGTTTGTCTTATACTGGTCCCATTTACCTTGTGCTTCATTCTCCTTGAACACCAAACTGAAGATAATAGTCACAAGAAATAGAACTAACATAGCTAGCTAGTATTTACAGACCTATTGAGGATAACAGAGGGGCACTGTATGCTCTGCTCTCCAATAGGTGATTGGCGACGTATTTTTTTACATACAGTAGTCAGCGGTGGCTAAAATCTAATTAGCTAAAGCCAACAGCCACAAATTTGGGGCCTCGATTTTTTTGTACCAGTCACTAAATTAACTCCCCCCACCTACTACTTTTGCAATTGAACCGGTAGCTCCTCCCTCTTATCTAGCCCAATTCCATGTATCCCACTTACATGGACTCCACTTTAATGGCCACACTAAACATTAAATAGCCATTAATGAAAACTTTAAGAAGAACCTGTGGGTGTAGAGAGTTATTTTTATTTCATCTTATCCTTGTTATTCATAATATTCAAATATATTTGGCTTTCAAAAAAGCTACATTGAACTTCAGCTTACTAGTAGGCATTATTATGAAATAATGCTTATGTAGATCTTAATGCTTGTGGTGGCTTAACCCAATGAAAAATATATATAAAACTCAGAGTAATGAACGTTTAACATTTCCTGCATGCTCACTAACATGTACTTATAAAACAGGGACATCATATGAATAGTAGCCTATAGTTGAGAGGTTTGTAAAGACAAACTAATTAGTGTTGCTTTGTAAATAATGATTCTAAATATACAATAAAAACAGTCAGAAGATGGTAGGAGTGATTGGTATTTCTGAAATTAGTAGAAATAAAAATATATCCCAGCAATCAGGCATATATGGTATAATTGCATTAGCTAATAATTGTATTTATACGTACATTAAGTTTTGAAACTATATATTATCCAAGTCTCTCATATTTTTTATCATTTGAACAATGTTTACTGCTTTTATTTTGTAACAGATATTTTTAACATAAAACACACAAAAATTGCAGAATAATAATGGTTCACTAAAATGACTATGCACTACTGATTTCGCTATATCATTAGCGTTATCATTTTCTGTAGTCCCTCCACTTTTTTTAGCTATTGTCCATTATCTTGTGCATTCATGCTAGCCTTCATCTTTCAGGAAGAAAATACGTAATATTTTCTTAATTCAGATTCCCTGAAATATGACAATGTTTACTGAACGTGGTAAAGGGTTTATCCACTCAAAAAAATTCATGCTAAAATATGTATTACCAATCCTTCCTATAACACTGTCAATGTAACATAGGACCAGAATTCAGAAGTTATACTGCAGTCTCAAAATCTACCATAAAATAATAGTACTGTAAGAAAAATACTATTTTTTATTATAGCCAAACACAAATTATAAAGCTTTCTGTGCTTCATTAAAGTTTAATTTATTAGCCATTGTAGTATATAATGCAAGTTAACTGAATAGTAAACAAAACAATGTATACAATTGTTGTTATTTACTTGCATGGATTTAAATTGTATAGTTTTAATCTTTAAAATGTCTTCATTTAACTAAATTTAGTTTTAGTTTCAATTTATATACTACAGAAGCAAAGTCATAGTGTTTTATGTATTCAGTTCAAAACAAAAATGCAGACATTTTACTAATTGTATCAAAATAAGTGAATAATATAGTATGTATGAAGTTTTTTACCCTGTAATTCTTGGGCGCAGTCTCTATTTGCTGGGATCTGGATAGGCAATAGAATAACTGTAATAAGACATCAACATTACTGTTTATTGTTGAGCATAAAGTAATTGTTTTGAGACTTCAACATTTTCAGAATGATAGTTTACTATTTGTGAACATTTTTAGGATGATAGTTTACCATATGTTAACTTGACCGGCTTTCCCAATAATACATTATTGGTTGTATATTGTCATGTAATATGAAGTATATGTACAAATGTAAACATGTTATTAAAATTTCAATGTAAAGTATATTTTAATCAAAAAATACTGAATGAAGATCATTGTGGCTTTTGTAAGGAAACATAGTTCTATAAAGCTTAAAATAAACAAAAATAATAAATAAAAATTAGACACTCGACTCACTTGTGTCATGTTCAGTATTTAGCTGTTTATCACTCATCAGTAAAGTTACTTTAATATCATTTTGTCTGAGAAATACAAAAAATAACAGCACACTCATACTAAATCTTGAATAACAGGTAACAATTCAGTTAATGTACAGTTATTATTTAATAATATATTACCATGCTAGACATCTTTACAATGTTATTTTTAGGTACACAATCACTTGCATAATCACACAGTGTTACCTCAAGCTGAATTTCCTAGCTCATTACCCAATGTATTTATAATTAAATTTTCATCATCGAAATTGTAAACTGTACCCATAGTTGACTTTATCTATTATTAATCATGACTATTATGTCACCCACAAACGTGATAACTTCCCAAAGTTTTACTTAAATGCTAGTTCATTGATGTATGAGGAGTAAAGACCACATGTAAGTAAAACTTTGGGAAGCTATCATGTCTACTAAACTTGTAAATTTTAGCATAACAGTGCACTAACAGTTTGTGTTATCAAGTTAAAGTACCAATTCTATTTCATTGTGTCCTATAAAGTTGCAATAAAACTTATATTTTTAACCACTTATCATTATCATTTCTCACTGTTTAAAGAATTTGTTCTAGTTCTATCTGTAATATTCATCATAACAATGAAGTTAATAGAATGATTAATTATTACAATTAATTATTTCTTACTATAAATCTACTAATATATATTCGATCAAGTTAATTTATTTTTATAAAAATAACTATGTATGTAATATTAATTGCATGAGTCAGAATGTGTTAAGGCCAAATATTTCACAAAACACAAAACAAGTAAGCTAGGCCAGCTGTGACTACTATTAGCCCATCAGAGAGGTCACAAAATTCATCCTTCAATGCATAAATAATAATTCATTTTCATAGTTATTCTTTGTCAATTCTTTAGATGTATAGCTCTTATAATTTCATTTTTAAGAGTTGTATGATTGATCTTCCAATACTAGACATGCATGTGGCTAGCAGGAGTTCAATTTTATTATATACTTAAACATTCTTATGTAATATAAACTAGTAAAGTGAACCTAAAATCCCCAAATTATATATCAACAACAACACAACACTGGGATTTATGGCACACCAAATAAAGCAATGAGCAATGAGTTAAATAGTTTTAAGATTTTGTCTTTGTGATGTTTGAATTCTACCAGCATGTTTATCTAAGTTGGTTTGTATAAAGAAAGCCAAACAATAAAATTTCCCTTCTCTAAAAAGTTTTGTATACATTGTCCACAGCATATTGAAAGTTTTCTTCTTGAATAAAGAATGCATGGTCCGTTAACAATAATTTATATAGACATTAAGTATACTTATGCAAACATAATACATATGATAAAAAATATATAATCGAAGAACTTTTTATGTTCCTGGTATTAAATTATTGAGATCATCTATATTACATCCTGTATTTCCTGGTTCATACACTTTCTCTATCATTTCCTATTCAATGAGTTGTTTGTCATTATATGATTTATTCAGATGTTGCACATAGCAAACTACTATTACACACTACATTGTCTCATAGTAATGAGTTCATACATGTAGGTTATACAAAAACCTTCACGACATTTTATATGGTAGCTAGTTATTACTTGTGACAAAAGTAATACATATTTAACTATAATTGAAAGTTTTTTCTAATATTTCAAAACTGATCATCGAAAATATTCATGTAAAGACAAGTAAATACAAAAGGAATAGTTCCAAGATCTACAATAATTAAACAAATGCTGTATGTTCATTTAACAAGCAGTCACATTCTTTGCCATTATCATAAACATTCTTAGGAAAATGCAAAGACTAAACAACATCATACATATTTAAGCTTAGTTTATGCTTCAACAAATTTGCATTATACTAACAATAATAATATAAGAAATTGTGATTTTAGTTCAAGTAATACAAACTTAATGTAAAAACACCAATTATTAATGATAAATATTAACAAAAAAAAAGGTAAGTGAATCATAGTCATAAAAGATCTAGCTACCATGGTTCTATTGTACACTTTCATAAAGTAAAACTGGACTAGACTGTGATATAGTGGAATGATCTCTTTTCTCTATAATGTCATATGACTGATTAATCTCACAGGTGAAGTCATCAATTGGTGGAGTAGATATGACATTAACTACACAATATGATACATTGTTGTCAACCTGAAGAGAAATCTAAATATAACGTGAAAGCATATCACAAATTATCTATTATTATTTTCTCTCCTTCTAATTAATATGCTGAGTTAATTAATTTTCAATTTATTTATATTTAATATAGATATTTTTGACAAATAAATTATAAATTAAAATAGCTGAATATCATCTCGTTACAATTCACATATTTTTGGATACCGATTTTATATTTTATACTTCTATTAATTAATGATGTGTTTTCTATAATGAACAAAAAACAATGCCTGTAGAACTCTATAAGATCAAATGCTATAATTGAATGTTATTGACACATGTAGCTATAATATACACTGCCTGAAAAGATCCCATTGACAACCATAACATTATCAGTAAACGATGTCAGTAATTGGAGTTGACAAAAATTTACAAGACTGTAGAGGTTAACAAACTAGTTATCAACACATTATACATTAATTTACAATTTTGTTATGGTTGTGGATGGACAATAAGGCAATAATATTTCCTTTCTGTATGCGTACATCTGCTGCTTGAGTTTTCCTAGCAAGAGATCTTCATAAAAGTAAATTTTAATAAATTATTGACATATTATTATAAATTTGTTAGATACTTACTTTCCTCTTATTCCACATGGAAACTTATCTATTGACAACACAATCATTCATGTAATAATAATCCTTGCTATATCATTGTATCTTACCATTTCTGATTAAAAGTACAAAAGTGACAGAAGCCACCAGCATTACCATAATTATCAAAATGGGCACCAATACGCCAACTGTTACAGATGTAAAAAACAAACTGTTATTATCAATTGATGTTGTGCTGAGAGTAGTAGTTTCCGCACCTGCATTTAAAAATTGATTGAATAAAAATTACCACAAATATTGTTTTATCTTTCTGACCTGTCACTGGTAAACATAAGGAAATAATGTGAACATACAATTGTTTTATTGAAATCATATCATCTCCATTGATATCAGTGACAGTGAGGTTATAATATTGTGTATTCACATCAATATTCGCTAACTCATAATTATTTCCTATTATAGTACTATTGATGGTACCAAAAGTTGATGATAATTCATAGGAACATCCACTATAATTACATCCTATGATATAGTCATTCCAGTCCTCATTGTAGAACAAATATTAACTCCTTCAATGTCATTTGTACCTAATACAGAATAATTATTCAAAATGACATTCTAAATTGAACAAATTTTTATTAACTCACAAAATTGCTGAGATTCAGAGAATGCTTTTCCTAAACTGTTGTTAGATATAATAGTTAAATTATAAACTGACTTTATGCTCAATCCCGAAATTATAACTGTCGACACCAACTTAGATACCATAAATTGTGATGTAAATGTTGGCAAAGTAGCATTTTGACTTTGAAGCAAAGCAAACAACAAATTGTTACCATGTAGTGGACAGTCTGACATCTAAACATTTATAGAGAAAAATTAAATTCAATCAGCATCTATTTTATAATTGTAACTACCTGTATAGTTAGATTCAATGAGTAGGAGTCCCCCACTCTAAATAATGAATATTCAATATCATCTGTAGAAGGTATGTAAGGTAGAGTCTTGTTTACACATGAAGGTGGACTTTGTCCTACTATATTAGTAGCTGTGATACACATGGTAAAGGGATCACATGACCTCACTCCTTCCAGTGTGAAGTTATAGGAATCAGTATCAGTCACATACACAGTGATGTCTTTCAATTGACTTGGACTCAAGAATGTGAGAGTAATAGTGAAATCAACAGATACTGTAGGAATGATTCTATGATCCCATGAAGTCATCAATGAATGACCATTCAAAGATATGCTCAATTCACTGGGAGGATCTGGGATGCCTGCAATTAGTTTAATATAAAGAAATTATGTCATTGCATTCTTCCAGATTTTGTGTGTCTCAGCATTAAGGCATGACTACTTGAGAATTTGTTCATGATAATATTATATTCTTTGCCCTTATACAACTTTTTAGGTGATGAACTAAATATTACTATTCTTGTTAAATTGTGAACCTTTTTTGAAAAGAGGCTGAGCTTATCATACCTAATTTGTACAAAAAATTAAAAATTCTACAAAAAATTAATTCTTTCCTGTTACTTATTTTCATTATAATACCATTATTTTTTATATTGCATATTATGTAATAGGACACCATTTAAGAAACTGTTCAAGAAGATACTTAATAATTGGAAAAATTATAAAAAAAGAAATGAAACATCCATTAACAAGAATTTAATAATAATGTTTAGAATAATTATATGTGGATACAAAACATTAACTAATGTTGCTTAGTAATAGCCTTAAATTTATTAAACTGTTGCTGGCATTGTTTCACAACTCAAGAATAGGATAGATTGCTTAATTAATAGAAAGTACACAAATAAAACAATGGTAAGGTAGTTAGTAATTCTTTTAGCTTAACTAAAGATATACTTAAAACACCGTGCAATTATCCTTTAAATTTTCTAACATGCTCTTATACTTATAAAACTCGGATGTCATATGAATGGTATGTCTAGTGGAGAGGTCTTGCAAAGGTTAATTTAAAATTATCATTCTAAATTGTAATAAAAAAGTCAGGCATTAGCTATTCTGAAATATACTATAATATCAGCCATATTGTACAGGAACTTGGCATATAAAGAAAAAATATTACTGCATTCTAGTATAGATAATGGGCATAACCGCAAAAAACTTGAGTCTGCATTACTATTGTGAACATAATATTTAAGTTTATCTCCTATTTTTCATTATTTAACATATACACTGCCTTTTGCTTGTAGCATATGTTTGTTAGTACTTTTAGGATAATGCAAACATAAAATTCCCAGCATATTTAATCTACTAATTCTGTAAAAAAAAATTAGTATTAACATTTTGTGTAGTGCATATGATTACATATTATTAAGAATTGTAAGGCCTCACTAGTTTATCACTTAACTTACTATAAATGTATGCATTCAATATACCATTACTGTTTACAATAAATAGTCACATTTATAGTACTTGGAACTAGAACTGCATACAGATAATTTTCTTATAATTATTTTCTCACTTGCTCTGTAAACTAATATGTGTATTTTTATAACATTATGTGCTTAAAATTTATATCTAAAAATATAACTTCTAAAAAAAGACTGTAAGCTTAATATTGAGAATTGGTACTACATCTTAACTTTTGTACAGTTTTTATTTTGTCAACAATTGTCATTAGAGTTCCTCAGAAGTACATTTCTCAGGGACATTAATGTAAATTTAAACTATAAACTCCTAAAGAAAATACTTCTTATGCTTAGCTACTAACTTCCAAATAATGATCAATTTCTATAGCTTCATGGCACACTGTTGCTAGATGCCTGTAATAATTGGTACTGTAGTCAGGTTTGTTATAGTTAATTTTAGGTATTTTGTGACAGAGTAGACTAAAACGCAAAATTTTGCACATATCTACCTTAGATGATACTTAATAATTATTAGAAGGGGTCAAATAAAAATCTCACTTCTACAGCGAAATATTCCTTTTTTATGAAATATGAGAAAATTATTATCTCAATTTTATGACTTTATTAAAGTGTAAATAATTTTACAGACATTTTAGGGTATTTTCAGCTCTGATAAATAATATACTCTCCTTATAATATTGAAATAAAAGCATTAATTAATATTTGGGATGGATGTTATAACTAACTTTGAGGATTATGTCAAACTTTTAGCTACGTATAATATTAAGCAAACCTAAAAAAAGCCTCCACACAAATATATAATTTGGTAGAGTTTAGAAAATTATCATGTAATATTATCAACTGTCATAGGCATCAATACATTATATTCTAGCATTGCAAGAAACAAATTAATGTTAAATTATTTTAGAACTATTTAACAAGTAATTGTTGCATGGTTTAGTACCATAAATTTGATTTCAACTTCTTCCATTACAGTGGTGTTATTGTGTTCATATAATGTGTTAATCAAAATCAAAACTGAGTTTTTTGGTATTGACTTTGTAAAACATTCTGAAGCCCATGATGAGAAGAGTATCGTTTCCATCAATTTGCTCTTCACATTCTGATTTAAAATGCTGAAAAATTTGTATTTTCAAACATGTTTGCTGATGTCTACCTATATGCCCAAGCTACAGAGGCAGTCAATGAAAGGCTAAGGAGAAATAAAAGCTTTAAAATGTAATCTCCACTCTCTACATTATTTTTTGCATAACTTACAAGCTCAGCAAATGTTCTGGATGATGAAAGCTAGTCACCATCATCCATGTGCAAAGATGATTTAGACCTCATTAAACTGTTTTACTTACTTTTGTACAGCAAAAGATTATCATTATGATACTTGGCGATAATGGCTACTAAGTCACCACTAATAATTTTTGCAACTCTTCTCAACTGTCTAAACTTAGTACTTTATTCTGCAATGTATATTTAGCCTCACTTCAAGTGGCAAATTCAGCAGCTGCTATCCATTGCATGCACATGGCTTCGTGAGTTTTGAAACTTGCACTTTTATTTTTGAATATGGATTTGTACAGTGTATATTGTTTTAATATTCACACACCTAGCCAATAGATTAAAGTTATAGGAAGAGACAAACTGAATTTTTGTTGTATGTTATCCTGCTTAGAAATATATTAGTCTGCCAAGATTGTAGCAGGCTGTACTATCCCCATTCAGTTCACCCTGAATGTTATTATAAGAAATAATAGTATGGCCCAGCTGCTGTTGGTATTAAGGATGTGAAACTAGGGTCAAGAGGTCATGCGCTAGAATTGCCTTTGGTACAACACTGCAGTGCTATATTTATTCCAAGGTGCCATAGTGGTAGACCCATGACAGGAATCACTAACTGTCCAAGGTTTCACAATATCATTAAATGCATGTGATCCAAGCAGACAGCCAAATGGGTGGGAATGTGAAATACATAAGTCTAATCCATCATCATTGGGAGTAGGTGAAGATGCTTGCACGCATGCAATTCTAACACACATTTGATAACTTAAACATTCCTATTCATACTATTGCTAAATCATTATAATTGTTGGAAAGTGTGGTGCTGTAGCCACAAATACATGCCTAGATTTTCTAAACAACATTGTTCCAGCAAAATATTTAAATTAACAATAATTTGAACAGCTTCTTGACATAAGCCACTAACATAATCTAATCTGAAGTGTTTGCTGGTCTTTCGTGCACAAAAACTATATGAGTGATAGTAGACTGCTTAATTATGAATTCTGTACGTGACATTATCACTAAAATTGAAAATGTGTACTTCAAACCAAGTCATTTCTTTGTCTTAAAAGGTTTAGTATATTACTTTAAATATCAGGCTAAAATATTATTACTTACCATAAATAGTCACATGTATTGTACTTGGAGCCAAGACAAAATTCTCAATGATGTAGCACCTCAATCCTGCCACTGATGTCTCTGTTGTGTTTACTGTTATTAAAAGAGTATTAGGAACTCCATTCACATAACTTCCAGTAAAACCAGGAATATTAGGCTCCTGATTAAATGCTGGTCTGAAGTTCAGTTCAGTTCCATTTTTCAGAATTATACCCCAGGTATCTATAGTAATTTTTCCTTCCACACGACATGTGATATTCCTCTGTGTGTTGATAGGAACATAGAGTGGGCCATTTGGGGTAATCTCAACTAAAAACAACAACATTTGTAATTTACTAAACTGAACTTAAGAGAGTATCATGATAATACATACTCATTATGTATTGCTATGCCCTTATTATGTCCAAGAGTTTAAGTAGCTGTAATAAAAAAAAATTGTTTTTGTCGTCATGACATTTATAGTTGGAAGAAAGTGAAATATAATAGCATTTTGTTATAATGTGTATTAATAGCAAATTTTTCCTTCTTCTAACAACCAATATAATTCAATTAAATCTTAATCCGACATTTCAACAGCTTGCCGAAGTCCTCATCATAGGTCAATGAGGTTGACACCTGAAGAGGACTGCGGCAAGAAATCAAGATATCAGATCATATTTCAATTAAGCATATTATATTGGCCGTTAGAATGAAGAAAATTCTCTACTATTATTATTATTATGGCTGAGATGATAACTGCAATTTTAATGTGCATTATAAAAATAGGTTATTACGAAATTTAAGAAATAATTACACTTCACTCACGTTATCTTTTTGGATATTCAAGCCATATACTTTTATTACAAGCAGTCATACTTTATAAGTATATAGTTAGACTGTCAGTTACTCATATAATGTCTAGATGACCATAAGATATAAATTATAATATGTACAACAAAATAAATAAACATTAACCCCTTAGCGCCCACGCTTGGAGAAGTAATAGCAGTCATCCTATCTGTCTGTTTGTCCATTAAGCTCTGATTTTGGAGATTGACTGACAATTAATCATTGAATTAGATATAAACTTACTCAGAATGACAATTTAAGTCCTCTTATTGTGCTACTTTTTTTATTTTGGCTTGAGTTTGAAAACCATTGCAAAAAAAAAAAATAAGATGACTTCAAAAACTCTCTATAAAACTGGGGCGTAAAATGTCAGTTGTGGATTTCTGGAAAGGACAGGATAACAGACCAGGACCTACAATTGCCGCTACAAAATTTGAGGAAGATTGTCTTTTAGCTATATGGCTGAAAGAGGTTTGTCACGTACCAGGGCAATTGTGAAAGCTTTTGCAAAGCTGCTGGAAAAAGTGTTTTTTTTCATTCAGAATATGAACCTCGAAATCAGCAATGGGCAATGTTCAAATAGCACTATTCATAACCTTTGTAACAAAGAGTGAATAGAAAGACAGTATGCACGTAAACACAACTAGAGACAAGGTCAATAATTGCTATACCTACTCTATAAGCTTGATAACACTGTTTGGTAATGTTAGTCCCTTTTACCTTGTGTTTCACTCTCCTTGATCACGAAACTGAACAAGAGCGTCAGAAGAAGTAGAACAAACATAGTGTACTGCCCAACTGAGGGTAACAGCAGCGCTGTAGACTGATCTCTCATATAGACGGGTGGCTGCATACTTCTTAGTCAACGGTGGCTAAAATCAGAATTAACTAGAACAAAACTGGCCCAATAAGTGGGCGACGATATTTTTTTGGTCACAGTCAGTCTTAAATTAACTTCCCCCACCTACTTCCTTTGCAGTTGTAGCTACAGCTCCTCCCACTTAAGTGCACGAATCCTTTCATTAGAAAGCTGCTCTAAAGTGGCTAATAATAGCTACATGGATAAAATGTGTAGATAGTGACATACAGCTTTTGGTAAGAAACTTTAGATTACTGCAAGGCCTTGAACAAAATTTCATTACATGGGATAATTCCTGAAATTCCTTTGGCCACCTTACGTTAGGTAGCAAGAGAGCTCCCATATGAAGGCATTGTACAACTTGAAGTATAATGTCACAACACTATTTCATTGAAGGTAGTCAGAATGACTTGTATTCTAAATGTTGGATAAACTTTAGTTAGTGACACTTCTTAGTATCAGGCTATCGGAATTAGAGGTTTAGCTATGTGTAGTTTGAATAAGCTATATTCTAAAATTTCAATTTAACCTCAACTCATAAATATAAGCTATATAATTATTATAATCAAGTTAGACAATAATATTTCTTTTTGTGAACTTGTTTACTCAGAGAGTCCTTTATGTCACCTGCCCTAGCACTCTAATTAGTTAAGAAACAATGTGAAAAATTTTACTGGTATAGCTAGCTAGGTATATCTTTCAAGAAATTGCAGTATTAGTATCCCTCTGAATACAATTTTCAATTTCTATCATAACCTTGATACCATTTACGAAAAAAAAACTTTTTTCTTATATTGGGTGTTTGCTATTATTGAGTTTACTTGGAATTCGCAAACATAGATATGGTTGGAATACAAAGAAATCAGAAATAGTTATTAGACTTAGAGAACTCATGACTTGATTTGTACATTTTTGCATTTGGTTACATGTGGGGGATTGTCAAGCTTAATACAATAAAAATATAAAAAGTATTAGACACTGCATAAAACAAGTACACTGTAATGTTTCCTCTGAAGAATTGCAGAATATAATACAATGTGTCACTAAAATGAATATGCGATTTCGCTATATCATTAGCATCATCATTTTCTGTAGTCCCTCCACTATTTCATAGCCATTGTCCATTTTCATGTGCATTCATGCTAGCATATATCTCTCCTTAAGAAAATGCATGATATTTTCATATTCAAATTCCCTGAAATATGACAATGTTCATATAATATGGTAAAGGGTTATCCACTGAATAAAATCATGTTATAAACATGCATCATCAAACCTTCCTATGACACTGACAATGTAACATAGGACCAGAATTCAGAAGTTGTACTGCACTCTCAAAATCTACTACAAAAAAAGTACTGCAGGAAAAAATTACATTATTTGTTATAGCCAAACACACTAATTATAAAGCTTTCTGTGGTTCATTACAATTTAGGTAGCTATCAAAACAAAGACTGTAATGAGACATCAACACAGAAAGCAAGAGATATGGGAGTAAGATTACTGTATTTCAATGAAAGCTAATTTATGGTGTATTGACCACTTGAAGATTGTGTACATTATGTCAGGACGATAGTTTACAATGTGTCAACTAGACTGACTATCCCGATAATACATATTTGGTTGTGTATTATCAGACAATATAAAGTATATGTAGAAATGTAAATGTAAACATATTATAAGTTTATCATTATGAATAGTACTGAATGAAAATCCTTATATCTTTTGTTAGTAAACATGTCATGTTCAATATATAATAGCTGTTGATCACTCATCAGTGAAGTTAAAAAAAATTGTGCTATTGTTACTTTGATATCATTTTGTCTGCAAAATAAAAAAAGATAGCAGCGTACTAAATCTTGAATAACTGGCAACAATTTCGGTTCTTTACCAAGTTATATATATAACAATACATAATATTATTTCATGCTATTCACCTTTAAAATGCTATTTTTTAGGTACAACATCACTCATATTATCACACAGTTTTACCTCACGCTGTACTTCCAAGCTCATTACCCTGTTAAGCTAATAAAATGCAGCTGGCCTAGCTTACTTATAATTTGTGTTTTTGAAATAATAGGCCTTATCACATTCTGATTCATGCAATTAGTTTTACATATACAACTACTGTTGTAAAAACAAGTTAACTTGATGATAGTTAATAATAGTCGGTCTATAGTAAGAAATCATTAATTGTAATACTTAATTATTTTATTAACTTCACGGTTATGATGAATTACAGATAGAAATAGAACAGTGAGAAATGATAATGATAAGTGATTAAAATTATAAGGTTTTTTTAAACTTTATTGAACAAAATGAAATAGAATGTGATACTTTAACTTGATAACACAAATTTTAGTTGTTATGCTAAATTTTACAATTTTGGTAAACATGATAGCTTCCCAAAGTTTTACTTTAGTAAAGTGTGGTGCTTACTCCTCGTACGTAAACGAAGTAGCTAGTGTATTATGAGTGACATGACAGTTACGATAATAGATATAAAAGTTCAATAATGCGTATATACATTTAACTATTTCTATGGTGAAAATTTCATTATAAATACATTAAGGTCACAAAATTCTTCCTTCATAGTTATTTAATGTCAATTCTTTTGCTTACATAGCTCTTGTTCTTTCATTTTTATGAGTTCCATGATTAACCTTCCAATGTAAGACAGGTAAGTGGCTAGCAGGGCTTCAATTTCATTATAGACTTAAATATTCTTCTGTAATATTATATACTAGTGAAGTGAACCTAAAATTTGGTTTGTATAAAGAAAGCCAAGAAGTAAGATTTCCCTTCTCTAATAAGTTTTGTATGCATTGTTCACATCATATTGAAAGTTTTCTTCTTGAATAAAGAATGCTCGGTCAGTTAACAATAATTTATATTGACACTGAAGTATAGTTTTGCTTATGTAATACAACATTTTGTAAAAATACTATAATCAAAGCAACTTTTTATGTTCTGGTGGTGTCTTATGTCTATTCAATTATTATACTGGTATTTAATTATTAAGATCATGTATTACCTTCTGTATTTCCTGTTACTGTATCATTTCTTGCACACATATGATTAGTTTACACCAATAGCAAAATACTATTTACAGTTTACTATCTACATTGTCCCTTAGTAATGAGTTCAGCCGAGTAGGTCATACCAAAAACATCATCACATCGTATATGTAGCTAGTTGTTACTTGTGACTAAAGTATAATATTACAGTACATATTTAGCTATATTGAAAGTTATTTTTCTATTATATAAACAGCATGATGAGTCTCCAAAACAGATCACTGGAGAATATTCATGTTGGGATAAGTATATACAAAAATTTAAATTGTATTTTCCAAGATCTACAATAATTAAAGGATTGCTGGTTCAATAAATAAGCAGTCACACTCTTTGTTAATATCATAAAAAGAAGATGCAGAAACTCAACAACATAATATATACTTAAGCTTAGTTTAAGCTGCAACAAATTTCATTGGTTAAACTAACAATAGTAATTACAATAAATTGTAATTTTTGTCCAAGTATTATAAACTTACCATAAAAAAAACATAATATTAATGATAAATTTATACCAAATATGTAAGTGAATCATTGTCATGAACATCCAACTTAGTTCTATTGTATGTATTCATAAAGTGGAACAGGACTAGACTGTGATACAGTGGAATGATCTTTCTTCTCCACAATGTCATATGACAGATTAGTCTCACAGGTGAAGTCATCAGTTGATGGAGTAGATATGACGTTAACTACACCATACGATACATTGTTGTCATACTGAAGAGAAATCTAAATATAATGTGAAAGCATATCACAAAATTATTTATTATAATTTTCTCACCTTCTTTAATGTATTTTAACATGTTTTTTCAATAATATACATAAACATTGCTTGTAGAATACCACAAATATTATAGAACTCTATAAGATCAAATGCAAAATCTGTTTTATTGACACGTGTAGCTAAAATTATTTTCTTTTTTTTTACATACGTACATCTGCAGCTTATGTTTTCCTTGCATCAGATCTTCATACAAGTAAAGTTTAATAAATTATTGACATGTGAATTTTTTGGATACTTACTTTCTTCTTGATCTACATGGAAACTTTTCTATTGACAGCAAAATCATTCATGTAATAATCCTTGCCATATCATTGTATCTTACCATTTCTGATTAGAAGTACAAAAGTGATAAAAGCCACTAATATTGCAATTATCATCAAAACGGGTACCAATACTCCAACTGTTACAGATGTAATTAATATGTTATTATTATCAATTGTTGCTAAACTTTAAAGTTGTAGTTTCGGCACCTACGTAAAAACATTGTTCATATGAATAATAGTTACCACAAAAATGTTTTTGTCTTCCTAACCTATTACTGATGGACATAAAAAAATGAAGTGAACATACAATTGTTGCATTGAAGTCACATCATCTCCATTGATATCAGTGAGTGTGAGGTTATATTGTGTATGTACATCAATATTTACTAACTCATAATTCTTTCCTCTTATAGAACCATTGATATTACTATTAGTTGATGATAATTCATAGGAACATCCACTATAATTACATCCTATGATATAGTCACATGATACATTATATATTCCAGTCCTCATTGTAGAACAAATATTAACTCCTTCAATATCATTTGTACCTAATACAGAATAATTATTCAAAATGACATTCAAAATTGAGCAAATTTTTATTAACTCACAAAATTGCTGAGATTCAGAGAATGCTATTCCTAAACTGTTGTTAGATATAATAGTTAAATTGTAAAGTGATTTTATGCTTAATCCCGGAATTATAACTGTCGACACCAAGTCAGACACAATAAATTGTGATTGCAATGTGGGCAGAGTGGTATTTTGACTTTGAAGCAAAGCAAACAACAAATTATTACTATCTAGTGGACAATCAGACATCTAAATATTAACAGAGAAAATACAATTAGCTACTATTGTATAATAATATAACTACCTGTATAGTCAGATTTAATGAGTAGGAGTCCCCCACTCTAAATAATAAATATTCAATATCATTTGTAGGAGGTATGTAAGGTAGAGCCCTGCTTTCACATGAAGGTGGACTTTGTCCTACTATATTAGTAGCTGTGATACACATGGTAAAGGGATCACATGACCTCACTCCTTCCAGTGTGAAGTTATAGGAGTCAGTATCAGTCACATACTCAGTGATGTCTTTCAATTGACTTGGACTCAAGAATGTGAGAGTAATAGTGAAATTAACAGATACTGTAGGAATGATTCTATAATCCCATGATGTCATCAGAAAATTGTCTTCTATAAATATACTAAGTAAAGTTGGTGGAGCTGGAATGCCTGACATAATATAAATATTCATGAAAACTGCAAATACTTTTATTAATACAGGTTACGGCATACCAGGTTTTAATATATTATTATGACGTTAGTGTTTTATTTTTTAATGTAAATTTGACATTAAGATTTGTAATTGTTAAATAATGGAATCATACAGTTGTCATAATATCAATGACAAAACCTGGATATGATTTTTAGTTCATGTTGCTAATAAAAATTACAATATTTAGTTATCACATTCTTTATTTTGAACTAGTAGTAGGGTTTTTTTTAGTCTGGCTCAAGGAGAACAAGAACAGCAACAACTACAGTGGCAGCAACAACATTATATGAAAATTATTCAAATAAAATATAACATAATAATAATAATCTTTATTAGTAACAATAGTTATTATTACACCTTGAGAAGTCTCATTTGATTAGAAACCAAAAAAGTTACACATTTTAATTCCACGTTTACTTATTTACTAGTGATATGCTTGTGTACAAATGGCAAGCGAACCATTGTACACAAGTAATTCAAATATCATGGTAAATATTTAACCTTATATCAGATAGATGACAGATGTTGATATTTGCCATAATAAGATCTGTATTTTTTTGTCTTAATGTTCAAACTCTTACTCACCTTATATAGGAAGGCATCATTCAGTTCTTAAAAGTACAAGTATTAGCTGTTTACAATTAGCTAACAAATATGGTATTACTGTGTTATTGTTTTTCGAGAGTAGTGGTAGATTCTATTAACCCACCAAAGATGCAAACCCTCAGCGCTACTGCACACTAGCTAACCATTACGAAATCATCTAAGACCAAAAACATAATTAATTGGCTATTCTAATCAGGTATCAATATAGTTCAAGCAATGAAAATTGCAAATGTAAACAAAGAGAAGAAGCTCAAGTAATCGTGATTTGATAGTAGGGGGCGTTATCCACAAAAGTTAATACTTAACCCAGAGCTGAGGGCTTCGCGTTTCCTCCAAAATCAACCCGAAACATAAAAATGTAGTGCAATAACTGCTTTTAAATAGTTGTTCTGAGTAAGCTCATACTTAAATAAATCGATAATTGTAAATACTCTCCAAAATCAGAGCATAAGAGACAGACATACAGATAGACAGTACGACTAACCCCTCTCACCCATGACAGACATACAGACAGATATCTCGCCCATGCACACTAAGGGTTAATAAGCCATTTTGACTATCTAAATGACCAGCACACACACATACACACATCTATTCATTGGATTTACCAACACAAAATAATAACAACATATTTCTTTTATGACTTGGATTATTGGACAGTAATACTGTTGCATGTATAGCTGTGACAAACAATACAATAACCATTTACCACCTCTCTAATCAAATAGAAAATGAACTCCAGTGAGCATATGCATCCAAGAACAGAAATAGCATAATTGAAAGGGGTAAACAATTACATAATTAAAATTAAATTTCCTTTGATGATACGGGTAAAGATCGATCATGGAAGTCTTCTGTTTAGTGGACTAAGGGAAGGAGTCGACCACGAAGCAAACACAAAAACAAGAGGGTCCAAGTAAAATGACATATGTATGCATACAAACAAGTAAATACATATAACAGATTTTCAATTGTGTCAACCCAGATAGTATCTCACTCACTTCGTTCGCTCGCCCCAACATATAATTTTTGGTATTCTAATAACTTTTTTCTCATTCTGGTATTCAACTTTTTTGACTTGAGCAGCATCATTAGAAGAGTATCAAGCAACAAAATAGGGTGCCAGAACTAATGGTATACCTGGAAACAGTACTCGTAGCTGGTCAGAAGTATACATGGCAAAAATGGCTAAATCGTTCTAACAAACTGATTGGGCTAGTATGTGGTTTGTGTTGCATTGTGGTTATGTAAACAAGATGGACAATTGAAACAATGTCATGATAATATACATGTATGGTAAACTTAAACAAGGCATGCATAACCAAGTAGTCAACTCACATGTTCTAATATACCAGCAAAATATAACAATGAAATAGGCTAATACCCATAAATATGGACTTACCATAAAACAGTATGTGAGTTGTGCTCTCATCACGTATTAAATCGGCATCAATACCGATGCATGTTATTTCTAGCATAGAACTTTGTGAGATATTAACTGATATAACAAATGTAGACATAATTCCATTTAAATATCTTCCAGTAACACCAGAAATATTGGATACTTCCGCTTTTATTAGACTAATAATTGGTGCACTACCATTATTAATTGCTATAGACCAACCAGATATAACTTCTCCTTCATAGTGGCACGTGATATTCAGTGAAGTGTTGATAGGAACATAAGTTGGCCCAGTTGGATTGATGATAACTACATCAATAGTAATTAAAACACTTTTAGCTGCAAATTTATGGTTCAACTATATATTTCTTTTAGGAGTACACCCCTAGTGTGCTTGCCATGATTATTATACACTATGCTTCAGTAAGCATAGTGAATTACCAAGCTAATTGATGTAGCAGTATATTCTATACGTACCTCGAAAAGAAAGAAATCTAACCAACAACAACAGTCTATAATCTTAAAGCCACTAAGTATCCTAATGATCTCTATAATGCATAAAATTCTGTTTGGCTAGATAACTATCTCGCCATCAGTGTTATTGAGAACACCATAATTAGTCAATAATTCTCACTGAGAGATCTTATAGCTTGATGGTTGACACGATTGTTGTATTTGTATTCCATGTATTAGGCATCACAAGAAGTTGAGTAGTGAACATAGCAAGTAAATAATATCTATTTTTGCCACTTTATTGATTGCTTGTTAAAAGCTTGAGGTCAAATAGTTTAAAGTCTATCCTGTGGTTTGACTCTGTCACATTAGTGGCATATGTTTAGATACAATTTTCATGCTCCCATTTTAGCCAATTGTATATTATAATGTTTCAATACTATGATGATATTTTCTCCCTCATCAGGCTGTTTACCAGCAACAATTCGGACGGCAATAGCTAGTTAACGTTTATTCTGCTGGTTACCTGACTAACCTGACCAAAACCAAATACTTGGCTCACCTTGACAATAATTACTGAACATAATGAAGAAAAAATATTTGGACAAGTAGCAGTGGCATACTAGTTTGACTGTTCCCTGCTCTGGGCAGTTCTTGAAACTTAGTAGTTAATTGGAATTGCTTCATTGGACAGTGGCTCACGTCGCCGCAACATTCCGAATCTCTGAGCCCGTTTGCCTTCGATTATTGTTGGTTTTCATTAAGCCAGGAACTAGAGTCCTGTTCCGCGGGAAAGAATCCGGTGGAGTATTCGGTCAGAGTTCGGTGTCACTCAGCAATAACAGTATCAAAAATACTTATGCACGTACGTACTCCTTGGTAGTACTTCCCAGAAGTACTTTCGAAATTAGTGCTTCTCAGAAGTACTTTCATATTCAGAAATACATTTCCTAAGTACTTCCAGAACATATTAGTACTTCTGGGAAGTACTTGTGAAATTTAGTAGGCAAACTGACATCACGTGACTCCAGACATTTTTTTTTGTAGCCAATAAAGTAACACATGCGCATAGAAAAATAGAAATTTATTAATCATTGATACCTAATAAATATTAATATTCATTGTAAAACTTTAAACTAGGAAAAACCATCAACCTCTCCACAGGTGCAGTTAGCTTGTTGACATGCACTTGTATGAGCTTGCATGCAGTATGATAAGAAAACTTCACTAGCCTTAATAGCAATTTGTTATTCTTAGCATATCGGGCCACAATATTTTCACGAAGAATTTACTCTGCAGTGGTAAGTCTCTATATTTAATCTATTTAAAAATTATAAAAAATAATAGCAAATTAATAGGTGGAATTGACACAGAACAATCAATAAATAACATAGATTAGTTTTAAGACAGTCTTAAAATACATAAAATGTCTACTGTTAGTTAAAAATTGTTTTCCTGTTTAATTTCTTATAATGTCAAGGTAAGTGTTGTCCATTAAACTCTGATTTTGGAGATTGACTGACAATTAATCATTGACTTAGATATAAACATACTCAGAATGACAATTTAAGTCCTTTTATTGTGCTACTTTTTTTTTATTTTGGCTTGACAGAGGCAGGGGCATAAAATATCATTTGTGGATTTCTGGAAAGGACACAATAACAGACCAGAACCTACAATTGCCCAACAAAATCTGAGGAAGATTGTCTTTATAATAAACTTGTCTAGCTATATGGCTGAATAAGATTTGCCGTGTACCAGGGCAATGGTGAAAGCTTTTGCCTGCTAGGTAATAGCAAAGCTGCTGGAATAAGTGATTTTTTTTCATTCAGAATATGAACCTGGAAAAATCAGTAGTGGGCAATGTTAAAAAAAACACTATTCATAACCTTTGTAACAAAGAGTGAATTGCAAGACAGTATGCACGTAAACACAACTAAAAAATTGCTATACCTACTCTATAAGCTTGAATATCTAATAGGACAACACTGTTTGAATAGTTATCCCCCTTTACCTTGTGCTTCACTCTCCTTGATCACGAAACTAGACAAGAGCGTCAGAAGAAGTAGAACAAACATAGTGTACTGCCCAACTGAGGGTAACAGCAGCGCTGTGGGCTGTAGACTGATCTCTCCAGTAGACGGTTGGCTGCGTACTTCTTAGTCAACGGTGGCTAAAATCAAAATTAGCTAGAACAAAACTGGCCCAATAAGTGGGCGACGATTTTTTTTTTGGTCACAGACAGTTTTAAATTAACTTCCCCCACCTACTTCCTTTGCAGTTGTAGCTATAGATAAAGTGGCTAATATTAGCTACATGGATAAAATATATAGATAGTGTGAGGTAAGAAACTTTAGATTATTGCAAGGCCTTGAACAAAGTTCACTACATGGAATAATTCCTGTGGGGGTTCTTGGCTTCCAGGAACATTTGGCCACCTTAAGTTAAGTAGCAAGAGAGCTCCCATATGAAGGCATTGTACGAACTTGAAGTACTGTCAGAAACACTATTTCATAGAAGCTAGTCAGAATCACTTGTATTCTAAATTTTGGATAAACTTTAGTTAGTTACACTTCTTAATAACAGGCTATCGGAATTAGAGGTTTAGCTATGTGTAGTTTGAATAAACTATGTTCTAAAATTTCATTATAGCCCGTTACCCGAGCGACCCCGCTTGTCGTTAAGAACTATAAATCTGATACAGTCTGGTATGCCCGTAAGAAAATGTATTAGCGGGGGAAAGTCTGATATAGTTCTTAGCAACCATAATTATGGTAGAAGGCAGATCAAAGCAAAATGGAATAATGAAGAGTTTGGGTACTTTAATACAATTACTAAGATAGCTAACGCTATACTTTGCTCGTTGTTTATGTTCTGGCTATAAAATAGTTATAAACCAAAATCATTAGGTTTGTATTTCGATTTATAAATCCTTGCCACTCGGGCTGCGCCCTCGTGTCTTGGAGTTTATAAATCGCATACAAACCTCAATTTTGGTTTATAACTATAACATATAGCCTCAACTCATAAATATAGCTATTATTATAATCAAGTCAGACAAAATTTGTTTTTGTGAACTTATGGTTTATTCAGAGAGTCCTTTATGCCACCCGCCATAGCTCTCTAATTACTTAAGAAAATAGGTGAACATTTTTACTGGTATAGCTAGCTAGGTATATATTTCAAGAAATTCATTTTCTTAATCTGGGGAAGATTGTCGTACTAATTAAATTGTCTAACTGTATGACTGAAAGAGGTTTCCCAATAACCAGGGCAATGGTAAAAGCTTTTTCCCTGGGTAAGACTGATTTTTTCATCCATGAATATGAACCTGATAAATCAGTGGTGGGCAATGTTCACAAGCAGCATTCTATATTGACAGACTGATTCATCAGAAAAATACCAAGCTTAATATCTCAGTCATGGAATAGTTGAGTAATATTGTCTTTATAAAAAATCTCTAGCTGAAAAAGATTTTGTGGTTAACTTTTCAAATCAACAAAGAGTGAATGTTCTTAAAGAGCAAACAATGTTCAGGTAAACACAACTAGGGACATGATCAATAACTACTATACCTACTTTGTATGGTTGAGTAAGACTGTTCTAATAGCACAACACCAAAATGTTTTGTTTAATGAAAGTCCAATACCTTGTGCTTCAATCTTTCTGGTCGTCAAACTGAAGAGCAGAGTCAAAATAAATATAATTCTTGTTCTGGGACCCCAGACAATACATTTACGTAGATGTACGGGTCCATAGACTGAAACTTTATATACGTGTAGATATAGATAGGGATCCCGTAGTAAATCTGTAATATCTACGTCGCTAGTGGAAAAGTGATGAGGATACCTGCACGTTTGTTTTTGTCAGAATAGTTATAAAGACAGTAAGTGAAACTTCATTATAATAGTAACAATGAAAAGTGTTTGAATCCACGATCAATTGCATAAGTAGCTAGCAAAAAAGCCCCCCCCCCCTAAAATCATTTGCCACAATTGTGTCATAAATAATAAGCTCAATGTTTTATTTATTCAAATTAATGCCTTAGCTTTTAATAAGTCACATATTCTTTATAGTAAACAAATAGCCATTTGCAAAAACAAAAAAAGTTAATGCATTTATTCTAAAAAATAGAAGTCAACTGGAGATCACAACTTGTTCAGTGAAGACTGTAAAACTTGTGGATTTCTGAGACGTATACACGTTAAGAATTTTAATAGATTTTTAATAATAGTGAACCTGATAGGAACATCAGTGACAGAGTTAAGTTTAAAAAAATTGTAGTTAGAAATAATATGAAATAGCTACACTTAACTAATGGATACAATTATTATAACATAATCTAATCTGTTTTAAAGTCTAAACTACTGTAATTATAACATACTTTTACCAATTTTTAACTCACAAATTTGAAATAAAACAATTACTTACATTTTTAATTCCTATATTTTAATTATTTTTTATATCGTGTTGATTAAGGTAAATAAATAGAAAAATTAGAGAGAGTGCTTAATGCTATAACAACATAAAGCATTACAACTTGTAACAGTTGCTTTTAAGTATACATTATTGGATTAGGAGATAACAATTATATGTCATGTTTCTCAATTCATGTAAGTATTTTAATGTGATATCTTGTGCATATAAAATATTAACATCTCATAATGTGCTAAACTTTTCTCCTGTAACTAAAAACTATTTTTCTCCCGCCCCGCTTATGTAGAAAAAATGATGAAAGGTGAAATTAACATAAGAAAATGAACCCCAAATAATATTCTTGATAATAAAGATGCATACAAAATTTTGATGTACTTATAGTAAACCTTACGAATAGTGTAAAATTAGACCAACTAGTTATCACCTTTCCACTCAATTAATATAATAAGTACACAAATGTGTGAACCAATGATATTTGTAATTGGACAATTCCAATACCATTTAAGTATTCTGTCCCTATATCTTGAATTTAAAGAGTATACATTTACAAATCATGATTTAACACAAATTCAAGTCATTAGCCAATATACATTACCATTACATCCCATGACATAAACATGCTCCACAATCAATGTACATATAAACAATCAGTTTCCTTTAGCTACATGCGATTCACATTAAATTGTCACATATGGAGACCTCAACAAGAGATTGAAATGGTTTTTAGATTATGGCCAAAGCCAATTCCATTAATTTCAAGCTTCTCACTTTGTCGATGCTCAGTTTTTAATAAACAATGTGTAAATAATCCATTAGCCTCATCTAGCTTTCTTCCGTTTGCAATTGTGACCACTTCAACATAATATAATGTATAAACAAGGAATCGATTATTAATAAAAAATTGTCATGCTGAAGACTCGATATATTAATGCTTAAGTACATGAACAATTTATCCAACAATCTATATAGTCAGTAGAATTTAAAAAAAAACTGTTTGAATTCACAAAGAACCAGAGATTATTATAAATATTGAGTTGTACAAGATTATCTGGGCCCACTTCATTTAATTAAGCCAATATTTTAGTATATTCATTTTCATAAATAATCCATATAAATTTAATTCAACCTCATAAAGTGAAAGTTAATATTATTACCATTAAATATGTAATGTTTATAATGTTATCATTTCATACAATACAAAAGAAGTAATGTCAAAATGTTTGGCATTTTTTTGCTATATATTTTTCTAGTGCAATAAAAAATGGAGTCAATAATTACTAAAAATATAAAAATAAATGACAAATATAATATGTATGAAGTGTTTAATTGTTTTGTGTTGTTTTCTCTGTTTTTTTGTATTTTTATGAACGTTAAGTTAAGCTTTGTTGACTACTTCAAGAGTGTATTCATTATGTCAGGATGATGGATGCAAATGTGTCAACTTGACTGACTTTCCCAATAAAACACAATTGGGTTGTATTGTCAGATAATATAAAGTTATATGTGCACATTTAAATGTAAACATGTTATTAAAATTCAACATACAGTTTATCATATCTATAGCAATGATAGAGACCATTATGGCATTTGTAAGTAAGCATTATAATTCTGTCAAGCTTAATACAAAACATTAACAAATCATAGTAAAAATATTAGACACTGTATAAAAATATTACATTGTAATGTTTGTTCTGATTAATTTATTTTGTTATTGCCTGATTCTCACTGTTACTTTTGAGTCTATTAAAATAATTATGATGTAAACATCTACACTGCTCCTTTTTTATGAATACTCTACTTGACATTTCATATAAGAATGAAAAAATATGTATTCCCATTAAAAGGATTACCATGTGTAAACATCTACACTGCTCCTATTTTTTACCATTATAGCTAATACTTGCCATTACACAAATAGTTATAATATTAAGGATGAAACAAATCTGTATTAAAGTTAAACTGTCAACAATGATGTTGAACTACTGAATGATGAGTAATCAGCAGTCTGTATTTAAGAAATTGCATTGATATTATGTGATTTCTGCTTCTTTATTAATGTTATAAGAATAATTTAACTTGTTAATTGAAAATAAATGTATGTCTATGGTAAAAAATCATTAATTGTAATGATTAATCTATTTTATAAACTTTACCATTATGATGAATTACAGATAAAAATAGAATAATTATTTTAAACAGTAAGAAATGATAATGATAAATGGCCAATAAAGTGTTATTGCAACCTTATCAAACGCAATGAAACAGAATATGATATTTTAACTTGTCAATACAAACTATCAGTGCACTGTTCTGCTAAATTTTACAAATTTTGTAAATATGATAACTTCCTAAAGTTTACTTAAGTGTTGGTGTTTACTCCTCATACGTAAATGAACCACAATATATTATAATGAGTGACATGACAGTTAGAATAATGATAGATAATGACTTGTATTATAATAGCTCTTAATATTTCATTTTAACAAGTTTCATGATTGACCTTTCGATGTTAGACATGCAGGAGGCTAGCTGGACTTCAATTTCATTGAAGATTTAAACATTCTTAATTATATTAACTAGAAAAGAGAACCTAAAAATACCCAAATTTATATCATCACCAACATTAACTCTGAAATTTATGACCCCAGAATAATCCAAGAGCAATGAGTCGAATAATTTTTAAGATGTCCTATGATACTTGAATTTTACCAATGATACATTTTGTAGTTTATTTAGTGTTTTTTTTTACAAAGAAAGTCAAAACTTATATGTGAGTTTTCCATACTATAAAAAGATTTGTATGCATTGTTCATATCATATTGAAAGTTTATTTCTCTTCTTGATTATTGAATGCTTGGTCATATACCAAAAATTTATATAGACACTGAAGTATACTTATGCTTATGTAATACAAAGTAGGAAAATAAAACGATTATAAATTTTTTTTGTGTTCCTGTGGTAATTTGTGTCTAGCAATATCACCTAACTGGTATTTAAATATTGAGATCATGTATATTACATCCTGTATTTGTTTCATACACTTCCTGTTTCAGTTCCTATTCACTGAGTTGTGTGTCATTATAGGATTGGTTCAGATGTTTTACATATGATTGGTTTAAACCAATAGCAAAATACTATTTACACAGTGTACTAGCTACATTGTCTGTTGGCATCCTGTTCATCCAAGTAGATTATACAAAACACTTCACTAAATTTTATATGATAGCTAGTTGTAACTTCTGACAAAAGTATAATACATGTATTACAGTACAAATTTAGCTATTATAGAAAGTATTTTTTTGTAATGTATAAACAATTTCATGAGTTTTCAAAACTGATCACTATAGAATACTCATGTAAGGATGAGTACGTACAAAAATTTGAATTATATTTTTCAAAGCTATGCCATAGGTGAGGGATTTCTGTATGTTTGTTAAAATAAGTGTCACATAATTAGCCATTATTTATATAGGAAGACGCAAAAATTCAATCACATCATACATATTAAAGCTTAGTTTATGCTGTAACAAATTCACAAGAGCTAAACAAACAATAATATGTGATTTTTGTTCAAGTACTACACAATCACAAATTATTAATGATAAATTAGCACAAAAAATGTTAAGTGAATCATTGTCATGAAGATTTAACTTAGTTCTATTGCACACTTTCATAAAGTGGAACTAGAATAGACTGTGATACAGTGGAATGATATTTTTTCTTCACAATGCCATATGACAGATTAGTCTCACAGGTGAAGTCATCAGTTGGTGGAGTTGATATATCACTAACTACACCTATGATACATTGTTGTCATACTGAAGAGAACCCTGAATATAATGTGAAAACATTTTTATTATTTTCTCTCCTTCTAATATTATATGCGATTTAATTAATTTTCAGTTCATTTATATTTAATATAGATGTTTTTGACGAATAAATTAAAGGCTAAAAAAGCTGAATATCAGTTCAATAAAATTCACAGATTTATGGATAACCTATTTAATACAATTTATACTTCTATTAAATAAAAGAATGTATTTTAACATGTTTTCTCAATAATGTACATAAACATTGCTTGTAGAATACCACAAATATATTATAGAACTCTATAAGATCAAATGCATATTTTGTATTTTATTTACACGTGTAGCTAAAATATTTTTCTTTTTTTACATACACACATCTGCAGGTTTTGTTTTCCTTGCATCAGATCTTCATACAAGTAAATTTTAATAAATTATTGATATGAGAATTTTTGGAATACTTACTTTCTTCTTGATCTACATGAAAACTTATCTATTGACTACACTATTATTCACGTAATAATCCTTGCCATATCATTGTATCTTACCATTTCTGATTAGAAGTACAAAAGTGATAAAAGCCACTAATATTGCTATTATTATCAAAACGGCTACCAATACTCCAACTGTTATAGATATTATCAATATGTTATTATTATCAATTGTTGCTAAAGTGAAAGTTGTAGTTTTGGCACCTACGTTAAAACATTGATCATATGAATAATAGTTACCATAAAAATGTTTTTGTCTTCCTAACCTGTTACTGATCAGCATAAAAAATGAAGTGAACATACAATTGTTGCATTGAAATCACATCATCTCCATTAATATCAGTGACCGTGAGGTTATATTGTGTATTCACATCAATATTCGCTAACTTATAACTTATTATTGTGCAATTGTTACTTTGATATCATTTTGTCTGCAAAATATAAAAGATAGCAGAGTACTAAATCTTGAATAACAGGCAACAATTTCGGTTCTTTACCAAGTTATATAACAATAATATAATATTTATACATCTTTAAAATGCTATTTTTTAGGTACACCATCACTCATATTATCACACAGTTTTACCTCACGCTGTATTTCCAAGCTCATTACCCTAAGTTAAGCGAATAAAATGAAGCTGGCCTAGCTTACTTATAATTTGTGTTTGTGAAATAATAGGCCTTATCACATTCTGATTCATGCAATTAGTTTTACATATACAACTACTGTTGTAAAAACAAGTTAACTTGATATAGTTAATAATAGTCGGTCTATAGTAAGAAATCATTAATTGTAATCATTAATAATTTTATTAACTTCACGGTTATGATGAATTACAGATAGAAATAGAACAGTGAGAAATGATAATGATAAGTGATTAAAATTATTAGGTTTTTTGAAACTTTATAGAAAACAATGAAATAGAATATGATACTTTAACTTGATAACATAGATTTTAGTACACTGTTATACTAAATTTTACAATTTTGGTAAACATGATAGCTTCCCAAAGTTTTACTTTTGTAAAGTGTGGTGCTTACTCCTCGTACATAAACAAAGTAGCATAGTGTATTATGAGTGACCTGACGGTCACGATTAATAATAGATATAAAAGTTCAATAATGCGTACATTTAACTATTTCTATAGTGAAAATTTAATTGTAAATACATTAAGGTCACAAAATTCTTCCTTCATGACATAAATATTAATTCATTTCATAGTTATTTAATGTCAATTCTTTTGCTTACATAGCTCTTATTATTTCATTTTTACGAGTTCCATGATTAACATTCCGATGTAAGTCATGTAAGTGGCTAGCAGGGCTTCAATTTCATTATAGACTTAAATATTCTTCTGTAATATTATATACTAGTGAAGTGAACCTAAAGGTTTGTATAAAGAAAGCCAACAAGTAAGATTTCCCTTCTCTAATAAGTTTTGTATGCATTGTTCACATCATATTGAAAGTTTTCTTCTTGAATAAAGAAAGCTTGGTCAGTTAACAATAATTTATATTGACACTGAAGTATAGTTATGCTTATATAATACAACATTTTGTAAAAATGCTATAATCAAAGCAACGTTTTATGTTCTGGTGGTGTCTTATGTCTATTCACTATAATTATTATTATACTGGTATTTAATTATTAAGATCATGTATTACCTCCTGTATTTCCTGTTACTGTATCATTTCTTACACACACATGATTAGTTTACACCAATAGCAAAATACGATTTACATTTTACTATCTACATTGTCCCTTAGTAATGAGTTCAGCCAAGTAGGTCATACCAAAAACATCATCACATCGTATATGTAGCTAGTTGTTACTTGTGACAAAAGTATAATTACAGTACATATTTAGCTATATTGAAAGTAATTTTTCTATTATATAAACAGCATGATGAGTCTCCAAAACAGATCACTGGAGAATATTCATGTAGGGATAAGTATATACAAAAAATTTAAATTGTATTTTTCCAAGATCTACAATAATTAAAGGATTGCTGGTTCATTAAATAAGCAGTCACACACTTTGTTATTATCATAAAAAGAAGATGCAGAAACTCAACAACATCATAATATATACTAAAGCTTAGTTTAAGCTGCAACACATTTTCATTGGTTAAACTAACAATAGTAATTACAATAAATTGTAATTTTTGTCCAAGTATTATAAACTTGCCATAAAAATTAAAAAAATATTAACACAAAATATGTAAGTCTATCATTGTCATGAAGATCTAACTTAGTTCTATTGTATGCTTTCATAAAGTGGAACAGGACTAGGCTGTGATACAGTGGAATGATCTTTCTTCTCCACAATGTCATATGACAGATTAGTCTCATAGGTGAAGTCATCAGTTGATGGAGTAGATACGACATTAACTACACCATATGATACATTGTTGTCATACTGAAGAGAAATCTAAATATAATGTGAAAGCATATCACAAAATTATTTATTAAAATTTTCTCACCTTCTGTAATGTATTTTAACATATTTTCTCAATATGTACATAAACATTGCTTGTAGAATACCACAAATATTATACAACTCTATAAGATCAAATGCAAAATTTGTATTTTATTGACACATGTAGCTAAAATACTTTTCTTTTTTTACATACGTACATCTGCAGCTTTTGTTTTCCTTGCATCAGATCTTCATACAAGTAAATTTTAATGAATTATTGACATGAGAATTTTTGTATACTTACTTTCTTCTTGATCTACATGGAAACTTATCTATTGACAACACAATCATTCATGTAATAATCCTTGCCATATCATTGTATCTTACCATTTCTGATTAGAAGTACAAAAGTGACAACAGCCACTAATATTACTATTATCATCAAAACAGGTACCAATACTCCAACTGTTACAGATGTAATTAATATGTTATTATTATCAATTGTTGCTAAACTGAAAGTTGTATTCTCGGCACCTACGTAAAAACATTGATAGTATGAATAATAGTTACCACAAAAATGCTTTTTGTTTTCCTAACCTGTTACTGATGTACATAAAAAAATGAAGTGAACATACAATTGTTGAATTGAAATCACATCATCTCCATTAATATCAGTGACAGTGAGGTTATATTGTGTATTTACATCAATACTCACTAACTCATAATTCTTTCCTCTTATAGAACCATTGATATTACTATTAGTTGATGATAATTCATAGGAACATCCACTATAATTACATCCTATGATATAGTCACATGATATGCTGTATATTCCAGTCCTCGTTGTAAAGCAAATAAATTGACTCCTGCAATGTCATTAGTACCTAATAATGAGACGATATCTACATAATCATGGATAATGCTTAGCAAAATGTTCATAAACTTACAGAATTGCTGAGATTCAGAGAATGCTATTCCTAAGCTGTTGTTTGATATAATAGTTAAGTTGTAAATTAAGCTTACATTTAAACCAGAAAAAAATGCTGTCACTACTGAGTTGGATAGAACAACTTGTGATGACAATGTAGACTGAGCTGTATTTTGAGCTTGAAGTAAAGCATACAACATATTACCATCTAGTGGACAATTTGCCGTCTAAACATTTAACAAAGTAATTAGAATCAGCTACTACTGTATAATATTACATATAATAATACCTGTATAGTCAGATTTAATGAGTAGGAGTCCCCCACTCTAAATAATGAATATTCAATATCATTTGTAGAAGGTATGTAAGGTAGAGTCTTGTTTACACATGAAGGTGGACTTTGTCCTACTATATTAGCAGCTGTGATACACATGGTAAAGGGATCACATGACCTCACTCCTTCCAGTGTGAAGTTATAGGAGTCAGTATCAGTCACATACACAGTGATGTCTTTCAATTTACTGGGACACAAGAATATGAGAGTAATAGTGAAATGAAAAGATACAGTAGGAATGATTCTATAATCCCATGATGTCATCAATGAATAGTCATTCAAAGATATGCTCAATTCACTTGGAGGATTTGGGATTCCTGTTAGAAGTAGAATAAAAGGATTTTAATGGCTATAAGAATTTTATTGAAGAATTATGTATCACAGATGAAGGACAAACTTTCATAATTTCAATTTTTTTTTATATGTATATACAACTAGGCAAAGTTTTTAGTTCAGTCTTTGAATTTAATGGAGCTTGGGTCTAACTTATTGTGGTTCAGCTATAAAAACTTGTAGTCAATTACTCTAAAACATTTTTATATTGTTTATTTACAATGGTACTATACTAGAATTAAAATGTTGCGCTTATCAATTGGCTACACACTTGTTAATTTTCTGTAGTAAAAAAAACCTAGCTACAAAGTGTATGACACTTTGCAATAATAACAATCTAGTGATAATGTCTTCAAAGCACTGAAATATAGTGTTCCCATTATTGAGTGTTTCTAACCAGTAGTTTTGTGTGCCATTATTAATGATATTCATGTCCACCACACATAGCGGGGGAACGCTTGCACCTAACATATGGGCTAAAATAGGGTCACACGTAGCTACCAAATAATAAAATCAATTGACAGCATTACTACTGAAGAAAGGTCTTAATAAAATTGACTAGTTTTCTTCCTAGTTTGGATACATTTTTTGCTCTACATTATTATTCATATTTTTTATTTTCTCTTGACCTATTTTGCTTCTCATTTGAAATTAATTAATTAATAAATTACCATTTAATGAGGCTCTATTGGTAGAGTTGTTAGTGGAATTTCAGAACTGAGCTTTTTTTTTTTAAATCTGAAATTCGTGTATTATTCTAAACTAAATTTCTAGCACTCACAGAATTGCTTAAAAATTTTTGTTAACCAGAATGCTTAAGTTTTGATAAGCAAAATTGTTCCAGGCCTTAGAAATACGTATCTTTTATACATTAAATACATGTATAGTCATTTTATATATTATTAATGTGATAATCTTGATGATTTTATTGCAGAAGATACTTGACAACTTACCATAAATAGTCAATTTTATAGTACTTTTAAACACTGTACTATTTAAAATATTTGAACAACTCAATCCTGTCACTGATGTCTCCGTTGTGTTTACAGTAAT